>OBKS01000095.1_pt1 | contig 91739 bp, 64 predicted proteins | sample 1517381 | NCBI WGS metagenome assembly OBKS01 (sample SAMN04571686, study PRJEB22368) | human gut metagenome | biome: human gut; material: stool | host: Homo sapiens | place: Luxembourg | collected 2012-08-03 | reverse complement strand
GCGACAGTTATTGACAGTATTTCAATGAACTTTTATATAGCGGAACCGGTCACCCGGCTTCCATTATTTAACTTTTTAGTACGGTATATTTTTACCGAAGTATTGTTCATTAATGTCATATCTATTAAGGATATCTTGGCTTACTGGCTGATAATCAAGATCCATGAATGCTTTAATGTTCTCGTCCTTGTCTTCCCCATAAATAAAAATATTGTTGGGATTATAGAAATCGCATTGTCTGATAAACGAATTAGTCGTAATCAGTTTTCTATTAAAGAAGATAGATTCCATTACACGTAAAGACAACCCGAATGACCCTTCATCATTTATGTCAATTATACACTTACTATTTAATACATTACGAAGGTTTTCAATGTATGATAGCCGTTGTGTCCTCTCATAAACATATATGAATCGACATGTGAGTTTTTGAGAAAGTAGTAATTTTTCGAGTCTATTCACAACAGGCAATCGACTTTTAATTTTTCCAAGCCAGTAGCAATCGTACTCTTGTGTTTTCACTTCTGGCTTGATTACAGAAGCCGGAGTAAATCTATATACTTGGTGAATATATTTTAGATTAAATTTGGTCGCAGCATAATAATCGTATAAGGAGATGTTATATCCCATTTCTTGCATGGCCTCTAACTCTTTTTTTTTATTGATTTCATTCCAGGACCAATAAAAAGTAAAATTAGTATTACGGAGGAAATTAGCAGTCAAGTGTAGAAGTCTGATATCAAATTCACCTAATAATATTGCGGGTTCTTTTACTTTTTTTAGTGTCCTTATCGTCTTATTTGATAAATAAAGCGAAAAAAAATGCTTGGGATATTGAGTGCGTCCATTAAAGAGCGCTCTTAAACATCGGTAAAAAAAGCTATCGTGTGTAAAAATCTCGATTCTCTCTACTGATGGTTTAAGACCTCCAATGATGAAATTCAGGTAATCATTACTTTTATAAATAATAACGGGCATAGGGGATGTGTATCTATTGTGCTTATGCATCTCATCGTTCCTTATGTCGTGAGCGTCATAACTGGCTTGTAATACTCGTGAAATCATTTAATGATCTTATTATGAATTATATCCGTGAATACATTGAATTCCCTTATCTTAAATAAGATAGCTATTACTATATAGGATATCAATCCAATGATTATTCCTGCGCAGAACTTCCCGAATGAATTAGGTATGAAGTTCACAGTAAGTAAAACAAGTCCGCCCATTAGAAGTGCCGCACAAAAATTCATCCCAGTGTCTAATATCTTTTCTACTATTCCATAGTTGAATGCCTTTTTTGTGTAGTAAGCGATTATTATTAGATGGATAATGGTTGCGAGGACTTGGCCAATGCACATTATTATTAGTCCCATTGAGACGGTCGCTATCAAGATTATTATACTGATGCTTTTTGTTATTATAGTGATTCTGAGAAAGTAATCAGAACGTCCGGCAGCCTTGAGCATCGTGAGGTCAAGGTTTGTGATAGGCACCCATAATAGTGAAAAACAAAGCACTTGCATTACAGGTATGGCCATTTCCCATTTGTCGGTCAGACATATTCGGATAAAAGGGTCTGCGATAGCAGCCATGCCGATCACCATAGGAAAAATTATAAAAGATGCCATTCTGACCAGTTGGCGGTATGCGTCGATGGAGCGTGATCTATCGTCCTTTATTGAACTTAGTATTGGATATGAAACTTGGCCAATAATGGTGGTAACGGTCTCGGAAGGGAATTTGATTAAACTTTCTCCTTTGTTGTAGGCTCCAAGAGATTCGGGAGCGTACATTTTGCCTATTACAAGAGTGTATATGTTGTTATAAATGGTATTGATTAAAGATGACCCGAGTAATCTGGATCCAAAAGAGAAGTGTTCATTCAATGAATTCCAGGAAAAAAAAGCTTTAGGTGTCCAACGGCTGAAAACCCATAACAAGAGTGATCGTACAGTCGCACTAGTCAAGGCCTGAACGACCAGAGACCAGATTCCGAACCCCTTGTATGCCATGAACAGTGCCGCACTTCCCGATATTATAGCTGAAATGATAGATATCTTGGCAAAGACCTTGAAATTTACCTCGATTGTTAGCTTTGAGTTTTGAACAATAGCCAGAGCATTGATTATGAGTACCAACGAATAGATCTTGGTGAGGTCTACAAATACAGGCTGTTCGTAAAAACTCGCAATGAATGGTGCAACGGCATACAATATAATATAAAACAGCAAAGCTGCGAAGATATTAAAGTAGAATATGGTGGAGAAGTCTGTCTCGGAACATTTGCATTTTCTTACAAGTGTCGCTCCAAAGCCGGAGTCCACAAAGCATTGACAAATTGCCATCATCACAGCCAATATTGCGATCACTCCATAGTCTCTTGGGCTTAATTGTCTGGCGATGAGCAGATTGAAAAGAAAACTCAATCCTTTGCTGGAGAAGATGTCAAGTCCTCCCCAAAATAATCCATTGATGGTTTTATCTCTCAAGTCTCCCATAATACCTATTTTTGCACTTGCTAAATGTCCAGGATCTTTTATTCAGCCAGATAGGAGTTTATCTGGTTCTCAAGTTCCGGGAGGTCGTGAGTGACAACATCCCAGATAACAGTGTTGTATACTTGAAAATATTCATGGACTATGTAGTTTCTCATGCCAGTCACCATCTTCCATGGCGTTTGAGGGTGACCGGCTTTGAATTCCTCGGTCAAGAGGTTGGAGGCCTCGCCTATAATCTCGATGTTTTTGACGACAGCATAGTACATCATGTCATTATTGACAAAGTCGGTAAATGACTTTCCTTCAGACTACCGCTTGATTCTTTCTATTGCTTCAAGAATATGCTGAAGGCGGATTTGGTCTTTAGCAGGTTCTCTCATAAATCAGAATCTTGTCGCGGTTTGCTGTCTCTTGGGCGAAAGGTAGAAGAGTGCCGTCTGACACAAGATCGACTTTTCGTCCTACGAGTTCCTCAAGCTCTTTCCACATTCCAAAATACTTCAGTCCAATAGGCTGGCTTTTATCAAGAAGGACAATGATGTCCACATCACTGTCTGGCCTCTCATCTCCTCTGGAAAATGAATCGAACAGCCAAGCTTTCAACACAGGTTGGGTGTTGAAGTATTGATTTAAGGCTTTTATCATTACCTGTCTGTTCATTGACATCTTTATTTTTGCCTAATATGGTAATAATCTTTTATATTTCGTATCAATAGTGGTTGATATAGAACACTGCGGAGTGTGATTGTAACCTGAAGATAGTCCGATCATGTCGCTTAGTCCTTTTAACTACAAAAATACTCTATTTTACGATTTGTGCAAGTTTTCTGTCGAGTCGAGATTGGTTTAGCCCCTGAACCTCTGATCTTTCTGTTTTTAATGACGTAAATACTGGTTTAAATCCTCTGTTGTCAGCCTTCCGTCAAAAAAACGCTTGGCAGTCTCCACATCTGCTTCGTACTTCGTGTTTATAAGGTATCTGATTGTATTGCGAAACGCAACGAGTTCTGGATAATCCTTAATCTGGACGAACAAACGACGTAATTTGGGATTTTCAGCCGCATCTTCGGATTTTGTTACTTTCCTAAATCCTTTCTCATCAGCAGGGTAGCCTATGTCTCGCAAACTCGCCCCCATCTCTCTTGCCGCATCCCACACAAACTGATCCATTGCCTTATAGACTTTGAAAAGAAAACGCTTACCATCATTGTGAGGATAGAATGAGATATGAGTCTTATTGTAAGAAGACCTAAACTCATACTTTACAAAGCCCGGATCTATAGTGGGTTGTCTTTTGTCTTCGTCTATAACCCCGATAGCGAACTGTGTTGTTGAGTTCAGTACTTTCATAACATCGTTGCAGCATCCCTTATGTTTTACATTGCCTCCTACAATATATCCCATAAGGTTGGTGTCAACATTACATTCCGGGTATAAGTTTTCCTGCCGTGCCATCAGTCATGAAATACATCTAAATTAAAGAATGCATCGGAACCATTATCGAAGATTTCCTGCTTGTCATCTTTTGTCGCTTCATATACATGGTATTTACCTTCGCCGGCATCTTGAGTAATGAAAAGATGAAAATCATCAAGATCTTCGTGCAAAATGTGTGTCAAGATATAAGGACTATGCGTGGCGATGAAGAAGAAGTTACGATGTGTCCTCCTTTTACACTGTTCCGTGATCCAATCCACAAGATGCTTTTGCGTGGTCGGGAACAGATTACATTCCGGTTCCTCAAGGAATATCTCCGCATGGTGGCTTAGCAGCAAACTATCAGCGTCCTTCTTAAAGGCGGCAGCCTCTTTCTGGGACCTGAACAAGAAATCCTTGCCTTCGATGTTTACTACATCCAATTCGTTAAGGGGACCTTCAACATTCTCTGAATGGTTATGCTTCTGGTACAGATATTCCAGAAGATGTTGAACTATCACTTTATCAGAGAAAGAACGTTCTTTGGAGACCTTTTCCGCCTTGTATATTCCGTTACACAGGTAGTCCATAAGGACCATCTGAGGCACGAGAGACTGCACTCCGCTTGAGGTACTCGAAATATCAAGATTTGAAGCATCACGTGTCACGATGGAATCCTTTCCAGTATATTCATCATAGACATAGGATATCCCAAGGCCTAAGATATTCTCTTCTTTTTTCATGAAAGAACGTGCGGCGTCTCAATCATCTTTGAAATCTATAATGTTATAATATGAGGTCTTTAGACCTGACCAGTTGGTAATCAGAGACACCAGATTACGTTCAGAAGGTATATACGAGACCTTTGGACGTTTATACGAAGACCGATGCCGCCCCCACTTGTGTTTGAATTCACCTGTTTTATTGTCATAGGTAAAACTCATATAATCAGTCTTGTAGGAGATAAAAGTCTCAGGCCGGTCATAGCCTTTTACATGGTAATACTCCACAAACCGTTTGAGGAAAACCCCTTTTTCCTCAAACTCCTTCGGCGACTGGCGGATGCTTATACGCTTCTCAACCCACGAACAGTAGCACGCCATCATCATCACGCAACTCTTGCCAGAACTCTGCAAGCCAATTATCAGGTTTGCAAGGCCTAGTTTGAGGTGGGCTTCCTTAAGTGGACCAAAGTTGTGTATTTCTATTGTTTTTTTCATGTCTATAGAATCAAGCATCAAACGTTATATCAACAATAATAGCAACCTTAATGCAATATTACGAAATTTTCAGGGATTTATTGTTGATAATATCAATATTCCATAAACCGGCTTAATAAGGTGTTATCGACATCGTCATCCTGCGTTACTAAACATTTTAGTCGGGCTTGACGGCGATGAGGTGTTTTCGGGGCGTTTTCGAGCGTTGTGAGGCCATCGATGGGGACGACTGGATTTCGCTGTAAATCTATGAATATATTAAAGTTATACAAATTTACGCTTGCCGGTGAGGGCGGTGTGGACTGCTGCTGTCGGGCGGCGGTAGGGGATGCTGCCGAAATTTTGCCAAAGGGGTACATTTGCAAAAATGCTCTCTGGATGGGGCAGGAAAAATTGTGTTAATATAATTGTACCAAAACTATGTACGTAAAACTCAACCGGAGCTATGTCGCTCCTGAGACAAACCTCACAAGCGTGACCATTGAAGGTGGAATCTGCGTCGGATCCAAGGACCAGGTTGTGGTAGACAACAACACGACCACTACGATTGACCGACAGGAAGGCGGAGATGAGTTCACAATCGGTGAATGGGACTAAAAGACGTATTTGTGTGTAAAACGAAAAAAGAATCAGCACGATGAAAAACGAATTATTCAAGATAACGTTTCTGGCCACGATTCTGATGGCCGGGACATTTGTCTCATGCAAAGAGAACGAGCTTGATCCCGACAAGGGGCAGCATTCCGGCAAGGAGATTTCATTCTCGATCTCGGAAACCAGTACAAAGACCGCCTACGATCCGGACGACAATCTCCAGATCAACTGGTCGGAAGGTGATGCGGTGCGCATCTTCTGCAACGAAGCAGAGGATGTGAAGCAGGCGGACTACACCGTGGCACAGATCAGCAAGAACACCTGCAAACTTGCCAAGAACGAAAAAAATGGACTCGCTTGGGGAGGTGACACGGATATGCATAACTTCTACGCGGTTTATCCGGCGGACGACAGCAGAGTGAGCGTTGACGCTTCAACTGGAATTGCTACATTCACTGTTAACCATAACCAGTTCTGTACAGTTCAAGGAAATGGGGCGGTCAACAATCACTATTCGACGACTCCGGATATGAAAGAGGCCTACATGGTCGCGAATCTCTCGACAACTCCTGTTCCGGATGTCGCGCTGAATTTCAAACCGATAATGACGACATTGGAGGTTACCGTACAGGGAGCATCTGCGAATGGAAGAACAGTGACCCTCTCAGGAATAAGTGTCATAAACAAGAAGGCCACCTATCCAGGAGTCCACGATGGAAAATTCAAGTATGACATAGCGAAGAAATCAATGTCGGAAAGTGCTGAAAGTGCGACTGTAGAGACATACCATGTTGGAATAAAGAATGGAAGCGACACTTGGGTGGATCTTCAAGGAGGCCAATCAATAACATTGACGGTTTTCCTTCCTCCGGTTGCCATTGACAATGACAATCAGATTACAATTCAAGTTCACGCGACCGGAGAATTGAACGCCATCATCGGCGGCAGGACTGATGCTAATGGCAAGCAGACCAACATCACTCCAAGTGCTAAAGCGAAGATCACATTACCAGCCATGCCTGAAACCAAATCAGGAAACAACTGGATCACGCCGCTTGATGATATGATTTATGTTCAGCAGCTGTCAATTCCGGGAACGCACGATGCGGCGGCTTACTCGACATCACTGTTTAATGTAGGTCAAACACAGACTTTAGATATCGAACATCAATTTGAATTGGGCATCAGAGCATACGATATGCGTACCGCCTATATGGAAGAAGGCTTGTTTTCTCCTTCCAATGGTGAAATGTGGATGTGGCACGGTATAACCGAATGCGGTCTTTCATTGGAGAGTGTGATGACGACGTTAAGCAATGCATTAAAGAATAATCCAGGAGAATTTGTCATTTTACAATTCAGACATGAAAGTGAACTGCCGGCATCTTACAAAAGGACGAAGAAATGGGACGAAATTTACAATGTACTACACAAATTTGATTCTCAGATAGTACAGTGGGAGCCCGATCTTACCATCGGGGGTTGTCGTGGTAAATTCATTATATTAACACGTGACGATTACACGAATAGGACAAAAGCGGCTTTAGCAAGTTCATATCCATCTGGAAGCACTTTTACTGCAACACTTAGCAATATAAATGGCAAGAGCACAAATTATTACGTTCAGGATTATTATCAATATGATGGAGATGGCGGTGCGGAAAAAAATAATCAGATTAAAGCCTTGTATGAGACAACCAGAACGTTTTCCGATGAGAACTCTCCGTATTTTATAGAAAAAGCATGGGCTCTTAATCATACATCAGGATATGATAAGTCGGCAACTCTTATAATCCCAGGAACAACATCATGCTATCAGAAAAATGCGTCTCAAGTTCATAAACCGATCTATGACGCATTAATAAACGAGACCGTATTCGGTCCTACCGGCATCGTCTTTATGGATTGGGTTGGAACACGTGAGGCATCATCCTACACCGTCTACGGCGACCTTCTCCCACAGGCCATTATTGAACACAACTATAAGTACAGGATGCTTCGCGCGACAGCACAGGGCACCAGTAACTAACACAAAATAACAACAACTACACATTATGAAAAAACAACTGATAGCAACAGCATTGATCGCCATGGCGGGCATTACCGCCATGGCTCAGCAACCTACAGTGAAAACAGATACGACGGTCACGGTTGAGTACAGCTCCGACAGGTACAGGGTCGAGACCGCGCCGTTCAAGGCGAACTGGTTCGTCGGAGTGGACGGCGGAGCGCAGGTCTACTTCGGCGAGCACGACAAGCAGTGCAAGTTCGGCGACAGGCTCGCACCGGCTCTCAACATATATGTCGGCAAATGGTTCACACCTGCCGTTGGGGCAAGACTCGTCTACAGCGGCATCAGCCAGAAGGGGGCCACACAGAACCACAACATACACGGTACTGGAGAAGCCGTTCCAGGAAAGGGCGGCTGGGGCTACTGGCTCGAACAACAGAAATTCAGCTTTATGAATATCCACGCAGACGTGATGTTCAACCTCGCCAACGCTTTCTGCGGCTACAAGCCGGAGGGACACTTGTGGAACCCGACCCCGTTCATCGGACTGGGATGGGCGCACGTATATTCAGAAAAGCCTAAGACAAACGAGATCAGCGCCAACGTCGGCCTCATCAATGCGTTCAGGCTCTGCGACGCGCTTGACCTCAATGTCAATTTACACGCTATGATGGTCAACGAGGCTTTCGACGGCGAGACCGGTCACCGCGGGGGCGAGGGCAACCTTTCCGCCACACTCGGCCTCACCTACAAGTTCAAGCCGCGCGGATGGGAGAGAAGCAAGCTTGTCAAGGTCATCGAGACATCCGATGTATCCCAGTACCAGATCGCCCTCGCTGAACTGAAAGCAGAGCGCGAGCGTCTTGAGAAGGAGCTTTCCGAACTGAAATCCAAACCGGAGATCATCGAGACCACCAACACCATCGCCTCCCCTTACTATGTGAGGTTCGAGCTTGGCAAGAGCGAACTCAGCAAGGAAGCACGTGTAAACCTTGGTCTTCTCGCCGAGATCCTGAAGACCACCGGAGCGAAGTTCACCGTCAGCGGCTATGCCGACGCAGCCACCGGCAACAAGAAGATCAACGAGAAACTCAGCCAGGAGCGCGCCCAGGCCGTCTATGACTGCCTCACCAAGGAGTTCAGCGTACCGGCATCACAGCTTGACCTCGACAGCAAGGGCGGAGTTGACAACATGTTCTACGACGACCCGGCTCTCAGCCGCGCGGTGATCACCAAGGCAAAATAACACAACAGGAATATTCCGACACCAAAACGGTGACAGTGCCGCCCAAGCACTCCCCCACCGTTTTGGTTCGTCGGTTAAGTCAATGGGTAGCTAATCCTGTCCGTTGCGTAAGAGAGAAGTAGAACACATTATAGAGAAGTAGAACACATTATATTTAAGAACAATGATGAAAAGATCTTTCTTGGCCGCCGCTGTTTGCGTGTCGGCGCTGTTCGCGGCTTGCAGCGAGAAAATGGAGACTGAAGAGGCGCTGCTGGCGGAGCAGCGGGAGGCTGTGATCGAGGATGAACCTGCCACAAGAGCCAACGCTTCCAACGGGGCTTGGATGGCTGGGCTGGATGACTCGACTCCGTTCGCGCGGCTTTCCATTCCAGGGACTCACGACGCGGTGACTGGTGACGGCACTGCTTTTTCCATCGGCAGGACGCAGAGTCTGGGGCTGGCGGCGCAGTGGGACCTGGGAATCAGGGCGTTTGACTTCCGTCCCGGCTACCGCAAGGTTCGGGTCAGGGCGTTCAAGTACAAGAACGAACTTCACGTTTACCACGGGTTCATTCCGACAAAGACTTCTTTCAAAAAAGCTGTCCAGACGCTCATGAACAAGATCGACTCGAATCCTTCGGAGTTCGCCGTGGTCATCATGCAGTTCGAGAACGGCAGCCCGGCCTACAATGACCGCTCGGTGTGGAACTCCTTGATGAGCGAATTCCTCTCCAGCGAGGAGACATTCCCGTCAAGATTCCGCATTGACTACCGTCCTGACCTGACCGTGGGCGACCTGCGCGGCAAGATCCTGATACTGTCACGTGACGCCTACGCTGACCAGCCGATAACCGGCGGTTACATCTCAGGATGGAGCTTCGCGGAGGAAGGCACCACCAGCGCCAGAATCACGAGCCGTGTGGCGCAGGGCACGCTTGGGGTGCAGGATTACTACCACGTCGAGAAGCCGGAGGTCAAGGTCAAGGCGGTGAGCGACTTTATGGACTGGGCGGCGGACAATGCCTCCGAGAACGTCTGGACCATCAACCACACGTCCGGCTACACAGGCATTCTCTCGACGGACAACACCTACCGCGAGAACGCGGCGAACAACAATCCAACCGTTTACCGTCGTTTGATCAACGGGGAGTGCGCCTCGACAGGCATGGTTATGATGGACTGGGTCGGCAACTTCAAGTCTGGCCGCTACGAGGTCTATGGAGACCTCCTGCCTCAGGCTATCATCGACAATAACTTCAGAAAATAAGGCACATTCAGACATGTGCGGAACTACGAGCCAAGCAAATAAGCAACCACACGTTCCAAGAGAACGCGCTTCGCTCGTGACTGGCCCCGAAACTTAACCTTTTATATTCATGCAGGTCAAGGATGGAATAGCGTGGCTCTGGAGGGTCTCGGGGAAGTTCCGGCCGCATATCTTGTGCGCGGGGCTGATCGGGATGGCTCGGGTCGCGGTCTCGTTGGGCAGTGTCTGGATCTGCAAGGAAATCATTGACAATGTCACGGGGCAGAGCGATGGGAGACTGGGTTTTCTCATCGCTTTGATGATTGGCTGCATGGTTCTCAGGATGGTTCTGTCACTGGCCGGCGGAAGGCTGAGCCGGAAGACAGAGGCGAGGCTTACGAACCAGATGCGGCATGACCTTTTCGGACATCTGATGAGGAGCCGGTGGGACGGCCATCAATCGCAACATTCCGGAGACATACTCAACAGGATGATCGATGACGTGACGACGGTCTCGGGAATCCTGTGCGGAGGTGTGCCGGTGATCATGGTGACGGCAAGCCAGCTGCTCGGAGCGTTGTACTTCCTCACCAGAATGGATGTCCGGCTGGCCGCGGTGCTGATATTCATAATGCCGGTCGCCTTGCTGCTCAGCAAAAGCTACATGCGGAGGATGAGGCAGCTCACGAGGGGGATCCGGTCCGAGGAGAGCGCAGTCCAGGCACATATTCAGGAAAGCGTGCAGAACAGGCTGCTTCTGCGTTCCTTGGAATACACGCCACATTCGGTCTCGAAACTGGAATCACTCCAGCGGGCGCTGCTGGACAAGGTGATGCGCTACACGGACTACTCTCTTTTTTCGCGGATGATGGTCCAGGCGGGGTTCGCGGCAGGCTATGTGACGGCGTTTCTCTGGGGAATATTCGGAATCCGAAGCGGAGACATCACCTTCGGAATGATGACCGCGTTTCTTCAGCTTGTGGCTCAGATTCAGAACCCTACGGTCGAGCTGAGCAGGCAGGTTCCGGCGTTCATCCGCGCCACGACTTCAGCCGAACGGCTTGCGGAACTCTGCGACGAACCTTCCGAGCCAGAGGAGAGCCCAGTGCAACTTGAGGGGAGGACCGGCATCCGCATAGAAAATCTGACGTTCACCTACCACGAAAGCGGACAAAAAATATTCAGTGACTTCTCGCATGATTTCGCTCCCGGCAGCCAGACCGCCATTCTCGGGAAGACCGGAATAGGCAAGACCACACTGATGCGCCTGATCCTGGCTCTGACCTCTCCAGACAGCGGCAGGATCATGTTTTACAATGAATATGGCAGTGAGGTTCCGGCGTCACAGGCCACGCGCCGCAACCTGTCCTACGTGCCGCAGGGGAACACCTTGTTCAGCGGTACGGTACGCGAGAATCTGAGGATGGGGAATCCAGAGGCCACTGACGAGGAAATGATCGCCGCCCTTCACGCGGCGACAGCGGATTTCGTCATGGAAACGCCTGACGTGCTGGACACGAAATGCGGTGAGAAAGGAGCCGGATTCAGCGAAGGTCAGGCCCAGAGGATAGCGATAGCCCGAGGCTTGCTCCGACCTGGAGGGGTGCTTCTTCTGGACGAGCCGTCCTCTTCATTGGACATCGAGACGGAGAAGGTGCTGATCGACCGGCTGAAAACCAAGGCGGAGGGCAAGACACTCATCGTCATCACCCACAGGGAGGAGATAGCGGAGATTTGCTCGTCGGTGCTTAGGCTCGGGTAATCCACGTCTTCATGAAGAAGCGTTTCCAGACCCAGAGAAGGATCCGTCGGACAAGCACGGTGTTCATCCAAAGCCAGACTTTCCGGCGATATGACGGAGAATCCACATCCACGGGGGTGACGCCTCCTTTCAGAACTGTGGTAACACGACCATAGATCTGATCGCAGTCGCACAGATCCTTAGCCCGGAGGATCCCGTCGCCCTGAATCTCGCAAAGAGCCTTATCGTTATCCTTGTAGATTATCCTGTGAAGGATGAACCGGCCATCGGCGCGGAAAAGGACGACATCTCCGACATTGGCTGTCCTCAGGACGGTTCCCGCCGGCGATCCTCCATCGACCCCCTCAAGAACCACCGAGTCAACTCCGCCGACTATGAACGGAAGCATGCTCTCCCCTTTCGCGGGGACCGTGACCTTCTTTCCTTCCCGCAGCAAGACGATGACCTCCTCGAAGAAAGTGTCGTTGTTGACAATTAATTTTTCCATTGAAAAACAGCTTCTGAATCCAAGATACAAAAATATTTTGAAATTACGGGCAAAAGGATTAAATTTGCAGTCCGTTTTGGAATATATAAAAAATTAGTAGATATGAAAAGGACATTTCAACCATCCAGACGCAAGCGCGTGAACAAGCACGGATTCCGTGAGAGAATGACCACCGCCAACGGTCGCCGCGTACTCGCTTCCCGTCGCCGCCACGGACGCAAGAAGCTGACAGTATCATCTGAGGACAGGTGGTAGTCAAGTCAGTCTGACGACGTTTAGAGACAGGTCTATCAGGCCTGTCTTTTTTGTTGAGCTTATTCATTATGGACATCGACGAGAAATACATGACGGAAGCCCTCAAGGAAGCTCAGCTGGCCTTTGAGGAGGACGAGATCCCCATCGGGGCGGTGATAGTATGCCGTGGCAGGATCATAGCCCGGGGCCACAACATGACCGAAAGGCTCCATGACCCCACGGCGCACGCCGAGATGATCGCCATCACCGCCGCCACAGAAGCCGTCGGCGGTAAATATCTGAATGACTGCACACTGTACGTCACCGTGGAGCCGTGCAACATGTGCTCCAGCGCGCTGAACTGGGCACAGATCGGCCGCATAGTCTATGGAGCACTCGATCCCAAGCGGGGATATTCATTGTACTCCCCTTCCCTGCTCCACCCCAAGACACAGGTTCAGGCCGGAGTCCTCGCCGAGGAGTGCTCCGCCCTGATGACCGACTTCTTCAAAGGGAAACGTTGACAGACGCCACGAGCGAGTATATTCAAGAATCCCGCTTGCAGAGAGACAGATGTCCTTCCACGAGCGGGATTCATTGTGATTCGCGCTTCTACAGCACCCGAAGCGTAGGAAATCAGAAAGTGAGCCTGAACAGATCGCCCTGGGCCTGGATGTAGAGGTCGCCCTTGTAGTAGGCGCAGTCCTCGAGCTCACCGAAGGTGGCTTTCGTCAAATCGATGACATTCTGCATGGTGCGGGTGTTCAGATTCCAGACGTAGAGGATCGAAGGCTGCTTCTCCTTGCCGAAACCGGTAGGCATGAAAAGCTGGCCGTTCTTGATGAAAAGGCCCTGGCCGATCGGATTGAAATGAGTCTGGTAGGTGTCCTCGATCAGATAATTCTCCAACAAATCATCCTTTGTCAGGGTCACGAGGCCGTCCGTGGACTCGTTCAGTTTCGGGATGCGGAACTTCACGATGCGGTGACGGTTCAGGGCGTTGGTGTTGTCAACTGTGTTGCCGTAACCGTAAAGGTAATTGTTGTCCGGATCGATGACCCACTGAAGGGCGTAGCCAAAAAGATGGTCGGTGTCCTTGAAGTAGATCGTCTGGACCAGTTCGGATGACTTGAGATCATTGGCTACACGCTCGACGTAAAGCACGTCCTTGCGTCCGTTGATCGGATTCCTGTTGCACTGGCTGACGTACAGAAGCGGGAAACGGTCATCCTTATCATAGAACGTGCGGCCGAAAGTGGCCACATTGGCATGGTTCACCTTGTCGTAGCTGGCAAGTTTGAACGGCTTGCACTCTCTGGTGATCTTCTCTCCGTCAATCTTATAGACGGTCAGCCAACCGGAGTTCTGGCAGCTGAAGATGTAGTCTCCCCAGATGTCCATCCCCTGGTAAGCCTCCTTGTCGGTGCCCTGAAGCTTGAGCAGATGATCGCACTTGAACGTGTGCTCGGTAAGGTTAACGGGCGCTCCGGTGTAAGTGTACTGTCCGGAGGTCGCCGGCTGCGCCATCAGCGCCGCAGGAAGCAGCAATGACGCCAAAAGAATATATCCTTTCATATTCATAAAAATTTGATGATTTGATTTCAGTCCGGCATTCCGCCCAGAAGGTCGCCCAGATAAGGCAGAAGGGTGAACAGCAGGAAGGCTTTGTCCTTGGCCAACGCCACCCTAAGCTGCTTCAACGCGGAATATATGTGGTTCTCAACGGTGCTGAGGGAGATCCCGAGCCTCGCGCTGATGTCCTTGTTCGGAAGGTCTTCGATGTAGCTCATCATGAAGACCTCGCGGCACTTGGGCGGCAGGCTGGTGATGGCATCCTCGAGATTCTTCCTCAAGTCCTTGTCGAACAGGTTCCTTATGACTGGATTGCGCTCGGGATCACCACCCTCAAGGCAGAGAACCGCGATCCGGGCATCATTCCATTCCTTGTACTGGCGCGACAGATTCTCTTTCCTAAGATAGTTCATCGCCCTGTTATAGACAGATTTCATAAGATACCTCCTCGCCGAAGTCCCTTCCGACAGTCTCTCACGGTTTTTCCAGAACGAGAACAGCACATCCTGCACAGCGTCATCCGCCCACTCCTCCGGCAGGAAGATCCTGGCATACGACATCAGCACAGGCAACTCTTCCTTGCAGAAGTCGTTGAAAGCCTCTCTGTCGCCATTCTGTATTCCGGTTATTAATTCTGTACGGTTCATAAAAAGCCTTGGTGAGCGCAAAAATAGTCAATAAAATCGAATCATAAGTCTCGACAAGGACAAAAAATGCCTTTGCGGAAAATAATCACGTTTTCATTAGGTGATTTCTTCATAAAGTGTGTATAATAATTGACAGACATAATTAACGCGATCAGAAAATGGAAATTCCAGAAGAGATACTCAGGCTCGTGCACCGCTATCTCAGCGGAACCGCGACCGACGACGAGAAATCCGCCCTCGCCGAGTGGCTGGAGGCAAGTCAGTCCAACCGGGAGGATTTCGCCGCTTTGTCAGCGATGCGCAACGCCTCGTCGGCCTTGGGCGGGGACGACGCCACAGACAAGATGCTGTCCCGCCTCAACGCAAGGATAGACGCGGAGGAGAGCGGAGGGATATTCACCGTTCAATCAGGGAGAGGCCGGAGGCGCAAGGCGACCTGGCTCGCAGCCGCTTCCGTGGCCGCCGCGCTCGTCATCGGAGCCGGCACCTACCGCCACTTTCGGACGGACGCGGATTACTTTCGGGAATATTCCGCATTCACGAATATCTCCGACGACGTGTCGGCCATGATGCTGGATGACAGCACGAAGGTCTGGCTGAGCAGGAACTCGTCGATCCTGTACGGTTCCACCAAGGGCCGGTCCGAACGGATCGTGAAACTGACCGGCGAGGCCTATTTCGATGTCCACAGGGACACGCTCCATCCTTTTGTCGTAAAGGCGCGGGGAATTGAAGTGAAGGTGCTTGGAACCGCGTTCTGCGTCAAGTCGGACAGCGAGGCCGGCAAAGTGTCGGTACTTCTTGAAAGGGGATCCGTCAGGCTGCAAAGTCCTGAAGGTGTAGGACTTGTGAGGCTGTCCCCAGATCAGATGGCCGAGTTCGACGCCAAGACCGGAGACATCGAGGTCACCCCTATGGCGGCCGAACCTTACATCGTGCAGCATTACAACAAGGTGACGCTCCAGCAAGTGTCGATCGACGGCATCATCTCGCACATCGAGCGGATGTACGGAATCAAGGTCCAGGCCTTGTCACCGGTGGACACCACGAAGAAATACAACCTCAACTACAAACGCACCGATGACGCCGGCGAACTCATGGAGGCGGTCGAGGAACTGACAGGAGTGCGCCTGAAGGTCATCGGAAAGACTTTGGATAAAGACTAAGTACCAAACATAATAACTACTCAAAAACATGAGACAATCAATCTATTTAAGACTGGGTGTCCTTGCGGTGGTTCTGGCCACGTTCTTCGGCCTCGCGCCGGGTTCGACGGCCCAGACAAACACCGGGAAGACCTACAGTTTCAGTCTGACGGTAAAGTCCGCCACTGTGAAGTCCTTCACCGAAGAGTTCACGAAGAAGACTGGAATCCTGTTCTCCTACGAGTCAGCCTTGGCTCGGAAAGAGATGGGAGACATCAGCATCAACGCCAGGAACGAGTCTCTGGCGTCCATCTTGGATGACGTTTTCGGACATCAGGTGTCCGGATTCCGCTACAAGATGACAAACAGCACGGTCGTGCTGACCTACGAGCAGCCGGCGGCCAAACAGGGAAATGTCATCAAGGTGACAGGAACGGTGAAGGACTCTTCGGGAGAGCCGTTGGCCGGAGCCGGTGTCCTCGTCAAAGGCACGACGATCGGCACGAACACCAACCTTGACGGAAAGTACTCCATCGAAGTCAACGCCGACGATGTCCTGGAATATTCATTCATCGGTTTCAAGAATCACGATGAGAAGGTCAACGGACGCGGGGTGATCGATGTGATGATCTCCGAGGACGCCAACGTGCTGGATGACGTCGTGGTCGTCGGCTACGGTACCCAATCCAGAAAAACCTTGACCACAGCCATCTCCAAGGTGGACGGCAACAGCATCTACGCCGCACCTGTCTCCTCCGTCGGCGACGCTCTCAAAGGAAAGGTGACCGGCCTCAGGGTGGCCACGAACAACACGGTCTCTGGAAATGCGCCACGCTTTCTGATCCGTGGAGGTTCCTCGATCACCTTGAGCAACGACCCTATCGTCATCGTGGACGGCGTGACCAGGGACATGGACGACCTCAACCCGAACGACATAGAGTCCATCGAGGTCTTGAAGGACGCAGCCTCGGCCGGCATCTACGGAGCCCGCGCCTCCAATGGTGTGATTCTCGTGACGACCAGGAAAGGCAATTCATGGGAGAAGCCACGGATCACTTTCGACGCGCAGGTCGGCTGGTCCTCCCCTTCCCGCGGATGGGATCTGATGAACGCCAAGGAGTTCCTGTCATTTGTCCGTCCCGCGATCGCGCAAGGCCCTAACGGCCAGTTGATTCTGGACGGAGCCAACGCCGCGGGAACAGGCAACAAGAGCACGGACATCTACACAACCAGATACATGGAGAAAGGCGAGGAGCTGCAGTCCGGCTGGCAGTGGATGTACGACCCGATCAATCCGAAGAAGGTGCTGACATTCACCGACACCGACTGGCAGAGCCAGTGGTTCACCAACGCGCTATGGCACAAGGAATATGTCGGAGTGAACGGCGGTTCACAAAACATGAAGTACGCCGCCTCGGTAAGTTACCTTCAGGATGACGGCATGGTGGCCATGAGCGGCTACAAGTTGTTCACTATGCACGGCAACACGTCCTTCAACATCACCAGGAACCTGGAGGCGTCAACGACTTTCGACTTCTCAAGGTCAGTGAAGAACCCGCTGACCGGCAACTATTTCAACGCCATCGGACGAGGCCTCATGATGAGCCCTGTGAACAAGGAGTTCTACGAGGACGGAAGATGGGTGACAGGCGGAAGCAACAAGAACCAGCAGTCAGCGTCATTCTACGATGCTTTCTATGACAGGGAGATGGCCCAGAACCGCTTCGGTGGCAACTTCAAGCTCGTGTGGAGCATTTTCGACGGCCTCAAGGCCACAGCCCAGTACGCCGTGTTCGACGACAATTACCGTGGAAGCTACTACGCCTACGGCCAGGTCGGCAACACGATGAACTACATCTCCACGGACCGTTCCACAACAGAGACCAGGACAGAGACGCTGAAGGATTCCTTCACCGCCTACCTGAGCTACGACAAGGAGTTCGGCAAGCATAACATCAGCGCCACCGCCGGCTACGACTATATGTCATGGAGGTACTGGTATCTTACCGCCAACGCCACCGGCTCAGTCTCCGACAAGGTTCCGATCCTGGATTCCGGAGTCAACTTCACGGCCTCCAACCAGGACACCAAGCAAGTGCTCATCTCGTACTTCGGACGTGTCAACTACAACTACGACAACAGGTACATTCTCTCGGCCACGGTCAGGACTGATGGTTCCTCCAAGTTCGCCGAGGGCAACAGATGGGGATTCTTCCCGGCCGGATCGCTGGCATGGATCATCTCCGAGGAGCCGTACTGGGATGTGGACAAAAGCGTGATGAACACATTCAAGTTCCGCGCGTCCTACGGCCAGACCGGTAACAACGGAATCGGGCTCTACGACACCTACGGAGCGTTCTCTTCGTCTCTGTATGGCGGGCAGTCAACCCTTCTGCCTTCCACGATGCAGAACAAAGACATGAAATGGGAGACCACAACCCAGTTGGACCTTGGTCTTGACCTCGGATTCTTCAACGACCGTCTCCGTCTCGTGATGGACTACTACAACAAGAGGACGGACGACATGCTCTTCAGCATCACCCTTCCAGACACAGGATCCCTCGGCTCCGTGAAGGCGAACGTCGGAAGCGCAAGGTTCTACGGATTCGAGATCGAACTGAACTCTGTCAACATCCAGACCAAGAATTTCACTTGGAGCACCGGCCTTACATATTCATTCAACAAGAACAAGGTGCTGTCGCTTCCGGACGAGTACAAGTACACCGACCTCAACGGCAAGGACGCCTGGAGAATCGGTGGCTACACCATGTCAGAGAGCGGCGAGCGCTTCGGCGGCACGGCTGTCGGAGAGCCTCTCGGACGCATCTGGGGCTATAAGATCTCACATATTCTCCAGAATGACGCCGAGGCCGCGGCCGCATTGTACGACAGCCAGTCGCACGGCTACCGCAGGTCCGACGGCCTGTCCATCCAGGGACGCAAGGACGCCGGTGACTACGAGTGGTGCAACCGTCCTGGCTCCAAGAAGACGGCCGACGGCAGGGAGCAGATCGACCAGGAGGACATGTACTGCCTCGGAAACGTGATGCCTCACTCAATCGGCGGAATCATGAACACATTCAAGTACAAGAACCTGTCATTCTCGTTCTACCTTGACTACGCCCTCGGTCATTCGATCTACAACTACATGAAATCACGTTTCTTCCAGAGCACTTTGGGCAACTGCAACTCCAATCTGGACAAGATGGTCTATGATTGCTGGCGCTACCCAGGAGACGACAACGCCAAGTACGCGAGATTCTTCCCGAACGACCCTGACTATGGCAACAAGAACTTCTCCCGTGCCTCCGACTTCAACGTCGAGAAAGCCGACTACCTGTGTCTGCGCGATGTCTCCCTCTACTACGACTTCCCGGAGAGATGGGTCAAGAATATGTGGATCAAGAAGTTGACTGTCGGGATCACCGGCAACACGCTTTACTACTGGACAGGTGTCTCCGGCTCGATCAGCCCTGAGACCGGCATGGGAACCGGATCGGGAGACTCGATGTACTCATCTGTGTCCACCGGTGCGTCCGCCAACTCAAGCATCGCTCCGGCGGCGAGAAAGATATTGTTCAATGTCAAGATTACCTTCTAATTATGAAACACAAGAGCATTCTGAAATATATTCTGATGATCTCGGCCGCCACATCGATGATGTCCTGCAACGGGGATCTTGATGTGATGCAGGACAACAAGCTGTCCGCCAGCAACATGTGGACGACATCAACAGATGTCATCCAGTCCACCTACGGGATCTACGAGCGCATGCGTTCCAATTTCGTTGACGGCTACATCAACGTCTTCTACTGGGGCGAGGCACGTGTCGGCAACTATATGTGGGGTCCAAGCCTTGAATCCAGGGTTCAGGACAACGACATGATCTCCGTGCGCACCAGCACGATGAACGCCTCCACGAGATCGACCGCCTGGTCAGGACTTTACACCACCATCGACCAGGCCAATGCCGTGCTCAAGTACGCCGACAAGGTTGACATGACCGAATCCGAGAAAGGATTCGCGATCGGCCAGGCTGCGTTCGCAAGGGCATATTGCTACTTCTGGGCAGCCAGACTGTGGGGAGACGTTCCGCTGAACCTCGTGCCTATCGAGTCCGTGAACCAGCCGGAGACCTACCCGGAGCGCGCCCCTAAGGCTGATGTCTATGCCCAGATCGGCAGGGACATCGAGACAGCGGCGGCCAACTCCGCCTACCTCGGAGGAGACAAATACTTCGCTACAGCCGACGCTGTGAACATGCTTAAAGCCGAGTACGGGCTTTGGATGTACACGACACAGGACGGTGGGGATTCGTACCTGAACCTTGCCGCGGAGGCTCTGTCAGCGATCGGGATCTCCTCAGGAAAGCTTCTTCCAAAATATTCAGAGGTGTTCAGCCGCGATCACAAATGCAACTCTGAGGTTGTCTTCGCCCTCCTGAACGACCAGAAGGAGAAGATCACCGGCGGTTACTACAGCTATTTCTACCACCCGACTAACCTCATAGCCGCGCAGTACAGGAACAAACCGGTACCGGTGAGCTCAACACAGTGGTGGTGCTACTCGCAGGAGTTCATCGATGTGCTGAACAAGAGCAAGGCCGACCACAACGACTCCAGAGTGGAATGCAACCTCGGCGAAGGGGCCTACGGTGCCTCAGGACAGACCCTTACCTGGCCGAACAAGTTCCTCGGAGACATGTCAAAGCAGCCCGTGATCAACGACTGCGACCTTCTTTACTACCGCTACGCCTACGCTGTGATGATGGACGCGGAACTGAAGTACTACAAGAAGGACTATGCCGGAGCTCTGGCCTCTCTGAACATCATCGCTAAAAGGGCCTACGGAATCGAGGACTTCTACAAGACCGCCACAAGGGACGCCGTCCTGGAGGCACTTGTCAATGAATATTTCCTCGAGTTCCCTGCCGAAGGCGTCATCTGGTGGCCGCTCATCCGTCTGGACAAGATCTGGGACTACAACCCGGAGCTACTCGCCAAGAAGCAGAAGAATCCGAACATCCTGCTCTGGCCTATCTCCAAGTCCGCAAGGAACAAGAACCATAAACTGACCCAGACGGAAGGATGGGACTAATGATCTTACTTAAATGACTATTATCATGAGATTCAAGAATATATTCATGTACGCCGCCGCTCTTTCAATGCTCGCGTTGTCAGGTTGCGCGGAAAAGACAGACCCGTCCGAGATAGATTCCGCCACAAGAATCGCGTTGTCCAAGGATATTCCTGTGTTCACCGCCAGCGGTAACACCGAGGACGGCGAGGACGCTTACCGCGCCATCGTCACAATCGTGCAAGGCGACAAGATCAACGGCATCGGTTGGGACTATTCCCTTGATGATCCGAAGCAATGCGCCGAGGTGAGTGTCACGGATGTCTCCGAGGACTTCATCGGAACTTACGAAGGTGATTCCAGGACCTACACAGGGAAAGGATTGATGGTCAAGATGAAGGCCAATCCTGAATATAAGAGGTCATTCTCGTTGACAATCAAGGCAGCCGACGGAACCGAGCGCGCTTTCGAGTTCACCCAGAAAGGCGAGAAGGCTGACGCCGCCGTGTCCACTGACACGAAAGATGTTGAGTTCTTCGCCGAAGGAGGTGAGCAGACAATCAGCTACACGACCAACATGGGGGACGCATATTCATTCACCGTGGACTACGAAGGTGAGAGCAAGGACTGGCTGTCCTGCGAGGCCACCGAAGCTGGCTCCGTCAAATTGATCGCTTCCGGATGGAACGACCATGTCAATGTCCGCAAGGCCGTGCTCCACATCACCGTAGGTTCGGCAGAGACCAGCATGGCATCCGTGGATGTGCCTGTGACACAGCTCGCGGCAGACATATATTACTTCATGTACGGTTCATCGGCCGCCGGCCTTGAGATCGACAAGGCCTTGCAGATGACAAAGGAAAGCGAGGACATCTACAGCGTCAAAGCCTACTTCATGAACGCAAAGGCCGGGGCCAACACCGTGATGTTCAATCAGGATTCACGTGTGCTGTCATACCCTTGCTACGCGCTTGCGAAGGATGGTTCTGTCACCACGATCGAATCCGCCGCGTCCGCTATGCCGGAGGGCCCGGAAATCGATGTGGACGGTCTGCGCTCCCTGGTGGTGAACTTCAACGAGAAGACATGGAATTGGAGCAGAATATCAACGCTGAACAGCATGCCGGACTCCGAAGTGTCCAAGTACAAGACAAAGGCCTTCATTGCCAGAGACGGTTCCATGAAGGTCTGGATGGTCGAGAACATGCGTTGGAACGGTGGCGACATCAAGCCGAAACTCGGCTCTCCTATGATTCCGTCCGCTACAGGTGTCGGAGCGAAAGGCACAGGTGGTTACGGTGCGAGCGCATTCCCTTCATCCTGGGATGATCCGAAACTGAACATGGCCTACGAATGCACCGAGATAGGAGGACAACTCGAAGGAAGCGATGAGCGCGGCCGAATCTATGCGTTCTCCGAAATCGTGACAGGCGTCCCGACCAACGGCATCGGCTTCGCCCGTAAAGAGGTGGTGCCTAAGGGATGGACCGCCGGCAGCGAGATCACCGACGCGGTAGGAGACAACTACACGATCGAGTACCTCGACAACAAGTCGGCGGACACATTCAGCGGCGACAACACCACCGACGAGAAGAACCACCCGACCCTCAAGATGCAGATTCAAGGAATATGTCCTTACGGTTGGCACATCGCCAACGCCTCCGACTGGCTTGACCTGGCATACGCCGCAAGCAAGGCGTCAGCCGGACACTCTTATCCTCTGAGAGAGGATCAGATCACCTACAAACAGTTCACAACAGCCTCGGGCACAGCCGTCAACAACAATCCGGTCTCACCAAGAGGTATCGGCAACCTCGCCGCATGGCTCAGGAACAAGACCTGGTGGTCAGCGGCGGTGTCAGACGGAGCCGACGAGTTCGGATTCGAGTACTTCCCGCTCGGTTGGCGCTACATGACCCAGGGCTACCAGTGCTACGGTGTCAGGGCACAAGTGTGGGTACCTCTGTTCTTCTCGGACAAGGCTCTTTACAGAATCAATGTGATCCTGGACAACACTGTGACCTATGCCGAGATGACAAACATCGACAACGGCCAGGCCATCATGCCGTTCCGCTGTGTCAAGAACTACAAATAATCAAAGATCAAGAATATGAGAATTAAATCAATAAAACTGATTTGGTCATTTCTTGCGGCAAGTCTCCTGTGCCTGTCATCATGTAGCAAGGACGAACCGGATCCAGGGCCTGTGTGGCCTGACGATCCTGGTGAGACGCCCGGTGAGGTCGCTGACAAGCCTGCTGACTGCGGCAATATCGTCGTAGCCCACAGGGGTGGAGCATCGGAAGCCGGCATAGCGTTTCCCGACAATTCCATCGCCTCGTTGCAATATGCGATGAGCCTTAAATGTTACGCTTCAGAGTGTGACATCTACTGGACAAAAGATGACAAAGTAGTCGTCGCCCATGCTGACGGCGACTACAGGATCAACGGACTGCATCCATGGGAAGCCACCTTGGAACAGATCAGGGCGGCCGGAAAACTGGCGAACGGAGAGACGGTTCCTGATCTGGAGATGTTTCTGGACGAAGTCATGAAGGAAGGAAGCTGCACAAGGCTCTGGCTGGACATCAAGAACATCAGCGGAATATCGGCGTATCCGATCAACGCCTGCCGCAAGGCTTGCGAGATCATCAAGAAGAAGAAAGCACAGAATTTCGTTGAGTTCATCTGCACGTCCAACGCAACCGTGATGGCATCGTCATATTCATACGCCACCGCGGTTGGCTCGAACATCGGCTGGATGGCCAACAAGTCCGCCTCAGAGTACACCCAGAGGGGCTACAAATGGGCGAACCTTTCCACCGAGTTCATGAAGCAGGGTGGAGGAAACCTCACGATCGAGGAGTTCAACAAGGCCGGTGTGGACGTGAGCGTGTTCAACGCCGATGACGATGTCACGATGGATTACTACATCGCCTATGCGTCTAAGATGAAAGCCATCTGCACCAACTACCCTAAGAAGTTGTTGTCCAAGATGGGGAAGTAGGTTTCGTGCCGCTGAGCCTGTCGAAGCGACATTCCAACAAAAAAGAGGAGCGGCCTTTCGGTCGTTCCTCTTTCTTTATCGTCATCCGCCCCATTTGATGAGCGGACATATTCATTATTACTGCTCGTCAGGACCTTGATCGTCCGGGCCGTTCTGTGGACCCTGTGGACCGGCCTGCGGGCCGTAAGGGTTCTGAGGTCCCTGCTGGGCACCGGCCTGGGCGGCGCGGTTCATGTCCTCTGAAGCGGCGTTCCAAGCCTTCGTGAGTTCCTCGGTGTAGCGGTCGATGTCAGAGATGTTCTGATTCTTGACAGCCTCCTTGAGGGAGCCGAGGGCTGACTCGATGGCCGACTTCTTGTCAGCAGGAATCTTGTCGCCGTAGTCCTTCAGGTTCTTGTCGGACTGGAAACAGAGAGCGTCGGCGTTGTTGATCTTGTCAACCTTCTCCTTGGCCTCCTTGTCGGCGGCCTCGTTGGCCTTCGCCTCGTCACGCATCCTCTGTATCTCGTCGTCAGACAGACCTGATGAAGCCTCGATTCTGATGTTCTGTTCCTTGCCGGTAGCCTTGTCCTTGGCGGACACGTTCAGGATACCGTTGGCGTCGATGTCGAAGGTAACCTCGATCTGAGGTATTCCCCTCGGAGCCGGAGCTATTCCGTCCAGATGGAAGAGACCGATCTCCTTGTTGTCCTTCGCCATAGGACGCTCACCCTGAAGCACGTGGATCTCTACAGAAGGCTGGTTGTCAGCCGCGGTGGAGAACACCTGAGACTTGTGGGTAGGGATGGTCGTGTTGGACTCGATGAGCTTTGTCATCACACCACCGAGGGTCTCGATACCGAGTGACAGCGGAGTGACATCAAGCAGAAGCACATCCTTCACATCACCTGCGAGCACACCGCCCTGGATTGACGCGCCGATGGCCACAACCTCGTCTGGGTTGACACTCCTGTTAGGCTCCTTGCCGAAGAACTCCTTGACAAGTTCCTGTACCTTAGGGATACGTGTTGAACCACCCACGAGAAGAACCTCATCAATATCGGAAGCGTTCAGACCGGCGTCCTTGAGTGCCTGACGGCAAGGCTCGATAGACCTCTGGAAGAGGTTGTCGCAAAGCTGCTCGAACTTGGCTCTGGTAAGAGTCTTTACAAGGTGCTTAGGAATTCCGTCAACCGGCATGATGTAAGGCAGGTTGATCTCGGTCGATGTCTGGTTGGACAGCTCGATCTTGGCCTTCTCGGCGGCTTCCTTCAATCTCTGAAGGGCCATAGGGTCTTTCTTCAGGTCGATTCCGCCGTTCTCGTTGGCAAACTCCTGGGCGAGCCAGTTGATGATCTCCTGATCGAAGTCGTCACCTCCAAGGTGTGTGTCACCGTTGGTTGACTTAACCTCGAAGACTCCGCCACCAAGCTCAAGGATGGAAATATCGAATGTACCACCACCAAGGTCATACACAGCTACCTTCATGTCCTTGTTCTTCTTGTCAAGACCGTAAGCCAGGGCTGCGGCCGTAGGCTCGTTGATGATTCTCTTGACATCGAGTCCGGCGATCTTGCCGGCCTCCTTTGTGGCCTGACGCTGTGAGTCTGAGAAGTAGGCCGGAACTGTGATGACAGCCTCGGTGACTTCCTGACGGAGGTAGTCCTCGGCGGTCTTCTTCATCTTCTGGAGAATCATCGCTGAAATCTCCTGAGGTGAATAGAGCTTGCCGTTGATGTCAACACGCGGAGTGTTGTTCTCACCTCTGACAACCTTGTAAGGCACTCTGGCGATCTCCTTCTGAACCTGTTCGTAAGTCTCACCCATGAATCTCTTGATGGAGAAGACTGTGTTCTGCGGGTTCGTGATGGCCTGACGCTTTGCAGGGTTACCGATCTTTCTTTCACCGCCATCGGTAAAGGCGACTACTGAAGGGGTGGTTCTTTCACCCTCGTTGTTGATTATGACGGTTGGCTGATTGCCTTCCATGACCGCAACGCACGAATTCGTGGTTCCAAGGTCGATACCAATAATTTTTCCCATATTCTTAATCTCCTATTATTCTTTTTTGTTATTCTTTTTGTTTCTCGCCCGACCCCGTTCACCGGATCTGGGCATCATTCTTTCTTTTGCCCAGCCAGATCCGAAGTGCAGCGTTTTTCTTTCGCCTTCATCGTTCCCGAAGCCGGACGCAAGGAGTATTATCGAATGTTATGCCATTCCCTCGAATATGACAATTTGGCAGATTCACCATCATCTGGCGAAGAATCACGGCCACCATCCCTGCAAAATATGGCCACTTCGGCAAGCTCAGTGACCGCGCGACACTCCCCAGCGGCACTTCCGCCCCTTTCCGTTGCCCAAGGGTGCCGCGCGACACTCCCCGGTGACACTTTCGTCCCTTTCCGTTGCCCAAGGGTGCCACGCGACACTCTCCGGTGACACTTCCGCCCCTTTCCGCCGCCCAAGGGTGCCGCGCGACACTCTCCGGCGACACTTCCGACCCTTTCCGCCGCCCAAGGGTGCCGCGCGACACTCTCCGGCGACACTTCCGTCCCTTTCCGTTGCCCAAGGGTGCCACGCGACACTCTCCGGCGACACTTCCGCCCCTTTCCGCCGCCCAAGGGTGCCGCGCAATGCGTCAGGAAAACTATTCAAACAGTTTATTGAGCACCGCAACCTCAACATGGATCTTGCGGGCGATTCGTTTTGTGTCAACGCGGTACTTCCTTTTCAAGATCAAAGCCAAGCGGCACTTATCATCAACTCCCAAATCTTTGACAGAGTCCACCTTGAAATGATCCCGAAGAACCTGATTGACAATCTCGTTCAACTCATTCTCCGAAAATATAATCATCTCACCGACACCCTCGGCAATCTTAAGGTAAGCGTCAAAGTTCCTCACAAGCCCTGAACTAAACCTCCACGAGTTCACAAGCATCCGCTCCGCCTTACCATTAAGGACATAGGACTCCGGAAGAATGAATCCCCGAGGACGATTAAAAAGGTAATTCCCCGGAAGCCTGATTTTAGTCCTGAATATCCTCATCGCTTCCCTGCATGACATGTCAGCTACTTTAATCTTGTCATATAGTCTGTCCACATCGCTGAAAATCAAATTCGCGGATCCCCAGATATAGCCACTTGCCATGAGATCCGGCCTGGCCTTCAACGGATTCCTCGCGATATAGATTATCGTGTCCACCAATTGCCGCTCATCGTTCACTTTCACCATCTTAAACCCATAGTCTATCGGAAGCGGAGGAAAACCATCCTCTTTGAGTTTCCGATTGATCCTTTCCTTGACGAACAAGAAAAACCTGACGATGTCCTCTCCGGATCCATGAACGAGAATATGGCAATGATTGGCCATCAGCACGAACACGATGACGGACAGATCGCAGACATATTGCCCGATGGCCACGCTGTTCATTCCGTCGGCATATTCATCATCATTGTTGAACAGCTGCCCTGTTTCGATAGAGTCGAAGATGACGTGGTAATACCACTTAGGTTGTTTTCTGTACTCTTTCAGGAGTTCATTGAGTTTGTGACTGCCCATATAATCTAAATTCAGGTTCACCGCAATATAGCATCTTTCCCGCACTCTCATATTCAAAAACATAAAAACTTTCATTAAGAAACAGAAATTTCTGTTTCTTTGCCCTGCGATGCTCAAAAAAGATTATTTACGCCTATAGCAATAAAATTTATAGCATCTAATTTCCAATAACTTACACCAAATTTCACGAAAGCGGTCCACTTTAGGCTCGCACGTCATATAATGAATATCATGAACTCTGTTTTTCAAGTCTCTCATCCGCAATTTCTTCGGTAACAAAAATGAGGACAAACGTTACCCAACAGTGTCACCTGTCACTCTCCGAAAACGGAAAGTGGCAGATATGCTTCCCAAGAGTGCGACGCTGGTCACCACGCAGATGTCGAATAACTCTTCAAAATGTCACTTATGAGTGCCAAACAACACCCTCGGGAAACGAAAAGCGGACTAAACGTTTCCCGAGAGTGCAGAATACACTCTTGAGAAGCAAAAGAGGTCAAAAGTGCTACCCTTAGAGAATACATGATCACTTACGGAATCGATAACGTGAGTGGTAAAGCAAGAACATACTCTTCTAAAAGCGGAAAATCCACGCCAAAGAACCTTCCCTAATCACGACGGCAGCGTTATCCGAAGAAAATGCTGCCGTCGTATGCGTTTTTGCCCTCGACAGGAGCAATATTTGATGTTTCCGCTCCCGTCGTCGCACACTACATTGATGACCGACCTCGCAGCCAGCCGCACGTGAATATCTCACATCTAAAAGCGGTTGATCTCGTCGTCGGCCGAACCGCTGCCGTGGTACTTATCCTTGAAACTGTTGAAGTTGTAGGTGATGGAGGCGATGACGCAACGGTTGAAGCTGTTCACCTTTCTGGTCTGCACCACAAAATTGACTCTCTTCACATCACTCAACCTTGACCAGTCAAACAAGTCCTCAGCCTTCAACGTTATCGTAAGCCTTTTCTTAAGCAATTGTTTCTGAACCATCACGTTGCAAGATGCGCGGCTGTTCTGGTCATAGATGCCGTGATGTCCTTTTAGGTTCCAGTAAAAATCACCACGCAAAAGCCAGTCGCCTTTCAGTTCGACAGCGTTCTGGAAAGCCAGGAGGCCGTAAGGACGATTATAACTAGTCTCGGAACCGTTGTACGCAAGCGTAAAGTAAGGCTTGTACACTCCTGCCGTCAGGGTCGGCCTCCAGCAGCCAATAACCGGAGCCACAACGCATTGCGCGCCTAACTGCTGGAATCTGTCGGCATTTGTTGACATCCAGGCTACCGTTCCGGGTTTGCCGGCGATGGCCACAACCGTAGGATGAATATAGTCCTTGATATACTGGTAATCCACTTTGAAATCGAAAATGCCGTAATCCAGACTGAACTCAGCGTCATAGACATATTGCGGTTTCAGATAAATGTTCCCTTGTTCGTAATGGTATTGGTTGTTGTAACTTATACTGTTGTTCAGCTGACGGAACGAAGGGCGGTTGACCCTGCTGCTGAAATCAAGACTCATCTCCACTTTCCCGAGAGAGGTTGAAAGAGACAGTGAAGGCAGAAGGTCAGAATAATCATTCCTGTTCTTCACCTCACCCTGGTCTGTGTTGATGGCGTGGACATATTCATAGCGAAGCCCGACGCTCCCCTTCCATTTTTCAGAAAACAAGCGATAGGAGACAAATCCCGCATACTTGGTTTCATTGTTTTTGAACCGGTCATCGGCAATCTTGCCTTCTTCATTGACTGACGTGCCCCAAGAGCTGATCCTGCTGAAATCAGTCCCGAAATCAAGTCCGCTGACCTCACTAATATTCCAAGCGAACACGTCCTTGAAAGCGACCGCGCGGTTGCGTTGGTCATTTTGAATATGGGTGCTCTCCGACACCGCGTCAATCCGGCTTGTCTCAATCACTTGCTGCCAATGATTCAACCGGGAATATACATAGTCGGCATCCACATTGACCTGTAATTTATCAGAGAACTTGCCGATATAATAGACATTGGCATTGTGGAACCTTTCCTTTTCCGACTCATCGGTCTTGTTGTCCGTGGAAGTCAAAAGCTCACCGTTGCGATACACCTGCATATAGTCGTAAGGAGAATCAAGCAATTTGTAGTCGGAAATGGTTCCCATATATTTGCCACCAACGGTATGATTCTTATTTATCGCGTAATTCGCCCCGGCACTGTAATCGTGCGAGCGGGAGCGGTCTGAATATTCAGAAGCCGAAACCTCGTGGAAGGTGTCTTGCTCGTAATTGGTCTGGTCGATGTCGTACCGAATGTCGCTTTTCGTGTTGTCATACCGATATGCAAGAAAAACATCCACGGCCCCTTTATGAACATTAAGGTTAACATCCTCGTTGCCGGACCACTGCCTGTGCCTGGAAAGTTCCGCTCCGACAATGCCGGAAACGCCATCCAACGTGTGCCTGACGGTGGCGATGGCAATGACGCTCCTTGTGCCAGCGTCATATTCAGCCCCCGGATTGGTTATAAGTTTGACAGACTTCACATTGGAGGAGGATAGAAGCGATAGCTCGGAAACGTTCGCCATCTTTCTTCCGTCAATATAAATTACAGGCTCACCCTTCCCGAACACCTCATATTTGCCGTTGGCATAAAGCATTCCGGGAATATACTTGATCACATCAGCGGCCTTACCGATGTTCCTCAAACCGGAGCCCTGAACATTCAGTGTCAGCCCACCGTTTTCCCTTGAAATGTATTTTCGGTGAGCCACCACAGTCGCATCTTCCAGCAGGCTCGCATCGGTCGTCATATAGATTGTGCCCAAATCCAACGCCGTCACAGGCATCTCGATGGTCTTATAACCGATACAACTGATATTGAGCACAGTAGGGCCACCCGGGAATCGCAGAGAAAAACGTCCACGCTCATCGCTCATTTCACCGGCGATAAGCGTGGAATCTTTCTTTGAATATAATGACACAAACGCAAATGGTACGGGAGTGCCACCTTCTTCCATAACCACTCCTGTGATTGTCTTTGTGGTGTCACCAAGCATCAAGGCCTCTGAATATGAGCGTTCGGCTGAAAGCAGACACGAACGCTCATCAAAGGCGGAATTACTTCCCGAATGTGCGGATACTAAGATTGTTATGCATAAAAGTATCGGCGCATAAAAGTATCGGCGCATAAAAGTATTATACACAAATATTCCATCAAATATAAACGGTTCTATTTCAATGAATATTCCACAACGAGGGCGGTGGAAGGTAGGACTATGGTGGAGTCGGAGAGCTGGAGTGGCTCGCCGGTGAGGACGTTGCGGCCGGTCTTCAGGCCTGAGGCTATTTCGGAGTAATGGGACCACGGGATGGTTTTCGGCTCCGGGGAATTGTTCACATAGACGAAGACCTTGTCGGTGTCGTTGTAGCGGAAGAAGGCGTAGGTGTTGTCACGGCCGAGGAAGTGCATCGTGCGGCCGGTGTGGATCACGTCCTTGGTCTTTCTCCACTGGAAGAGGGTCTTGGCATAGTCGTGAAGCTCAGCGAGTTGTCCCTGCGGGATTGTTTTTCCGCCGACTGTGACGGTGGCGGAAGCACGGCCTTCCTCGGTGAACAGATCAACCTTGTCGCCTTCCCAGCCGCCAGGGAAATCCATCCTCAACTCGCCGTCGCTCTTGTAGGTCTTGCCGGTGGCGAATCCCATCTCGTCACCGTAGAAAATCTGAGGTATTCCACGGACTGTGGCCAGAAGGGTGTAGGCGATCTTCAACTTGTCCGGATTCTGCTTCCAGGCGTCGGCGACACGATAATGGTCGTGGTTGGAGAGGAATATCAGCATCTTGGACACATCATTATAGGTGGCGTCGTGAGAGAGGGCTGAATATACCCGGACCATTCCCTGTCCCCACTGCGGCTCGTCCTCACAAAGAGCGGCGTTGATCGCCTCCTGGAGAGGGAAATCCATAATCGAAGGCAAGTGGGAGTCGAAACCGTCCCGGTTGGCGTTGCCGCCCTGCCAGTAGGCAAGCTGGTCGATGTTGGAGTCCCAGCACTCACCCACGATGTTGAAGTTTGGATATTCATTCATCACGGCCTCGCACCACTTGCTCATAGGGACTTTCTCGTTGTACGGGTAGGTGTCCACACGCAGGCCGTCCTGGCCGGAGAACTCGGTCCACCAGATCGCCCATTGCTGAAAGTATTTCAGCATGAACGGATTGTCGAGATTCATGTCCGGCATCGAAGGCACGAACCAGCCGCTGACCTGTAAATTCGCATCGTACTGCGACGCGTTCGGATCCATCGCCGTTGAAAAGGCGATGTTCGAGCCGGTATATTCAGGAAACTGATGGATCCAGTCCTTGAACGGAAGATTATTCATCCACCAGTGGCCGGTGCCACAGTGGTTGGTCACGATGTCCATTATCACTTTCAGACCCTTCTCGTGGGCTTTGGCGACATATTCCCTGTACTGGGAATTGCTGCCGAAACGTGGGTCGATGCGGTAGTAGTCGCCACAGGCATAGCCGTGGTAAGACCCCTCGGACTGGTCGTCCACCAGAAGCGGAGTACACCAGACGGCGGTGGCACCAAGGTCGGTGATGTAGTCCAAGTGATCGATAATGCCTTGAAGATCACCACCGTGGCGGCCAAACGGCTCGCTGCGGTCAGCCTTCTCGGCGGTGTCATCGGTGTTGTCATTTCCCTTGTCGGCGTTGGCGAAACGGTCGGGGCAGATCAGATAGATAAGATCCGAAGTTGTGAAACTGCCACGCTCGGCGGAACCTTCCTCCCTCGCGGCGATCCGGTACGGATAGCGGAAGGAACTGCCATCCTTCGTGAATATGATGCCGTACTCACCGGGCTTGGCCGATGCGCTTACGGCCACGTCAACAAAAAGATAGTCAGGGCTGTCCGCCTTATGGATCTCCTTGACGCCGACACCTTCACCCTCGATCCTGACATCATAGCCGGCGATGCCATCGCCGTGGATCATCAGCTGGAGAGGGGTCTTCATGCCCACCCACCAGCTCGGCGGCTCCACGTGCGAAACCCTTGACTCCGGGACAGTTATACTCCAGTTCCACGGAGCCTGCAACTGAACGCTGACGATCACGCTGTCCTGGTCCAAAGCGCGCTTGAAGACCAGAGCGGAATCGGTGTAGGAAAGCACCTCGAAGGACGGATTGTCAGAATCCAGAGCCGGATGAGCGTGCTTCACCTCATTGAGATAGGTGTAGAAATCCGTGGTGGCGTTGTGGTGCCAGTCCGGCATCGGATCCTTCTCGAAGAACTCGAAACGGTGGTTGTAGCCGACCTCCTGACCGGTGTAGATCAGCGGCTGGGAGTTCGGAAGTGTCCAGCAGAGGACAGCCATCGCCTTCCAAGCGTCGCCCATCCTTTCATATTCAGTGCCGGACCAAGAGTTCTCGTCATGGTTAGTGACGAACGTAAGCCTATGGCTGCCGGATGGATAGGCAGTGGCGTTCCATTCCACATAGCGGACAAGGCTGTCGGCTCCTGCCTTCCCCTGCGCGATGTCGTTCAGCAGATGGTGCAGTTTCCAGGCGTAGGTGGCGTCGAAGCCAGCCTCGTGCAGCCAAGGCTCCTCCCCCTCGGCGAGGAAGTAGAGTCTGCGGGAATATTCAGACCTGAACTTCGAGAACACATCGGCCCAGAAATCCTGCGGCACCTGATAGGCCACGTCGCAGCGGAAGCCGTCGATCCCCCTGTCAAGCCAGAAACGCATGCTCTTCTCCATCTCGGCCCGCATCTCCTTGGACTCGTAGTTGAGCTTGGCGATGTCCGTCCAGTCATATTCGACAATCGTGTTGCCCTCCGCGTCGCGGACGTACCAGTCGGCAGGTTTCCCCGTCACCCACGGATGATCCGGAGAGGTGTGGTTGGCCACCCAGTCGATGATGACCTTGAGGCCAAGGTCGTGGGCCGCGCCGACAAAGTCGTCGAAATCCTCCAGGGTGCCGAACTCCGGGTTGATGTCGCAATAGTCCTTGATGGCGTAGTAGGAGCCGAGAGTTCCCTTGCGGCCTTTCTCGCCGATCGGATAGACAGGCATCAGCCAGACAACGTCCACCCCAAGTTCCTTAAGTTCAGGAAGTTTCCTCTGGGCTGCGGCGAAGGTGCCTTCGGCGGTCGCCTGACGGGTGTTCAGTTCATAGACCACGGCGTCGCGGGTCCAGTCACGCTCAACGGCAGCCTCTCCGGGATCGCGCCCGCAGGAGAGCACCAGAAGAGAGGCAAGCAGAATGAATAGTGTGCGTCTCATATAATGTCAAATTAACTATTGCAGAAAAACGACTGATGAATATGCTCCCAGAGTCAACCTGGAGCCATTTACCTTCACGGTTCCGTTCGTGGCGACGGCGTTGTCCAGCTTGTCGGACGTAAAGTTGACGGAGGCGTTGCCAGCGGAGAAATTATGGACAACCAAGACCTTCTGGCCATCATAGGCACGGTACCATGCGGAGACGGAAGCCACAGAAGATGCAGCCGGACAGTAGTCGAACGAACCCTTGGCCAAGGCCTTGTACTGATCCCTCAGCACACCGAAACGGCGGTAGACATTGAGGATGGAACCGTCGTCCTTCGCCTGGCTCTCGACAGAGATTCCGGAGGAGAGCATTGTCCTGTCAACCTTGCCGCTCAACTTGCCGTCGGCGAGCGACGAACCGTCGGAGTTCCACATGATCGGTGTACGGACATATTCATCGCCGCCGGACTTGGATCCCCAGTAGCCAAGTTCCTCGCCCTGGTAGATGTAAGGCTGGCCGCCCGCCGTAAGGAGAACCGCGCCGGCGAGTTTCATCTTGGCCACACTCTTTCCGAGATCGTTTCCTGTCCTGTCCTCGTCGTGGTTGGAGAGTTTAGTGGCCTCGATGTAGTCGGAGCGGTAGCCCGCGTAGAGTTTCTGATAGCTCTGTATCGTGCCGACGAAGGAACTTCCGTCACCGTTGTTGATGCAGTCCTTCAGCCTCCACCAGAAACTGAACTCAAAGAGGGCTGGAATGCCTTTGTAGTACGGAGCGACCTCGGAGGCGTCGCTGAACTGCTCGCCCACCATGTAGAAGTCACCCTTGCCGCCGGCGGACTTGTAGGTGGAGTTGCAGCGGTCGTAGAACTTCTTCAGGAATGTCGGGTTCTCGTCCGAATCGGCGTTGTGATAGATGTGCTTGACAGCGTCCAGACGGAAGCCGTCCACTCCCATCCTGATCCACTTGTCAGCGGACTCGCAGACGGACTTGAAAGCTGCGGACTGCTCGCAGGTGGCCGCGGGGCCGTAGTTCAGGTCGGCGAACCAGTCTGTCCAGAAATGCGAGTGGTACATCGTCGTGGTCATTCCAGGCAGAATGATGTCCTGAGCGTTGGTGTTCGAAAGCGCGAGCGGAACGCCATAGGAAAGCTGGTTCTTTCCGGACGGAGCGCCGTACTTGTGGGAGTCCCATTGGGTCCGGCTGGTTCTCACAAGCACGCCCCAGGAGGATTCAAACTCCAGTGACAGAGTGCATTCCCTAGCCCCGCTCTTGTAGAACTGCGCCATGTTGTCATCGCCGTAGTACAGCCATATCCCCGAGTTCTGACTGCCGGTGTTGGACACCTCGTCAACCTTGTCCATCCTCAATGTCGAAGGCTTGCCGGCGTTGTCCAGGGCAAGTGTGAACTTCACCTTGAGTTTGCCGTCAACGCCTGTCACGGCGGAGAACCACTGGCCGGAGTCGTAGCCGCGCGCGCCCTCGGTGGCGATCATCGGAATCTTGCCGTCGCGGATGTCGGCCTGCGGGTTGTCGGAGAAGATATAATAGTCGCGGTACTGACTGTCCGCGCTTTTTTTCGCGTCGAGGAACCACGGATGATCCTTGGATGTGTGGTTCAGCACATAGTCAAGATAGATCTTGATCCCCTTGGCGTGTGCCGCGTCCAGAAGGGATTTGAAGTCGGCCTCGGTGCCATAGTCGGGATTGACGCCGGAATAGTCCAGGACATCGTAGCCGTGATAGGATGAAGCCGGGTGGATCGGAGAAAGCCAGATGGACTGGACTCCCATCTCCTTCAGATAGTCAAGTCTGGATTGGATTCCCTTGAAGTCGCCGCAGCCGTCGCCGTCACTGTCGGCGAATGAATATACCAGCATCTGGTAGGATATTCCCGATTCGCCGGTACGTTCCGGAGTCTCCGGCCCCGGAGTCGGATCGGGAGTCGTGCCTTTCTTGTCGCACCCCGCAAGGAGCGCGGCGGCCAGGACAAGGCCTACAAGCCTCAAGAGAAAAGAAGATCGTCTCATAATCTACGAATATAATAAAAAAATCAGACGCACCCTTGGCATATTCCTCCATCGGGTGCGTCTGAGATAGTCAGGATTTATTTGATTGAACCCGTCCCTGCGTTGAGATCAAGAGTCACCTCCTGTCCCTTCGTGCAGTTCACGCGCTTCTGGTCGTCCCCGTTGCCGCGATAGACGATCTTGCCGTCGAGGACGATGAACTCGCGGGTCCACCAATCCGAGTTGGCGATAGAGGACTCGGCATACATACGGATCTCACCGTCCCCTACAAGAGTGGCTTTGAGAACCTTGCCGTCAGCCTTGAACAAGGCGGCCTCCATGCCGGCGTCCCAGCCGCCGAAGCAGTCGCCCATTCCGTAGATCCTCGCAGGCTCGACGTGAACCATCTCGCGCTTGAGGTCAACATGAACCATGTAGAAGCCATCAGCTTCAACAGTGCAGTTGCCGCCATCCACGGCATAGCCGTCGTTGGTCTTGAGGCCGTGGAAATCCTTGCCCCAATCCCTTATAGGAGAGTACTTGAAGCCCTTCTTGGCAGAGAAGTAGCGGACGGTCCAGAACTGGCCTTCCTGCTTGCTGACAGGCGTCATCTCGACCACGCCGTCACTCTTCCAGTCCCAGCCTCCGAACTCATCGCCGATCATGTAGAGGCTCTCAGGGAAAGCCACGGCGCTGATGGTGACGGCGAGGGTCTTGGAGTTGAACACGACCTTGTAGTCACCGGCGGCGGGAACAGTGATGTTGCCGCCCGGCTGCACAGCCGTGAACTCGACGCCGACCTCCGGCGTGAAGCCTTCGGCGACACCGTAGGTGTTGGTTTCCTCCCAGGAGTAGTCGTAACGGATCTTGAACCCTCCGGTGATGTTCACTACCGGGCTGGTCCAGACATCTCCGTCCTGAGTCATCACGAAGTCCTTGCTCCAAGAGCTTCCGCCGATCTCGCCGATGAGGGAGAAAGCGGCCTTGTGCTCTTCGATGAGTATGGTCTGGGCGGCATAGTCGTAGGTGATGTCGTAGACTCCCTCTGCCCCCACCTGGATGTTCTTGTCACCGGCGGCGAACGCCTTGCCAAGCTCAGGCTTGAACACGCCGTAGGCATTGGCCGGATCGATGGTGCTTGTGGAGTTCTCCTCCGGTCCTCCTACCGTCACAGACCAATCGTGGTCGGCGCGGATCTTGAACTCGTCGCTTGCGGTGAGTCTCACGCTACGGGCGATCCAGATGTCACCCTCGGTGTTGGTCATGTCAACGTCCGCCGACCAGCTGTCCCCGTTGATGGTACCGATGAGTGACCACGCGCCAGGCTTGCCTGGCTCAGGCTCGTCACCACCTGCGCTCGGCTCGGTCTTGCCGAACATCTTCTCGTTCAGCTCGACGGTACCCTTGTTAAGGTCAAGATAGACACGGTACTTTCCGGTACCCACCTTGATGTTGTCACCGCCCGACTTCGCGTCGGCGCCCCAGTTGTACACCCAGTCCTCGTCGGCGCGGAACTTGATCTCCTGGTCGCCGGTGACCTCAAGGTCAACCCAGAAGCGGAGATAGTCCTTGTTGAACGTCATCTCCACGTCAGGAGCGGCCCAGTTGTTGATCGTACCCACAATACCGATCTTGTCAGCGCCCCACTCCTTGGTCAGGACGAGGGCTTTCTTGTCAAGGGTGAACTTGTAGAAACGCTTGCCGTAGCACATGATGTTGTCGTTGGATCCATTGAGAAGCGTCACAGAGGCAGCCTCGGACGCATCGTCAGGATTAGCCGTTCCCCAGTTGCCTGTGGCCTCGTCCCAGGAAGCCGCACCGGTGAACTTGATGCCGTTCGCAGCCTTGTCCTCAAAGTCAACAACACCTGTGAATATATTGCCGTCCTTGCTGTAGTTGTAGAGGAGCTGCGCCTTGTCGTGGCTCCATCCGCTGTAGTCGCCCATCACCCAGACGTGATCATAGATATCCTTGTCAAGGATCAGCTGGCTGTAAGGAACGAATGTGGCGGACAACACGCCGGAACGGGCCAGCGAGGACTCCACAGCCATGTTCTTGTTGTTCGCTAGCCATGAGTCAAGCCTGAGGTAGACCGTGAACTCCGCGCCAGGCTCGCCACCCAGATTCAGGATCACCGAGTTGAGGGCGGACTGCTTGACGGTCACGGTCGTGCCGCCGATGGTGGCGGCGAGTTTCTCCTGCTTCCCGAAATCCTGAGAATCAGAGGCGTAGAGAGCGTATAGCACGCCGGCATCGACATTGTATTTCGGCTGTGTGAACTCGAAGGTCAGGTCAGCGCCGTCGGACGAGAGCGTGGTTCCGGCCAGGGTTCCCAGAGTCGGGGCCACGGAGGATGATGGATCGAAGACCAGCTTGTCCTCATCCGTTGAGCAGGATGCCGCAAGGATTCCCGCAAATGCGATTATCGTGTAAAATAACTTTTTCATAATCTGTTAATAACCAGGATTCTGCTTAAGATTACCGTTAGCGTTGAGGTCGCTGGACATGAGCGGATACAGGTTGAAACGATCGTCAACAGCCTTTCCGGCCTGCACGCCTCCCTTGAATTCCCAAAGGTACTTGTCGGAAGTGAAGAGTCCGAACCTGATCAGATCCTGACGGCGGAAGCCCTCGTAGTAAAGCTCGCGGCCACGCTCGTCGATGATGTTGTCAAGAGTGAGGGCGATGCTGCCCACACCCGCTCTCGCGCGTACAGCGTCAAGGTACTGCTGTCCCTTGGTCTTGTCGGCGGCTCCCCTGGCGGCGCACTCGGCGTACATCAGATAGGCGTCGGCACCGCGGAAGACAGGCCAGTCAGTGTCCACGAAGCCATCGGCCTGAGCCTTGCCGCCATCGTGGTTCACATTCAGGAATTTCATTGACTTCCAACCGTTAGACCAGCTGTCGGACTCACGGCGCAAGGCATCGACGTACTGATCGAACTCCTCGCCCCTGTAGAATGTGGCGCGAAGGTCAGCGTCCTCGAACTTGCTGGTGAAAGCCCCTGTCAGGGAAAGACCGCCCCAACCTGAGGAGATACCGATCGCTGCGGCGTCCATCTTGCCACCCGTGCAGCCGAAGACGAGATAGTTAGTGGCTCCGTAGGACTGAACAAGGATTCCGTCCTGCTCCACGGCGAAGATGATCTCGTCACCGTTGTAGGTCGTGTTGGCTGTCCAAAGGTGGTTGTCGGCCATGAATAGCTCCTGCCAGGCGCTGTACTTGCCGGCGCTCTTGGTGTGGAGAGGATATTCACTGATAATCTTCTCACAGACAGCGGCAGCCTTGTCGTACATCGCTGTACCCTTCCAAACCTCGGCGTTGAGGTAGAGTTTGGCGAGAATCATCTGCACCATACCCTTGTCGCAGCGGCCATATTCATTCTTACCCGGCTCGGCGAGGTCGCTGCCGCCAAGAAGGTCGTTGCACTCGCTCTCCATCCAGTCGAAGAGGTCGGCGCGGGAGATCTGCTCGGCTCCGGTTGAACCCACAGACTGATGCTCTGTCGCGAAAGGCACGTTGCCGAACAAGTCGATGGCATGGTAGTAGCTGAAGAGCCTGAGGGCTCTCGCCTCGGCGATGTAGGCGTTCTTCAGGGTGTAACCGCTGATGTCGCTGGCGTTGGAGCGGCGTATGAACTCGTTGCAGAGACTGATCTGGAAGAAGATACGGTAGTACATCGAGAGAACGAACTCGTTGGAGGCGTTCCAGTTGAGATTGTGAATGTCAAAGAGGTTGCCATCGTTCCAGCAGCAAGTCGCCACATCCGTGGAGAGTTCCTCCATATTGAAAAGCGCTCTCATGTACTGGCCATAGCCGCCGTCCACACCTTCGATGTCCGGATCGCTGCTCGGCCCGGAGGATGCGGAGCAGGAAAGTCCCTGATAGCACTTGGCGAGAAGGGCTGTGAAAGCCTCCTGGCTGTTGAGCACGTCCTCCGGAAGCTCGATGTTAGGATCGATAGGCTTCACGTCAAGGTCACCGACACAGGACGTGGCCGCGGAGGCGAGCATTGTCGCGGCGAGGGCGACCGCTGTAAATCTGATAATATTTTTCATTGTCTATGTCGCATTAGAAGTTGAACTTGACACCAAGGATGTAGGTACGAGGCCTCGGATACATGTTGTTGTCGATACCGGAGAAGATCTCAGGGTCGATTCCACCGTACTTGGTGAAGCAGGCCACGTTCTGAACGGTCGCGAAGACATTGAACGACATCGGAGTCTTCTGGCCGAAGCTGAACGAACGGCTGAGGGTGATGTTGTCGATCTTCAGGAAGGATGCGTTCTCGACGTAAAGATCGGACCAATACTGGGCGTATGACGAGAAGTTGTGCTCCTTCGCCGTGGAATAACGGTTGTTCACGAAGTTGTTGGCCCAGAGGTCGGTCAGGAGGTCGCCGTTGGAGGCGATGTTGTTGTAGACATAGTTGCCGACATTGGAGTGGGCGCTCATGGCGAGGGTCCACTGCTTGTACGCCACCTGCGTGTTGAAGCCGAACGTCCAGTCCGGAGCGGCCTTGTGGAAGCAGTACTTGTCGTTGTCGTCGATCTTGCCGTCCTTGTTCAGGTCGGCATAGAGGCCTTCGATCGGCTTGCCGTCCGTGTCATAGACCTGCTTGTAGACGAAGAACGAGTTAGGGGCATGGCCGGTCTGATGGATCTGGACCGTGTTGCCGGTACCGCCGGCGATGCCGCCGGTAGTGATTCCGAAGTAGTCGGCGCGCTCGTCGTCGGTGGTAAGCCTGGAGATCTTGGTCTCATTGAAGGTCGCGTTGAAGCCCAGGGTCCAGCTCCAGTCCCTTGTCTGGACAGGAATGGCGTTGAACTCAAACTCGACTCCCTTGTTGGTAAGGTCACCGATGTTGGCGTTCAAGTAGTTGGACAGGTTGGCACCGGCGGCCACAGGGGTGCGGTTCAGAAGATCCTTGGTGTCGCGCTTGTAGAGATCCACGCTACCGAAGATCCTGTCGCCGAGGAAACCGTAGTCAAGACCGATGTTGTAGGTCGTGGTGGTCTCCCACTTGAGGTCGGCGTTGTAGCCAAGCGGCGTGATCGGTGTGATCACCTTGTTGCCGAAGTAGTACATCGACTGGTTCGTGTTGTACTTGTAGGACGACAGTGTCGGGTAGTCTCCTGACTGGAGATCCTGCTGGCCCGTCTGTCCCCAGCTGAGCCTGAGCTTCAAGGCAGAGACCACACCGCTGTCCGCGATGAACCTCTCCTTGCCGAAATTGTAGCTTACCGCCACTGAAGGGAAGAGACCCCACTTGTTGTTGGCGAAACGGGAGGTGCCGTCGTCACGCAGGGTGGCGGTCACGAGAAGGCGGTCGTTGAACGAATAGTTCACACGCCCGAAGAAAGAAACGAGGAAGTACTCGGTCCTGAAGGTGTTAGGACTGCTTAGATAGTAGTCGGAAGCGGTAGGAAGGGTGCCGTCAGCCTTGTACTTCTCGTTGAAAGTCGAATTGTAGAAGTGCTGCCAGGAGTAACCTGCCATCGCGTTGAAGGTGTGCTTGCCGAGAGTCTTGTCGTACTGGGCATAGAACTCAAGGGTCTGGTCACGCCTTATCTGTGAATAGTTGTTGTGATAACCGGAACCGGACTCCTGGGTGTTGTGGAATGACATTTCCGTGCCGGGAGCGACATCAACCGTACCGTCTGACTTGGACCAGTCCAGACCAAGGTTGAGGTTGAGGCTAAGGTCCTCGAATCCATGGACCTTGTAGTTGAGCTGGGCGTTGCCGATGAAACGCTTGGCGTTGGATTTGTCAAGCTTGTCGTTCAGAAGGGCGACAGGGTTCATCTGGGCCTGTGTGTTGCAGTTATCGATGGTCTGCGTGCCCTTGCCGTAGTTCCACCACCAGTAGCCGTTCAGGCCGTTCGCGTCGTAGACAGGCTGGGTAGGATCCATGCGGACAGCGCCGCCGATGGCGTCCTGATTGGCGAACCTGTTGTCCATGTTCATCAGCTTGCCGTTGAGATTGACAAGAAGATGGTCGTCAAAGAAGCTCGGGTTGAGATTGACAGAGATGGTCTCACGCTCAAGGTTGGAGGTCTTGAGGGTACCGTCCTGGTTGTGGTAGCCGATGGACACGCGGTAAGGCATGCGGAAGATGTCGCTCTTCCCTACCCTGCCGGACACGGCCACGTTGCCGTCCAGAGTCCTTCCGAGACGGAAGATCTCCTTCTGCCAGTCGGTGTTCTCCTTGCCGAGGGCGGCGTAGGCCGAACCTCCGTCACCGAGATACCATTTCATAAGGTCACGCATCTCATCGCCTGTCAGCACGTCCACGTACTTGGCGTTCTGGCTGACGCTTCCGGTGAAGTCCGCGCTCACGTGGATGCCTTCGGAACCCTTGGAACCCTTCTTGGTGGTGATCATGATGACACCGTTGGAGGCTCTCGATCCGAAGATGGCGGTCGCCGAGGCGTCCTTCAGGACAGTGAAGCTCTCGATGTCGTTAGGGTTGATGGAGGAAAGCGCGTCGGAGACTCCGCTGATGCCTGTCTCGGAAAGAGGCAGACCGTCAACCACGACGAGAGGGTTGTTGTTGGCCTTCAGAGAGGAACCGCCACGGATTCTGATGGTGCTGGCGGAACCCGGAGCGCCGTCACCCATCGTGACGACAACGCCGGCGGACTTGCCCTGGAGCAGATCCGATGGTGATGTCACCATACCCTTGTTGAGCTGGTCGGCCTTCACGGAGGAGATCGAGCCAGTCATGACGCTCTTCTTGACGGTACCGTAGCCGATCACGACCACATCGTCAAGAAACTCGGTGTCGGTGGTAAGAATAATCTTGGCCGGAACCTCGGAAGCCTTGAAAGACTGTGTCTTGTAGCCGATGCAGCTGATTTCGACAGTGGCATCCGGGCCGGAAACGTTAAGGATGTAGTCTCCGTCGAGACCGGTCGCGATACCGTTCTGCGTGCCCTGTTCCATGACAGTGGCACCGATGACCGGACCGGCGGCGTCAACTACAACTCCCTTCACCTGATACCCGCTCTGAGCGGATACGGTAGTGCCGACCAGGCAAAGAAGCAAGGTCGCCACGGCAGCTATAATCCTTTTCATCTGGAATGTTTGAATTGTTTGAATATTCATTTATATGATTATTAAGGTTATTATTGTTTCCTTTCCTTTATGAGACGGACGCTCAGCGCGCCAAGCACAAGCAGGACACCCGCAGTGACGAGCATGTTCGCCTGGACTCCGCCCAGAAGTCTCAGCACCACTCCGCCGAGCGCCGCGGCGACGATCTGCGGAAGGCAGATGGTGCAGTTGAACAGGCCGAGATAGCTGCCCAGATGCTCCCCGTCGAGAGCGTTGGTCAGAAGTGTGAACGGAAGCGCGAGCATCGCGGCCCAGGCGGTTCCGATCAGCAGGTACGACACGCAGAGCAGGTACTGGTTGTGGATGAACGCAACGGAGATGAAGCCGACGGCTCCGATCAGAAGGCTCACCACATAGGCCAGTTTCAAGGAGCGGAACTTAGGAAGTACAATCGCCCACAGGATTGATCCGACAGCCTGCACGGCGAAGACTACCCCGACCCAGTTGCCAGCGGCCTGATAGCCCTCGGAGGCCGTGTCGGTGGCGTTCCAGCAGTTGGCGGCGATGGCTCCGTTGGAATAGGTCCACATGTACATGAACGCCGCCCAGCAGAAGAACTGTACGAGTCCCACGGTCCAGAATGTCTTGGGAGCATGGAGCAGCAGTCTGATGAGTCCCGGATTGTCCTTCTCCTCCTCAGCCTGACGCTTTGGATCGATGGAATGGAACTCGGCATATTCCTGAGGATTCATCTCCTTGACATTCAGGAAAGTGTATAGCACGCAGAGGATAAGGATCGCGGCGCCGCACCAGAAGCTCCAGATCACGGACGGCGGCACCTGTCCCTTTGGGGCGATGTTGGCGATGCCGATCCAGGTGAAGAAAATCGGGAAAAGGTAGCCCACCAGGCTGCCGGCGTTGCAAAGAAGCGACTGGATCGAGTAGGCCTGAGCCTTCTGTTCCTCGCCGACCATGTCCCCGACCATCATCTTGAACGGCTGCATCGCTACATTGATGGAAGTGTCAAGGAATATGAGCGAGAACAGTCCGAACCACATGGCGCCGTTGAGTCCAAGGATCAGCCTTGAGGAGAAACTCAGGCTGCCGGCGTTCGGAAGGAAGATCATCACGAGAACCGAAATCAAGGCTCCGATCAGCAGATAAGGCTTTCTGCGTCCCATCCTGCACCAGGTTCTGTCGGACCACTTGCCGATCAGCGGCTGGACGATCATGCCCATCAGAGGCGGGAGGATCCAGAAGAAGCTCAGCTGGTGCGGATCCGCTCCCAAAGTGGCGAAGATCCTGCTGATGTTCGCGCTCTGGAGGGCATAGGCGATCTGCACCCCGAAAAAGCCGAAGCTGAGGTTCCACATCTCCCAAAACGTAAGTTTGCTCTTGGATTGCATTTTACGGTACTAATTTCAGTGTCAATTACGGCGTAAATATAGTTGATTAGCACCGATTTGTAATTATTGAAACGATGAATGGAAAGAAAAAGCGGATGAATTGCTGGCTTTTAATGACGAAATGAAAGATATTTTTCTTAAATTGCAGTACTTTGGCGATTGTGAATAGTTAACGGTCACCCAACCATCATTAACGGCATGAAACTAAGGACATCATCCATAATCCACGCTTTCGCGCTGCTCCACGTGGCCACGGCGGTGCTGTGCAGGTTACTGAACCTCGGGGACGAACTGGCCCTGACCACGCTCACGATCGTCCTCACGGTCATCCTCTGCCTGAGGTACCGGCAGAGCGTGGAGTTCTCCTCCATCGTCATCATCATCGCCAACATTCTCGGCTACCTCCTCGGCAACGGGATCGCCGCGCTCGCAGGGACGTTCATCAACCACCCCCTGCTTTCCCCCGCGATCGCCACATTCACGACCACCGAGTCGATGGGCTGGGGACTGGTCTTCTTCATGAGACGCTACGCCGACAGGTACGGAAAAGAGTCCAAGGCAAGAAGCTTCGAGATCACATGGCTCTCCGTCGCCGTGGCCATCATCTTGATTGTCAGGATCATAATCTACATATTCAGTTCCACCCTCTTTGAAGGGGGATCCGTGGTGAACGCGGTCGCCGCATTTGCCGACAACACCTTCATCCTTCTGGTGATGGTCTGCCTGACGATCCTCTTCGTGGAGCAGACCAAGAATATGTCGGACCGGAAATCCTCGGCCGGACACATCCTCGCAACGGCGGTCTTCCTGATAGCGCTTCCCGCGGTCGCCGCGGCCCTGGTCGGCTCCGGACTGCCGTTCGAATTCCGCCGCCCGTCCTCCGCTAAGAGTTTCCTTGAACTCGCCCTGGTGGCGTTCATAGCGGAAGTGATGATCTATTCAGTGATTTACATGATTGAATATGCCATCACGGCCCGCCGCAACGCCGAGAAGGAGAAGGATCGCGCCGACCTCGCCAAGTTCCAGTACCTCAACCTCAAGCAGCAGGTCAACCCGCATTTCCTCTTCAATTCGCTGAACATTCTGGACGCCCTCGTGCTGGACGGAAGGGACAGGGAGGCGAGCGAGTATATTCATAAGCTGGCGGGAATCTACCGCTACATGCTCCGCAACGAGGAGGAGGGCACGGTGACGCTCCGGGACGAGATGACCTATGTGGAGATGTACCGCGACCTGCTGAAGGTCAGGTTCCAGGAGGGGTTCGACGTGGAGGTCGGCATCCGGCCCGAAGACTTGTCAAGGCACGTGGTTCCGTGCTCGGTTCAGCTCCTTATTGAGAACGCCACGAAACACAACGCAGTGTCTCCCGCCAAGCCGCTGAAAGTCAGTGTGATGTCCGACGGGGAGACACTGACGGTGACGAACAACCTCATTCCGAAAATCACCGAGGCGCAGTCCAGCGGATTGGGTCTCAACTACATACGCCAACAGTACAGGGATCGTTCCGGCAAGGGGATCGAGATCATCCGTACTGACGATTTCTACAAAGTAAAGTTGCCGCTCTTATGAAAGTCCTTATTATAGAAGATGAAATGATGGCCCGAAGGAGCCTTGAGAAGATGCTGGAGAACAATTTTCCGGACATCGAGGTTGTCGGGGAATGCGCTTCGGTCAGCGAGTCTGTCGCCTGGCTCAAGGAAAGGCCTGACGAGGCGGACTTGATATTCATGGATGTGGAACTTTCTGACGGAGAGTGCTTTGAGATTTTCCGGCAGGTGGCCGTGAAGCCTCGCGTGGTGATGACGACGGCCTACGACAGCTATGCCGTCAAGGCGTTCGAGGCTGGCTCTATCGACTACCTTCTCAAGCCGATAGACATGTCGGCCTTGAAGAGAGCCGTGGAAAGATGTCGACAGTTTTCCTCCGGAGAGTTGGATGTCGAGAAGATTCTCGGCGCGATCTCGCGGAAGGATTCCGGACACGGGTACAAGGAGCGTTTTCTGGTGCAGTTCAACGACAGGATCGTGCCCGTGAAGGCTGACGAGATTGCGTTTTTCTATTCAGAGGACAAGAACAACCATGTCGTGACGCACGGCGGAGCGGTATATATCGTTGATTCAACGATGGATTCGCTCATCACCGATCTTGATCCCGAGCGGTTCTTCAGGATTTCCAGAAGCTGCATATTCGCGAAGGATGCGATCGAGTGTGTGACCAAGCTGCTTGGCGGGCGGCTCCGGGTGACACCTAAGGTGCATCTCTCCACAAATCTCGGCCCGGCTCCGGACCTTACCGTCAGCCGCTCCAGGGCCGAGGACTTTCTGGGCTGGCTGGAGAGTTGACAGCCCTCCTCCCCCGACTCCCGCCCCGTGCGCAGGAAGGCCGGTTCCGCTCACCAAACCGACCGGATCACCAGTCTCGTGAGCAAATGGGGCTGTTCCGCTCACCAAGGAGCAGGCCAGGTGCCCTGGTGCGCAGGAAGGCCGGTTCCGCTCACGAAGAGTAATCGATGCGGTCATGGTCGGTCGGCAGTCGGCAGCAGGCAGCGGGGAACGGGCAGCGGGGAACGAGCAGCGGAGAACGAGCAGCGGGGAACGAGCAGTGGGGAACGAGCAGCGGGGAACGAGCAGCGGGCAGCGGGGAACGAACTGGGAGGCGAAATCGTTTGCGAAAAGGCTCGGCGGCTAAAGCACTAATTATTCAGCACTTAAATGCGGACAATTGTTTGCAGATTAGAATTATTCTTACTACTATTGCAAAAAATCGCAGACGGCAAGACCGAGGGGAAAGTCGTGGCTGACCAGCATTATTTCGGATTTCCCCCAACACGATACAAACTGAAGTTTAACAAAAACGTATTGATTTTATGAGTAAGACCAACACGCTTTCAACTGACTCCAGAAAAGGGTTGAATACGGTTCCGGAAAAGAGACCGGGCCATCGCCACTCCACTCCCTGACAGTCCGGAAGCCTCAGGCGGGCTTAAAGCATTGCCGGGCCGTATTATCAGATTCTATGTGCAAGGTTTCAAAGGAATGACGTGGGGACGCATCTTGTGGGTTCTCATATTCTTGAAACTTTTCATCCTGTTCGCTGTCCTCAGGGTGTTCTTCTTCAGGCCTGCCCTCGCCGGCAAGACCACGGAAGAGAAAATCGAAGCGGTGGGAAACAATCTTTCATCAATGAATATTACTGTGAATGTCCGGTGCGATGGGCAATCGCCGCCTGACGTGAGATAAGTTCAATCACGCCCGAGATTGCCCCCGGGCGCAAAAGTCCAACACTATGATAGAATCAGCCTTAGTCGATTGGTCAAGGGCGCAGTTCGCCCTGACTGCCTGCTATCACTGGATCTTCGTCCCGCTGACCCTCGGACTGTCTGTGATAATGGCCATTATGGAGACGCTCTACGTCATCCGCAAGGTGGACTTCTGGAAACACGCCGCGAAGTTCTGGATGAAGATATTCGGTATCAACTTCGCCGTAGGCGTCGCGACAGGAATCATCCTTGAGTTCGAGTTCGGGACCAACTTCAGCAACTACTCGTGGTTCGTCGGCGACATATTCGGAGCGCCGCTCGCCATCGAGGGAATCTTTGCCTTCTTCATCGAGGCCACCTTCGTCGCGGTGATGTTCTTCGGCTGGGGAAGAGTCAGTAAAGGCTTCCATCTGGCCTCAACATGGCTGACCGCCATCGGAGCGTCCCTTTCCGCCTACTGGATTCTCGTGGCCAACGGCTGGATGCAGCATCCAGTCGGGATGGCCTTCAACCCGGACACTGTCCGGAACGAGATGGTGGATTTTTGGGCCGTCGTGAGCAACCCGATGGCCGTCAGCAAATTCTTCCACTCAGTACTGAGCGGATGGATGACCGGGGCCGTGGTGGTGATCGGAATCTGCTGCTGGTACCTCCTCCGCGGACGCGAGCAGCGTTTCTCCCTTGCGAGCATAAGGGTAGCCGCAGTCGTGGGCATTGTGGGGGCTGTCGCCGTGATGTTCTCCGGGGACAGGTCGGCCGTCCACGTCGCCGACCACCAGCCGATGAAACTCGCCGCGGCCGAAGGCCTTCAGAGAGGCGGCACACGAGCGCCGTTCTCCATTGTCCCTGGAATAGAGATTCCGGGAATGCTCTCAGTTCTGGCCACAGGGAACGCTGACGGCTATGTGCCTGGCATACAGGACATTCTCGATGGCTACATTGATCGGAACGGGACGAAGCATCCTTCTGCCGCCGAGATGATGGCCAGAGGCGACACCGCCCTGTCCGCATTCAGAACCTACAGGAAGGCCAAGGAAAGCGACCATGAGCTGGCAGCGACCGCAAGGCAGACGCTTATGGACAACTCCGCATACTTCGGCTACGGCTACATCTCCTCCGAAGAGGAGCTGATCCCACCTGTCGGAATCGTCTTCTGGGCGTTCCGCGTGATGGTGGGGCTTGGCTGCTTCCTGCTGCTCGTGATGGCGCTCGCCTTCCACTACGCGAGAAGGGAGACCTTGGAGCGGAACCGATGGTTCCTTTGGATCTGCGTGCTGTCCATTCCTCTGGTCTACCTCGCCGGCCAGGCCGGATGGATTGTGGCCGAAGTCGGAAGACAGCCGTGGGCGATCCAGGATCTGCTGCCTGTGAAAGCGGGAGTCTCAAGCGTCAGCGTGGATGCCGTAAAGACCACATTCTTCCTCTTTTTGGGAATATTCACCCTCTTCCTGGCGATAGAAATCAGAATCCTGCTCAAGGCTATCCGCAAGGGGCCGGGAAACACTTACTAGACACACAACCACATCAAGAAACCAAGCCATGTTCACATACGAATTCCTACAGAACTACTGGTGGGCCATCATTTCCCTGCTTGGCGGACTTCTCGTCTTCCTGATGTTCGTACAGGGTGGCAACTCCTTGATATTCATCACCAAGGATGAGGAAGAGAGGCAGTTGATCGTCAATTCGACAGGAAGGAAATGGGAGTTCACTTTCACCACGCTCGTAACGTTCGGCGGAGCGTTCTTCGCCTCGTTCCCACTGTTTTACAGCACCAGTTTCGGCGGAGCCTACTGGGTCTGGATCCTGCTGCTTGTCACCTTCGTGTTCCAGGCCGTCTCCTACGAGTTCCAGACGAAACTGGGCAACCTGCTGGGCAGGAACACATTCAGGACTTTCCTTCTGATCAACGGCTGTCTGGGACCGTTCATCGTGGGAGCCGCCGTCAGCACCTTCTTCACCGGTTCGGACTTCATCGTCAACAAGGCGGCGGTCGGAGAGAGTCTCGCCCCGACAATCAGCGTCTGGGGCAACGAGTGGCACGGACTGGAGGCGCTGGCCAACCCTTTCACCATAGCGTTCGGACTCACGGTGATGTTCCTCACGCAGGTACTCGGAGGGATGTACATGCAAGGCAGTATCGAGGACGAGAGACTTGAGGGAAAACTCGTGCGGGCGGTCAGGTGGACTTCAGGACTGTTCCTGGCAGCATTCCTCGCCTGCATGGCCATGCTTCTTACAATGCCGGGCTACGCGGTGGACTCCGCCGGGGTCATCTCTGTCGAGGAGTACAAGTACCTGCACAACTTCATCCAGACTCCTTCTGTGGCAATCATATTCCTGCTCGGGGTATTGTTCGTCCTTTTGGGAATAGGCATCCAGTTCTTCGGCAGACGGAAACGCATGAGCATATGGCTCACAGGGGCAGGAACGGTGCCGGCGGTGATGTCGCTGTTCCTCATCGCAGGCTACAACGGAACGGCCTACTACCCATCCTGCTCCGACCTCCAGAGTTCCCTGACCATCAGCAACAGCTGCTCCAGCGAGTTCACGCTCAGGACAATGGCCTGGGTGTCGCTGGCAATCCCGTTCGTGCTAGCCTACATCTTCTTCGCATGGAGGGCCATCGACCGACGACGGCTGACACGCAGGGAGATGGAGATCACCGAGGACAAGTACTAGTGTGTCCGGAGGGCTGCACCGAAATTGACGAAGAACCGTGCGCGCAACATATCTAACCGACGTATATAATTACCTTAATATCAATTAATTATGAGTAGTTTTTTTCTAAAACCACATCTTATTGGACTAATGGCTGGAGTCCTCCTCCTGCCGGCCGGCCTCAATCCTGTGACGGCGGGCGGAAGGCCTGTGGCAGACGCGGAAGCCGCTTCCGCCGCTCAGCAGGACAACATCGTCAGGGGTACTGTCCTTGACGAACGCGGCGAGACTCTCGTGGGAGTCTCTGTCATCATCCAAGGAACATCCACCGGCACGGCGACCGACGCCAAGGGACGGTTCGAAATCCGGGCAAAAAGGGGTGATGTCCTCGTGGTCTCCTCCATCGGTTTCATCACCGAGAACGTGACCGTGACAGGAAACACCTTGACCGTCACCCTCAAGGAGGATTCCCAGATGCTCGGAGAGGTGGTCGTGACCGCCCTCGGTCTGCCGAAGCAGGCCAGACAGGTCGGCTACGCCACCACAAGGGTCTCCACGGACGAGATCGAGCGAACCAACACCATCAATCCGGTCAACGCGCTTCAGGGTAAGGTGGCCGGTCTCCAGATCAACACGGGAGGAGCCTCCGGTGTCACGTCTTCGTCATCAATCACAATCCGAGGGGCGAACTCCGTGGACAAGAACAACTCCCCGATCTTCGTGATTGACGGATTGATCATCCAGGAACCTATCACGGGCAATCTGGCCGGAACAGACTGGGGATCCCAGTTGAAGAACCTCAACCCTGCCGACTACGAGAGCGTGACCGTCCTCAAGGGAGCGGCGGCGACAGCGCTCTACGGCTCCCGAGGGGCCAACGGAGCGATCGTGATTGTCTCCAAAGGCGGCAAGTACAGCAAGCAGGGTCTGGGAGTCGAGGTCAACCAGACAGTGGAGGTCACCGATGTCTACAAGTCGCCGGTCGAGCTTCAGAACATCTACGGAGCGGGCGCACCTCACGATGGCTACCAAGGAGACTTTCAGCCAGACGGAGCGATAATCAGCGCAGGTTACAGTTGGGGTCCGAAAATGGACGGCAGTTTGAGAAACCAGTGGATGCCAGACGGCAAAAGTACGCCGTTCTCCCCTCACCCGATGAACTGGAAGGAATTCTACCAGACAGGAATAAACAACACCACCAACGTGGCCATCAGCGGCGGAGGCGAGAAGTCCTCGTTCCGCCTGTCCTACGGATTCACAAAGACCAAGGGAGTCTTCCTGAACAACGACTTCCACCGACACAACATCTCGTTCAGAGGCATCACCGAGCTCAACCGGATCTTCTCCATGGAACTCGGCGTGAAGTATGCCTTCTCCTCCGCCAAGAACGGAGCCAGCCAGGGAGGCTGGGACTGGGGCAACAATGTCGGCATGATGACCGCCTACCACCTGCCTCGAAACGTGGATATCGCGGCCTATTACAAGCAATACCGCGACCCTGAGACACAGGCGGTGGAATCCACCTCAAGGTATGGAACTCTGCGGTCTTACTTCCACACACGAGACACACAACTTCAAAGGCGTAACGAGAACTCCATCCTTTCGGATCTTACCATCCACGCGGACATCGCCCCTTGGCTCAGGGCAAGCCTGAAGGCCAACCACAACTACTACGGCATCAGTCATGAGAGCCGTTGGGTCGGCACCGGCGAGTATGGAGGTCCTTCCGGCTCCGGAGGCTACGGCAGAAGCGGCGACATCTCGGGCAACTACAACTTCATGGGCATGCTCCAGATGCCTGAACAGACGCTCAAAATAGGCAAGGAGTCCTTCACTGTCGCCGCCATCGCCGCCGCCGAGCTCTACGGCAACACCGAGGGACACTCCTGGGGCAAGCAGACCAACGGAGGCCTCGTCAATCCTGGCGTCTTCTCGTTCTCGAACTCCGTGAACAAGATCGAGCCATGGTTCAACTACTCACACCGCAACATGCAGACCTTCGGCCTTTCAGGAATCCTGAACCTCGGATGGCGCGACCAGCTGTTCCTTGAACTCACCGCCAGAAACGACTGGCTTTCATCCCTCACCTACCCGACCTACATGAACGGGCGGAACAACTACACGGTGTTCTATCCTTCGGCCAACCTTTCGTGGGTGTTCACGGACTCGTTCAGGGAAGTGACCCCTGACTGGTTCTCTTTCGGTAAGATCCGCGCCTCCGTCGCCAAAGTCGGCATGGGAACATCAGCCTACGCCACAAGCCGCGGATTCGGAGTGTTCTCACAGGAATCCGTCTACACTCCTGACAGGAGCGGCTCGGTGCTGGCCGCCTATCCTAATCTCGGAACAGCCTATAACGACAACCTCAAGCCTGAAATCCAGCGGGCCATCGAGCTCGGTTTTGACATAAGGCTGTTCGATGAAAGGCTGAACATCGACTTCGCGTGGTACAAGAAGAACAACTTCAACCAGATCCTCTCGGTGGGATCCGTTGCGGAATCAGGAGCCAGCAGCAAGCTCATCAACGCCGGTAACATCCAGAACAAGGGTATCGAGCTGCAGGTGGATGTCACCCCGATCCGCACCCGTGACTGGAGATGGACGCTCGGAGGCAATCTGGCCAGAAACCGAGGCAAGGTTGTCAAACTGGACAGCGAGGTCAAGGAATGGCAGCTGATGGGCGGCTACGACGCTGCTCCAGAGATATGGGCATACGAAAACGGGCCGTTCGGAGTTCTTACTTCTTACCTAAACGGCTCATATATGTCACCGCTCCAGACATGGCAAGGAGAAAAAGGAGATCCTAGAAATGGGAAAATGGTCATCGGGTACTGGCAAAAAGGATCCGAATATTATGGATCTCCAAACCATCTCGCCATTTACACTCCATACACTTTATACGACAGGAACGAGGAAGGGGATCGAGACCGTCACATTCTCGGAAAGGTTGAACCGGACTTCACGTTGAGCCTTAACACCTCCCTGTCCTGGAAGAACCTTGATCTTTACGTGCAGGCCGACGGACGTTTCGGAGGAAACTATTTCTCGAATATGTGGAAATACAGCATCGCGCAAGGATCATTGAAATCAACTCTCGAAGGCAGAGACAAGGAACACGGAGGAATCGCGAGAGTCAACTACAAGGGCGAGACTGTCTATGACGGATTGATGCTTGACGCGGTGTTCGCCGAAGGTGAGAAAGCACCGATGATGAATCCGGACGGAACTTTGGGAGAATTAGTGGATGTAGGGGGAATGACCTACAAAGACGCTGTGGAAAAACTGAGAATATTCCCTTCCACGACTAGTTCTTGGTACACGTTCAATTATGGTTGGGGCATGCCGGCTTTGCCGAACTCGATCCAGGACAACACATGGTTCGCCCTTCGCGAGATCACCATTGGCTACCGCCTTCCTGAGAACCTTTGCAAGAAGTTCGGCGCCAACTACCTGCGCCTCGGATTCACCGCCCGCAACATCTGCTACCTCATCAACAAGCTGACCGACGGGCTGAACCCCGCCTCCATCTCCAGCAACAACCCTCTGACCCCGTTTGACATCGGAGGCGTGCCGTTCTACCGCACCTACGCACTGAATTTGACAGTTAGATTCTAAGAAAGCATCATAGAACATTTAACGCTGACTAGACAATTAAATGAAAGAAAAGATGAAAGCAACAAGATATATTCTCGCGGGGATTGTCCTGCCGATGATGTTCGCCGGCTGCCTGGATGAGTACCAGAAACTCAACACCGACCCGGAGCAGCTGGGGACGACAGACCCCCGCTACGTGTTCACCGGAGCCACGATGAACTTCACCAACCAGAGCCGCTCGCACCTGACCGGGAAGTACGGCGGAGTGATGATCTACATGCAGTACCTTGTCTCCGCCAGCGGCCCGGCAGTTGGTTCGTATGTGGCTATAGATAAGCCGAGCGAGCATCCGCAGCCTTACAGCCCGGCCTACGGCGACTACTACAGCACCTACGGTCTGCGCCTTGACAACCTCATAAACACGGTCATCCCGAAGAAGGATGACGCCGAGCGCTATGCCGACGTGAAAGCCATCTCCCAGATCCTTCTTAACTACGAGCAGTGGAGAATTCTGGACACCTATGGCGCGGCTCCGATCACAGAGGCATTCCGCGCGCAAAGCGAGGGAATCCGCACCCCTCGCTACGACCTCTACCAGGAGGGCATCGACGGGACACCGATGTACAAGAAGATTGACACCGAGGTCAAGGCCGCGGTCGAGACGCTCAAGGCCTCCAACGAGAACCAGCACTCCCTCGGCGGCAACGACTTCTTCTACGCGGGGGATGTCCGGAAATGGATAAAGTTCGGCAACACGCTGAGGGTGAAGATGGCGCAGCGCCTGGAGAAGGCCGACGCGGCGTTCTACAACAGCGTCGTCGGCGAAGTTCTCTCCTCCGCCGCCAACATCATGGCCAGCAACGAGGAGTCCTGCGTCTACCATCACACCAACGAGTACAACAACAACACCGACGACATCCAGGACATCACCAGCCGCTACGTGGCCTCGGCGGCCTTCGTGAACTTCCTGAAGTCCTGCGACGATCCGAGGCTTCCGATTCTGGTGAGGCGCAACGGCTTCGGCCCCGGGAACAACAACACCCTGAACGACGAGTGGTTCGAGACATTCAAGAAGGAGTATCCTGACTACGAGACCCGCTGGCCGCAGTTCACCGGCCGCTACGTCGGAATGTCGGCCAACCCGGACAGCGCGGCCACGACGTTCAACAAGAGTGCCTACCTTACCTTGCCTTACCACAAGGAAGACGGTTCGGAGGCCAACCTGGACATCCGCATGCACTCCCAGATCGAGAGCCGTTTCTACATCAAGAACGGAGGCATCATCGGCAACAACAACATGCCGGCGAGAGCCATTGAGGGGCAGGACTTCTACATCAACCAGGAGAAGATGCACACCTTCACACCGCTGATCACCTACCCTGAGACCTGTCTGATGCTGGCCGAGATCGCCGTCAAGAAAGGCGGCTCCGTGGCCGGAAAAGACGCGAAGGGATGGTTCAGAGAGGGGGTAAAGGCCTCGATGGAGCAGTACCGGGACTGGGCGACGGACATGTTCGTTGTCGCTCAGACAGTGGAGACCGCTCCTAACTATTCCCCGATCACGGATGCGAAGATCAATGAATATCTCGCCCGTCCGGAGTTCTCGGACGTCACGTTGGAGAAGATCATCTCCCAGCAGTGGGTCAACCTGTACATGAATCCGGAGGAGATGTGGGCGACATGGAAGCGCACCGGCCTGCCGGCCTTCAAGGGTAAACCTGAACCGGAAGACGGTGTCGCATATTTTGAGGTTCTGAGTAACGGCGATGCGCTTGTGATCCCGAGGCGCAACTCTCTCGGCACTCCTAACACGCTGAACATCGGCAACTTCAATGCCGCGATCGACGCCCTCAAGCGCGATGCCAAGTACGGCTCCGACAACGACAGGACCGAAGGCCGCATCTGGTGGGACGTTGAGTAAGACTGAATATTACTCCAAGAGAGGGTGGCTGAAGGACTTTGGCCACCCTCTTTCATTTTGACACCGGACCGCTCATGTGAAGACCGGCACTTCGACTGGATCAGTGACCGTGATGTTCCGGTCGACGAGGCTGTAGAAGAGACTTGTCCATTAGCCGCGCAAGCGTGAAGTGCCAGAGAATCACCCCGACCGAGACGGAGACGTTCAGCGAGTGCTTGGTGCCGAACTGCGGGATTTCCAACGTCATGTCGGAAGCGTCCACCACGGCCTGGTCAACACCGTCCACCTCGTTGCCGAAGATCAAAGCATATTTCTTTCCCTCGGCGAATTCCGGCGAGAATTTCTCCAGACTGACAGAATTGACGGTCTGCTCCACACTGACGATCTCATACCCCACTGAACGCAAATGGCTAACCACATCCATCGTGCTGTCCGAATGCTCCCAAGGCACACTGTCTTCCGCCCCGAGGGCCGACTTGTGGATCTCCGCCGACGGCGGCACCGCGCATATTCCGCAAAGCCAAAGCTTGTCTATCTTGAAAGAGTCGCAGGTGCGGAACGCCGACCCCACATTGTGCGCGCTGCGGATGTTGTCCAGCACCACAACCACCCCGATCTGAGGAAGTTCCTTATATTCATCGGGAGACACTCTTCCCATTTCTATGCTCAACAGCTTTCTGTCTTTCACCATATTATGCTTTTATGGTTGCAAATATAGCAAAAATCGTTTTTTAATCTTATCTTTGTCAATCCCGGCACATAAACGACGGGTAACACTAACAACAGAATTTTATGAAACAGGATCTTCAGATTTTTGATCTGATCAGAAATGAAAAGGAAAGGCAGTCTTCCGGACTCGAATTGATTGCATCAGAAAACTACGTAAGCGATTACGTGCTGGAGGCGATGGGATCCATCTGCACCAACAAGTACGCCGAAGGCTACCCTGGCAAGAGGTACTATGGCGGCTGCCAGATCGTTGACCAGATCGAGCAGCTTGCGATCGACCGCCTCTGCAAGATCTATGACGCTGAATATGCCAACGTTCAGCCTCACTCCGGCGCCCAGGCGAATATGGCCGTCATTATGGCCTGCCTCAAGCCTGGCGACACCTTTATGGGACTTGACCTCTCACAGGGAGGCCACCTGACCCACGGATCGCCTGTCAACGCCTCTGGAATCCTCTATCACGCCGTGGCTTACGGCCTTAACGAGGAGACCGGGATGATCGACTACGACAAGATGGAGGCCACAGCCCGCGAGTGCAAGCCGAAACTCATCATCGGAGGCGCTTCGGCATATTCCCGTGAGTGGGACTATGAGAGGATGCGCGCCATCGCCGACGAGGTGGGAGCCCTCCTTTGGATCGATATGGCCCACACAGCCGGCCTCATCGCCGCGGGTCTGCTCAAGAACCCTGTCAAATACGCCCACATCGTGACATCCACCACCCACAAGACACTTCGCGGACCACGCGGAGGCATCATCCTGATGGGCAAGGACTTCGACAATCCTTGGGGACTGAAGACTCCTAAGGGCGAGATCAAGAAGATGAGCGCGATCCTCAACTCAAGCGTGTTCCCTGGAGTTCAGGGCGGACCTCTTGAGCACGTGATCGCCGCCAAGGCTGTCGCTTTCTACGAGGCGATGCAGCCTGAATATGTGGAATATCAGAAGCAGGTTATGGCCAACGCCAAGAAGATGGCCGAGGAGTTCGTTGCAAGAGGCTACAAGGTCGTTTCCGGCGGCACCGACAACCATCTGATGCTGATCGACCTCAGGACCAAGTTCCCTGACGTGACCGGAAGGATGGCCGAGAAGGAGCTGGAGAAGGCCGAGATCACCCTCAACAAGAATATGGTTCCGTTCGACACCCGTTCTCCGTTCAAGACTTCCGGAGTCAGGGTCGGCACACCGGCCATCACTTCCAGAGGTTTCGTGGAGAAGGACATGACCGAGATCGTCGAGCTGATCGACACCGTTCTCAGCGCCGTGGCCAAGTACGCCGATGTTGTCAATGGTGTCTCCCAGGAAGGAGCCGAGGAGTACGCCAAGGTTCTTGAGACCGTAAGGCACAAGGTCCACAATATGACCGCCGGCCGTCCGCTCAACAGATACTGATCGAATATCGGATCTCGATTCCGCATTGTATGATACAACCCTCGGAAGTTCCAATGTAACTTTCGGGGGTTGTCCATATTCAGTTCACGAATATCATTGAATATCAAGATATTCACAACATACGATTGTCCACATCCAGGCATCGCGAAGATGGATATTCCGGAGTAACTTTGCATCCGGAAATTGGTCCACAAATCAGAAGCTGTTTTGAATTGTTTGTTTGAAGGTTTGAGAGTGAAAAACTTCAGTCTCGACCGCTTCTTCCAAGGAAGATAGCGGTGCTATCTGACTGAAGAAGCGGGAAGAAAATGAAGATTTTTCACCTCAAAGAACATTTCAAACAATTCAAAACAGCTTCTCAAACGGCATTATGAAAACAAAGATTGTTCGTGGCATACAACTGTTCTGGGCATATTTCATCGCGCTCGGAGCTGTTGTCGGATTCGGAATGATGATCTACGACCCGAGCGGGGTGACATTCCAGATGGATCCGCTGCTTCCCCAACTCAGGGAAGCGTTTCCGTTCCTCTCCTTTATGTTCGGAAACTTCATCTGGTCTGCGTTCGCGCTGCTGACCGTCAACGGAATCACAAATATGGTTTCTATCTACCTTATTCATAAAAAGCAAAAAATAAAATAGAAATGAACATCAGAATTGAACAACCCAAAGACTACCGAGAGGTAGAGAACCTCACCAGAGAGGCATTCTGGAATACTTACAGACCGGGCTGCACAGAGCATTACGTGCTTCACAAGTACCGTGAGAACCCGGACTTCATCCCCGAGCTCGACTTCGTGATGGAGGAGGACGGGAAGATCATCGGGCACGTGATGTACTCCAAGGCCACCATCGTCCGCGAGGACGGCGGGACCAACGCTGACGGAAGCGTGAGCTTTGACTACTGCCAGTACTGCTATAAGGACGGCAAGTTCCTCCAGGACTGCACGATGGACGAGATGATAGATCACTGCTCGCGGTTTGTCGATGAGGTGAACAAGCATATTCCTGAGCCAATCACCCGGGAACAGTACAAGGATCAGATGCGGCAGTATTTCCCGCTTCTGAAACGGTGGAGGCGCTTCGACAAGCTCAGCGACCGCGATTAGCATGGTCACTGAGCCTGTCGAAGTGACCAATGGTAAAAGCCGGCATGGCGGATAACCGCCTGGTCTTCATGCAAAAACATACTGTCCTGGTACCTGTTACGGCACCAGGACAGAATGTTTTACGCTAATATTCAAGGCGTTAAGCGCCACGACAGATTCTAGTTGCCCACCGGGCGGATGACGAATCCGAACTCACGCTCGGTGGCCGGGATGAGGTACTGGTCCAGAGGAATTGTCCCCCAGGAATTAATGCCACCCACACCCATCTGCCTGAGGTCGAAGTTGACGTATGTCTTGCCGTTGGCGCGGTCGTTCTCGTGCGCCTTGGCCTTAAGGTTCAGGGAATGGCGGGCCTCGCCGTTCTGGGTGTTGGTCTTGTTGGCACGCTTCGGAGTACCGTTCTCAAGGCAGTCCAGATCCCTCATCGAGAACGGAAGGGCGGAGGCGGAGAACCTCTCGTCAGCGGTGACCTCAAGGCCGGTGCCGTTTGAGTCAAGGAGACGGAAATATCTCAGGCCGGTCTTCGTGCCGGACTCCTGAGTGCGGACATAGCCGTAGTGGTACTGGTCGTTGACACTCTGCACATAACGGCCGACAACGGCGGCGGAGTTCCTGTCGGAGTAGTTCTCCCAAGGGCCCTTGCCGTAGAAATCCACGGTGGTGAAACGGCCCGGCATCGCGAACTTCATTCCGAAACGCATAAGAGCCGGAGCCTTGGCCAGACCGCCGGCTTCCTTCATCGTCTCTGTCGCCTTGATGCTTCCGTCAGGGAATATCTCGTAGAACATCCTCACGGTGGCCGCCCCGCCGGCTATTGGTTCATATTCAGCGGACAAAGCCATAAGGCCGACACCATCGGTCACCTTGTCAACAACAAGCGAACCGGCTTTCAGTTTATAGACAGGATAACGCCAGGTGTTGTACATCTCGCGGATCGTCTTCGCACCCATATCGTTCTCGTTAGGTGCGCGGGCGAACTCCGGAGTCAACGGCTCGGACAGCATCTGGACACCGTTCACGGTGTAACCGGTGAGGAATCCTGTGGCCTTGTCGAACGTAGCGGTCCAGTCGCCGACACGGTCAGCCTGCGTGCCGGCGAAAGCGAAGGAGCCGGAGAACACATAAGCGTCGGCGGTCTCGCTGTGAGCCAATGACTTGCCGCTAACTGAAGCGGATCCGGCGACGAAAGCGGCACCTGACTTTTCCCTAAGCATAATCTGGTCATAAGCCACCTCGGTTCCGGCCGGAAGCACACCGTCGGCAGTCTTGAGGACATACGAAACGTTAAGGAATATGTCAGCGTCAGCCTGAGGGATGGTCTTGAAGCCAAGGTCCACAGTCTCGGTCTTCCGCGGGGCGATGTTCAGGTTCTCAACGATTCCCGAGGACACGGCCTCACCGTCAACGGAAATATTCCAGAGCATCCGATACTGGCTCAGATCCTTGAAGAAATATTCATTGTAAACGTTCACGCGGCCCTGGCCTGCAAGTGATGTATGAATATTCCTGTGCTGGTAGCGGACCTCGTAGGCGTGAGGGTGCAGGGTCCTGTCGGCGGCGATGACGCCGTTGCAGTTGAACGAGCCGTCCGAAGGATCATATTCATTGAAATCACCACCGAACGCGAAGATGTGGTCGGTTCCGCCCTCGTTGGACGGCCAGCGGAGCGCCTGGTCAACAAAATCCCAGATGAAGCCGCCCTGATAGTTAGGATACTTGCGGATGAGGTCCCAATATTCCTTGAAATTTCCCATCGAGTTGCCCATCGCGTGGGCATATTCGCACTGTATCAGCGGTCTGTCAGGGTTTCCTTTTGCGAAATCCTCACACCACTTCGGAGAGGCATACATCGGGCAGATGATGTCGTTCTGACTGGCCTTCTCGGCTCTTTCGTACTGAACCGGTCTGGTAGGATCATTCGCTTTGAGCCAGTCGTAGCAGGCGACGAAAGTATCGCCGAATCCGGCCTCGTTGCCAAGGCTCCAGATAATAACCGACGGGTGGTTGAAGTCTCTTCGCATCATCCTCTGGTCACGGATGAGGTGGGCGGCCTTGTAATCCGGTCTCTTCGCCAGAGTCTTGTCGCCGTACCCAATTCCGTGGGACTCGATGTTGCCCTCATCCACCACATAGAGGCCGTACTTGTCGCAGAGGGCGTACCAGCGAGGGTCATTCGGATAATGGCAGGTGCGCACTGCGTTCATATTCAGTTCCTTCATTATGCGGATGTCGTTGATCATGTCCTCCTCGGAGACGACATAGCCCTTGTCGGCGTTCATCTCGTGGCGATTCGCGCCCTTGATGAGGACAGGCTGGCCGTTGACAAGCAGCTGGCCGTTCTTGATCTCGACAGTTCTGAATCCGAAGTCGATGGACGTGCTTTCCACAACGTTCTTCCTGTCGGAGGCCGTCACTTTCAAAGTGTAGAGGTTCGGGATCTCAGCGCTCCAGAGATCAGGATTCTGAACCATTCCATTCAGGATGGCCTCCCCTTTTACCGGAGTCGCCTCCCTGTAAGCCACCTGGTTGCCGTTCCTGTCGATGACGGCGACACGGACGTTCCTCACGCCCTTGGTGACCTTCGCGTTGACAGTGAAGTTCCCGTCCATCCCGGCGATGATGTTCACATCCTCGATGCGCTCCCTCTCGCGGGTATAGACATAGACCCCGCGGGCTATTCCGCTGAACCTCCAGAAGTCCTGGTCCTCGAGATACGAGCCGTCGCACCAGCGGAAGATCTCAAGGGCGATGAGGTTCTCGCCTGCCTTGACGTACTTGGTCAGGTCGAAGCGGGCCTCCAGCTTGCTGTCCTCGCTGTAGCCGACCATCTTTCCGTTGACCCAGACACGGACGTTGGAGGTGGCGGAGCCGATGCAGAGGCAGATCTGTTTCCCGATCCACGACTTGTCAACGTTGAACATGCGGCGATACTGACCGACGTAGTTGTGCTCAGTCGGAGGGTACGGAGGATTGTTCTCGTAGTGCCCCCTCCAGGCGAAGCCGACGTTAAGGTAGATCGGGTCGTTGTACCCGTTCAGCTCCCACATTCCAGGGACCGGGATCGTGCCCCAGTCCGTGTCGTTGTAGTCCACGGCCTCGAAGCCTTTTGTGCGGCCCTCGATGGTCTCGTTCCATTTGAACTTCCAGACTCCGTTCAGAGTCAGGGTCTTCTGCTGGTCGGTGACAAAGGTGGCGGCCATCGGCAAGCGGTTCTCCTCGAACACGTTAGGATCCTGCCAAGGCTCCATCTTGCCGTTCTTGCCCGCAAAAAGCGGGGTCGCGGCTAAGGCTGCCGCCAGAATCAGTAGTTTTTTTTTCATATTCGATAATATAACTATTCACTTTATTATGCTCACTTCATTCTAAGCCGCTATCTGCGCAGCAATGTCACTGTTCCGTCCATTGTGGAGGCGAGAATGTAAGTCACTTCCCCTTCGCTCCAGACCTCCATCGGATTCACAAGCGCGATGGAGATCTTGCGGGCCCAAAGCCTGCTGCCGTCCTCAGCGCCAAAGCCAATTATGTTGCCCTTGTCTGTCGGCATAATCACCTCATTTCCAATGCGGACGATCGAAGTCGGCGAAATCTCGTACCCAGCCCCAGTCTCAGCGCACCAATCCACCTCAAGACTCGCCGCATCCACGGAAGTAATTGTGTGCCACATAGATTTGCAATAGACCTTCTTCCCGTCCGGCGAGACACCTACCGCCTCACGAGCAGACTTCTCATAATGCCGGAGTTCCTTTCCGGTCGCCGCGTCAAGCGCATAAAGCCTCCTGTCCGGAACAGCTATGAATATCTTCCCTGATGCCTTGACTGGCCACACGGCCGCCGGGGAGTACATCCTCGAAGGCTTCTCGCATTTCCACTCCCATTGGAGCGCACCAGTCTGAGGATCAAGCGAATAAAGTCTGTTTCCCCAAGTGCCGAACACAACCTGATCCCGATCGACATAGGCGCGGCACTCAACGAATCCCTGCACGTCTGAATATGTCCACACAGCCTTTCCGGTCTTCAAGTCAAGGGCCCTGAAGCAACCGTCCGAAGCGCCGACATAGACCCTGTCATTGAATATCACAGGACTGCCCAGCACGGATTTCCTTGCGGCATATTTCCAGATCGTCCTTCCGTTTTTGGCGTTCAGCGCATAGATGTTGCCGTCGGTGCAGCCGAAGACAAGATATTTTCCCTGCACGGCCGGAGTCGAGAATATCTTGCCCGGAAACTTCTTCGTCCATAGTCGCTTGCCGTCCTTGACGCTTACGCAGCGCACATTGCCGGAAGCGGTGGTGTACCAGGCGCGGTTTCCATTTCTTGCGAAGCCAGCGACTATATTGCTGTCATCCTTCAGCTTCCAGACCTCCTTGACAGGGCTGTCGTCATTGACATCGTAGCGCATCCACGGGTATGATGCCGGCAGGCCGTCGGCATCGTATGTCACGGTGTCCTTCACCTCTGTCAGTTTCCTCGTGTACCAAGGCTCCATCTGCACAGTCGTGGATCCATAAAGTCTTCTTTCAGAGACGGTCACACTGTCGTTCTGGATTGTGAACACATTGTAGCCCGGCTGCCTTCCGGCCGTCAGAGTCGAGCGGTCAAGAACGCCAGGCAGACCGTCATAATCCAGCGCCACATTCCTGTGCCAGTGTCCTCCAATCTCGAACCGAGTGCCGATCCTCTTGAGCTCACGCGTCACATCAAAATAGTTGAGCACCGATGTGTCCTGCGGGTAATGGTTTATGAATATCGTCTTCTTTCCCGGCCTGAGGCCTTTGAGCCATTCCATACTCTCCTGAGGAATCAGCGCGGGAGCCATCCTCATATCCGGCCCGCAGTTGCAGCCGATGAACCGCCAACCCTTGCACTCAAACTCGTAGTTTTCGTACCCGAACACCTTCAGGAAAGTGTTGCACCCACTCTCCGACCATTTGGCGTCATGGTTTCCAGCCACGACATAGTACTTGTACCTGAGCGAGTCCAACATCTGCTTCACCGCCGCGATCTCCTCGTCAGTCCCGAAGTCCGTCAAATCACCGCCTACCAGGACGAAATCCAACCCGTCCAATGTGTTGACATCCTTGACACAACGGCTGAGGTCCTTTACGGAACCGCTTCCAGCCGAATAATGCAGGTCAGTCAGGAACGCGAACCTGACCGGTGACTCCTGCGCCACAGCCACCACCGCGGACACCCACACGGCAGCCATCAATGACATTATCTTTCTCATATTCATTTTAGCATCATTTATTTCAATTTCTGTTCTCGGTCGCTGAGCCAACTGTTGCCAAACATCCAGCCATCGAGCTTATAGTCACCGCATTTGCAGTCGCCGAGCCTGTCGAAGCGTCCTTCACCGACATCCTTCCACAATTGTCACTTCGACAAACTCAGTGACCGTGTATATCGCTTTGGCGGACTCTATAACCGAACCAGCCAGCCACGTTTTTCAACACGCCAGCCTACAAATTTACTTAATTATAAGGAATATTCAACCAGCCTGTCATCATATTCCAAAGTTTTTCCAACCGTTTTAGGGCAGAAATATTTGCGGATAACAGAAAAAGCGTTATCTTTGCATTCCCAATCAACGGTGCTTTGGCCGAGCGGTTAGGCACAGGTCTGCAAAACCTGCTACAGCGGTTCGATTCCGCTAGGCACCTCTGGAAAAGCCTTTGACGAATTATTGTCAGAGGCTTTTTGATATACATACGAGTTGACCACAAAATATAGCCAATCGATAATTGTCAGCATATCCAGTCAATAACACATTGTATATAATTATCTTAATATTAGTGCGATACGCCAAAAGATAGTCAATTCCCAAATTTGCCCGTCTTCCTTTAAAAGCAGGAATATGACGGAAAAACGCTCGTAAAGAAATCATTGCCCTTCTAAAAGCGCGATTTACACAAAGTAACGCCTGTGAAATAGTTCGTTTAACAGACAATGCAGGCTCCACAGACTATTCCACAATATGCCCATAGCACTCAGGTGTGCGAACATATTCACACCTGGAAGAGCAATTCACTGGCTATCAAGCCTATGGTGTTCCAGGTGCGTCTGGTTTCTCGCACTTGGAAGTCCGGAACACCAACAGAACACTCTGTACGGGGGGAGCCGACTCTCAGGTGTGCGAATATGCTCGCACATAAAACTCTAACTTGTTAGCTATCAGAAGAGTAATGTTTCAGGTGCGCATAGTTTTTCACACCTGGAAGAGTAATTCACTGGCTATCAAGTCTATGGTGTTCCAGGTGCGTCTGGTTTCTCGCACTTGGAAGTCCGGAACACCAATAGAACACTCTGTACGGGGGGGAGCCGACTCTCAGGTGTGCGAATACGCTCGCACCTAAAACTCTAACTTATTACCTATCAGAAGAGTAATGTTTCAGGTGCGCATAGTTTTTCACACCTGGAAGAGCAATTCACTGGCTATCAAGCCTATGGTGTTCCAGGTGCGTCTGGTTTCTCGCACTTGGAAGTCCGGAACACCAACAGAACACTCTGTACGGGGGGAGCCGACTCTCAGGTGTGCGAATATGCTCGCACATAAAACTCTAACTTGTTAGCTATCAGAAGAGTAATGTTTCAGGTGCGCATAGTTTTTCACACCTGGAAGAGTAATTCACTGGCTATCAAGTCTATGGTGTTCCAGGTGCGTCTGGTTTCTCGCACTTGGAAGTCCGGAACACCAATAGAACACTCTGTGTATTGTCCTGATTTAGGTTGACTCGTGTTTATAGAATATCACTTATATAAGTTGACTTTGCGTTGTTATACCTGTCAGGGGTTGACTGGAGGCCGTAGGCCGGAAGGAGACCCCTGACAGGTCTTAAAAGGTAAAGAGTTTTCAGGGATTTCCAAGTTATTTCTGGATTTTATTGCCATATGCCTGTAACTTGTCCACATCATATCCCTGTCTCCTGCCGCCCCCGACGCTTCGGACGGGGTCTTCATTCCGATGCTCATATGCGGCCTCCGGTTGTTGTAGAAGTCCACGGCCCGGGCGACCGCCGCCACGACCTCGTTGATGTTCCTGAACACCTTCCCCTTGAGCAGCTCGTTCTTCATCGTGTTGTTGATGCGTTCCGCCTGGGCGTTGTCCTTCGGATCTCCCGACTCGGTCATGCTGACCCTGATGCCGTGCTTCCGCAGCATCCCCACATACTCGCGGCACGCATATTGGCAGCCACGGTCGGAGTGGTGTATGAGGTTGACCTCATCCTTCCCCTCTATGCGTCTCAACGCCATCCTCAGGACCTCCATCGGATAGTCCGTGTCAAGCGTGGGCCCGACACTCCAGCCGATGATCTCCTCGGTGTATGCGTCAAGTATCAGCGACAGGTAGCAGAAGTGGCAATGGTAATCGTCCTCCGTTATGACAATGTATGTTATGTCGCTGACCCACAGCCGATCCGCCGAGGTGGGGATATAATCCTTTATGAGGTTGGGGTATGTCGGGAGTCCGTGTGTCGAGTCCGTCGTGCGGGGCTTGCGCATCTTCCGGCGCACCTTTAGCCCCTGCTCGTCGATGATCCGGCAGAAGCGGTCGCGGCCTATCGGACTGTCAAAGCGGAAGTCCCTCTGATACATGTACCACAGCTTCTTCCCGCCGATGCCGGGATCTTCCTTCCTGACCTCCCTGATATATTGGATGGCGAACTCCTCACGCGCGGCCTTGGCATGGACCGCGTCCTCGTCATGCTGATAGTAAGCCTGCTTGCTTACACCAAGCAGCCCGCAGAGCCCAACCACCTGACATTCGGTGGCTGATTCCGCGTGCAGGTCCCTTACCGCTTGGTGCCAGCTTTTTTTCTTATCTCAATGTGCCAACGAGCCTCCGCTATGTCTATGATCTTTTCGTTCAGGCGGTTGCGCAGACGCTCCACCCTGAGGCTCTCCTCCAGTTCGGATATCCGCGACTTCAGGGACTCCATCTCTGCCTGCTCCTTTGACTTCTTCGCTTCCATAATTCTTCGCGGGCTTCCTTTCCCGTTCTCCGCCTCAAAGATAGCAATCCAGTGGTACATTTGCCTCACGCTTACCGGAACAAGCTGCAATTTCGCTATCTTCCGCGGGCTAAAACCTGTCTTTTGGTGAATCTCTATCACCTGTTGATAGTACTTCTTTTGAAATTCTGTGTGTGGTGTCATAATGATTGACTCTTTTTGTGAGTCAACCTTTTTCAGGCAAATACAATTGTTTTACAGGACAGAAAATGTACGAGAGAATACCTTTGTATGCACCGAATATACTGAGGCGCGACATTGGTACAGAAAGCACACTTCTGGTGTACCTCTCTTAACTAAGAAGCAATTGCCCCCCCCTCGCACAAGAGAATATTTTACGTTTGCTGAAGGATCGGCAAGTTGGATATGGCGATGACTTTGACTTCTACAAGAACAAGATGAGAAGGCTAAGAAAGAGTTCCAAGAAATCAACGCGGAATATTTTAAGGCTATCTATTTCAGTCTCGCGCCACTTCTTTGCGTACCGATGTACCAGCAAATAAGGCCTTTGGAGGCGATTTATGGCAGAGGAACTCTCAAGCGCAGCTCATTCTGGGAGGACGAATCTTTGGCTAACTTCTGGGGAGAAGATCGCTTTAAGCACCCAAGTTGTGTCACTGACAGTATCCTCAAGACAGAGAAACGGGAGGTGGGGAAGGGTGATTCGGTCATAACGGTCTATGCCTATGGTTACCGTAGAATGCAACGACTTACATATGTCAGCGTATGGGGTGGCGATGGAAGATCACATCAAGTGCCCGTTTATCGGGATGAATACATAAGCGTCACAGGACAAGGAAGCATCCGCATACGAGAGGATATTGATTTTGAGGATAGCGCGATCAGCCAGCGCGAACGTTTGGATCATATCAACACAGTACTGGACAGTGCGAACCTGAACATCTACAGAAGACACATAGCGCCTAAAGTGTAATGTACTTTAAGCAGAGTACCAACCGAAGGCCAAACAGCGTTTTGGCAGCGTGGCAGATAACTAGCTGATAATCAAAAGAAAACACAAACTCCTGGTACAGGATTCGGCACCAGGAGTTTATTTAATCAGTTGATTGTCAAAGGCGTAAATGCCACGTCATTCAGCGGTATCTGATGACATCATCGCTACTCCACGTAGAGGAGGAGTCCCTTGAGGTACTCGCCTTCCGGGTGGTAGATGTTGACGGCGTGGTCAGCGGGCTGGTTCAGACGATCGAGGATACGGACGCTGCGGCCGGTCTGGGCGGCGGCGGAGAACACGGCGAGGGCAAAGCCCTCCTTGTCAACGACTTGCGAGCAGCTGAACGTGAAGACCAAGCCTCCGGGAGCGACCTTGGAGATCGCGGCGGCGTTCAGACGCTGATAGGCACGGAGGGCGTTGTTCAGGGCACCTCTATGCTTGGCGAATGCCGGAGGATCCACGATCATCAGATCGTACTTGTCCTCTGGGACGTTGCGCAGGAACTCGATGGCATCGGCGCAATAGCCTGTGTGTCGGGATGGCTCGAAACCGTTCAGGAACATATTCCTTTCTACCATATCGATGGCCTTGCGGGAGCTGTCCACGGAATCAACGTGAACTGCGCCGGCGCCGAGGGCATAGACGGAAAAGCCTCCGGTGTAGCAGAAGAGGTTCAGGACGTTGCGGCCTCGGGAATATTTCCCGACAAGGGCCCGGTTCTCCCTTTGGTCGAGGAAGAAGCCGGTCTTCTGGCCTTCGGTCCAGTTGACAAAGAATTTATGGCCGTTCTCAAGGACGATCTGCTCGTCATCGGAGAAGCTCTCGGAGCGGTAAAGGTAGCCGTCAACAAGGTCGAGGCCGGCCTTGAACGGGGCGGTGCCGGAACTTTTGTCATAGACTGCCTTCAAGGACGGGCCATAGACGGATTTCAGGGCCTCGCAGATCGCGCCTTTCGCACGGAACATTCCTACGGAGTGGGCCTGCATAACGCAGACGCCATCGTAATAGTCTATGATCAGGCCGGGGAGACCGTCGCCTTCGCCGTGGATAAGGCGGTAGCAGTTGGTGAGGGCGGGTTCTCTGACAAGGCCAGTCGCTTCGACAGGTTCAGCGACCGGAGAAACTGGCTCGGCGGCCGGAGAAACTGGCTCAGCGACCGGAGAAACTGGTTCAGCGACCGGAGAAACTGGCTCGGCGGCCGAAGAAACCGGGCAGGCCAGTCCAACGGCGACACGTACCCGGAGCGCCCGGGCGATCATATTCTTCCAAAAGTCTGGCGAAAGGACATCCTCGCCGGCGAAACTCAGCACACGGACGGCGATAGATCCTATCTGATAGTGCCCGTAAGCCAGAAAATCCCCGCCCTGAGAGAACACACCGACGATGTCACCTTCAGCCGGCTCGCCGACAATCTGGGCGATGGCACCAGAGAATACCCACGGATGGAATCTCAAAAGAGAGTCCTCTCTACCTTTCTTTAATATTATCTTTGTCATTTTCAGTGTGTTTTGGAGGGTTTGGAAGCATCTGCTCCGGAGTCAACGGATTCTTCTCCGAGGCCAATAGCTTGTAGTACATCTCACGGCATATCCAAGCGTCTGTCGCGGCATAGGCCTGCTGCGAATCCGAGAGGACATCCGCCTCCCAGTTGGAAAGCTGCTGGGTCTTGGAAATCCGCACCCCAAGGATTATCGCGGCCATTTTCTTGACACTCTTGTCCTTGATGCCATATTCCCAGACCATCTTCTGGAGATCGACGAAGGATTTCGGCTCGAAATCGTGATGCTTCTTCAATCCGCGGACATCATCAGTGACCGCTGCTCCCACCTTGATTATTTCTTTGTTACCCAGTATCTTGCGAAGGGACTTAGGGATTCCGCCCATAAGCTTCACCCTGAACAGGAAAGCCCTCTCCTTGCCGGAAAGCTGCAACAGAGAGACCCCGTAGTGCGGCTGGTTCGACGAGAAACAAGGCCGGGACTCCGTGTCGAAACCGATAACCTTCTGCCGCCTCAGATAACTGATGGCCTTGAGAAACTCAAAGCCTTGGTTGTCAATGACCTTAATCTTACCTGGAAAGCTCGAAGGCTCCAGCTGTTCCATTTCCTCCGGACTAATGCTGATTTTGTACGTCATAGGAATAATAAGTGTTTGGAGCAAGAACCCCGACCGTGTCTGGGTACGAAGCCGGGACAAGACTGTCAATGAACGGAAGGACGGACACCTTGGAATCAAAGGAATCACGCACCGCCATATATAGCCTTGCGACAGGGTATGCAATGTTGTGCGTGAAAGCGTCCCTTTCCCTCATCTTTCGGAAGCAAGCCTCAGTGAATGAAAACGTTGTGTCAGACGAACATATTACCGGGACATCGCAGCCTATCCTTTCGAAGAGATCGCTGACATCGCTCCCGCCATATTCAGAAAGGATCGGGTTGCAGATGATGAGGATCTTGCAGCGGGAAGGAATTTTGAGAGCGGCGAGCGCGCCGTTTACCGTCAACTCCCGCAAGACAGTCTGTCCGTCTTTCGTGGCAGGCCGGTTCATATAGGCGGTGTCGGCGAAATTCAGGATAGAGACGATTGTCTCCCCCGCAAAGTCCGGCAGGCCGTCGCTGATTTTCCGCGCGTCAATATTGTCGAAATCGTCACAGACCATCATCCTTTCGCTGAGACGAAGGCACCCCGACGGATCGCCGACCAGAACTATCGTCCCCGAGGATTTGCCGTTGCTTTCAGCCAATGTCCGCAGTTCCGGAAGGGAATCCGTCAGGAGGGAATTGACGTAGGCTATTGTTCTATAGCCATTTTCAACCCGCCTTGAACAGCTGGAAGCCGCAATGACGGATAGTGCCAACAATATTACCGCAAAAAATCTCTTCACTGTTATCAAATACCTTCCAGACGGCATAGCCGCCCGGACCACTCTTAAATTCGTACAATTCCGAACCGTTGCCTTGATTCGTCCGCCTAAAGATTTCTCACCTTTAAAACATTTCAGACAAATTAAAACTGATTCAGACTGCAAAGGTAAAAAAATCTTCACTATCTTTGAAGATAGTAAGCCTTAAAAAATAAGTTGATAAAGATTTGGCGGTATTTTCGAGGATATGGTTCTTTTGGAAGAAGGAGTGTGCCGGTGGCACATAACTGATGAGAAAAGAAATATAGACCGAAAAGACAATCAAAGATTATCAAGTAATCTTTTAAGGATTACTTAGTTGTGTATAAAACTCCTTGACAAGATGGTTAAAGTCTCAAAAAAATCGAGCTTGATGCCGGCTTCCGCTATCAGAAAGCTTGTGCCGTTCGCCGACGCGGCCCAAAACGACGGCATCAAAGTCTATCACCTCAATGTCGGCGCACCTGACATCAAATCCCCCGAATGCGCCCTTGAGGCGGTGCGCAAAAACACTCTCGACCACGTTTCCTACACCAATTCGGCGGGCCTGCCGGAACTGCGCAAGGGACTGGCGGAGAAATACTACCGAAGCATCGGCATCGAGGTCTCCGTCCCCGAGATCATCATCACAGTGGCCGGAAGCGAGGCGGTCAACCTCGCGCTTCAGATAGCCTGCGACGAAGGCGACGAGCTCATCGTGATCGAACCTTTCTACACGAACTACAACACGTTCTGTTTTGAAAGCGGGATCATTCTCAAAGCGGTCCACACCGACATCGAAAGCGGCTTCAAGGTCCCTCCGATCGAAGAGTTCGAGAAACTCGTGACACCACGCACGAAAGCCATCCTCATCAGCAACCCCGGCAACCCGACCGGAACATTGTACTCGAAAGAGGATATGCTCGCGCTCGGAGAAGTAGCCAGAAAGCACAACCTTTTCCTGATTTCAGACGAGGTCTACCGCGAGTTCAGCTACACCGACGAACCTCGTTTCTCGGCGATGAATATACCCGGTCTTGCCGACAATGTCATTCTTGTCGATTCAGTCTCAAAGCGTTACAACCTCTGCGGCTGCCGCGTCGGCTGCATCGTCTCCCACAACAAGGAGGTGATGGAAGCGGCGATGAAATATGCCCAGTCCCGCCTCTGCCCGCCGGTTTACGGCCAGCTCGCCTCGATCGGAGCGCTCGACACCCCGCAATCCTATTTCACGGAAGTGAGGAATGAATATGTCGCCAGACGTGACTATGCGATCTCCAGGCTCAATGCGATGGAGGGGGTATATTCCCCTACCCCGATGGGTGCGTTCTACACAATCGCCCGCATTCCGGTGGACGATGCCGAGAAGTTTGCGAAATGGATGCTGACGGATTTCAGACTTGACGGCCAGACCACGATGGTGACTCCGGCGAAGTCCTTCTACAAGACTCCTGGATTCGGAGCCGACCAGATCAGGTTGGCCTACGTCCTTGGAGTTCCGGAACTTGAAAAAGCGTTCGACGCGCTGGAGGCCGGGCTAAAGGAATATCCCGGGAGAACTGTCTGACAAAAACAGTCCAGCCAAGTAATCCAAAGGTTTTATGAAAGCGATCATCGCCATAGATTCTTTCAAGGGATGCCTGACCTCGGCCGAAGCCGGGAAGGCGGCTCTTAAAGTTTTCGCCGATGGAGAGGCCGAAGTCATTCCGGTTTCTGATGGCGGTGAAGGATTTTCGACAATTCTGACGGAGAGTCTGGGCGGATCATTCAGGACGGTTTCCTGCCACGATCCGCTCGGGCGTTCCATCAAAGCGAGATACGGAATCATCGGAAGGACCGCTATCATCGAAACCGCCGCGGCCAGCGGACTTGGCCTCCTTCGCAAGGATGAGCTCAATCCCCTTCTGGCCACCTCCTACGGCACAGGCGAATTGATCTCGGACGCTCTTGAATATGACTGTGAGGAGATTTGGCTGGGTCTTGGCGGCAGCGCCACCTGCGACGGCGGGACCGGAATGCTGCAAGCGTTGGGCTACAGATTTCTGCCGGACGATAGCGGCTCATTCGTTTCCGGGGATGTCCAGCGAGCCGCTCCAAGAGAAGAGTCCGTTTCAAGGAATATCCCCAATGTCATTCTCAAAGACATTCACGGGATAGACATCCCGGAACGAAACAAGTTGTTGGATTCCTGCAAGATAACCGGATTCTACGATGTCTCCGCACCATTCTGTGGTACGGGTGGGGCGGCAAGGATGTTCGCGCCGCAGAAAGGAGCGGATCCCGAAATGGTCGAATCGTTGGATGTCTGGCTCACAATGCTTTGCGAAGTCTATTCAAAATATTCAGGAAAAGATGTCTTGAATATTCCGGGAGCGGGGGCAGCCGGAGGAATCGGAGGGACGCTTGGCGGAGTGCTCGGAGCGTCAATGGTTCAAGGGATTCAAAAGGTTCTGGACATTTCAGGTTTGGACAGCAAGCTGGAGTCCTGCGACATTGTCATCACCGGCGAAGGTCGGGCGGACGCACAGACCCTCCGTGGCAAAGTACCTGTCGGGGTTCTTGAATATGTCAGAGCGCATACTGTTCCGGTTCATCGTCCCAAGGTCATCCTGATCGCCGGCCAAGTCTCTGACCGACAGCAGATTCTAAATGCCGGATTCGATGCCGTGCTCCAAATCACACCGGAAGGGATGCCTCTCTCCGAGGCCCTTGATCCAGTCACGGCCTCAGCCAACATCACGCAATCAATGCAGTCCTATCTCCAGCAAAGATGCTCGGGTGAAAAGTAAAGTATTTCTCACCCCACAATCCATTCAAGACTACTTTCGGGTGAAAAACCGGTCACTATTCACCCGATATTCCTAAAACCTCATAGATCTTAGGAATGAGGAACGAGAGAATATATTCATACTCCATAAAGTGAGTGCCGTCGTAGATGGTCCAGGTGCCGTCGCCGAAGTATTTTTTCCAGGTGCGGATGGAGACAACGCCGCTGCGCCGGTAATGGTCACGGGTGCCGAAAAAGGCATAGAAATAGTCCTTGCCACCGTTGCGTGGGGTGTTTTGCAAAGCGTCGCCGAGAACCCGCCTCCACTTTTTCAAAGGCTTATAGGTGAAATGCAGTTTCTGGCGGTCACCCGGTTTTGGCCTGTAAATCCTGTCGAACAGAGCCGTGACGCCAGGAATCAAAGTCAGCCAGGCCAAGGCAATGAAATATCGCGGAGCGTTCAGTGACGGGGAAACGAAAAGATGCGGATAACCCCTCAGCGCGATGGCGTGCGTGGCACCCATACTCTCCCCTATCACAAGCTCAGGCCGGACCTCCTCCGCCCAAGCGGCCAGCTGGCCTTGAGCGATTTCCGGATCAAAATCGTAAGTCCTGATGATGACCTCGAAATCAGGTCCCAGATTATCCTTCAAAATGGACGGGATGCGGCTGTCACCGCCCCCGCCCATTCCGTGGACATAAAGTATAACGTATTTTCGCATCCGCTATTTTTTGGCGACCAAGTCGCTCATCGCCAGATTGATAAGTATGTATCCCAGGAAACTGGTCAGGAATATGAACGACCAGTGGGAACGTTCGACAAGCGCGATGATGGCCGCCAGTCCAACGATGACCAGAAAGGCGATTCGCTTCGCCACCTCCAGTTTAGAGGCTTTCTTTCCGCCACCGAACTTCATCGAGAACATCGGGATCTCGCAGATCAGAAGGTAGCACAGAATAAGTGTCAGAACCGGAATGAAAACCTGTCCCTGGCACCAATGCGCCAGAAAGCAGTCCGGCCGAACGGTCACAAGGGTCGCAAGTGATCCGCAGATCATAGCCGCCGCCGGGGTAGGCAGCCCGATGAAGCTGTCGTGCTGACGCTCGTCAAGGTTGAACTTGGCAAGCCTCAACGCTGAGAATGCGGCGAGGACAAGCGGCAAATATTTCAAGATCCAAATGTCCGTCCCGCTGATCTGGTAAAGCATCACGGCAGGAAGCACTCCGAAGCTGACATCATCCGCCAGCGAATCCAACTCCTTTCCTATTTCTGAATATGCCTTCAGAAGCCTTGCGGCCAGTCCGTCGCAGAAATCAAAGACAGCGGCAAGGATCATCAGTTCGAATCCGAGTTCCAGCCGCCCGTTCAAAGAAGCGATTACCCCCAGAACTCCACAGAGGAGATTCATAGAGGTAATCGTGTTGGGAATATGTCTTATTATATTCATTTACTTTATTCCAAGTTTCTTCTTCAGATCCTTAGAGAGGGCATCCTTGTGGACGAGAACATCCATCGACTTCGCGCGCACGAACGAATCAGAGCAGTACCAGATTCCACCGTACTTGCTTGATGTTCCCCAAGAGTTCTTGACCATGAAATAGTTGGTACCGTTCTGATCCTTGGCCACACCGAAGATCTGCATTCCGTGGTCATCAGTGGTGGTCTTGTTTTCAAAGCCTTCCTGACGGGACTCCTGGGTCACGGAAGCCTCCTTTGGCAACTCGGCGACAACTTCCTTCTTCTCGCCGGCCTTGCCGATCCAACGCTCCTGATCAGAGCCCGTGGTCGCCTTAACATCATCGAGAAGCACACCGATTCCATTTCTGGTGAAGCCCTTCTCACTCACGTCTGATCCCCAAGCGAGGGTATAACCCTTGTCGATAGCGTTGTAGATCACCTCCATGAACTCGTCCAGAGGAATGTTGTAGGCGGAGTCCCACCTCCAGTTGTCGGCGATCTCAATGATGAACGAAGTGTAGAACGGGTGGTGGGTGAACGAAGTGAGGGTCACATAGTCAGACGGAACGATTCCCATCTCGTCCCTGTAGGAGGCTGGGGTATAGTTCTTGCCGTTATATTCAAATGTCTCTGGGGTCTCGCCGAGGAAACTGTCCACGATGGCGTCAAAGCCTTTCTTCCAGTTCGTGGAAAGGGTTTTGTTAGGATTCTTGGCGATGGCCTCCACATAAGCCTTCGTGGTGGCGTCGAGTTCTCCGTGAATCGGGAGAGGCTGGAGTCCAGGCATCGCGTCCTGAGGCACAAGGCCGTAGTCCTCAATGACATGTAGAACATCATCAGCCTCTGAGCCGGCGGCGAAGTTTATGTGGCCGTCCGTGCGGACATATTTCACAGCCCTGTCCTTGTAGGAATGCGAGACAACGAACATCTCCGAGAAATCCGGGTAGAGTGTCGTGTCCTTGATGTTCTTGATTCTTATGGCCTCTGACTCAAGGAATCCGAGTGCCGAAAAGCACCAGCAGGTACTGGAACGGTACTGGTTCTTGACAGATGTGATAGGGTTCTCCTTCACAACGGTGAACTTGTACTCGGCCTCAGGCTGAGCCGGCTTTGGCTGCGCGTTTGCAGAAATAGAGACAAGCGCCACCGCCGCGGCAATGATGATTTTCTTCATATTCGATAATTTTAGGGAACTATATAGGAGTTGACTAACTTAATCTTATAGGAACGTTGTCCCGGGTGTGGTGTTCCGGACTTCCAGGTGCGTAAAACCCTACGCACCTGAAACGTCATCCGTTTGACAGTCAGCGAGTTTGTGTCCCAGGTGCGGAGATATTCACGCACCTAAGAGTCATCGTCCCCGGTACAGGGCATCCTGTTGGTGTTCCGGACTTCCAGGTGTGTAAAACCATACGCACCTGAAACGCCATCCGTTGGATAGTACACAAACCGTACTGAACTATTGCGAGTTGGCGACACCAGCATTTTGTGAATATGGCGGCACGCAAACACGCCCTAAGTGCGACGAGATGCCCGCGGATATGCCGCCTACCGATCTGGAAACCATAGGCGGCATACTACCGTGTCTCACTATGGCGTAGAAGCGTGATCGTATGCCGCTATTTTACAAAATGGCAATACATTAGTCCTTTGAAAAGGCAACCATGCTCGGAGCACTTGCCGGGTGTTGCGACTGACAGGAACGGACAGCGAAATGCGATCAAACTTCAATGGGAACAGACGTAATGTGTAAGAGTAGTCAACTCGTATATAATTACCTAATTTTAATAGTTCTCAGCCTTGATTTGGAAATAACTTCTCGGGTGCTTGCAGACAGGGCAGACCTCCGGAGCCTTCTTGCCGATCACGATGTGGCCGCAGTTAGAGCACTCCCAGATCATGTCCTCGTCCTTGGAGAACACCACCGCATCCTGCACATTCTTCAGCAGCTTCCTGTAGCGCTCCTCGTGGGTCTTCTCGATCGCCCCGACCTTCTCGAACAGGAAAGCGATCTCGTCGAACCCTTCCTCCTTCGCGGTCTTGGCGAATCCGGCGTACATGTCGGTCCACTCGTAGTTCTCCCCTGCCGCGGCGTCCGCAAGGTTCTCCTCCGTAGAAGGCACCCCGCCGTTGTGCAGAAGCTTGAACCAGATCTTGGCGTGCTCCTTCTCGTTCTTCGCCGTATCCTCGAACAGCTTGCCTATCTGCACATAGCCATCCTTGGCGGCCTTCGAGGCATAATACAAATACTTAGTGTGAGCCTGGCTCTCCCCCGCGAACGCGGTGCGCAGGTTCTCCTCGGTTTTCGATCCTTTAAGTTCCATATTCTATGAATATTAAATATAACCTTTTGTGTTCCTTTCCGTGCCTTTGCCGCCCCGAGTCCATCATCCATCCCCAAGTGAGCCTCCGGCAGATACTTCCTTCCGCCTTTCGTCAACATCATTCATTCCCCCCGAGCCACAAGACACCGGCCTTGCAAATGTAATAAAATTAACTTGATCTTGCAAATGTAATAAAATTAACTTGATAAAGAAAGCCCTCCACGACTATTGGTCACGCGAACCGTTTACGGGTCCCCTCCAGAGGAGCAAAAACAGGCAATATCGCTCCCATCGATGGCAAATTAACGTATGACGGCAGCATAACACGACAGAAATGCCACCGTGACCTACAGAGGAACGCTCCCGGGCAGCACTTCAAGCCGATTTCGCTCCCGTAGAGGGCAACGAGGTGTCCCCCGGCGACACTTTCTAGCAAAAACGTTGCCCAGGAACACGCCCCATCGTATCCAATAATGACAAAGAATGCAGTTCCCGCAAGGTATATTGGTTTTACGAAGAGATATTCATAAATTTGTCGGAAGGGGAAAAGATAGTATTCACACTTGCGTTGTTTGCGGTTATGGGCTATCCTATAAATCAATAAAATCGGGCAAAGACTATATTGGCTATATTCACAACCATCATTTTTGACAGAATATGAGCATAACAAGATTCAAGGAGGCGCAGGAGCGCTTCGGGGAGTATGAGACGGCGCTGGAGGAGATCCGGCAGGGACGGAAGAGATCTCACTGGATCTGGTATATATTCCCGCAACCCAAGGGGTTGGGAAGAAGTTACAACTCTGAATATTATGGGATCGCATCGTTGGAGGAGGCTAAGGAATATCTTGGAGACGCGGTGCTGAGGGGACGGCTGCTGGAGATTTCAAAGGCGCTGATAGAGCACAAGGAAGAGGATATTCATAGCATTATGGGAGGAATTGACGCACAGAAGCTGCGCTCCTCGATGACGCTGTTTGAATCCGCCGCTGGCGATGACGATGGATGCAAGGTCTTTGGAGAGATTCTTGACACCTTCTTTGACGGCAAAAGGGACGGGCGCACCCTCGGGATGCTCAAGGTGCAAGAAAAATAAAGAGCGGAAACCGACATTTGGATTTCCGTAAGAAAAACGTTAAGTTTGAAACGAGGAAACACGTAAAAGACAGATGCAGAACCTTGATTCCATAGACCTCAGCGCGACTCAGCGGCGGGCGGTAATGAAACTTGCGGTTGAGTTGGTGAAAGCGGACGACCGGATCCACTCGAAAGAGGTCGCGGTGCTGGACAAATTGCAGTCCGGGCTTGGGCTTGATCAGGAGGAGCTGGATCTTACACACTACCTGTCTTTGGAGAGTGCAGTGGATTGTCTCAAGAATCTTGAGGAAGAGCCGACAAGGCGCATCATCAACCTTTTCAACGAGATAATGTGCTCGGACAACGACATCGACTTCGAGGAGAATCTTCTGTTGCTCTCAATCTCAATGTCTTGCGACAGCGGATCCAGAGACTGGTGCAGGATTCTGTCCGCGGACGCAGCCGAATCCGAAGCGCCTGAAAAGCAAATCGTCTTTCTTGAAGGCCAAACTTCGGAAGCGGCGCATCTGGTTCTCGATGACAAATACGACAACTTACTCATTTCAAAGGCATTCGGCGACATCGGAATCGAGTTTTTCTACCTTCCGGACATTATTCGAGAGTTCGGGCAACATCTTGAGGACGATGACAAATTCGGGCTTCTCCAGCGTTCGATGGAATACCTCGTGCCGGCCGGAGACAAAATCAAACTGAATAATCTGAAGGAATCACTGGCGACCCTCGACACCAGAACCTTCTACCACCTCATCCTTTCAAGGTTCAACATTGATCCTGAGCGGATTCCGTACCAAGCGTTCCTGCTCGTCAAAATCAGGGACAGCCATATTCTTGACGACAGCGACACGATGCGCCGCACGGTGGATTTCCTCTGCATAGACATCTCATCCGAGGTCAAAAAACGAATCCTGGCTTTCGTCTCCCGCTTCGACGAGCGCCGCGACCTCCTCTCCTACAAAGGCTACTACAAGTTCCTGTACGACTATCTCAGTTCAGAGGCGAAAATCACCAACCCCATCAGCATCAACTCAAAAGGCGACTTCATCCTCGGCTCGGGCGAGATCATCAGGTTCAAATCCGCCCCCCAGGCGAAAACCCTCTACGTGCTTCTTCTGAGCCGCGGCCACAAAGGAATCTCCCAAACCGACTTCAACAAAGCCGTCTCATTTCTCAAAGCACTGGACATCAATGAATATCTCACCTCATCCGGCGATTTCGACTTTCCGCGTTTCAATGAATATCTCGCCGGCAAGGCTGATGAATATGCCCGGATCATCCTCGACACGATCACAATCTACCGCACGCTTTCGACCAAGGACTGCCAGAAGAAGAATTTCCTTGAATATATCCAGAGCATCCTCCAGCACCGCAGTTCGCTGAAGACCTACATCAACTCCGGTTTCGCTTCCGCCAGGAAACTCGCTAATCCGGAGCACTTTACGGTCCGTTTCGACACCGCTTCCCAAACATACTCAGTGTCGGCCAGTCCATCGCTTTTCACCTCAACCTTAGGTTCCACAAGCACCAAGCCTCTTACCGAGACTGCTTTCTGGCACTCTCTTAGGTAGTCCGTTGGACGCATCATACTGAATTTCAATCTACTACAGATTACTGCCAGCCAACACGAGAGGGCAGGATTACACAACAATATGGTCATCAAGGAGTTACAGTTCAGCCACATTTTAAACCAATCACGGGATATTGATTTCAGGAGACAATACAGCGACATTGTTGTCAAGTAGTGTGTTTATTTTCCAAACGGTTGGATTCCTGGCGGAAGAGTCTGGAATGAGCGTTATCTTAGCGGACTCCAAGTAAGAGTTATAGGATTATGGCTAAGGAAAACAACGGTAAGGTTACGGGATATTTCCAGAACGGTGAGACGCAAAATAGCACAAAGACAATAAGTTATCTGTGCGGAGACTCAGTGGAAGTTATCGAGAAAAAAGGACGGAACGTCATTCCGGAGGCAGAGAAGGAACCACTTTGGAAGGCCTATCTGGAGAAGTTCAAGGATCCAATCATCATCATATTGCTTGTGGCGCTGGGACTGTCGCTTGGAGTGTCCGGATATGAGATGGCATATTCAGGTAGGGATGCCTCGTGCCTGATCGAGCCACTGGGGGTGCTGGTGGCGATACTTCTGGCGACAGGGATCGGGTTCATATTCGAGGTCAAGGCGGAGAAAGAGTTCAAGATTCTGAACAAAGCCAAGGACGAAAGACCGGTCAAGGTGCTGCGACTGAAAAACAGGAACGACATACGTCCGCAGACCTATGAGATTCCGAAAAGTGATGTCTCTGTCGGAGATGTGGTGGTGCTGGAGAACGGGGACGAGGTCCCGGCGGACGGCAATCTGATCAGCGACCGGAATCTGATCATAGACGAGTCGAACTTCACGGGCGAGCCGTTCACGAAAAAGAGGACCGAACCCGATGGCACAAAGGAAGAAAGCACCTATCCAGAGAACTTTCTGCTTCGGGGCACAACCGTGATCGAGGGCAGCGCGACCTATAGAGTCACAGCTGTCGGCACGGAAACCGAGGAAGGGAAAGGTGCGAGAATATTACAGGAAGAGCCTGAGGTGGAGACTCCTCTGAACGCCCAGTTGAACCAGCTCGCCAAGTGGATAACATACGCCAGCTACATCATCGCTGCACTTATCGTGATCGGACGGATGAGCATATTCTTCCTCACGAATGATGTGGGGACATATTCATTCATCGAGGTTTTCCGCACCGCGCTCAACTCGCTGATGATCGCCGTGACGCTTATTGTCGTGGCGGTGCCGGAAGGGCTGCCGATGAGCGTGACGATCAGCCTTGCGCTGAGCATGCGCAAGATGCTGAAAGAGAAGAATCTGGTGCGGAAACTTCACGCCTGCGAGACCCTCGGGGCGACAACCGTCATCTGCACGGACAAGACCGGAACGCTGACAGAGAACAGGATGAGCGTGGTGGAATCCGAGTTCTGGGGCGTCGATGAAAGTCTTGTCGCCGACAGCATCGCAGTGAACTCCACAGCGGCGCTGAACGTTTCGGAGGGCGGTGAGCCACGCGCTATCGGCAACCCGACGGAAGGAGCGCTGCTGCTCTGGCTTCGCGGTAAGGGAATAGACTATTCCGAGCGCCGGAACGCCTACAAAATCCTGAACCAGGAGGCATTCTCCACGGAAAGGAAGAGGATGAGCACCAAAGCGATTGACACTGTTTCCGGCCATGAATATCTCTTCGTGAAAGGCGCGCCGGAGCTTCTGCTGGAGACTGCCGATGACATTGACGGCGGCCCGTCCAAGGGAAGCGTGCTCGCCACCCTGGCGACATGGCAGTCAAAGGGGATGAGGACATTGGGATTCGCCATAAGGAATATGTCAGCGGACGACTCCAGACTAATATTCATAGGCATTGTCGGCATCGCAGATCCGATCAGAGACGATGTGCGTCAGGCGATCGACACCTGTTCAGGTCACGCCGGGGTCAGGGTGATCATGGTGACCGGGGACAACGCCCTTACCGCCAGCGAGATCGCCCGTCAGGCCGGAATCATCGGCGCCAACGAGACCAATCCTCTGACCATCACCGGCCCCGAGTTCGCAGCCAAGAGTGATGAATATCTCAAAAAGGAAGTCATCCCGACTCTGCGGGTTCTATCCCGGGCGCGTCCCGAGGACAAAGTCCGTCTCGTCACCCTGCTTCAGGAGATGGGCGAGGTCGTGGCGGTCACCGGTGACGGAACGAACGACGCTCCTGCTCTGAAAAAGGCCCAGGTGGGGCTCTCGATGGGTGACGGCACGGCGAGGGCAAAGGAGGCCAGCGATGTGACGATCATCGACAACTCATTCTCCAGCATAGGCAAAGGCATCCTGTGGGGACGCTCGTTGTACCTGAATATCAAGCGGTTCATCCTGTTCCAGATGACGATCAACGTCTGCGCCTGCCTGATCGTGCTCCTTGGCGCGTTCATAGGTCTGGACTCACCGCTGACCGTCACGCAGATGCTGTGGGTGAACCTGATAATGGACACATTCGCGGCGATGGCCCTGTCATCCCTGCCACCTGACCGCCGGGTTATGGAAGACAAGCCACGCGACCAGAAGAGCCACATCATCGACCGGCGGATGGGGAAGCGGATAGCCTTTTCGGGAATATTCTTCTTTGTCTATCTGGCTCTTCTCTGGCAGCTTCTCTGGCATATGGACATCAGCTCGGTTGCCGACCTGCTTCACTGGAATGTTGTCGGAGAGTTCTTCAGCGGAGCGTTCTCGGCCCACACAAAGGCACATCTTTCAGGTTACGAGCTGGGAGTGTTCTTCACGACATTCGTGCTGATCCAGTTCTGGAATCTGTTCAACGCCAGATACTTCAAGACTGACGGAAGCGTACTTCAGGGCATTCTTGATTCCTTCTTCAACCGCAAGAGGTTCAAGGCTTCCGCCTGCTACGGATGTCTTTGGGTCGCTGGAATCATCCTGGCCGGCCAGTTCCTGATCGTCAACTGCTTCGGAGCCTTCTTCGAGGTCTCCCCTCTTCCGCTCTCCGACTGGGGCTGGATTCTCCTCTGCACCTCGCCGGTACTCATCCTGCCGGACATTTACAGGTTCATTCGTTCTAAAGCAGCATCAGCACCTGCCCGGAAATGACACGCAGAAACATCTCCATCGGATAGACAGTGGCGTAAGCGACAGACGGTTCGTCATCGTCAACCGTGGTAAGCGCATAGTTGAGAGCGATAGGATTGGCCATAGAGGCACACAGCATCCCGACATTCTCCGAATAGTCCGTCTTGCAGAATTTAGCGGCGACAAAGCCGACAAGCAGCACCGGCACAATGGCCAAGAGCACACTGATCCCGATCCACAGCAAGCCTTCCGGCCTCAAGACAGTCTCGAAAAAGTCAGGTCCTGCGCTGAGTCCCAATCCAGCCAGATAGATCGTCAAACCGAACTGCCTGAGCATCAGATTCGCGCTGTGTGTCGTATAGGTGGTCAAGTGGATTCTCGGACCGAACGCCCCCATCAGGATGCCGATAAGGATCGGGCCGCCGGCGATCCCGAGACGGATCGGGACACTCATTCCCGGAATGGAAATCGGAAGGCTGCCCAGAATCAATCCGAGCATAAGTCCGATGAAAATGAACAGCAGATTCGGATTACGGAGCTCTTTCTCCTGATTACCAAGCACCTCCGCCACACGGTCAATCGCTTTCTGCTCTCCTACGATCGTCAGTTTGTCTCCGATCTGAAGTCTGAGGTCACGGGACGGCAGCAGGTCGATGCCCGCGCGGTTAACCCTTGTGATGTTGATTCTGTAAACGTTACGCAGATGCAGATCCCCAAGTTTCGCCCCGTTGACGCTCGTCTTGGTCACGAAAATATGACGGGAAACAAGCATTCCGTCCAGATGGTTCCAGTCGATGTCCTTCTTGTTCCAATCCTTCACGACCTTCTCTCCGAAGAGCTGCTCGGCCGACCCGGCGTCCTTCTCACGGGTCAGCACAAGCACATGCTCCCCCTTTTCCAGCACGGTGTCCCCGTCCGGGATGATCACCTGACCGCGGCCTTCACCGCCATATTTCCAAACCCTTGACACTACAATTCTGATGTGCGCGTCCTTCATGATGTCCCGGATCGTCTTGCCGAATACAGCCGGATTGCTCACACTGAACTCGTTGATGAATGTCTGGTTGTTGTGAGTGTCCTTTGGGCCGCGGTTCTTACGGAATATGACCGAAAGGACCACCACGCAAAGAATCACGCCGATCACGCCGAAAGGATAACCCACAGCGCAGGCCGTGGCCATCTGGTTGGAGACATCCACTGCCCCCGGATCGGTCTGGAGCAGGGTCTGCTGCGCGGCTCCAAGCATCGGCGTGTTGGTCGCCGCACCGGTGAGAAGTCCGGTCGCCACCGGCAGCGATATCCCGCATAACTTACTTATTCCCAACGTCATCAAAGTGCCTACCAGAAGCACCGCGAACGCCAGGATATTCAGTTTGATTCCTCCTTTCTTCAGCGAAGGGAAGAAACTCGGGCCGACCTGCAGACCAAGTGTGAACAGAAACAGCACAAGGCCGAAGTTCTGCGCCAGCGCGAGCATCCTCGGATCAACGCTCAGTCCAAAGTGTCCGACGATGATTCCGGCGAAAAACACGAAAGTGACGCCGAGGCTGACACCTTTGATCTTGATCTTGTTGCACAGAAGCCCCACGACGCAAATCAGCGACAGGACGAGAATCGCCTGAATATAAGACGGTTCCGTGAATATCTCGATGAACCAGTTCATAGTCCTTTAAATATACTGCGTACAAAGATAGTCAGAAATATTCATTAATTTTGTGAGGCGGTGGCCACGGTCGCCGCGGTTTCAAGGATTTTATGAATATGCCAGAGGCGAAAAACAAGAATATTCAGGGTTCAGCCGCCAGGAAAAAGGCCGGCGCACAGAAAGCCAGGACATCACCGGCAAAACGTCCCCGGAGGAAAAAGAGGAAGCCCAAGAAAGTGAATATAGGAGTCTGGACGGCTGTCGGCATCGCCGCGTCAGTCATTCTGGCTCTGGCGGTTATGTTCATCAGCCAGGGTGGCGGAGGCGGACACGAGACAGGGGCCAAGGTTCCGCCAGGAGACTGGCGCTACGGAATCGACATCTCCCACCACAACGCCGGCGACATCGTTTGGGATTCCCTTTACGTGCTGACGGACAAACGTGGAAAAACAATCCGTGATCACCATCTGGCTAAAGACATCAGGCCTGTCAGTTTCGTGTTCATAAAGGCTACGGAAGGGGTGTCGATGGTGGACAAGGATTTCAAAAGGAACTGGCAGGACGCCGGCAGGTCTGGCCTTAGAAGAGGCGCGTACCACTTCTTCAGGAGTTCAAAGGACGGCGAGGCTCAGGCAAGGCTATTCATCAAGACGGTTGGCGACCTGAGATTCAAGGACTTGCCTCCGGTTCTGGACATCGAGACCATACATCGGGGCGGTTCGAGAAAGAAGCTGAACGAAGAGGCGCTCAAGTGGCTCAGAATCATCGAGGAACATTACGGCAAGAAGCCGATAGTCTATGCCGGGGCGTCATTCGCGAAGGACTATCTCAGCAAGGATATCACGGAGAACTATCCGGTCTGGATAGCGCACTACGAAAAAGACCAGCCCGCTTTCGAGGGCTGGACTTGGTGGCAGTTCACAGACAAGGCTGTCGTGAAAGGAGTCCCGGGACTCGTTGACCTCAGTGTTATGAGAAAATAACCTTATAACCTGTCAAAAGGCTTGGCGGAGTCGCCGGTCAAGCGGTAAAGATGGGTTCTGGAGTACTGCTTTCCGGCAGCGTTCTTGCCAGGCTCGGCGAAATAGAACAACCCGTTCCCGACCGGACATATTCCTGTCGCCCCGTACTTGAAGTAAAAGCCTGGAACCGGATTCTCCGACGATCCGATCACCGGATGCTTTGTCCTGTCGTAAAGAACCCCGGCCAATTGCCTTTTGACCGGCTTCTCAGCGACATCGAACACAAACATGTCATAATTCGGGAATATCTCCTTACGGCCCTTGTACACAGCCATGAACATCTTCCCCGTCTCCGCATCGTAGGCCAGATTCTGCACGCCCCAGTTCGTGTTGCCCGTGTAGGCGAAATACTTGCTCAATGGTTTTGCCGGTCCTTCACCGTAGAAGTCTCCGAACTTGACTTTGCCGGCATATTCATTAAGCTTCCTGATGTCGTAGCGAAGCAACACCTGATGGTTGTTGTCGTTGCGGGCCTTGTCGCCGTAGATGCCGTAAGCCACATAGAGGTAATTCTTTCCACCTTTCTTGCCGAGCTTAGGGGCGATCGTCACGCCGTCGATTCCGGAACAGCCATAGTAATGCTCGTAGCCCTTGTCAGCGAAGCCGGTCATGTGGTAATCCCTGGTGGCGTCCTTGACACAGACAATCCGGAAAGCGTCATTGTTCTCGGAATCCATGCCGACCTCCGTGACCTTGTCAACGTCAATGATCGCGATGTAGAACATCGACCTGCCTTTGGCGAAAGAGGAAAGTCCGGCTCCGATGACATCGTCCTTACATTCGAGAGAGGCGTAAACCTTTCTGTCCGAAGGATTGAACGTCATCGCTCCAAGATGTCCCTGGATCCTGTCTATTGAACCAACAACCTTTCCTTCCATGTCCGTCTTGATGAAGCTGGTCGTGAAAGAGAAGTACATGTTGCCGGCGGAGCTGTCGTAGGCGATTCCCTGGACATGGTTCTTCGCGCCTTCAACGTAAATTTCCGTCGGCAGCGGTTGCTCTGTCTGCGAATACGCAGCCACGGTTCCGGCCACAATCATCAATGCGATCAATGCTATTCTTTTCATATTCAATGTGTTAATATTCTGTTCTTTGGTCACTTTCTTAATTCTTCAATCATCGCTCTTGCCACAGCAGCCGAAGCACCCTCTCCACCGAGAGCGTCACGGATCTCCTGATAGCCGGACAGCATCGTGGAACGATACTCCTCATCCTCGATCATCCTCCGGACCTCGTTCAGCACGTTCTCCGGCGTGAAATAGTACTGGAGAAGCTCCCGGAAACAAATCCGGTCAAGAATCAGATTGCCGAGACTGATATATTGGATCTTTATTATCGACTTGGCTATCTGGAAGTTAAGATCCGAACCCTTATAGGCGACCACCTGCGGAGTCCCGATCAGCGCGCATTCCAGCGAAGCCGTGCCGGAATTGACCACCGCGGCCTTGGCGTGACGCATCACGGCATAACTCTGGCCGAAGACCACGCTGACATATTCACGCCCCCTTATGTACTTGGTGTAGTCGCTCTCCGAGCGGGCCGGAGCAGCCGCCACGACGAAGCGGTATTCTGAATATTCAGGGATGGAATGCAGCCTGTCGGCAAATTCCATAAAGGTCGGCATCATCGAGCTGATCTCGCCGTTTCTGGATCCGGCCAGGAGGGCGATCATCGGCCTGTCAGGCAGCCCCGTCTTCGCCAGGAACTCCTCACGGGTCTCCTTGAAGGCCTCAGAATTGTCGATCGCATCGATCAGCGGATTACCTTTATATATAAAGTCAACGCCTTTCTCAGTGAAGTACGGGATCTCGAACGGGAACACGATGAACAGCTTGTCCACGAACGCCTTGAGCTTCTTCACACGACTCTCCCTTGAGGCCCAGACCTTAGGGGCGATGTAGTAGAAGACCTTGAATCCGGCCTTGTGGGCGAACTCGGCGACACGGAAGTTGAATCCGGGATAGTCAATGAGAATCACCACGTCCGGCTTCCAGCGGAGGATGTCCGTGGTGCAGTCCGTGAACCTTTTGGCGAAGGCTCTGACGTGGAGCAGAATCTGGGTGAAGCCGATGACGGCCCCATCCTTGTAGTCCTTCACGAGGCCGGTTCCCTGCTGATGCTCCTTATAGACGGCATCCATAAGCCCTCCGCCCCAGAAGCGGATGTCAGCCTCGGGGTCCTCAGCGTAAAGCCCCCGCATAAGATTGGATCCGTGCAGATCCCCGGACGCCTCTCCGGCTATGATATAGTAGCGCATATTCTTTAAAAATCTTCATTGAACCCAAGTCCGTTCAACCTGGCGATCTCCTCGTGGTCCGAACTGTTGATGTTGTGGGCGACAATGGAGATGTACCCGTCGGCGAGGATGTGATGATCGGCCAGAATGTCATCCACCGGCGAATCGTCCTTAAATTCCCCGACCATCATGTAAAGGGTCTCCCCCTCCTCGGCCTTCGGGAATGACGTGTGCCCCAGATCCTCCGGACGGACTCCTCTTTTGGCGAAAAGCTCAGCGTCCCAAGGCTTGAACTCCTTCTCCCAATGCCCCAGCCCCTGATGTCCCACACGGATGCCTTTGACAGCCGATGCCGGAATATTCGGAAAATTGACATTATAATATATTCCTGACTTCGGGTTATGACACGCCCAAAGTTTTCTGAATATGCCGGGGAAATATTCATTGACAACGGAGAAGTCCGCGTCCAGGCTCATAGTGTCGAGCGAGACTCCGATGCCTAATATTCCGTTCAGGGCGGCCTCCTCCGCCGCGCCGAGGGTTCCGGAATAGTTCGCCGCGGTGGCAGCGTTGGAGCCGTGGTTGATTCCGCAGACCACGACATCCGGCTTCTGAGGCCAGAAGATCTCGTCCAGGCCATACTTCACGCAACTTGCCGGAGTGGCATCGAGGTAGGACCAACGCACTCCATCCTCCGTCGGGAGTTCCTTGTAGGCGATCGCCCTGCCACCCATCGAGACCGCCATTGACATCCCGGACTGGTGGAATTTCGGCGCGACTGCCGTGATTCTGCCAAATTGACGCATCATGTCAGCCAGCGAATGTATGCCACCAGCCTGATAACCATCGTCGTTTGTCAGCAGTATATTCAGTTCATCAGACATTCTATTAATATTTTAGCCCACAAATATATTAATTTCCGCAATTTTTTAATAATTTTGCATCGCTTTTGCAGTGAAAGGCTGCGGTTAGTTTAGTAAAGAAAAGTATTAACAACTTATTTAATATCTAATTAAAATGGTAAAACTTGGTATTAACGGATTTGGCCGTATCGGCCGTATGGTTTTCCGTGCAGCGGTTGAGAACTTCTCAAACGACATCGAGGTTGTAGGTATCAACGACCTTCTCGATCCAGAGTATCTTGCTTACATGCTCAAGTACGACTCAGTTCACGGAGCATTCAAGGGCGATGTAAAGGTTGAGGACGGACACCTTGTAGTAAACGGCAAGAAGATCCGTGTCACCGCTGAGATGGATCCTGCAAACCTCAAGTGGAACGAGGTTGAGGCAGACGTAGTTGTTGAGTCAACAGGCTTCTTCCTTACTGACGAGACAGCCCGCAAGCACATCCAGGCCGGCGCTAAGAAAGTCATCATGTCAGCTCCTTCAAAGGACAGCACCCCTATGTTCGTCTATGGTGTAAACCACAAGACCTACGCTGGACAGGACATCATCTCCAACGCATCCTGCACCACCAACTGCCTTGCTCCTATCACCAAGGTGCTCAACGACAAGTTCGGTGTGAAGAGAGGCCTTATGACAACCGTTCACGCCGCCACCGCTACCCAGAAGACCGTTGACGGACCTTCAAAGAAGGACTGGAGAGGTGGTCGTGGAATCCTCGAGAACATCATCCCTTCATCAACAGGTGCCGCCAAGGCTGTAGGTAAGGTTCTTCCTGAGCTCAACGGCAAGCTTACCGGTATGTCTCTCCGTGTTCCTACTTCTGACGTTTCCTTCGTAGACCTTACCTGCGAGCTCAACACTCCAGCCACCTACGATGAGATCTGCGCCGCCATGAAGGAGGCTTCCGAGGGCGAGCTCAAGGGTGTTCTTGGTTACACTGACGAGCCACTGGTATCCACCGATTTCCGCAACGACTCACGCACTTCAATCTTCGACGTGAAGGCTGGTATCCAGCTCGATCCTACCTTCGTCAAGGTTTGCGCTTGGTACGACAACGAGTGGGGTTATTCCAACAAGGTGCTCGAAATGGCACGTGTTATCGCGAAATAATTAATTCACTTTTTTGCGAATAAGAACAAGGGTGGCTAAAGTCTCTTTTTAGTCACCCTTATTTATAATAATCCTACCCCCTGGTCACTTCGTGACAGCTCCGGTGGGGCACGGGGAAAGGTTTCCCCGAATCCCGTTCGGTCGCTTCGCTCCTATTTTTTTATATTTTAGCAGCTTTTTTTTTGGGGGGGGGCACCTTATTTTTTGACAACACAAAGACGGCATTCTTTTGGAAGCCGTACATTAAAAAATCAAACATTATGAAGAAAGTTGTTTTGACCCTTCTGTGCGGCGCCATGATCTTCTCTGGCTGCGGCACAATGTCCAAGACTGGACAAGGTACACTTCTCGGTTCCGGAGCCGGAGCCATCATCGGAGCCGGAATCGGCGCCGCCATCGGTGACGGCAAGGGCGCGGCCATCGGAGCGGCCATCGGAACAGCCGTAGGCGCTGGAACCGGAGCTGTCATCGGCAAGAAGATGGACAAGAAGGCAGCCGAGCTTGAGGCACTTGAGAACGCCCAGGTAGAGACCGTACAGGATCAGAACGGTCTCCAGGCCATCAAGGTCACCTTCAACAGCGGTATTCTCTTCCCAACCAACGGATCGACCCTGTCACAGACCTCAAAGAACGAACTCTCACAGTTCGCCACAAAGATGAGCGATATGCAGGACACAGACATCACCATCTACGGCCACACCGACAACACCGGTCCCGACGCCGTCAACGAGCGCCTGTCCAACGAGAGGGCCCAGTCCGTGGCCAACTACCTGAAGAACTGCGGCATAGCCTCCTCACGTATGACCACCGAAGGCAAGTCCTACTCCATGCCGGTGGCCGACAACTCCACCAAGGAAGGCCGCGCCCAGAACCGCCGTGTCGAGATCTACATCACCGCCAACAAGACGATGATCGAGAAGGCCGAGAACGGCACGCTGTAGGGAATGACCATTCTTTATGAATATAACAGACGCGATGTCTGATGCCAACTGAATATTACCGTATTCTATGGCAACCAGCCATTACACGTTACTGAATATTCATAAAGACAATACTGAATGCCGCGGAGCACAGAATCCGCAAAGCGAGTTAGGTTATATCGCACCTGACTCGCTTTTATGTTTCTCGTTACCCCGTATTGACATTATGACAACTGTATTTGCCGTAAACCAATAACCACATAGCGCATTTATCGTGACTCACCAGGCACAATATCAAGCTTTCTGAGGTATGAAAACCACTTCCATCACAATTTGGTACAGGAGAAGGGCTTATGGGGTACGAACCGCACTCGAAACGTGTTTGGTACAGGAGAGGGGCCTCTGGGGTACGAACTACTCTCCGGAACATGTATGGTACAGGAGAGGGGCCTCTGGTGTACAAACCGCACTCCGAAACGTGTTCGGTACAGGAGATGGGCCTCTGGGGTACGAACCGCACTCCGAAACGTGTTCGGTACAGGAGAGGGGCCTCTGGGGTACGAACTACTCTCCGGAACATGTGTGGTACAGGAGAGGGACCTCTGGGGTACGAACTACTCTCCGGAACATGTTCGGTACAGGAGAGGGGCCTCTGTGTCTTTCCCTGAAAAAGGTGGTTCTTCCGCAATTTAGTTGAAGCACAGGTCGCTGAAGACCATTTTCCGTTTG
>OBKS01000090.1_pt1 | contig 93073 bp, 84 predicted proteins | sample 1517381 | NCBI WGS metagenome assembly OBKS01 (sample SAMN04571686, study PRJEB22368) | human gut metagenome | biome: human gut; material: stool | host: Homo sapiens | place: Luxembourg | collected 2012-08-03 | reverse complement strand
GGCTACTCGCCCCCAAACCCCTCGGTGTTTTCAGGTATAGATTATTAAGCCTGAAACCCCTCAGATTTTTGCACTTCTATTGAGAACTTGCCCGACTCTTCGTAAGATTTGTCGGAACACATAGTGAATATGACAAAATAGATTGTTCCACCATTTCATAAAAACAATTATGGATAGAATTACGAAAGAACAATATGAGTTTGCACTCAACAGAATAGAAGATCTCCTGCCATTGGTAACGGACGATACGCCTGCCAACGATAAGAATGCCATAGAACTGACATTAATGTCGGACATTGTTGAGTCATACGAAAAGAAACATTTTCCTATCGGAAAGCCTTCTGTTTCTGAACTTATCGAACTTTCTTTAAATGAAAAGAAAATGACTCAAAAACAACTGGCTTCAGAAATTGGAGTAAGTCCTTCACGTATTAACGATTATGTAACAGGGCGCTCTGAGCCTACTCTAAAAATAGCTAGATTGCTATGCAAGGTTCTGAACATAACGCCTGCTGCGATGTTGCAATGTTAAACAGATGTTGATGATAAATTAAAGATGTCGGACCGTTTGACCATACAACAGCGTCACAACAACATGGCGGCAATCAAAGGCAAGGACACCAAGCCGGAAGTCCTTGTCAGGAAATTCCTGTGGTCGCATGGATTCAGATACAGGCTCAACCATCCACGCTTGCCAGGAAAACCAGACATCGTGCTGCGTAAATACCGCACCTGCATCTTCGTGAACGGATGCTTCTGGCACGGACATGAAGGATGCAAATACTACGTTGTGCCGAAATCTAATACCAGGTTCTGGCTGGATAAAATCAAGCGCAATCAGGAACGGGATCTTGAGGTAATGCACAAACTGGCTGAAATGGGCTGGCACACGATTGTGGTATGGGAATGCGAACTGAAACCTGCCGTCAGGGAACAAACCCTGGAATCGCTTGCCTTCACTCTCAACCATATTTTCCTACAAGACCGCAGCATCAGGCTTTATGAACTGCCAGAGGAAGACTCGGCTATGGCGGCGGAGCCGGAACCGCAGCATCGGGAATAGTCTGCAATAATCATTTCAGTTGTCATTAAGTGTGGGTGTCATTAAGTGTCATTTGTAGGTTTCGGATGATGATTTTTCCTTCTTATCCTCGAAAAAGTGTATGATTTAACATTTGTTATCATCGAAAAAGTGTATTATTCTCTTGTTTTTATCCTCGAAAAAATGTATCTTTGCAGTGCAAATATTTAAATTACAGATAGTTATGAAAAGAAAGATATATAATCAACTCCTGAAATGGAAAGAAAACAAGGACAGAAAGCCCTTGATGTTATTGGGCGCCAGACAGGTGGGGAAGACTTGGATTATGCAACACTTTGGAGAAAAAGAATATAAAAATGTAGCTTATATTAACTGCGACGATGAGCCAAGAATGAAACAACTCTTTGAACTTGACTACAACATAGACAGAATCCTCATCACCATCCAAGCTATTACTGGTGTCAAGATTACTCCTGCAGACACTCTCATCATCATGGATGAAATACAGGAGGTTCCAAGAGGACTCCATAGTTTGAAGTACTTTTGCGAAAAAACTCCAGAATACCATGTTATGGTAGCTGGTTCTCTCCTTGGAGTTACGCTGGGAAAAGGAGAATCGTTCCCGGTAGGAAAAGTAGATATGCTTACCATGTACCCAATGGATTTTGAGGAATATCTTGAGGCAACTGGCAATGAGGGCTGGATAGAATTACTCCATTCTAAAGACTGGGGTCTTATCGACATCATGAAACCTAAAATGACGGAATTGCTCCGGCAGTATTACTTTGTGGGAGGAATGCCTGGTGTGGTAAGCAAATTCATAGAAAATAAAGACTTGAAGCAGGTTAGAAAACTGCAGCGTGAAATACTGGAAGCCTATCGCAGAGATATTTCCAAACATACTTCTGCTGCAGAATCCACAAGAATCCGGGAGGTGCTGGATTCGCTACCTTCTCAGCTGGCACGTGAAAACAAAAAGTTCATCTATGGAGCTGTGCGCAAGGGTAGTAGAGCCAAAGATTTTGAACTGGCCATACAATGGCTGGTAGATGCTGGTATTGTATATAAAGTGAGCCGCATCAAGGAGCCTAAAATGCCTCTCAAGTTTTATGAAGATATGGAGGCCTTCAAGCTTTTCCTATTAGACTGTGGACTCTTAGCTTGTATGACAGATGCTTCGGCAGACCAGATGCTGATAGGCGACAATGTTTTTACTGAGTTCAAAGGTGCATTTACAGAGCAATATGTTCTCCAACAACTATTGGCATTGGGATTAAAGCCCTATTACTGGAGTAATGCCAAGACTCCTTCTGAAATAGATTTCATCATTCAGGGCAACCAGAGGATTATACCTATCGAGGTAAAAGCTGAGGAAAATGTACGTGCCCGTTCCCTGGCTCAATTCATCAAAGACAACCCTGAGTTGAAAGGATTACGCATCTCTATGAAAGGATATGTGGATCAAGACTGGATGGAAAATATCCCTCTCATAGCCATTGATACATATTTTGAGCGATGATTTCCGGTCGTGGTCATTATTTCTGATGACCCCTCCCTTTTCCCAAAATCATTATTTGTAAGTATTGCGAATCTGTCTAAATAGTAGGACCTTTGCAACTCAATTTTATATCAGTGATTCATTAATTTATAACAATTTACTATTTAGACTTTTAAGAATGGAAATGAAGAATTTGTACTGGGGAAAGACCATCGGATCTATCCTCATCATCCTGCTCCTGATGCCGCTCGGACATGCGCTCATGATCATCATGGAACATACGCTCGAACCTACCACCCTGCACTACTCGGCTTTCGCTATGGGATTCGTGGGACTCATCATCACTATCTGCGGCGTGTTCGTGAAAGGGGATACGAAACAGACTTGCTATGGAATGGCTGGTGCACTGCTCTTCTGGACCGGATGGGTGGAATTTCTTTTTGCCTACTACGCTCAGAGATACGGCGTGCACTGCGACCTGGTGGGCAACGGCATCGTGCAGACGGCTACGGAATATGTGAACGGTGTGGGGGTTCAGCATACTTATACGCTCAACGGCACTCCCATCGAGGAATTCGGACGTGCGGAACTCAAGGAAATTCGCGGTTCCCGACCTGAATACCTCATCATGCCTGCCTCTTTCGGTATGTGGATGATGTTTATCGTGATGTACGTGTTCTGTACCAAGACGGGCTGCGATTTCATCCGTTGGATTCAAAACCACTGTGGCGTGAAAGAACGTGTGGAACTGCGTCCGATGGCTCATCATCCTGCCATCGTCACCTTCATGGAATGGAACATCATGATGTGGGGATTGTACCTGCTGCTCATGTTCTGCTACGACCCTGTCTTCCTCGGTTCTACTCACCCTATTACCTACGCCGTGGGCATTCTCTGCCTGATAGGTTCGGGCATGATATTCAAGAAGGAACTGCACATCAAGAGTTGGGGCAGAAACCTGAGAATGGCACTTGCCAACGTGATCGTGCTCTGGTCGGCTGTGGAGATTGCTGCACGCAACGGCTTCTTCAAGGAGATATGGGTGGACCCGGGAAATCACGTCGTGGAGATGGTGGGAATCCTGGTGGTTTTCATCGGTCTGATAGCCGGCTTCTGGTTCTACAGTGGCAAAGACCAATCTGCAGAAATCGTGGATTAGAATTTTAGAGATATTCCGTCTAATACCTACAAATGGGGATTAGGCGGAATACATATTTTTAGGTATTGCACATTCCGGAGAAACCTTGTACCTTTGCACCCCGAAAAGGAACTGAAGGCCTGTGACGGGCTGCCGATTCCTCTATTCTTCCCCATCAAGGGAACAACTCAATAAAAGGTAATAGATTAGTAATTTAAACGAAAGATTGTATAAAATGAAGAAATTCTTTACGCTTATTTTTGCCACTATGTTGGCTTCCTCTATGTCGGCTCAGATGCATGGTGATGTGAATAATGAAGAGGTGAGCAGTCCGATAGCTGTGAGCATTGGCGGAATGATGAACTATGAGAATGCGGGCGTTACTTATCAGGTGCGCAAGTATATGGATGGCGAGACGCAGAAGATGGACGTGACCGTGCCTACCTATACGCTTGACAATACTGTGATGGGCAACATGACGCTCGGCTCTTACACTATCAAGGGACTGACCTACGATGAGGCGAAGGGTGGTTTCTATCGCGACTACAAAAACGACGGTCTGAAATTCCACGTTGTCTGTGAAGGTGGAAGCATGAATATGGACAAAGATTATAGCTTCAACCCCGAGAAGGACAATAATATCCTCGTGAAGTATGAAGGCAGCAAGGTGAGCGACATCATCAACAGATTCCAGATGGGCTCTATGCCTTTCTATATCTCAACCAACTTCAAGGCGGTGACCAACGGCATCGGTGCAGTGAAGGGCGAAACTGCCAAGGGCAACGGCAAAATGTACAACCTGCAGGGTCAGATGGTAGGTGACAACTATAAGGGCGTGGTGATCATCAACGGTAAGAAATTCCTAAAAAAATAATTTTGATAAACTTGTTTAGCAGATGATATTTCATACGATCATGAATTATCTCAAAATGACCGTTGCTGGAGTGGGAATCCTGATGCTCACTTCCTGCAACGGTATTTTTGATGATATCTACGACCAGCCGAAGGAGATAGTGCCGGCGAAAGGTCAGCTTCTGATAGATGCTACCAGTTGGACAGACTGGTATTATGTGGACCTGAACCTGCTGCAGCGACTCACCGAGGCGGGGGATGAGGAGGCGCTGATGAAAGCGCAGACGGAATTTGTGGCTTATCCGATTCCGATGACTGCCACCGGCGAGAAGGACGAGTCGGAGGCGGGACATGAGGCAGCTACACAGGGCAGAAAGGCGGGACAATATATGTACTGGTTTGATGTCTTCGGCGAGGGCTACCAGAAGAATTCCTTCTCCTATTATACGCCTACTGAGGGACAGGAGGAGCCTGAGGAATGGACCCTGGCCGTACACCGCAACAACGTGAGAACCAACGGCGGGGCTGTGCTGGAGACTTCCTATACTTCGATGGACGAGCTGCCGGAGAGCAGCGAGGCTTTCAGAAACATGAACTTCCAGGAGGATGAATGGAGCGAAAACCTGGTGTGGGACAGTCAGGACCTGATGCTGATGGGCTACGTGCCTTCACAGGGCATCTGCGTGAACAAGGTGCTCTCATCATGGCTCAGCATGAAGATTCCGCCTATGCCGCCTGCTTTCAGTCTGAACAATCATGTGTTTATCCTGCGCCTCAAGGACGGTACTTATGCTGCCCTGCAGCTGGAAAACTATCTGTCGCAGGAGGGTAAGAAGTGTTTTCTCACCATCAACTACAAGTATCCTTATTAGTAAATGCAAAGGGTTTCCGATGCAATCTTGATTTTAGAAATAACAATGAAGAAATATATTTTATTCTCCATGCTCTTGGCTGGGGCTGTGCCGGCTGCGGCTGCGATGGACTCGGATGATGCTTACGTGGACTCCGTATGTCGACAGTTTGACCTCAACGAGGTGGTGGTGACGGGTACTCGTACGCCTAAATTCCTGAAGGATACGCCGATTCAGACGCGCGTAATCAATGCCAAAGAACTTGCCCGACTGGATGCTACCAATGTGCAGGACTTGCTGCAACAGGAACTGCCGGGCGTGGAATTCTCGTATGCGATGAACCAACAGACCCATCTCAACTTCTCCGGTTTCGGAGGACAGGGTGTGCTCTTTCTTGTGGACGGCGAGAGACTGGCGGGAGAGACGATGGACGACGTGGATTTCACCCGGCTGAACATGGACAATGTGGAGCGCATCGAGATAGTGAAGGGTGCGGCTTCGGCCCTCTACGGCAGCAATGCTACGGGCGGCGTGATCAACATCATCACCAAGCGCAACCGACAGCCATGGACACTCAACGTGAACGCCCGATATGCCAAGCACAACGAGCAGCGATATGGGGCTACGTGGGGGCTGAACTCGAAGCACTGGAACAATATGCTCTCTGCCCACTTCAACCGCATGGACAATTACGATGTGCACAGTGCGGCGAATCCCGTGACCCGCATTATATCTACCGTATATGGGGACAAGACGGTCAACCTGAAGGAGCAGCTGACGTGGAGTCCTGCCAGCAACTTCAGGCTGACAGGGCGTGCGGGATATTTCTTCCGTGAAACGGTGAGGTCGGCCGACCAGCCTGAGCGCTACCGTGACTTCTCGGGCGGTCTGCGCATGAACTGGCAGATGTCTGATGCTGACGGCCTGCAAGCAAGTTATGCGTTCGACCAGTATGACAAGTCGGACTATCAGCGCATCACCCGTCTGGACATCCGTGACTACAGTAATGTGCAGAATTCCTTCCGCCTGCTCTACAATCATACTTTCGGGGATGGCGACGTGCTGACCGTGGGGTCCGACCTGCTGCACGACTATCTCTACAACACCAATCTGGAAGGGGAGACCAGAAAGCAGGACAGTTGGGATCTCTTTGCCCAGTACGACTGGCGCCTCAACGACCGGTGGGAGCTGGTGGGTGCGCTGCGCTACGACTACTTCTCCGACGGCAAGGATTCTCATCTCACGCCGAAGCTGAACATTTGTTACAAGCCATTGCGCAATCTTGCCATCCGTGCCGGCTATGGTATGGGATTCAGGGCGCCTACGCTGAAGGAGAAGTACTACAACTTCGATATGTCGGGCATCTGGATCGTGGAGGGCAACGAGCATCTGAAATCGGAGGTGAGCCACAACTTCAATCTCTCGGCTGAATATACGAAGGGCCACTACAACTATACGGCCTCTATATATTATAATAAGGTGAAGAACAAGCTTTCTACGGCGGCTCCTTATTTCAAGACGACGGAGGACAAACTGCCTTACCTGCCTTATTCTAATCTGGACGACTACAGCGTGTGTGGTGGTGAAGTAGGGGCACAGGCGAAATGGAACAATGGTCTGGGTGCTCGCATCACTTATGCTTATACGAAGGAGCAGTTGGCGAAGGACAAGGACGGGAATTCCATCAACAACCAGTATATTCCTGCCCGTGAGCATGCACTGAACGTGCGCATGGACTACGATCGCCAGATAAGCAGCAACTATGGGCTGAACATCGGTTTGCAGGGGCGTGTGCTTTCGGGCGTGGAGAACGTGGAATACAAGGACTATTATGATGTGAGCAAGGGCACGATCTCCGTGGAATATCCTGCCTACACGCTCTGGAAACTCTCGCTGGTGCAGCGCATCGGCAAGGCGGTGAAGGTGAATGCTGCGCTGGATAATCTCTTCGGTTATAAGCCTAAGTTTTATTATCTGAATAGTCCGATTACGGATGGTGTGACCTTCCAGATAGGAGTTTCCATTGATATTGACAAGTTTTTCTAATGTTCATTTAGGAAATTCTCAAGTTGTCTTTAGGAAACTTACTGAAATTAACTATAATTTCTTCTGCATAATAAAAATCCCAATCCACGGAATTTATTCCAAAGGATTGGGATTTGTTCTTTCTCTTTCATTGGATAATCTTCCTCGAAAGTCCTTTTTCTTTGAAAGTCAGTATCCTCTCAGTTTCTCGTAAATAAAGCCGTTGGCGATAGGTGAGAAAAGAAGGTTAAAAATAATAGGTGCAGCCGATGGTGGCGGCGCGGTTGCCAAAGTGCTGGCTTGCCATGTCGTGGAAACGGCCTTCAAGCGTCCAGTGCTTACCCAGGTTCTTGTATGCTCCCACTTCGGCATAGAGATTAGCCGGGGTATAGGCATTGCTGCTGCGGCGCGTGCACCAGATGATGTTGGAAGTGAGGCGCCAGCCATCGGCTAACGTGAACTGCGGTGCCAGCTTGAATACGGCAAAATGGTTGTAATCTGCATCGCGCTGCTGAGTTTCCTCGGTAGGGGTCTCGCTACGCTGCCAGAAGTAGTTGATACCGGCAGTGAGGCGCATGATGCCCTTATGCCAGAAGGCGGTGGTTCCGATGCCGAGCGTATTGTCGTGGATGGAGTTGAACAGGTGCTGGTGGATGTTCTTTACCGAGGTGCTGAGCACGAAGGCTGGGCGGCTGTAGGTATGCTTGAGTTCTACCACGTTGACCATGCTGTTGCCGATATCCGCAGTATAAACCGGCTGCCAGGCACCCTCCATATCGCCTGCGGTTACGAAATCGCCGAACTCAGGATTGAAGATGCGGCGGCAGTAGGTGGCCTGCAGGGTATGTCCCGGTGTGAAGGTGTAATAGGCACTTGCTGAGTAGATATGGTTGCGGGTGGTATGCTTCCAGTGCTCTTCGGGCGCTATCTGCTTAGGACGGAAGTTGATGATGCGGAAGCGGTCGCCTGCCATGAATCCCCACTTGCCGATGTTGTAATCCAGCTGGGCGTAGAAATCCTGATAGTTGGAATGGTTGATGTAGCCGGCAATGCAGTTCTTCTCGATGGAGAGTCCGCCCTCGAATCCTGCCGTAATCCAGAGATTGGAGGTGATGACCGGAGTGGCGTATTCTACCACCATGAAGGGGTAGGTGGAGTGGTTCTGGTAAGGCGATGTTTGGGCTTCTTCCTGTGTGCGGCCGTTGTCGCTGATATGCTCGGCACCGAGGGTAAAGAGAATGCTGGAGCCGTTGTCGGCGAGCGTGCGGGTATAGTCGGCCTGCAAATGATAGGCGCGCACGTAATCGGCTGGGGTGTGGGTGAAATGGTTGCGGGTATAGGTCTGCATCGCATCTATTTCGAGCACATCCTTCGCGGTAGGCGTCCAGAGCAGATTGAGCTTGGCACCCTCGTGGGAGTAGTGGTTCACGGTGGTGCCTGAGATGCCCTGGTAGGCATCCTTATCGCTGCTGGAGGTGCGCTGGAAGTTGCCTTCTACATGACTAAGCACACGGAGTTTATCCTGCTGGCTGACGACGCTGACGATGCCTTTTGCGCCGCCGTAGGTATCACCGAAGAGTCCCCATCTGCCGGTGGTGCCGTTTTCCTTCTTGCGCAGCGTGATGTCGATGACCTTCTTCAGACTGCTGCATCCCTTCATCACTTCAGCGTTCTGGCACACCTTGATGGTTTCTATCTCCCGAGCCTTGAAGTGGTGGAGGAAGGTGGCGTAATCGAGTCCGTATTCCTGGTTGTCAATACGGATGACGAACTTGCCGTAGAGGTTGGCGAAGGGATCTCCGCCGATGATGTTGTTGCCGTCGATCGAGATAACTTCCGGGCACATCATAAGTACGTCGAGGAGTGATTCTTCGCCGGTGAGTTCCATTTCCGGTAGATGCATGATGTATCTGTCGCCGATATGTTCAATCGGTGCAGCTTGTGTCTGGTAAGTAGTGCTGACCATCGCCAGTGAGATGAGGAGCAGAATCTTCTTCGTTATGCTGTTAATCTTCATTTCTGTTTATATGATTGTTAAAGGATTCTAGTTGCAAAGATAAAGCAAAAAGCGGGGAATAACGAAAAAATGAAGGTGTTTTTTCGTTTAATGTCTAAAAAGGTGTCATTGTGTAAATAAGAATCCTCTGGTGCTTTCTGTTGCATCAGGGGATTCTTTTATTTCATTACGAAAAGAGGAGGGTGATGAGCGGGATGGTGATGATACTGCCCACCGTGGTGATGAACGTCATTTCGGTGATGAGCGATGGATTGCGGCCGTATTTCAGGCAGAACATCGTGCCGAAAGAAGCTACAGGCATCGCAATGACCACCGTATTGATGTTGTTGACCTGATCACTTACCCCACATACTCTGAACAGAAAATAGATGCTCAGAGGCACTACGACCAGGCGCAGCAGAGAGGCTACATAGACCTTGGGTGAACCGATAATCTCCTTGACTGGCAGTTTGGCCATGCTGCTGCCGATAATCATCAGGGCTGCCGGAACCGTAACATTTCCCACCATCGTTACTGGACGTGCAATGATATCAGGAGTATGAACCCCGAAGGCTACCAGGAGAGCAGCCACGAAGGCAGCAAGAAGGGCCGGAGAAAACAGTACCTTAGGATTGAACTGCTTAATGCTGTACTCGCCCTTGATGAGCATGACGCCTGCTGTAAAGATAAAGAATGTGTTCGGCATGTTGAGCAGGGCTGCATAGAAAATGGCCTTCGGACCGAAAATGCTCGACACGATAGGGTAGCCGATGAATCCTACGTTGGCAAACATCAGGGCAAAGCCAATCATGCCCTGATCATCATGATTGCGTGTGATGAGACGGGGCACCCCGAAACCGAATACAAGCAAAAGGATGTAGGTAAGGAAACCTACGCCCAAAAGCGGGAGGATGAGCGTGCGGTCGGGCAGCTCATCGCCCATTACAGACGAGAGCACCAGCAGAGGGCAGGTGATATCTACCACCATGCTGGATAACTTCTTGTCAAACTTGTCGCCCATATATCCTAACTTGCAGGCAACGTAACCTAAAATTACGATGATGAAAAGTACCACCATCACTTCCAAATTCTCCATTTATCCTGAAAAACTATACCTTATATATATGTATGCCGGAATCCCGATATTCTATCGGAATTTCCGGCAAAAAACGGTTTAATCAATGAATCGCCTGGTGATATCTCCGTAGTTCTCGATGCGACGGTCGCGGAGGAATGGCCACCAGCGGCGCACATCCTCACTGTGCTTGATGTCGATTTCTGCCACGATGCTTTCTTCTTCATTGTCGCTGGCACGGTAAAGAAGCTCGCCCTGAGGACCGGTAATGAAACTGCTGCCCCAGAACTGGATTCCGCCTGTCTGCTCGCTTGGGTCTGGTTCATAACCAACACGATTGACGGCTACTACAGGCAAGCCGTTGGCAACTGCGTGGCCCCTCATCACAGTGGTCCATGCTTCACGCTGGCGCTGTTGTTCATCCTCTGTATCATAATTGGCATAGCCGATGGCAGTAGGATAGATGAGGATTTCTGCTCCTTGGAGAGCCATCAGACGGGCTGCTTCGGGATACCACTGATCCCAGCAAACGAGCACGCCGAGTTTGCCCACGGAAGTCTGAATAGGCTGGAAACCGAGGTCGCCAGGGGTGAAGTAGAACTTCTCATAGTAGGCAGGATCGTCTGGAATGTGCATCTTGCGGTATTTGCCGGCGATGGTTCCATCCTTCTCAATCACTACTGCCGTATTGTGGTAAAGTCCTGGTGCACGTCGCTCGAAAAGGGAAGTAACGATGACTACGCCGAGGTCTTTGGCCAACTTGCCGTAGAAATCGGTGGAGGGGCCAGGAATCGTTTCAGCCAGGTCGAAATTATCCACATCTTCTACTTGACAGAAATAAAGCGTATTGTGCAATTCCTGCAATACGATGAGTTCTGCACCGCGGTTGGCAAGGTCGATAATGCCTTCTGCCAGGCGTCTCTTGTTGTCGGCAACATCTGCCGTAATATGTAACTGTAAAAATCCGAGTTTCATTTTTCTCTTTCTTCTTTTTCTTATTTCTTCTCTTTTCTTTTCCGAAAATTCTTCTCTTCTTCTGAGAATTTTTCTTCTTCCGAAAATTTCCTTCTTTTCTTCTTTTCCGAAATTTTCCCCTTCTAAAGAGCCTGTAATCCAGCTTTTTAGATCTTAAACAAAATCAATCTCAATTGATGAAATCCTTCGTAAAACCAATTTAGAACTGGGCAGGTTCCTGCATTCTGATAACTCCTTCCGGCAACTGCATGGTGAGGCAATGGATGCTTCCATGCTGGCGGACGATGGTGAGCGAATCTACACCGATGATTTCTCTGTCTGGGAAGGCGAGCTGGATCTGCTTTTTGGCTTCCTCGTCTTTCTCAGGCTGGTTGTAGGTAGGGTAAATCACGGCTCCATTCAGGATGAGGAAGTTGGCGTAGGTAGCCGGCAATCGGTCGCCATCATCATAAATTGCGTCCGGCATTGGCAATTTCAGCAGTCGGTAAGGATAGCCTTCGAAGGTGAAGAGCTTCTTGAGTTGGGCTTCGAGTGCCTGGAAATCCTCATATTGTTCATCCTCAGGATTGTCGCACCCTACATATAATAAGGTGTCGTGGGGAGCTACTCTCACGATGGTGTCTATATGGCCGTCGGTGTCGTCGCCAATCAGATTGCCATGGTCGAGCCAGACGATGTGCTGCGCCTGGAAGAAATTCTTCAGGAGTTTTTCCAGTTGCTCACGATTGAACGGCTGGTTGCGATGAGGCGCCAGGAGGCACTGGGAGGTGGTGAAGATGGTGCCCTTGCCGTCGCTCTCGATGCTACCGCCTTCGAGCACAAATCCCTGATGGTTGTTGACCGCACTGTTCTGGAAAGCTCCCTGATAATACAGGTTTTGCGTGATGGCATTGTCTTTCTCCCAACGGAACTTTTCTCCCCATCCATTAAACTTGAAGTCGAGGAGGGTGAAAGGCATCATGTAGCCTGAGTTCTGCGACTTGCACACCAGGGTAATCGGACCATGATCTCGTGCCCATGTATCATTGCTGTCGATTTCAAAGAGGTGGACACGGTTCATCTGGTCGGCCGACAATCTTTTGGCAAGCATCGACCTGGTGCTCTCCAAGATAGGAGTAGCCACGAGGAGGTGTTCATATCGGGTAATGATATCAGCCAGTTCCAGATAAGTATCTGTTATCTGTCGCAGATAGGGTTTCCAGTCTGTTTCAGCGTGAGGCCAAGTGAGCATAATGCCGCTTTGACGTTCCCATTCGGCAGGAAGTACGAATTCGAAAGGTAAAGTTGAGTGATACATAAGCGTTCTGATTTTTAAAAACAATTTGGTTGCAAAAATAAGGAAAAAATGTGAATTGGGCGAAGAGTATTCGGATAATTTTATCGGAAAGTATTAAATTATATTAAACAAAAGGAGGGTTCGTGATATTTTTGCGAATAAATGCGTAACTTTGCACTCTAAAGCATAGTTTTGCACTCTAATCGGGATGTCTGATAGGACATGAAAAGACGATGAAAGTGCATGAAAATAAAATATTTTAAGAGCGTGAAAATATATCAGGTAGTTGATGCCCTTGAACATTACGCGCCTCTGCCCTTGCAGGAAGGATACGATAATGCCGGCCTGCAAGTTGGATTGACAGAGGCGGTAGAAGTGTCAGGGGCATTGTTGTGTCTTGACGTGACTGAGGACGTCGTAGATGAGGCCATCCGAAAGGGCTGTAACCTCATCGTGAGCCATCATCCGCTGATCTTCCGCAAACTGGCGAGAATTTCAGACGAAAACTATGTGCAGCGCACCGTGAGAAAGGCTATCAAGAACGATATTGCCATCGTTTCCATGCATACGAATATGGATGCGGCAAAGGGTGGTGTCAACTTCAAAATAGCTGAGAAACTCGGACTCCGCAACCTTCGTTTCTTCGGAGGCGAGAAAGAGATTGACGGTGTGAAAGGCGGAGAAGGAGTGATTGGCGAGATAACTGACGAGACTGATGCGCTGCATGCAGACGGAATAGCTGCCGACGACCTGGTGCTGATGCTCAGAGAGCGTTTCCAGGCGGAATGCGTGCAGTGCAACCAGTTGCTGCGCAGGCCTATCAGAAAGGTGGCGCTCTGTGGTGGTGCGGGCTCTTTCCTGTTGGATGCTGCCATCGCGGCTGGTGCTGATGCTTTCATTACGGGCGAAATGCACTATCATGAGTTCTTCGGCCATGAGCAGGAAATCCAAATCTGCGTCATCGGCCACTATCAGAGCGAACAGTTTACGAGCGAAATCTTCCGCAGCATCATCACGGAAAAATGCCCGGGAGTGAAGTGTGAAATCTCAGAAATCAATACCAATCCGATCATTTACCTGTAAGGGGGATAAAAAGAAAAATTAGAAATGAGAAATTAGAAATGAGAAATTTTTCGTGGGTTCTAATTGGGTGTGTTTTCCCTTCCTCTTTGTCCTTTTGAGGGCAGAAGGGGAATTTTGTAAGAAAATAAAGAAGAATAAAAATAATTATTTTAAATATTAATAATATGGCAAAGAAAGATCCTACAGATTTGACAGTGGAAGAGAAGTTGAAGACTCTCTATCAGCTTCAGACCACCTTGTCTTCTATCGATGAGAAACGTGCGTTGCGTGGTGAGCTTCCTCTGGAAGTTCAGGACTTGGAAGATGAAATCGCCGGTCTTGCAACTCGTATCGAGAACATTGATCGCGAAATCTACCAGTTTGACAGAGCTTTGTCTCAGAAGCATGCTGAGATCATGGACGCTCAGGCAAGTGTAGAGCGCTATCAGGCTCAGTTGGAAACTGTTAGCAACAACCGTGAGTATGATACTTTGAGCAAGGAAATCGAGTTCCAGGAGTTGGAAATCCAGCTTTGCAACAAGAAGATCCGTGAGGGTGAGCAGAAAATCCGCGAAAAGCAGGCTGACCTGGATTATGCTTTAGCACAGAAGCAGGACCGCGAAAGAGGTTTGGTTGAGAAGCGTGCTGAGCTCGACGGAATCATGGAGGAAACTCGTGAGGAAGAGGAGAACCTGAAGGAAAAAGCTGCTGAACTGGAGAAGAAAATCGAGCCACGTCTGCTTGCCAGCTTCAAGCGTATCCGCAAGGGTGCCCGCAACGGTTTGGGTATTGTATATGTACAGCGCGATGCTTGTGGCGGTTGCTTCAACAAGATTCCACCTCAGCGCCAGTTGGACATCAAGATGCATAAGAAGATTATTCCTTGTGAGTACTGCGGCCGTATCCTCATCGACCCAGAATTGGCTGGTGTTAAAATCGACAATCCTGTAGCAGAGGAAAAACCAAAGCGCAAGCGCACTATTCGCAAGAAGAAGTCTGAGGATGCAGAATAAATCCCTGCAGAAAACGTCTGCAGAATAGTTCCTTTGGAATGACTGATTATATTCTTTGGAATATACAGATTATATTCTTCGGAAAAAACTGCGGAAAAGATAAATAAAAAGCTCGTCAGAATAATCTGGCGAGCTTTTTATTTATCCGATATTTTATTATTCATCGGATGAGACACGGCTTCTTAACTGCCTCCTCTGATTTTAGTACGGATTTTAAGCGGAAACCCGACCTGACGGGCTTAGCGATATCCCTCTAAAGCCGGAATGTTATGGTGTTAGACTAATGGCTGCAAGGTCCCAACCGTTTAAATTCCGTGCATAATCCGTGGAGCAAGAAAGTTCCGTTAACTCTTCGTAATCCGATGAAGAAAACTGATGAAGTTCTTTATAATCCCCTTGCTTTGAAGATTTTCTCCTTAGCGTCGTTGATTTCCTGGAATTTCTTCTCGGCAGCCTTGCGCACGTCTTCGCCCAGAGCAGCAACCTTGTCTGGATGATGTTTGAGCGCCATCTTGCGATAAGCTGCTTTCACTTCATCATTGGTGGCTGAAGGGGCAATTCCTAACACCTTGTAAGCATCATCGAGACTGCTGGTGGCTGAGGAACCGTTGCGTAGATTGAGCATCTGAATGACATCTTCTACGGAGAGTCCCATGTGAATGGCCACTTCCTTGAGGGCTGCAATCTCTTCTGGACTTACTACAGCATCGGCCTGCGCTATCATGACCAGGAAACTGAGCAACTGAAGGCGCTGCTCATAAGCCATGTTGGCACGTATCTGATGACAACTGTCCTGTATCACCGTACGATATTCAGCCATGCCCAGGCGCTTCTGCTGCTCGAAAAGCTTGAGCAGGATTTCTTCACCCTGCTGCTTAGCCTGTTCTCCGAAATTTTGACTCAGAAAACGGCGCACCAACTCCATTTCTGAATGCATCACCCGGCCGTCGGCCTTGATGATGTAGGAGGTAAGTACGAGCAGCGAAAACATAAAACTGTTGCGCTGACCCTCATAGCTCCTGTTGGAGTGGGCGTATGCCTGCTGGTTGCCGCTGTCCTCGTTTACACTGTCAAGACCTTTATCGAAAAGTGCTCCAAGGGCAAAGCCTGCAAGAGCTCCGAGCGGACCGCCTGTCATGAAGCCGAGAAAGCCGCCAATCCATTTTCCTGCTGCCATATTCTTCTCTTTTGGGAGTGATTACTGGAAGTAGTAGAGGAAGGTTGCAATACCAGAAAGTGCTGGCTTGCGCTGGCCTTCTATCTCAATGTCAAACTTGATGCTGGTCTTGCAAATGCCGCGGAGATTGGCTATCTCATGCAAGGTAGCAACGAGGCGAACACGGGAACCGGTGATGACTGGCTGACCGAAACGCATCTCGTCCATACCGTAGTTTACCATCATTTTCAGGTTGTTCACTTCGATAATCTGCTGCCACATGTAAGGGAGCAATGACAGGGTAAGATAGCCGTGAGCGATTGTGCTGTGGTAAGGGCTCTCTACCTTGGCACGCTCTACGTCAACGTGAATCCACTGTGGATCGAGTGTAGCGTCTGCAAACTTGTTGATACGATCCTGATCTACCTGCAACCATTCTGACTCACCCAACTTCTGTCCGAGGTGAGATGCAAATTCCTCATAGGAATTAATTACTAATTTTGCCATTTTTCTTATTTAGTTTATTATTTGTTATTTCTTTATTTTTCGTTATTTTTAGAAGATTCCCTGCTTTTCAGGAGGTTTTTCCTTGAGTCTTTCAAAGGCGATTCCCTGCTTTTCAGGAGGTTTTTCCTTGAGTCTTTTTAAAGGCGATTTCTGCTTCAGGAGGTTTTTCCCCTTGAGACTTTCAAAGGCGATTCCCTGCTTTCAGGAGATTTTTTCCTTGAGACTTTCAAAGGATTTTAATCTCTTCTGAAAATGTCTCGAGTGTAAACTTTGTCCTCTACATCGTCCAGGCATTTGTCGTAGCGGTTGGCAATGATGGCCTGGCTCAACTTCTTAAACTTTTCGAGATCATTGACCACCAAACTGCCAAAGAATGTGGATCCGTCCTTGAGCGTAGGTTCGTAGATGATGACCTGTGCGCCCTTTGCCTTGATGCGTTTCATCACACCCTGAATGCTGCTCTGGCGGAAATTGTCGCTATTGCTCTTCATTGTCAGGCGATAGACTCCGATGGTGCAGGCTTTCTCTTCCTCTGCACAATAATTATTTTGGTAGGCATAGTCATAATAACCAGCCTTGTTGAGCACACGGTCGGCAATGAAATCCTTTCGGGTTCTGTTACTTTCCACGATGGCCTGAATCAGGTTCTCCGGAACGTCAGCATAGTTGGCGAGCAACTGCTTGGTGTCTTTCGGGAGGCAATAACCTCCGTATCCGAACGAAGGATTATTATAGAAAGTTCCGATGCGTGGATCGAGTCCTACACCATCGATAATGGCTTTGGAGTCGAGTCCTTTCATTTCTGCATAAGTGTCCAGTTCGTTGAAATAGCTTACACGCAAGGCGAGGTAGGTGTTGGCAAAGAGCTTCACGGCCTCAGCCTCGGTCAGTCCCATAAACAGGGTGTCAATATTCTCCTTGATGGCTCCTTCCTGCAACAGTTCAGCAAAAATATGGGCAGCCTTGTCGAGGCGCTCATCGCTTTCCGGACGGCCTACGATGATTCTGCTGGGGTAGAGATTGTCGTAGAGAGCCTTGCTCTCACGGAGAAATTCCGGTGCAAAAATGATATTGTCACAGCCGTATTTCTGTCTGATATTCTCCGTATAGCCCACAGGAATCGTGCTCTTGATCACCATGATGGTGTTTGGATTCACCTGCATCACCAGTTCGATGACTTCCTCAACATGGGTCGTGTCGAAGTAATTTTTTACAGGGTCGTAATTTGTTGGAGTTGCAATGATGACGAAGTCTGCGTCTTTATAGGCTTCTGCTGCATTGGTCGTTGCCTTTAGCTGGAGTGGTTTTTCTGCCAAATACCTTTCTATATATTCGTCTTGAATTGGCGACTTTCGGTTGTTGATAAGTTCAACTTTCTCAGCCACCACATCCACGGCTGTTACCTGATGGTGCTGGCTGAGCAAAGTGGCAAGGCTAAGTCCAACATAGCCCGTTCCTGCCACAGCTATTTTCATGTTTTGATTTACCATATTAATAAAGATTACGTTTCAATCTCGTTAGGCTGAGATAATATTTCAATCCCTTTTAGTTTGAGATGATATTTCAATCCCTTTAGTCTGAGATAATGTTTTAATCCAAATAAACTCTGCAAAGATAATGTAATTTGTGGAGAGTACAAAAATAAATCGAACTTTTTATAAAAAAATAACCCGCTCATTTTTTGAGAATTTCCGAGCAACTGGCCAGCTGATTTGAAATTCTCAAAAAATGAAGGGGTTAAAAGGGGAGGATTACGGAACGATTTTCTATAAAGTTCTGGGATTTTTTCTCCCTTCTCTCTTTTTATTCTGTCAATAATTCTTCGTAATCCGGAATATCCTCTAAGAATAAATATTTTTTATCGTTATAATCCATTTTGCAAATATAGTGTTGCAGCCCATTACTTACCACTAAGTAATCAACATGTAGGAGCATATTATATATGGAAATCTGGTCGAATACTTTTTGTGTGATGGGAATATGAGGAGCTTTGTATTCTATAATCATTCTTGGTTTCAGGTCTCTGGAGTAGAGTACACTGTCTGCCCGAAGTGTTTTTTCACCCACTTTCAGTTGGATTTCATTTGCCATGAGTGCTGCAGGATAACCCTTGTGTTCTACCAGAAAGTGGACGAAATGCTGCCGCACCCATTCTTCTGGAGTGAGCGCAATATATTTTTTTCTCAGAATATCGAATATCTGAGGTTGCGCTTTGGTGCCGCGCAACTTGATTTCAAATGGGGGAAGATTCAATCTTGTCATGTCTATCTTTCTTTTTTGAGGAAATGCTCCTTATACCTTATTATATATATAGAAAAGAATTCCTATACCTTATTATATATATACCTTATTATATATAAAGGAAAGATTTCCTATACCTTATTATATATAGTTTCAAAATTATTTTGTATCTTTGTATGCAATTAATAATAGCTTATGCTTTGCTCCGCAATCTGCGAAAAAGGCATTGCAAAGATACAAAAAAATATCGGAATGGCAGAAAAAAAACAAGCAAATAGTTACGAGTCGATCATGAAAGATCTTAAGGCTCAAATCTATTTTCCCGTCTATATCCTGATGGGAGATGAGTCTTTTTATATAGATAAACTGTGTGATTATATCACAGAAAATGTGCTTCAGCCGGAAGAAAAAGACTTCAATCAAGTGATTCTTTTTGGAGCGGACACGACAGCTTCGCAAGTTGTTGATCAGTGCAAAGGGTATCCTATGATGGCTGAGCATCGGGTGGTGATTTTGAAAGAAGCTCAAAATTTGAAGAATTTTGATGCTATCGAGAAGTACTTCGAAAATCCTGTAAAATCAACCATCTTTGTGATGAGCTACAAAAACGGAAGTATTGATCGAAGAAAAAAGTTGGTTCCGCGCGCCGAACAGATTGGTGTGGTCTTTGAAGGAAAAAAACTCAAAGACTATCAATTGCCTGGTTTTATAGAAACTTATATGAAACAGCAGAAGGCAACCATTGAACCGAAGGCCACCCAGATGGTGGCTGATCACATCGGTGCTGATTTGCATCGACTGACTTCTGAACTCGACAAGCTTCTGATTTCTCTTCCTGAGAATGATAGGAGAGTGACTCCGGAACAGGTGGAAAAGGTGATTGGTGTGAGCAAGGATTTTAATGCCTTCGAATTGAGAAATGCGATTGTAAACCGTGATGTTTTCAAAGCAAATCAAATTATCAACTATTTTGACAGCAATCCGAAGAGTGGTTCACTCTTTGCTTTACTCCCGATGCTCTTTTCTTATTTCCAAAATCTGATGCTGGCTTATTATGCACCCAATAAACAGGATGAAAAAGCGCTTTCATTATTCCTGGATTTGAAGTCAACTTGGGCTGTGCGTGATTATATCACAGGAATGAGAAACTATAATGGAGTGAAGGTAATGCAGATTATCGATAAATTTAGAGAGGTGGATGCAAAGAGCAAAGGTATCAGCAATCCGAATACTTCGGCTGGTGAACTCATGAAAGAATTGATTTTCTTCATTCTTCACTAATGATGTGGAAGCTCTCAAATTCTTCATTTTTGAGGAGGTTTTTCTGAGAAATGAGCCTGCTCCTGAACCATGTTTTCTGAGCTGAGTTTTCAGTTTATGAAGGGTGGGGGATTGTTTTTTCCTCGTTTTCTGACAGCATATTGAAGAGGTGATTCGATAAGGAATCACCTCTTTTTTGTTTTTTTACCCAGATCTGGTAGGGTGGGATGAGGGGTTTTTTACTTGTTTATCTCAAGACCATTGAGGCTGTTTCTTTCCCAATTGTCGAGAGAGAGGGCTTGAAAAATGTAAATTTGGGAAGTTTTAGTCTGTTTATGGGGATTTTATAGGCTTGAAAATGGTTTCAAAGGAGGATTTTTGCCTATATTTTACTTATTTTTGCACTTTTCTGAGTTAGATTCTTGCTTTATCTTGAAGGGGTATTTCTTGCGTAAATAGCAGAAAATCAGTATGTTACGTATCTTTTCTTAATTTTAGATGGTTCAAAACTCTCGAATTTAAGAGTAGATTCGGACTCGTCTGCGAGAACGAGAAAAATAGAAAAATAGAGCATTTTAGATTTTCTAAAATTTAGCGTTAACATTTAGTAGGGTTTATGATTTAAAAGTTTAGTTATTTAAATATGTAAACCGAAATGGAATTTAAAATTTAAAATCATAAATCTTGAAAACTTAATGTGATTTTTATTTATTCATATTTATAAATATAAATATAAATAGAGTGTTTAATATTCTAAAGTGTATAAATATACATATATATTGTTGTATTTGTAAGTAACTGAAAACCAGCATTTTAACTTTTTTGGTTAGAAATAAAAAGGGTGAAATTCATTGCTTGAATCTTAAACTTTGCATAAACCGCATAAAACTACTATATTATTAGGTTCTAAACATGGATAATCCAGTAGATTATATAGTTTTATTAAACTAATTCTTTGTAAAATAGATAGAATTACAAATATAGGTTTATAAATATAAACCATAAAACCGACTTTTATAGATTACTTTTATAAATATAAATATTGAAATCTAAAGTTTAAAAATGCAAATAATCTTTAGATTTTTCTTTTATTCCAAAAAAAAGTTTTATCTTTGTAAAGTCTAAGAAAAGAGGGCTTTTTTAGCCCTATGAGACCCATTGTTCCGAAATTGCATATTCCACAGATGGCTTTTTGGGGGCTTCTGGTGGGTCTTTAGAAAACTTAATAAATGTAAATTTCTACAAGTTAAAGATATGAAAGATAGAATCAGACTTATCATGGAAGATCAGCATCTCACCCAGAAAAGTTTCTCGCAGCTTACGGGAATTGGTGAGGCTTCGCTGAGCAGTATTTTTAATGATCGTACAAAACCGACGCTCAATCACATAGATGCCATTCACAAAAAGTTTCCTCAGGTAAGACTGGAATGGTTGCTCTATGGAATTCCTCCTATGTATATAGAAAATGAGAATCAGAATGATGCTTCCTCTACTCCATCTTCAAGTTCGCCAGATTCTTCTCCTGCTATCGGTGGACTGGCTTTTGACTTTGGTGACGATGCATCTCTGTCTGCCGCTGAAGCTTCTTCTCGTGCTTCATCTGCCAATGAGTCTTCAGCAGCCTCTTCACAGATGCATCAAGGCTCGCTTTTTGATCAGCCTAATATGCCCGGTGTAAATCATACACCAAAAAATCAGCCTCACGAGAACGTGAAATATATTGACAAGCCTCAGCGAAAAATTACCGAAATTCGTATCTTCTATGATGATCAGACCTGGGAGACATTTGTTCCCCAAAAGTAGTCGCAATGTCGTTTTGCATTGAAGGCAAAATAATGTCGAAACTCATAGTCTCTATATCGGTTGTATAGACGCCGACAATGGTATGATTAAAATCTGGCTAAGTTCAGAAATGACGTTTGAATCATTGTCAGAATTGCACCCTGATGGGGGCTGAATGAAATATCATATGATGGTCTGAATGACGTCTTGACGATGGCTTGTATTTCCGTGAAGAGGCATTCATGATGTCCTTCATCATTCTTCAGAATTGAATATTTCGTTCTTTTTAAAAAGATGCAGAATCATTCCTCAGGGTGTGATTCTGCATCTTTTTCCTCTATAAAAATAAAATATGTGTATTTTCTTTTGTATTGTCGAAAAATTGCATTACCTTTGCATCATGCTTCTGATTTTTGCCCGGTAACCTCATCCGGGGCGATGGAAAATCATGCTGGGCAGTAAGTAAATCATATAGGCTGAATGCAGCCAAAAGTAGTCGAACAAGAAACATATTAAATCGTAGTGATGAAAAAGTACATTATAGATCTTAAAGTAGTTTCAGTGGAATCATTGAGTGACAAGCATGTTTTGATTAAGCTTACCGATGATAAGCCACTTCCTGAAATGTGTCCTGGACAATTTGTAGAAGTCAAGGTGGAGCATGAACCTAATACCATGTTGCGCCGACCTATCTCCATCAATTTTGTAGATCGTGACAGAAATGAACTTTGGTTGCTCGTTGCCATGATTGGTACTGGTACTCGTCAGTTGGGTAATCTCCAGGCTGGCGATTATCTCAACTGTGTGCTTCCATTGGGCAATGGATTTTCCATGCCTGCAGAAGCCGGACAGAAATTCCTTCTTGTGGGTGGTGGTGTTGGTGTGGCTCCTTTGCTCTATTTCGGAAAATGCATCAAGGATATGGGGGCTGAACCTATCTTCCTCCTCGGTGCAAGAAAGGCAACTGATCTGCTCGAACTTGATGAATTTGCTAAAATCGGAAGAGTATGTATTACTACCGAGGATGGCAGTGCTGGCGAACAGGGATTTGTAACCAACCATTCTGTTTTGCAGCATGAGAGCTTCGATATGATTTCTTCCTGTGGTCCTAAGCCGATGATGGTGAGCGTGGCTAAGTATGCGCAGAAGGCCAACGTGGAGTGCGAGGTTTCACTGGAGAACATGATGGCCTGCGGTCTGGGCGCTTGTCTCTGCTGTGTGGAGAAAACTACCAAGGGAAATCTTTGCGTCTGCAAGGAAGGACCGGTTTTCAATACTAAGAAACTTCTTTGGAATTTGTAAATTAAATCAACCGAGCGTTTGAAGAAAATCAGAACGCAAATTGTAATATATTATTATTGTTATGGCATCATTAAATGTAAATATACATAATCTGAAGTTGAAGAACCCGGTAATGACAGCTTCCGGCACATTCGGATATGGTCTGGAATTTGCCGATTTCGTACCATTGGAAGAAATCGGTGGTATTATCGTGAAAGGTACTACTTTGGAATCGCGTGAGGGTAATGATTATCCTCGTATGGCTGAAACTCCACAGGGCATGCTCAATTGTGTGGGACTGCAGAACAAAGGTGTGGATTATTTCTGCAAAAACATCTATCCGCAGATTAAGGACATTGACACAAATATGATTGTCAATGTTTCGGGGCATTCTCCTGAGAGTTATGCTGCCTGTGCTGCTCGTATCAATGAACTGGATAAGATTCCTGCTATTGAACTCAACATCTCTTGTCCTAATGTGAAGGATGGGGGAATGGCTTTCGGAGTGACTTGCGAGGGGGCTTCCAGCGTGGTGAAGGCTGTGCGCCAGGTTTATCACAAGACCCTTATCGTAAAGCTCTCGCCTAATGTTACCAATATTGCTGATATCGCCAGAGCTTGTGAGGCTGAGGGTGCAGATTCTGTTTCTCTCATCAATACACTGATGGGAATGGCGGTAGATATTGAAAAGCGACAGCCACTGTTGAGCATCCGTACGGGTGGACTGAGCGGACCATGTGTCAAGCCTGTGGCTCTGCGTATGGTTTATGATGTGGCTCATGCTGTGAAAATTCCTGTAGTGGGACTGGGAGGAATCTCTACTGCCAAGGATGCTATCGAATTCCTGATGTGTGGAGCTACTGCCATCGAAATCGGTACGGCTAACTTCGTTGACCCAGCTGTGACCAAGAAGGTGAAAGACGGAATCAATGACTGGCTCGACCAGCATGGTTGTACTTCGGTACATGAAATCATTGGCGCCATCAAGTAATCGAATGTTGGCTAAACTCGTGCCATCAGGCAATCAGAACTTTCTAACTTATAATATAACTTTTTATAAAAAAGATAATGTTATCGGATATTGAAATTGCAAAATCAGTAAAGTTGCGCCCTATCAACGACGTGGCAGCTGAACTGGGTCTTCATGAGGACCAAATCGAAAATTATGGTAGATATATTGCTAAGGTGACTACCGGGGCTATTGACAAAGAGAAGTTTGCCGGTCATCATCTTATCCTTGTTACTGCTATCAGTCCAACCAAGGCAGGCAATGGTAAGACTACGGTGAGCGTGGGTCTGGCACTTGGTATGCAGAAGATTGGCAAGAATGCTGTGGTGGCTCTCAGAGAACCTTCGCTGGGTCCTTGTTTTGGTATGAAGGGTGGAGCTGCTGGCGGTGGCTATGCTCAGGTGCTTCCTATGGATAAAATCAATCTCCATTTTACAGGCGATTTCCATGCTATTACTGAAGCCAACAATATGATTGCTGCCCTTCTCGACAACTACCGTTATCAGCACGAGGCTGAAGGATTCAAGCTCAAGAAGATTCTCTGGCGCCGCGTGATGGATGTAAATGATCGTGGTTTGCGCCGCATCATCACCGGTCTTGGCGATAAGAATGGCATTGAGACAGAAACAGGCTTTGATATTACTCCGGCTTCTGAGATTATGGCCATCATGTGTTTTGCCACAAGTATCGATGATCTCCGCCGCCGCATCGACAATATCCTGCTTGGTATTACTGAGGACGACAAGCCTTTCACAGTGAAAGATATGGGAGTAGGTGGTAGTATCGTGGCATTGTTGCTGGATGCGTTGAAGCCAAATCTCGTACAGACTACTGAGGGAACGCCTGCTTTCGTACACTGTGGTCCTTTTGCCAATATTGCCCACGGATGTAATTCTGTAATGGCTACAGCCGCTGCTCTTGAATACGGCGACTATGCTATTACTGAGGCTGGATTCGGTGCTGATCTGGGTGCAGAGAAGTTCTATGATATCAAATGCCGTAAAACTGGATTGCAGCCAGACCTGACTGTGCTGGTCGTTACTCTTCAAGCGCTGAAGATGCATGGTGGAGTGGCTCTGGAAGATATCAAGGAACCAAATATCGCTGGTATGGAGAATGGTTATTGGAATCTTGATAAGCATGTCAGAAACTTGCAGAGTTTCGGTCAGACAGTTGTCATTGCCTTCAATAAGTTTGCTACTGATACAGACGAGGAGATAGAGGTGCTTCGTAAGCATTGTGAAGAAATGGGTTGCGGTTTTGCCGTCAACAGTGCCTTTGCTGAAGGTGGAAAGGGAGCTGTGGAATTGGCGGAATTGGTAGTGAAGACTATTGATGAGCGTCCTTCTTCGCCTCTTTATCTGGCTTATGGTGATGATGAATCTGTGGAGAAGAAAATCGAGTCTGTTGCTTTCAATCTTTATGGAGCAGGTAGTGTAACCTTGAGTGATTCTGCCAAGGCTATGATAGATGAAATCAAGAAGTTGGGTGCAGAGAAATTCCCAGTTTGTATCGCTAAGACACAGTATAGCTTCTCTACTGATGCGAAGGCCTATGGTCCTACAGATGGCTTTGAATTGCATGTACGCGATATTACAGTTAATATGGGTGCTGAGATGATCGTTGTCATTGCAGGTCCTATCATGCGTATGCCTGGTTTGCCAAAGAGTCCTCAGGCAGAACGTATTGATGTAGTTAATGGTGAAATTACCGGCTTGTCTTAATCAGCCGGAATTTCTCAAAAGTTATATGCCAATGGAGCCGATTGTTATGTTTCATTCAGAATGACCACACAGGTCAGACTGAATTCTAAATATACCCCTTTAAAAAGTAGGCTCAGTAATGAATATAGATAAAACTGTAACAACTGTGACTGTGAAAAATTAACATCCATTGAATGCTTGTTTAAGACCTGTTAAAATGGTCACGGTCACAGTTGTCACAGTTTTTAGGGTAGGTATGTGATTTTTGCGCTTTCAATTTGAAAGGAAATAATTTATGTATACATACTTTGGGGAAGGGATAGGTATTCTAAATTGTGACAACTGTGACCATGACCATTTTGTGCTTTTATGATCCAGTTTTGCTTTTCCTCCTTATTCTTTCTCTCGATGATCCGTTTCTTTGTTCATTGCGTTGGAGGAAGCAAGGCTGAATTCGCAACCACAATAAAGCTGATTATAGAAATCGTTGATATGGAGGAGTTCGTTGCGTCTCATCTGCAGTCCTCCTTTTCGCCAGTTTTGTTCCCACCATTCCACTTCAGGGCAGTCTTCTACGGCAAAGTGTCCAGCCATATCTATCTGTTTGATATTTTTCCAGCGCGATGAAGCCAGAGTTGTTGTCAGTAGGTGTATTCCGTGCGTTTGAGCGTAGGCTGCTGCTCTTTTTAAGCGAAATAGAAAGCATACGGAGCATCTTGGACCGCGTTCTGGTTCATTTTCAAGTCCTGTGACGGCTTTTCTCCATTCGTCATGGTTGTATTCGTCTTCAATGTACGGAACTCCCTGTTGGGCAAGAAAACGGATGATTTCCTGCTTGCGGGTTTCATATTCTTCAAGCGGGTAGATATTGCTATTGGAAAAAAAGACAGTTGGTTTCATACCATTGCGCAACATACATTCTACAATGGCAGATGAACATGGGGCGCAACAGGCGTGCAGCAAAACTTCATGCCCTTCTGCTTTGCTTCCATCTGGAAGTAAAAGCTTTACATATTTATATTGTTCTTCTGGAAGTATCTTCATCTTAATTATTCTGTTTTATAAATGGAGTTTATTGATTTCCTCGATAGTTTTCTTATCTATCCCTCAATGGATTTTCGTTCTCTCCATCCATTGATTTCCTTTCAAATCGCTCCGTTGTTTCCATCATGGAATTTAAATGAAATGTTTATATTTATTATTTGTAGTTTGACATATAGTCTTATATAAACAAAAAACAAATGGGGTACAGTCTCTCGACAACCCCCATTTGCCCAAATATATGCGAAAACTATTGCAAAGATACTGCTTTTTTCTAACTTCTTATTTTTTAGAACTGTTTTTTTTTGTAAGATGCTGATATTTAACTAATTGTTAACAGAATTATTGGCTGAATACTAATGATTGTTAACTGGTTCGCGTTAATCTGTCTTAAATATTATCCCAATCTATCGAACGTATAGTTTTTTTAGTAAATTCGCAGAAAAAACTAACAACATGAAAAAATGATTCACAACTAAACTATATGGAGGAATGATTATGAATATCAGCACAGGCATCAAGCAAGCGGCAATTTTAGCTATAGGTATCATTGCACTTGGATATTGTATCAAGTCAGGTTTGGAAGGCTTGGCGGGTAAGGATCGGAAGGTTGTGGTAAAGGGCTTATCGGAAAAGGAAGTGGAGGCCGACAAGGTGACATGGCCTATCCTCTCGAAGGAAATAGGTAATGATTTACCTAATCTTTATCAGACCATCAATCATACGACAAGTACCATCCGACAGTTCTTGCTCGCAAATGGAGTGAAGGAGAGCGAAATCAACGTGAATGCTCCGGTAGTCATCGATCTTAATGCTGAGCGCTATGGGGATAATCGTCAGCCTTATCGCTATAATATTACTTCCATCATCACAGTCACTTCCAACAATGTGAAACTCATCAGGAGTCTTATTGCCCGGCAGGGAGAATTGCTCCAGAAAGGTATCGCCATTGTGGATGGAGGATACGATAATCCTGTAAAGTACGAATATGTGGCCTTTCGCAAGATGAAACCAAAAATGATGGAGGAGGCGATAGCAAATGCTGAGCAAACCGCAGAGCAGTTTGCTAAAAACAGTAAGAGCAAGATAGACAAGATTATGAATGCGGATCAGGGGCAGTTCTCTATTGAAGACCGTGATTCCAATACTCCTTATATTAAAAAGGTAAGAGTAGTAACTACTGTTACTTATTCATTGAAGGATTAATGCTTTTGGCGGATTATCTAAAATAAAGACTCATCGCAGGAGGGGATCAACCTTTTCCCCAACGATGAGTCTTTTTTATGTGATTTTTTCTCAATCAATGTTTTAATCCTTGAAGATTCCTTTGCTGAATCTTTGCATCACGACAGCACAGGAAGCACAACCTGCAATGATGGCCAGAATGAGTGCCAAAAAGATTTGTCCTGTAAACGAAAGTTTAGATAGTTTTAAATTCATAATTTTAATATATTTGTGTTTATGATTAGAGTTATTTTTTATCGGACAAAGATAAGGGTTTTATTTTAAATATGCAAGCAGAAAATGATTTTTTCTGTTGTGGAGGGATTATAGAGCTATTTCTTCGTACTCCAATCCGAAAACATCGGCTATTGCCTTGAAGACAATCTTCCCATTTACGATGTTCAGTCCCCGATACAGAGCCTTGTTGTCTTTGCAAGCCTGTTTCCATCCCTTGTCGGCAAGAGCTATGGCGTACTTCAACGTGGCATTGGTCAAAGCTGTAGTAGAAGTATGAGGTACGGCTCCAGGAATGTTGGCTACGGCGTAATGTATGATGCCATCTATTATGTAGATAGGATCGGAATGGGTGGTAGGATGGGATGTTTCGAAGCAACCACCTTGGTCAATAGCTACATCCACAAGTACGGTGCCAGGTTCCATCAATTTCAACATGTCCTTCGTGATAAGATGAGGGGCTTTATCACCTGGAACAAGTACGCTGCCCACCACAAGATCAACATCAGGCAATGCCTTTCGAATATTGTGCTCATTGGAGTAGAGTGTATGTACATTGATAGGTAGTTCCATCTCCAGTTGGCGAAGACGAGGCAGACAGATATCTGTAATCCATACGTCAGCTCCCAGTCCGGCAGCCATTCTTGCAGCAGCCTCTCCTACGGTTCCACCGCCCAGTATCAGAACTTTGGTACGGTTTACTCCAGGCACTCCGCTCATAAGTTTGCCTTTTCCTCCCTTGTTTTTCTGCAGGTAGTATGCGCCATTGATGGTGGCCATTCTTCCAGCTACTTCGCTCATCGGAATGAGCAGAGGCAGATGATGGTCATCTGTTTCCACGGTTTCATAGGCAAGACATACGGCACCGCTCTTGATCATAGCGTCGGTAAGAGCTCTGTCGCAGGCGAAATGGAAGTAGGTAAATACCAGCTGGTCTTTGTGGATGAGGGGATATTCCTCAGCAATTGGTTCCTTTACCTTGACTATCATTTCAGCTTCTCGGTAAACACTCTGAATGTCGGGAAGGATTTTTGCTCCAACCTTTATATACTCTTCATCAGCAAAACCGCTGTTTTCGCCAGCAGTGTGTTGTACTACTACTTCATGACCATGAAGAATGAACTCAGCTACTCCAGCAGGGGTCATTCCCACGCGGTTCTCATTATTCTTGATTTCTTTTGGAATACCTATTTTCATGACATTTGGTTTTAAAAGGTTAGACATTGTTTTAACGGTCTAAAGATACGGAAAAAACCAATTGGTTGTATGATTTGTAAAGAAGATTTAACATATCTTTCTTGTCTGTTTAGGATTAGAATATAAAAATGATTAAAAAGAGAGAATTCTTTCATTTTTTTGCTTATCTTTGCATAAGATAAGCTGCACTCGGCAATTTGAAAACAAGTTTTCATTGCGCTCGTTTGCATTATCTTTGCATAAGATAAGCTGCATTCGGCAATTTGAAAACAAGTTTTCATTGCGCTCGTTTGCATTATCTTTGCATAAGAAAAATAGATAGAGTATAATAATAAAGTATAATAGACTTAAACAATAAATTACTTATGATGAATATTCATACCAGTTTCAAGCAGGCGTTTTTGCTGTTTTTTATAGTTCTTCCTATTTGTTTTGTGGGTTGTACGAAGAAGGCGTCAAATAAGGCGCAGGTGGCACAAAAGGAGGAAACTGTCGCTTTGGGAAAGGTGAATGTGCTCACCGCTTCTGACTTCAAGAAGAAAATCATGGATTACGAGTCTCATCCTGATGAGTGGGTATTTGCTGGTTCCCGTCCTGCCGTCATTGATTTTTACACCACCTGGTGTGGACCTTGCAAGATGATGGCTCCCATGGTAGAATCTCTTGCCGGGAAATATGCCGGCAAGATAGATTTCTATAAGGTGGATATTGATCAGGAACCCGAACTGGCTTCCGTCTTCGGCATCCGCAGCATCCCTACCTTCCTCTTCATCCCGCTGAAGGGCAATCCCACCATGCAGATGGGTGCCATGCAGAAGGAAGATTTCGAGAAGATTATCGGGAAAGTGATAAATGGTGATTTACTGCATACTTATAAGTAGGTATTTCTTGGAAAATACCTAGTTTTGATGATGCCCGAAATTTGGTGGTTTATCAGATAATATCGAAATTTGCACTCGGAAAAAATGTTTAATGTAATTAAAAGTATTATAGTATTATGATTATCGAAAATGTTCATGCAAGAGAAATCTTGGATTCTCGTGGCAATCCTACAGTAGAGGTTGAAGTTGCTTTGAAGTCAGGTATCGTGGGTCGTGCATCCGTTCCATCCGGTGCATCTACTGGCGAGAACGAGGCATTGGAACTTCGTGATGGCGACAAGAACCGCTATGGCGGCAAGGGTGTCTTGAAGGCCGTGGAGAATGTGAATCAGGTGATTGCTCCGGCTTTGGTAGGTTCTTCTGCCTTGGAGCAGCGTGTCATCGATTATAAGATGTTGGAACTCGACGGTACCAAGACCAAGTCTAATTTGGGTGCCAATGCCATCCTCGGTGTTTCTCTGGCTGTGGCTCATGCTGCTGCTGAGTATCTCCACATCCCATTGTATCGCTACATCGGCGGTTGCAATACTTACACCCTTCCTGTTCCTATGATGAACATCATCAATGGTGGTGCTCACTCTGATGCGCCTATCGCCTTCCAGGAGTTCATGATCCGTCCTGTGGGTGCTCCTTCCGAGAAGGAGGCCATCCGTATGGGTGCTGAGGTGTTCCATGCTTTGGCTAAGCTCCTGAAGAGCCGTGGCCTTTCTACTGCCGTAGGTGATGAGGGCGGTTTCGCTCCTGCACTCGATGGTATCGAGGATGCGCTTGAGAGCATTTGCCAGGCTATCAAGGATGCAGGTTATGAGCCAGGAAAGGATGTGAAGATTGCCATGGACTGTGCTGCCAGCGAGTTTGCCGTTCAGGAGAATGGTGAGTGGTTCTACGATTACCGCCAGTTGAAGGATGGTAAGAAGAAGGATCCTAATGGTAAGAAACTGACTGCTGCCGAGCAGATCAAGTTCCTGGAAGAACTGATTACCAAATATCCTATCGATTCTATCGAGGATGGTCTTGATGAGAACGATTGGGACAACTGGGTGAAGTTGACTGCTGCCATCGGCGACCGTTGCCAGTTGGTAGGTGACGACCTCTTTGTTACCAACGTGAAGTTCCTGGAAAAGGGTATCAAGATGGGTGCTGCTAACTCTATCCTCATCAAGGTGAACCAGATTGGTTCTCTTACCGAGACTCTGGATGCTATCGAGATGGCTCATCGCCATGGTTACACCACCGTAACTTCCCATCGTTCTGGTGAAACCGAGGATACTACAATTGCTGATATTGCCGTAGCAACTAACTCCGGTCAGATTAAGACGGGTTCTATGAGTCGTACCGACCGTATGGCCAAGTACAACCAGCTTATCCGCATCGAAGAGCAGTTGGGTAATAACGCAGCTTACGGTTATAAGAAGTTGAAATAGGTGCAATTATGTGAAATTGGAGAAAACCAATTTCACCATGACATACACATTTTATAAAAATAGAATAGATCAGATACGAAATAGATGGGCATGGATGACAGTGAGGGCTGCCCATGCTTTTTTATCTTCTATCAAGTATTTTTATCTTCCATATTTGATAGGAGAACTTCGATATATTTATGGATTAAAATAAAAAGGAAAAAGCAATGACAAACGTATTGATTAGTGCTGCCGGACTTTGCGGTGCCACCATTATTGGTGCCATTCTGGGATTCTTCGTCAAGGAGTTGCCCCATAAATGGAATGATGCTGTGTTGGGATATTGTGCCGGAATCATGCTGGCAGCTTCCACGTTGGGACTGATAGTGCCAGCCTTCGAACAGACCAGTCTTTGGTGGCTGGTAGTAATCGGCGTGATGGCAGGCGCCCTGTTCCTGAACGTGCTAGACCTGGTGACTCCCCATCTTCATCATATCACGGGACTCGATCCCGAGGAGCATCGCAACAATGTCAGGCTCAGTCATGTGATGCTCTTCGTGATGGCGATAGCCCTGCACAAACTGCCCGAAGGCATGGCGGCTGGAGTGAGTGTCTGTTCGGCAGAGGGAGCAACGGAGTGGGGGGTATCCTTCGGTATCGCCCTGCAGAACATCCCTGAGGGTATGGTGATTATTGCTCCCTTGATGATGGCTGGTGTTACAGCAGTCCGCACCTTTTTTATTTCCATTTTCATCGCCCTGCTCGAAGTGGTAGGCATTCTGTTGGGTTTCGGTTTGGGCTCAGCCTCTACCACCTTCCTCCCCGTGATGCTGGGTTTTGCTGGAGGTGCCATGCTTTATGTAACGAGCGACGAGATGATTCCTGAAACCCATGCCCATGGTTTTCAGAAGCAAGCCACCTATGCCCTTCTCCTGGGTTTCATCACCTTTGTGCTGATGGAGAAATATGTATAATCAAATTCTGATATGTTGATGGAGAAATGTGTGTAGTCAGATTCTGATGATTCCATTGTCGCTCTTATGATAGACAGGACGGATATCCAAGTCTGTCTTCAACACATGGAAAGTCTCCTCTACGGTTCTGATTACATTATAAAATTTCCAGATGTTCAATTCCTGGCTTTCATCAAGACTTGTCATCAAGACATATTTTCCATGGAATTTTCTTGTCTGAGCAGCCTTGTTCTCTCTACATTCTCAGGTCATGGAAGTAGCAATCTCATTCTTTCCTGTACCCTCATAGGTTAAGGTCACGCTGTATGACAGGCGAATGGCTCCATATTGCGGAGCAGCAGTGTGATTACAGATAACATTGTAGAGGGGGATGGCTTGGTGGCTATTCCTGACTTTGGACGTTTTTCCATTAAGTACGTGGCAGAGCGTCAAGGTGTGAACCCATCTACTGGTGAGAAGATAACCATTGAGGCACGTGACAAGGTTGTGTTCAAGGCATCTGACTCACTTTGCTATTACTCACGCAAGCATTGTAAGTAGTAATAGGGAGAGTTGTCTTCATTTAATAGAATGTACTTTATCTAAATCGGTAGGCCATCAGATTGTTTCTGGTGGCTTTTTTGTTTTGTTATCTTTTCTGTGTTATCTGTATTATGCTGATTGGGTAGTTTTTTCTTGCTATGCAGATAGAATGCACACCTTTTTTGTAATTTTGCGTTAGATATTTGAGGATTTTTGGTCTTCGTATGGATATTTTTTGTACCTTTGGTGCAGAAATTGGGCTATTGGAGTCCGTAAACTTTAGTTGATATGGCGTATGGAACAAGATATTTGTCCTGAGTGTGGTAGCATCGATCTTCTTTTTTATGAGGATGGGAGCGTGGAATGTTTGAGCTGTGGGTTTGTATATCATCCATAGTTCTTGGATTATGTGTAACTTTTAAATGGTGTGAAAATGATGGTTAGATGCTTGAAAAATTAGAATTAGGCAAGTGGGGAGTTACTGATAGCTTCCCCTTGCTTTTTGAGAAGTAAAATTTAAATATTAGAGATTATGAAACATGTAATATGCAAACTGTTGCTTGCTTTCTTGGCGCTCACCTTGGCAAGTTGCAAGGAGAATTATTCACAAGGTGAGAAGGTTGGTAATCTCATCGAGTTTACTAAGAAAGGTGTGGTATGGGAGACTTGGGAAGGCAGTTTGAACATGACACAGACTGGTATGAATACCAGCGGAGCACCTTTTTACTTTAGTTTTGACAAGGATAGAAATGACCAGGACTCTTTGATTGCACTGATGAAGCAAGCACAGGTAGAGGGTTGGAAGCTCAAAATCCGATATCATGAGGTATGGGGCTTTGTCAATGTATTGGGTAATCGTGGTGAGACGGACTACTTTGTGGATGATGTGACAGTTTTGGATAAAGACTTTGCCAATCCTTTGAAGCGCATGGGTGCCAAGGAAGGTGGCAGAGTGGTAGATACCGTCTTTGTGGTAATTGACAAGAATGAGCTTTTAAAGCGCAAGAAATAAAATTGGGCTTGAAGGATGAAGAAATTATTGATATTCTTGGGAGTGGCGTTATGGAGGTACGTATGCTCATAAAGATATAGCATTTAGTTTAAGCGAGTTTATTTGTGCGGCTTGTATCAATGAATAGAATTACATAAGTTTTATGAAGCCTGCTTCGTTAGTCATCGAAACAGGCTTCATTGATAGTTGAAGTAGGCTTCATCGGGCAATGAAGCTTATTACAGTTTTTTTCTGCATATATAAAAAAGCGGAGCGTGATTTCACAACCACACTCCGCGCAAACTTAAACAACCAATAAAAGAAATAGATTGATCGTTCAATTGTGATATCTGATGAAGAGTAGCTCTTGTTAGAGCTTTGTTTTTTATCTGTCAGAAATATGTCTTATCTATTTTGAAGACATTGCTGGTTAGCGGATGAACAGGAGTTCACGATACTTTGGCAATGTCCAGAGCTCATCGGCTACTGTCAACTCCAACTTGTCAATCTGATAACGGATCTCCTCCATCTTTGGAGCTACTGTGTCATGATAAGCTATCGCCTTATCGTGCTCATTCTCAATCTTGTTGGCCACCTTGCGGGCATTAACCAACTCCTCAACACCGGTCTCGATGATCTGAGTGCGCTCAGCAATCTTCTTGATGATATTGATGTTGCGGGCAGTCAATTTCTTGCCTTCTTCGTCACCGAAGATATCAATCATGTTCTCCACATTCTTAGCCAACTGGCTCTGATAGTGAGTAGCCACTGGGATGATGTGGTTCATGCTCAAGTCGCCCATTACACGAGCCTCAATCTGAATCTTCTTGGTGTAGGTCTCCCATTTCACCTCGTTACGAGCTTCCAACTCGTTCTTCTTCATGACACCCATATCCTCGAACATCTTGATAGAAGCTGGGTCGAGATAACGCTCGAAAATCTTTGGACAGCTCTTCTCGCAGTCCAGACCACGCTTAGCAGCTTCCTCTACCCACTCATCTGAGTAACCATTACCATCGAAACGGATTGGCTTGCAGGTCTTTAAATCCTGACGAACGATGTCGATGATGGCAGAAGTCTTGTCCTCACCCTTGGCAATCAACTCATCCACACGCTTCTTGAAGTCGGTCAAAGCCTCGGCTACAGCTGTGTTCAATACGATCATCGCTGATGCACAGTTAGCCTCAGAACCTACGGCACGGAACTCGAAACGGTTACCGGTGAAGGCGAATGGAGAAGTACGGTTACGGTCGGTGTTATCAATCATCAACTCAGGAATCTCAGGGATATCCAACTTCATGCCCTGCTTGCCAGCCACGGTGAAGAGATCCTTCTTGTCGGCTTTCTCAATGTGCTCGAGAAGGTCGGTCAACTGTTTGCCGAGGAATGAAGAGATGATTGCTGGAGGTGCCTCGTTGGCACCCAAACGATGAGCATTGGTAGCGCTCATGATAGAAGCCTTGAGCAAACCATTGTGCTTGTATACACCCATCAAAGTCTCTGTGATGAAGACTACGAAACGGAGGTTATCCTCTGGTGTCTTGCCAGGACCATGGAGCAGGATGCCGGTATCTGTAGCGAGACTCCAGTTGTTGTGCTTACCGGAACCGTTGATGCCTGCGAATGGCTTCTCATGGAGAAGTACGCGGAAACCGTGATGGCGAGCCACCTTCTTCATCAAGCTCATCAAGAGCATGTTGTGGTCAACGGCAAGGTTGGTCTCCTCGAAGATAGGTGCCAACTCAAACTGGTTTGGTGCTACCTCGTTGTGGCGTGTCTTGCAAGGAATACCGAGCTCAAGAGCCTGGATTTCCAAATCCTTCATGAAAGCCTGAACACGCTCTGGGATGGCGCCGAAGTAGTGGTCGTCCATCTGCTGGTTCTTTGCCGAATCGTGACCCATCAGAGTGCGACCTGTCAGCATCAGGTCAGGACGTGCAGCATATAAGCTTTCATCTACCAGGAAGTACTCCTGCTCCCAACCGAGATTGGAAATAACTTTCTTGACATCAGGGTTGAAGTAGTGGCAAACCTCTGTAGCTGCTACGTTTACAGCGTGCAATGAACGGAGCAATGGAGCTTTATAGTCGAGAGCCTCACCTGTATAAGAGATGAAGACAGTAGGGATACAGAGTGTATCATCGATGATGAATACAGGCGATGTTGGATCCCATGCAGAATAACCGCGTGCCTCGAAGGTAGAGCGGATACCGCCAGATGGGAAAGATGATGCATCAGGCTCCTGCTGAACGAGCAACTTGCCTGAAAATTCCTCGATCATACCACCCTTGCCATCATGCTCGATGAAGGCATCGTGCTTTTCTGCAGTACCTTCTGTCAATGGCTGGAACCAGTGGGTGTAGTGGGTTACGCCATTCTCGTCAGCCCACTGCTTGATGCCTTTAGCTACGGCGTTGGCGATGTTACGGTCGAGACGTGCTCCGTTGTCGATGACATCTACCAGTTTCTCATAGACATCTGCAGGGAGATACTTGTACATCTTCTGTCGGTTGAATACCTTCTTTCCGAAGAATTCACTTGGTCGCTCGCTAGGAGCGGTTACCTCAATAGGCTTTCTCTTGGAAGCCTCTGAAACAGCTTCAAATCTTAAGTTGCTCATACCTTATATTATTTTTTAGTGAAGAGTGAAGAACGAAGAGTGATGAATTCATTTGTTTCTCTCTTGTTCTTTTCTTCGTTTTACATATTGTTCTTATCTTTATGTTTTATGTGAGTCACGAGAGATTCAAGCAAGAAAGCTATAGAATTCTTCACTCTTCACTCTTCGTTCTTCACTTAATCTATTTTCCCAGCCACTTTGCTATTCTCTCCATGGCTTCCTTGCAATCCTCATGCTCGCCGAAGGCAGTAAGTCGGATGTAGCCTTCTCCTGAAGGACCGAAACCTACACCTGGTGTGCAGACTACGCTGGCTCCATAGAGCATCTCCTCGAAGAATTTCCAACTTGGTGTATCGTTAGGAGTCTTTACCCAAAGATAAGGAGCATTTTCGCCACCATAAACTTTCAGACCGAGTTCCTGAAGTTTTTCTCTCATATAGCGAGCGTTCTCCATATAGTAGTTGATGGTAGCCTTTACCTGCTCTTTGCCCTCTGGGGTGTAGATAGCTTCGGCAGCTCGTTGTGAGATGTAGCTGGTACCATTGAACTTGGTACATTGGCGACGGTCCCAGATAGGATTCAATGCCACTTCCTCTCCAGATAGTGTTTTGGCTTTCAGGTCTTTTGGTACGATGGTGTAACCACAACGCACTCCTGTGAAACCAGCAGTCTTCGAATAGCTGTGGAATTCAATAGCTACCTTTCTTGCTCCACGTATTTCGTAGATAGAATGAGGAATCTCTGGATCTGTAATATATGCTTCGTAGGCAGCGTCATAGAGGATGATGCTTTCATTCTTGATGGCGTAGTTTACCCACTTGCGAAGTTCTTCTTTCGTGATGACGGTTCCTGTAGGGTTGTTTGGATAACAGAGATAAATCATGTCCACACGATGATCCGGTATCTGTGGAGTGAAACCATTCCCGTCGTTGCAAGGCATGTAGGTTACGTTGCTCCACTTGCCGTTCTCAAAAACTCCCGCTCTGCCAATCATCACGTTAGAGTCGATATATACAGGATAAATCGGGTCGGTGACACCGATGTTGTTATCCCATCTCAAAATCTCCTGGATATTTCCTGTATCGCTCTTGGCTCCGTCGTTTACGAATACCTCGTTGGTGTCGAGATGAATGCCGCGAGGCAGGAAGTCGTTCTTGATGATAGCCTCGCGTAGGAAGTCGTAACCTCGCTCCGGACCGTAGCCTCGGAAGGAAGCCTGTACTGCCATCTCATCCACTGCCTTGTGCATCGCCTTGATGACGGCAGGGCAGAGAGGTTGGGTTACGTCACCGATACCTAAGCTGATAACTTGCTGCTTAGGGTGAGCAATCTTGTAGGCTTTCACCTTCTTTGCGATGTCGGCAAAAAGATAATTGCTTGCCAACTTCAGGAAATGTTCATTTACTAATGCCATATTGTTGTTCTCCTTTTATTGCGACCTTTAAGAATTGTCTTTTCAGATATTTCTCTTAGACCATTATTATTTAAGTTTGCGTTCTTTTTATTTTAATGTTAAATGCTAAAAGTTTAATGTTAACTTCGTGAATGCAGCTAAATTTCTCATTTCTCATTTTTAACATTTCTCATTCCACCTGAATCTCACCCTCGAATACGAAGGCTGCAGGACCAGTCATATATACGTGTTCGTCTTCCTCGTTATATTCGATTTGCAAAGTTCCTCCATCCATCACGATACAGCTTTTTCGTCCAGCACGCTTGGTAAGGAATGCGGCAACGGCCGTGGCACAAGCCCCTGTTCCACAGGCCATTGTTATTCCGCTTCCTCTTTCCCAAACTCGTGTTCTAATGATGTCTGTATCTGTCAATTGTGCAAATTCGATGTTACAGCGTTGAGGAAAGGCTTGGTCTCTTTCGAGGATTTTTCCATAGTGGGCGATGTCGATAGTATCGATGTCATCCACGAAAGTTACGAAATGTGGATTTCCCATGCAAACGTAAGTGCCTTCAAAGATTCTTTCGTCTGCCGCAAGTACAGAAGGACCTATGAATTGCTCAGGATTTTCCAATTTGGGTTTCAGCATATCTACTGTTACCGAATCTACAATTTGATGATTATCCTGAATATGCAATTTCAATATCTTGACGCCTGATAGTGTTTCAAGCCGTATGGTGTCTTTTCGGGTCAATCCTTTTTCATAAAGATATTTTCCGATACAGCGACTTGCATTACCACACATCATGGCTTCAGAGCCATCAGCATTGAAGATGCGCATGGAGTAGTCTGCTCTTCTGCCATCCTTGGGTTTGCCGATAAGAACCAGTCCATCGCTTCCAATACCTGTGTGATAAGCACTCCAGGCTATAGCTGCCTTTTCTGGGTCGGGGATGTCGTACAACTGGGTATCTACATAAATGTAATCATTTCCAGCTCCATGCATCTTTGTGAAATGAACTGTTTCTTTCATATTGTGTTGTCCTTTAAGTTTGATACTTCTCGCATGAATCCTGGTTTCTCTTGCATGAGATCAGAACCTATATGCGATTGATAATCTCTTCATTCTCTTGTTTGATCCCTTTAAAGAAGTTAAATTCTTTTGCGGAAATTAACATGGTGATAGTCATTTTGTTATTTTGATGACTATTTGCTTGTTTACGACTGCAAAGGTACGACGTTTTGTCGAAAAACAAAGAAAAAATAATCTATTTTTATCAACTATTTTATGAGTTCTTTTGATTTGTAAGCAATAGGGTATTTAATTCTTTCAGATTGAAAGTGATTTTGTTTTATATGTGATAAAATATCAATAGAATAAATGCTTGTGTTATCTTTGTGCTCTTTTATATCGAGTTTTGCTTGCAAAATGTTGGCATTTTGTGGCTAATGTCGCTCAAAGTGTAAGGTCAAATCTGTGAAAATCCCTTGAGTAATTATCCGTGGAACAAGAATGTTCCGTAAACTCTGCGTAATCCGATGAATAAAAACTATGAAGAAACGAAAAAGAGGGTGTGCCATAAGTTCATGACACACCCTCTTTTCGTAGAAGTGGAGCTGGAGGGAATCGAACCCTCGTCCGCACAAGGAAACCATACGCTTTCTACACGCTTATTCCAGCCTTTGATTTTCGAAGTATGACAAGACCTGGACCACCAATCATACCCTTATCCTCTAAAATTTCACCCGAGCATCGAGACCTACCCGAGCTATTTCCGATTTACCTGCACCGCTTGACCAACAAGATTCGGAACTACATCCGTTGAGCGATGTCCCGTTCCATCACCTAGTGACGGAATAAAGCTAATCTACTGTACTTCGATTAGGCAGCGAGAGCGTAGTTATTTTCGCCAATTAATTTTTTGTTCACTAAGATTTAGGAGGTAGCCAACGAGCCTCCGCGTGCTTACGTACCATTTCATCTCGCCGTCAAATCCAGTCAACCCCGAATCTGTCTTTTCTCAATGATGATACCAAAACATCCCAATCCATAAGCCTGAAACTCTTGGATTGGGATGCAAAGATAAAGCGATTATTTGAAATCTCCAAATATTTTGCTACTTTTTTTGTTAGAAACCATAAAATATCGCTCTTTTATGCGATTATAGTTCCTTGATTACTTCTTGGTAGCTCTGATAAAGAAACCTATCAAGAGGATATAGGCTATGAGCGAACAAACCTCTGACATAGGGTTGACCCACCAGCTTTCAGCGATGCTGGCTTCAATGCCGCCAAATTTGAGCAGCGCACTCACTACACCCATCAGGGCACCACCGGCAATAAAACCGCTGGCGATGAGTGTACCCTTTTCGCCGCGTTCATTATTCACCTTGGCATCCTTAGAGCGGGAAGTCACATACCAGTTAATGGCACCACCTACCAACAGTGGGACATTCAGCTCCAATGGAATGAACATACCGAGCGCAAAAGCCAATGCTGGAATCTTGAAATAGGTGAGTACGATGGCGATGACAGCACCGATGCCGTAGAGTACCCAAGGAGCACCCACACCATTCATCAATGGGTCGATGACGGCAGCCATGGCATTTGCCTGAGGAGCAGCGAGAGAACCGGATGCAAAACCGTAAGTCTCATTCAGAAGCATCATCACACCGCCTACTGTTGCAGCACTTACCAGAGTACCGAGGAATTTCCAACCCTCCTGTTTCTTAGGAGTGGTACCGAGCCAGTAACCTATCTTGAGGTCGGTGATAAATGAACCTGCCACTGATAATGCAGTACATACCACACCACCCATGATCAGCGCTGCCAACATACCGCCTGGACCTTTCAGTCCTACAGCCACCATCACTACAGAAGCGAAGATGAGTGTCATCAGGGTCATACCTGATACAGGATTAGAACCTACGATGGCAATAGCATTGGCTGCCACGGTAGTAAAGAGGAAAGCGATAACAGCTACCAGCAGGATGGCGATGACGGCGAAGAGAAGATTGCCCTCCATCACACCAAACCAGAAGAAGAGGAAGGTGATGAGGATGGTTACAATCGAACCGATAGCGATAATCTTGAAAGAAATGTCACGTTGAGTACGCTTCACGTTTTCGTTCACATCGCTCTTGCCCTTCAGTTCTTGTGCTGCCAAACCTACAGCGCTCTTGATGATACCCCAACTCTTGATGATACCGATGATACCTGCCATGGCAATGCCACCGATACCGATACTGCGGGCGTATGCTCTGAAGATTTCTTCAGGACTCATAGCCCCTACGGTTTTCACGATACTTGGATCCCAGGCACTCAGCACACTGTCGTGGAAAGCAATGCTCATACCTGGTACGATCAACCACCATACGACGAGTGAACCCAAGCAGGTGTAGAAGGCATATTTCAAACCGATGATGTAACCCAGACCGAGTACGGCAGCTCCAGTATTCACCTTGAATACGAGTTTTGCCTTGTCAGCAAGGTCGCAACCCCAACCGACTACACGGGAAGTAAAGTTTTCGTTCCACCATCCTAAGCTGGCAACGATGAAGTCATAGAGACCACCTACCAGACCAGCGATAAGCAAAGGTTTTGCCTGATCGCCGCCCTTGGCACCGCTTACCAGTACCTGTGTGGTAGCAGTCGCTTCTGGGAAAGGATACTTGCCATGCATATCGCTTACGAAATACTTGCGGAAAGGTATCAGAAACAAGATGCCGAGCACACCACCGAGAGCCGAAGCCATGAAGATCTTCATAAATGAAGTTGTCATGTCTGGATACTTAGCCTGCAGGATATAGATGGCAGGCAAGGTGAAGATAGCACCTGCTACCACAGCTCCCGAACAGGCACCGATACTCTGGATGATGACATTCTCGCCAAGAGCCTTGCTGCGCTTGGTAGCGGTGCTGACACCTACTGCGATGATAGCGATAGGGATGGCTGCCTCAAAAACCTGACCTACCTTCAGACCCAGATAGGCTGCGGCGGCAGAGAAGATAATCGCCATCACGATACCCCAAGTCACTGACCATCCGTTCACCTCAGGATAAACCTTGTCGGGCGACATCAGTGGCTTGTACTCTTCCCCGTCTTTCAGCTCTCTGAAAGCGTTTTCGGGGAGGTTCATTTCTTCTTTCATTTTTTGTAATGTTTAATGTTGAATATTAAGTTGTTGTATGTTATTTTTCGATTCTAATAATATACTCACTCATGAAACTTGCTCCTGGCTGGAGGCGGTTCATCAGATATTTGTCCTTAAATTCGCCGTCAAACTCTGCCCAGTCGTTCAATCCATACCATGGTTCGATGCAGACGAATGGAGCATGCTTGCCTGTTGGATTCCAGATGCCTACGGCAGGAGTCTTGAATTCTAATGTTACGTGAGGTTCACCCTGTTCGTTGAGAATGCTCACCTGCTTTACCTGGCTCTTGTCGAAGATTACCGCATCCTCTGCAAATGTCTCCTCGTTTACTTCCCAGATACCCTTCTCAGTTTCCACGGTCTCCTTAGCCTGGCGGTCGATGCATCCGCCCACGTTACCATACAGGCGAACAGGTGCTTCGTTGTCGAGTTTCAGGGTAGCCTTCATTTCCTCGCCCTTCTTGCAACCTGGAACCAGGAATGCAGGGTGACCGCCAATCTGGAACATGATTTCCTTGTCATCGGTGTTTTCTACATGCCAGATAACGTGAATCTCGTTGCCTTCCAGACGGTAAGAGATGGCAAGATTGAAATGATAAGGATAATTCTTCAGGGTCTCCTCATTATCGATGAGGGCGAAGGTGAGACGGTCAGCAGTTTTGCCAACCAACTTGAACTCTGTATCACGGGCGAAGCCATGACGTGTGAGTGTATATTCCTTGCCGTCAATGCGATAGGTGTTCTTCCACAAACCGCATACGATAGGGAAGAGGATTGGTGAGTGGCGATTCCAGTACTTCTCGTCACCATCCCAAAGATATTCATTACCATTGGCATCCTTGATACTCTGAAGTTCTGCGCCGAGAGATGAAATCTCCAATGTGAGCTGATCGTTTTTAATCTGTTCCATTTCTTTTGTTTTTTAGTCTTTAATGTATGTTTAAACTTTATTGTTTAATTCTTTGTTGTTTATATTTTAGATTCATCTATATGAATGCATTTGCCCTTGAAAGTATCCTTATGACACTTTCAAGGGCAAAGATACTACTTTTTTTCGTAAAAGAGATAAAAAATGAATTATTTTTCATTTTATCTATCAAGCTTCTTTCTATTTGCCATTTATCTTTCTTGTTTTCTTTTATCTGGTTTTCTATTTGTCAAATCCACAGTCGGCTTGCGGAATTGCTTCATCATGGTCGTTGAGATACAGCAGAGGCTTTGGATGATAGCCCGAATTGGCTACGGAATATCTGTCTATACGGTATCGGGTGGCAATGCCGCCGAGCTGTAGCATCGTGTGGAAGGCAGAACGGCTGCTTTGTATCTTCTTATGCTTATTCTGGGAGAGAGCCGCATCTACTCCTGGTTCCTGATGCTCATAACTCCTTGATGTCCAAATCAGGAAAGGTACGTCCAGTTCATAATGCGAAGCACGTGGTGCGGCATGTAGGAAGAGTTTCCTGCTGTCATCGAAGATATTCTCTCCGTGGTCGCTTGTATAGAGCATGGCACTCATGCCGCCTTTCTTCTGCAGACGTTCGATGATGCTGTGCAATACGTAGTCGGTATAGCGGATGGTATTGTCGTAAGCGTTCAACAGGTCGCGGCGGTTTTCTGCTTTCGCATCACTCTGGCTGTCTGGCTGGAAATGCGCCATGTTTCGCGGATATCGTTCCATATAGTTGAAGTGTGATCCGTATGTATGGAGCACGATGAAGAGTTTCTGATGTTTTCTGCTCAGTATCTGGTCGAGAATTGGCAACAGGTCTGCATCATAGACATTGCCTTTTTCGTCCATCTTGGCCAGTTTTCCCTGCCCGTACATTTTGTCGAATGTTTGACCATACGTCTTGTCGAAAGCCTCGTTTCTGTCTCCGGTTTTGATGAAAGCCCATTCGTCAGCCTGTTCACCCAGGAAGTCGATGAAGGAATGGTTGGGGAGTTGATTGCTCAGGAAAACGGTATGGAAACCGGCTTCCCTGAAGGCTGCCAGGATTCCCTTTTCGTGGAACAGACGCTCGAAGTCGCTGGCTGAGGCTGCCGAAAGGAGCATCGGCACGCTCTTGTGGGTTGTATTCGACTGGGTTGTCACCTTGTCGAATGCCATGAGTCCTGCTGTCTTGCTGAGCAGTGGATTGGTATCACGTTGGTAACCATAGAGACTGAAATTGTGTGCTCTGGCTGTTTCGCCCACTACCATCACATATACTTCACAGGAATCGGCAGGATGGGTAGAAGTGGCATTGAATCGGAAATTCTGGGAGGCTTCCTGATAATTTACTGAGGCGTTGTTGCGCTGCACGGCTAAGCCGAGATTGTAGAACACATTGGCAGGGTAGAGCTGATCCTGTAACTTGTAATCATCTGAAAACCAGTATGTAAAGACCAGGCAGAGCAGACCTGTTATCGTTGTTGAGGCTCCCCATTTATGCATTCTTCTTTGCCAGTTGCTCGATAGTGGAGCCCACCGTTTGCTTCTGATGGATATGATTCCTAAGATGAGCAGCGGTAGATATACGATGAATACTCCGGCAACGGCTGGTACCAGATTGTCGAGCAGTTCCATAGCTTCACCAGGATTGGTGGTTACGAGGTTGAGGAACATATCCACGGCTATCACTCCTTTACCGAAGAGGTAGAGGAGTACCAGCTGGAATGCTGCAAAGAAGATCATGATGAAGCATATCCATATCATCTTGCCCGTTTTCTTGCAGAGTGACATCAGTAGCATATAGATGCCCAATGGCAGCATGATATTGGTGATACCCGACCAGAATGACAGGCGCTCCGTGATACAGAGAACGATGTTGGGCAACAGTAGTGCCAGCGTCGCATAGATATAGAGTAGCTTATTGAAATTGTCTTTATTGATAAAGTTCATTATTTTTTTGATTAAAATGCTTCGTTGATACTAAACAGGAATCCAGATTGTCCTGCTTTTCCGAATCCGTAGTCAAGGCGTACATTTACATTCTTCTTGAATTCCCAGCGGTATCCCAGTCCGTAGTTAGGCAGGATGTGTCGGGAACGGATGTTGCTGAACTTTCTGAATACGGTTCCGGCACCTACCCAGACGGTCAGACTGTTGCGCTTCCATATATGTTGGCGAAGTTCCACCTGCGCCTCCATCTTATGTTTGTCCCTATATCGTCCTTCGTAGTATCCGCGCATGGAATTGCTGTTGCCCAAGAGAGCCATCATGCCCCAAGACGGGTTGCCGAAATTGAGCATTGTACGGAAATCCTCTGCCAGGATGGCACCTTTCCATACTTTCTGGTAGGCATCCACTTGTAGTTCGGTGGTACTGAAAGCATAATCGTTGCCCATGAAGCGTGGTCGGAAACATTGGGTCAGATTGATGTAAAGACCTTGATGTGGATAGGTAAGCACATCTCTTGAATCATAGACGGCAGAGAAACCGGCACCTAAATTCCAGGTATGCCTGTCCATGCCGTTGAGCAGTTCTGGTCGTTCTACGTTTTTACCTATCACATAGTCATAGCTCACCATAGGACCGATGTAGAAGTTGCTTCCCAGGTGGAAGAGAAAACTACCCTTGATGCGGGCTTGCCATCGCTTCATCTCACTCTTGTTACTGTCGTCATTTCCCATGTCGTATCCCATGCCCCAGTAGTCGCAGGGAAAGGAATAGAAATAGACGGTATAGTCGGCACGATACTTATCCTGTGGAAAAATGTGGGTACCCCTGATGCCTAACATGTAGAATCCTACAGTGCTTACATCGCTGAAGAGAGACACGTTGGAAGGAGGCAGGATCGTATCATTGGGGTTGGTACGATAGAGTCCTGCAGCCACAAGTCCTAACCCCAGTTTGGTGTCGGTACTGTAGTGTGGACCGCCGATGATGCTGAAGTCGAATTTCTTATGCTTCTTGTTTTTGTTGGCATCATTGAAATAGTCGAGAAATCTCGTTATGAGAGATTTCTTTTTCGCAGGAGTGTTGAGGGTATCAGACTCCTCGGCAGTCATTACATGGATGCTGTCTTCTGGAAGATAATCAGTTCGCGCTTTGGCACAAGAAGGTTCTGACAAAGCAAGCCAGATGAGGCACATGAGTAGTTGCTTCATGATACTATTTTTCCTAAATAAGATATTGTTGCTTCTTATATATATAATAAGGTGTGGGACGCGATTAATAAACGAGTCCCACATTGTCTATCCAGAATGTGTTTCCTGGAGTTCCGATATATGCTCCGCCATGAGAGGAAGAGAACTGTAATACGAGATGAGTTGGAGTTTCATTGGCAGCTGCCCATCCTACTTCTTTTACAGGTACGCTCTTGCCCTTGCTGTTGCGTGCATAGTCGGTAGTACGAAGTCCCATAAGAGATGCATTATATCCTGCCATGTGGCGGATATCGCCATAATGTATCTCGTAAGTGGCATTTTCCACCCATCCACTGGTACTCTTGCCATATTTCACCACTACGGTACCTACGCGCTTGGCGGTAATATTGCCTCTGGCATCCTCATAACGTTTCTGCAGATAAAGGAGGGTTACGGCATAGTCATGACCGGCTACGGTAGAGGCACTGCTGAAACCCGTCTGCTTGATGCGGTTAGGACTGGTGCTGAGGTGAGTCTTGTAGTCGTATCTCAAAGCCTTTGGACGGGCGGTGAAAGGAATACCCCAGTTGATAGCCTTCGGACCATCTTTGGTACTCGTGATAGGTTCACGTACATCGCCCAGAAAGAGAGAACCGGCTGCCAGTACCTTGATGTTGATGAGGCCGAGCACCTTCACCTTCTCGATATGGGTGACGAGTTTGGCACAATGGCCATGACCGGCATGGGTATCACGATATACAGAACAGTTGGTCTTGTAGATACCGGATACATGAGCCAGGACATTGGAGGTTCCCCAAGGAGAGCCGCCTTTGTTGGTATATGGGTTGTTGCCAGAGAGCGACATGTTGGGACCTACCTCATAGAGCGTCTTTTGGTTGCCACCAATAATTCCTGATTCCTTAATACTTCTTGTTACCCATTGATCCATGTTTCCATACTTAAATGGAACAAATTTACCCGCACCCTGTGCTCCCATTGTTATGGTTGAACAGAGTGCCATAGCTAAGATTAATCCTTTAAATTTCATTACTGTAACTTTTATTACTTTTGTATTTCGGCTGCAAAGATAGAAAAATATTTTTGTATTTCGAGTTTTTCTATAGAAAAAATGCAGAAAAGAATGAATCTGTAGCCAAAAAGGTAAATCTCCAGTGGATATATGTTTACTTGATGGAAAATGATGGATTTTTATGGGAACATCGGGTAGTCGTCAAAGTTTGGTTTGCGCTTCTCCAGGAATGCCTTACCACCTTCCTGAGCTTCATCCATCGTGTAATAAAGCATGGTGGCATCTCCAGCCAGTTCTTGAATACCAGCCTGTCCGTCAAGTTCTGCATTCAGACCTGCCTTGATCATGCGGAGGGCGAGAGGAGAGCGTTCCATCATGATTTCTGCCCATTCCACACAGGTATCTTCCAGTTGGTCGAAAGGCACTACCTTGTTCACCATGCCCATTTCCTCAGCTTCCTTAGCCGTATATTGCTTGCAGAGGAACCAGATTTCGCGTGCCTTCTTCTGACCTACCATGCGGGCAAGGTATGAAGCACCGAAACCGGCATCGAAACTGCCTACTTTTGGACCAGTCTGTCCGAAGATGGCATTCTCTGATGCAATAGTCAGATCGCACATGACATGGAGCACATGACCGCCACCGATGGCATAACCGTTTACCATGGCGATGACTGGTTTTGGCAAGCGGCGTATCTGCATCTGCACGTCGAGTACGTTGAGACGTGGTACTCCATCGGTACCCACATAGCCACCACGGCCTTTCACGTGCATGTCGCCTCCCGAACAGAATGCCTTGTCGCCTGCTCCTGTCAGAATCACGACACGGATGTCCTGGCACTCACGGCAATAGCTGAAGGCTTGTGACATCTCCCAGGTGGTGAGTGGGGTGAAAGCATTGCGGTAACGCTCACGGTTGATGGTAATCTTTGCGATGTGATTGTATTCTTCGAAGATGATTTCCTTGAAATCAAATCCTTCTATTTTCTTCCAATTTCTCATATTTTATGAATGTTTGTTCTAATTCTCATGGCTGGGATTGTATGTATGATTTCCCCGTTTTATAAACTTTTGAAGTAATCCTCCAGTGCCCGGTTGTCTGCATCGATGTCGGTGAATACTTCGAGGAGCATCGGTCTCCCTGAGTCGGAATGGATGAGTTGGTCAATACCATACTTCATCGTTTTCATATTGTCTGCTCCCAGATAAGTGATATCGTTTGCCTGACAGATGTTGACAGCTGAAGTCTGGTGTTCTGCCATCACGAGGTTTTCTCTGGCTGCACTTTCCTTCAGGCCTTTGAACTTGCCGAAGATGGCACCACCGCCATTATTGAGTACGATGATGCGGAGACTGCCGTTGAGGTTCTGGTTCCAGAGGGCATTCTGGTCGTAGAAGAAACTCAGATCGCCCAGGATACAGAATACCTTCTGTTGTTTTTTGGCATCTGGATGATGATATTCCGAGAGATAGATGGATAGTCCTGCTGCAGCGGAGAGTGTTCCCTCGATACCATTCACGCCTCTATTGCAGAATACGTATTGATGCGCATAGATACAACCCAGGCGTATTGCCATACTGTTGCCATAGAATACGCGGCATTCTCTGCTGTCCTTCAGGGAGTTGGCATGAAATTCCTGTTCAAAATACCTGACGGTAGCCATGCTGCTATATTCCGGTTCATAATCGTAGGCGTGCCGTTTGGCATGTCGTAAGGCTGTTGTCCAGAGGTTCCGGTAATCATTCACCTCATCTGGATATTTCTGTTCGTAGGAGGTCATGGCATCTGCCAGCTGATGCACATTTGCCTGGAAAATCCGGTCGGTTCGCATGAAGGTGTCGATATAGTCTCCGTCCTTGCTCACTCGCCATACCTGTGCCTTTTGGGCTGCTTTTCTCAGAAACAGCTTGAGTCGCTTGCTGACGATGTTGCCGCCTGTATAGAGAATGAAGTCTGGCAGGTAGGCTTCTTCATCGAAATCTGGGTCTTCTGCTTTTTTGACTTCTATCTGATAGAGTACTTCTTCAAAGTTAGTCATCAGTTGGGATGTCGAAAATTTCCTGTCAGCAGGATCCTTACTGTCGAGTCCCAAAGCGGTTGGTTCACAGAGTATGACTGCCCAGTTCTGAATATTCTTGATGCCATAGAGTATGGAGGCAGGATAGTCTTGTCCGATGATTATCATCGGCTTTTGGGCTTCCAGAAAGTCAAGCAGATCGCCATAGTGGAAATCTCCGCTCCACATTCCCGAACGGATGTAATCCACTTTATGGGCTTGTGGCAGTTGACGGCATGTAAACTCATAGAGGGGTTCCGGTATCGGAATATTGATGTGTACCGGTCCTATCTTGCGGTGTTTGCAGTCGATAAGGGCTTCGTTGACCAATCGCTCGCAATGCCATGCCTGTTCATCGTGCATGCTGTTGATAGCTTCGGCATTTGCAGGCAGGCATCCTTCTTCGCTATGAATGCGAGGAGTGATAATAGGCAGGTTCACGCTCTTGTTGACCATTGTTCCGAATACATCCGGTTGTGGAAGGGTCTGCCCATCTTGTTGCCCGATCCATGCGCCCGGCCGGTCTGCTGAGATAAAGACAACCGGCAGTTTCTGATAGTATGCTTCTGCTACCGCTGGATATAGGTTGAGTAATGCAGAACCAGAAGTGACGCATACTGCTACTGGGTCTGGACAGGGTGAAGGGTCACCCAAGGCCATTCCTAATGCTACGAATCCCGCACTTCTCTCATCTGTTACGGGATAACAGGTGATGCCGTCTATCTCATTGAGGTTATGCACCAGAGGTGCGTTGCGACTGCCCGGACATACCACAACTCTCCTGACTCCATGTCTTTTCAGTACACAGGTCAGTATATTTACATTCTCAATATTGCTAAACACGAATCTGCTTTTTTTAATGTATGATTACTTGATGATAACAGCTCTCATGGTTCCTAATTTTGCCTCAGTTTCTTCCCATTCCTTCTGCATTTCACTTTCTGCAAGCAGTCCTCCGCCTGCATACAGTTGGAAGTTGCCACCCTGGTGTATATTCATGCATCTGAGTGAAACATAGAGTTGGGTTTCTCCCGAAGGCGTGAGGGGACCCACGAATCCGCTGTAGTATTTGCGGTTGATACTTTCATGATCCAAGATGTATTGGCGGGTTTCTTCCTTGGGAATACCGCAGATAGCTGGGGTAGGAAAGAGTGCATCCAGTACATCGCCTAAGCAGTCGGTATCTTCCAGTCGGAAGAGAAAATCAGTACGAAGATGGTAGAGGTTGGCTGCCATTGTGGTGAAGGGACCTTCCTTGCTGTATTCATCCGTAAATTCTGAAATGACTTCCTCGATGTAGTCGGTTACGTACTGCTGTTCTTCCTGTTCCTTCTTCGTCCAGTCTGTTTCTTCTCCGGCATGTGTTCCAGCCAGGGCCATGGTCTTGAATTCGCATCCGTTTCCACTGAGCAGTATTTCCGGCGTTGCCATGAGCCATGTGCCCGATTGGGTTGTGGAGATGAGCGCGATAAAGAGGCGTGGGTACATCTGGCAGGCCTTCTTGAAGAGTTCTTCTGCCTTCAGTCCTTTGGCTTCAGGTGATTTCAGGTGTGAGCAGCGAGCCAATACGATTTTGTCGAATATTCCCTTGGTCAGTTGCTGATGGAAAACTTCGAAATCTTTCTGGTATGCTTCTTTCTCGCTGACAGATTCAGGAAAATGAATCTTCTTATTGTCTGTAGTTACTGCCTGAATAGGGAAGTGCTTGACCACATCGGGGCGCATCAGGAGAATAGGACATTCTTCCGAAGGCATGAAAGGGGCGATGACGAAGCCATGTTTCCCATTCAGTTCATTGACGGAATTGAGTTTTTCGGGATCATCATCATGCTGCATCACCAACGTATAGTGATCTTTATAGGGGAGTCGATAAAATGCAAATGCTGACATGCTGTTTTAGTCCTCCTGATTGGTTGATGGGTTTTCTGTTGCTTGCATAGGGGTATCATCTTCCTGTAGCGGTTTATCCTCAGCATCCTGCAGGTTTACCTTCTTTCCGCTGTCTTTTTTAGGAGTGAAGACGTAGTTGGTTACCTGTACAGTACAGATGATGTCTCCAGCTGAGTTCTTGATATCTATTTTCCATGTATGCAGGGTTCTTCCCTTATGGATGAGTTTACCGAATGCAGTAACGGTATCGCCCTCAGAAACTGCCAGTACATGGGTACCGCTCACGTTGATGCCCACGGCTATTTGGCCCGGACAAAGTGCCAATGAACCTACACCTGCCAGATTTTCTGCCAGTGCAAGTGAGGCACCCCCACTGAGGAATCCGAAAGGTTGCTTGTTTCTTTCATCCACTTTCATGGTGGCTTGGAGCGTGTCAGGTTCTGGAGTTGATATAAAATGCATTCCGAGGGTCTGGGAAAGACCATCTGTTTTTTCTATTCTATCAATAAAATGTTCTATATTCATAGTCTTAATTCCTTTTTGGTTCTGTTTAAAGGCAAAGATACAACAAATAATTGAAATAGGGAGAGAAAAAGAAGAAAAAATCATTAATAAAACAAAATATGCCATCAAAAATGAGAAAAGATATTTACATCTTTTGAAGGACAGGATATTTATCTGAAACGCTTCTTTTCCGAGAGTCATGACCCACTTTTATTTTTTCCTAACAGGGAATAATTTCTCCTTGCCCAGAGAATCAATTTTCATGATGTCATTTTATTCATCTTTCTTTATCAGTTTTCTTTATAGTTTTTCTTCATCGGATTACTCCGCGTAATCCGATGAAGAAAAATAATGAAGAAAAAATAGGGTGTGTCATAATTCCATGACACACCCTATTATAATAATAGAGTCTTGTTCTTTTTGATGAAATAAGGCTCTATTTGATTTCTACTTCATGCAAATCCACAAATTCGCCGTTCTTCTTCTTTCTTTCCACGAGCATATTGAAGAGCTTGCGCTTGCGGTTGTCTGCAATAAAGCGGCGGAAGAAGACATTCGGAATGGCTACACCCAGAGCGATGCAGATGATAGCAAGCGATGCCTTGATGGCATTGTTCATACCTACCGTAACCTCACCTACCACACCGTGCATATCAATGAAAGCAAAGAGTGCACGATACATCAATACACCCGGTACCATAGGGATTACACTTGGAATCGTGATACACTGGTGAGGAGTGTGGAACCAGTGACGGGCCTTGATGACAATGATACTGATGAGGGCAGAACCTGCCAATGAGCCGATGCTCAAACCCATATCCAGACCGATATTGCCATTGCTTGGACCGAGGTTCACAAAGTTACGGAAACATACGGCGATGATACCTCCTACGGCTACTGCTGGCAACAGTCTTCTCGGAATACTGAAAATGGTAGAGAAGCCCATAGCAGATACTGCTGCTGCGATGGCAAATTCCCAATATTCGTGGTGAGGAGTCATGGTGAGATCCGTTACAAAGTTGTCGATGTGACATACCTGGATGGCAAATGCAATACCGAATGCCATAGACAGAATCATCAGCAACGTGTTGAGTGCTCTTACCATACCCACCTCGATATACCCGTCGAGCATATCACTCACAAAGTTGATCAGCGGTACACCCGGTACGATAAAGAGGGCACATGCCATCAGTGGATGCCAAGGAGTAGCAGAATGCATGAAATCTGGCAGGCTGTTGGCAATGCTTGGATTGAGCGAAAGGAAAGAGGTGAGCCATGCGATAAGAGTAGCAACAAATGCTGAGATACCGATAGCCACATAGTTATTGCAACCTTTGGAAGGCAAGAACATACGAAGGCGGAAACCGAGGATGGCTGCCAATGAACAATAAAAGAATGCTGGCCAGTCACAACCGAACTGAATACAGAATCCACCGCAGGCAAATCCACCGCCGATAGCTACCTGCCAAGGGGTGAAACTGCGAGGAGTTGCCTTTACCTCGTTGAGTGCTGCCTCATATTGGTCGAGCGAATAGTCCTCCTTGATGGCACGCCAGGTCAACTTACTGATCATTGAAATAGATGTCAGGTTGATGCCGTGCTTCTCGCAGCGCTGGAACTTAGAGAACGAGTGCTCCTCGTCACTATAGTTCACCATCAGGACGTTCCAGTTGATGTAGAGATGCAGGTATTGCTCGTCGAGTCCTAAGAAAGCAGCAGCTCGTTTCATTGTGCGCATGATGCGTGAGGTGTCGGCTGCGCTCTCCATGAGGATGCTTCCTGTACGGAGCAGAAGGTCGAGTTTTCTACGAAGTTCGGCCTCGGAAATCTCCATACACTTGCAGTTGTCGTTCTCGTTACCACACTTGCATGTCTTGTTTTCTTCTGAATTGGCTAAGATTGCCCCTAATTCATTCTCCTTTTCCATGAATGTCTTTTTCTTAATAATCTTTTTATAAAGTGGGTCCGTTTTTATCCGAACACGAAAATAATAATCTGTATAGTTACAATGCGCAGGAACATGGCAAATGGATATACATTCGCATAACCTACGGTTGGTGAATCGGCTGAGGTCTGTTCTCTTACGTATGCCAGAGCCGATGGGTTCGTGTTGGCGCCAGCCAATACGCCAAGCAGGGTGAAGTAATTGATGTGGAACAGGTAACGGCCGATGATACCGCCCAACAGGATTGGAATCATGGTGATGCCGATGCCATAGAGAATCCAGATCATACCCTTCTCGGTAGCCACCGTCTCAATGAACTGTTCTCCTGTACCGAGTCCTACACATGCCAGGAAGATACAGATACCTATCTCTCGCAACATGAGGTTGGCGGATATCGTATTGTAAGTCACGAGGTTGTACTTCGGACCGAAATAACCTATCAGGATGGCTACTACCAGTGGTCCACCGGTCAGTCCGAGACGCAGGTTCTCGTTGATGCCTGGGATGAAGAAAGGAATATTGGCAACGATACAACCGAGCATGATACCCAAGAAGATAGGAATCAGGTTAGGGTAGTTGAGTCGCTTCATCTGGTTACCCAATACTTTCTCTGTATGACTGATGGCGAGTTCTGTACCTACTACGGTAACACGGTCGCCCAATTGAAGTTTCAAATTTGGTGTGGCTATCAGATCGACGCCTGCACGGTTTACACGAGTGATGTTGGTACCTAAGTTAGAGCGAATCTGCATCTGTGAGATGGTCTTTCCGTTGATGCCTGGCTTGGTAATACGAATACGGCGGGTAATCAGCTCATTACCAAACTCCTCCCATGCCATATCTATTTTTTCACCGCAGAGTGCGATGAGAGGCTCCTGTACAGTAGGGTGAGCCACAACATAGATGATGTCGCCCTCGTTGAGTACAGTCTGTCCGTTGACCATTTCCTTGTTGCTGTCGTTGTCAGGACGGTGTATCTGCGAAATCATGAAGTCACGGTCCAAGATATGGCGTACCTCTTTCACGGTTTTACCAAAAATCATTTTATTGGTAATCTTCACAGAGAATGTGTTGAGGGTCATAGCTTCCAGATGTCCGAATCCGCGCTTAGCCTGTGCTTCTTCTTCATTCTTGTCGATGCGGAGCGCAAATCGCAGGATGACGAAAGAGAGGATGACACCCAGTACACCCATCGGATAGGCGATGGCATAGCCGGCTGCGATGGACGGAGCATCGATATGGCGCAAATCGCTGAATGCCTGTTGTGCCGCACCGAGACCAGGTGTATTGGTTACTGCTCCAGAGAGAATACCTGCCATCGAAGTGATAGAGGTGTCAGAGATGGAGTAGATGCCGAGCGTGGTGATGATACTCAGGCCAATGACGATGATGCTGAGCAGGTTGAGACTCTTGCCACCGTTCTTGAAGGAAGAAAAGAAACTTGGTCCCACTTCCAGACCGATGGAATAAACGAAGAGTATCAGACCGAACTCTTTGAGGAAGTGGAGCAGGTGCTCATCCAGATTGAGCGAGAAATGCCCAAAGATAAGACCGATGAAGAGAATCCATGCCAAGCCAAGGGAAACACCTTTCACCTTAATCTTGCCGAGACTCAAGCCCAGTGTGATGACCAATGCAAGTATCATGACAGAATGGGCTACACCGCCTCCCCAAAGGTCAGGGAAGCCGTAAAATAGATTTCTTAAGATATCCATAACTACTTGTAAAATTGAAAATTCGAGTGCAAAGGTACTAATTTTTATTTATTTATAGTTAGGTATCGCACTTTTTTTGTAATTTTGCACGCAATTAATTCATAAATAAGAAGAAATGACTGAAAATATCATAGACAAGCGTATCGCGGTGCTGCTTTCGGGCGGAGTAGATAGCTCAGTGGTGGTATGGGAACTTACCCAACTGGGTTTGCATCCCGATTGTTTCTATATCAAGATCGGTCCGGAAGAAAAGGAAGAGTGGGACTGCTCTTCTGAGGAGGACCTGGAGATGGCTACTGCCGTGGCTCGCAGATATGGTTGTAAACTCGAAGTGGTGGATTGTCATCAGGAATACTGGAATGAGGTTACCCGATATACAATGGAGAAGGTGAAGGCTGGATATACGCCTAACCCGGATGTGATGTGCAACAGACTCATCAAGTTCGGTGCGTTTGATCGGAAGATGGGACACAATTATGACCTCATCGCTACAGGTCACTATGCCCAGACCGAAATAGATGAGAATGGGGATAAGTGGCTCGTTACCAGTCCTGACCCGGTGAAAGACCAGACCGACTTCCTTGCCCAGATAGAGAGTTGGCAACTCAAGAAGGCTATCTTCCCAATCGGTCATCATATCAAGAACGAAGTGCGTGAAATCGCAGAAAGAGAACATCTCATCAATGCCAAGCGCAAGGACAGTCAGGGCATCTGCTTCCTCGGACAAATCGACTATAATGACTACATCCGCCGCTATTTAGGTGACCTGCCGGGAGATGTCATCGAACTGGAAACAGGCAAGCGCATCGGTGAGCACAAGGGACTGTGGTATCATACCATTGGTCAGCGTAAGGGACTGGGCTTCGGCGGCGGTCCTTGGTTTGTCATCAAGAAAGACGTAGAGAAGAATATCCTCTATGTGAGTCATGGCTATGACCCTCAGACAGCCTATAAACAGGAGTTCCCGCTGCACGATTTCCATTTCCTGACTCGCGAAGTGCCGATGTCACGGGTCACATTCAAGATCCGTCATACCCCGGAATATCATCCTGCTACCATCGAAAAACTGGAGGATGGCAGATGGATGATCCACTCGGATGAGGCTATTCATGGAGTGGCTCCTGGACAGTTCTGTGTGGTTTATGATGAGAATCACCACCGCTGTTACGGTTCGGGAGAAATCACGGTTTAGGACGATAAAACAAAAAATGTACGTGAAAAATTTGGTTTTCTCCTAAAAATAAGGTAATTTTGCAAACTAAAGAGAGAAAATAATATATGGAGAATATAAATAAGATAAGAAATTTCTGCATTATTGCACATATAGACCATGGTAAAAGTACCTTGGCAGACCGTTTGTTGGAGAAGACCCAGACGATTAAGATTACAGAGGGTCAGATGCTCGACGATATGGATTTGGAAAGAGAGCGCGGTATCACAATCAAGAGCCACGCCATCCAGATGGAGTATCAAGCAAAAGATGGACAAACATACATCCTCAATCTCATTGATACTCCGGGACACGTCGATTTCTCCTACGAGGTTTCTCGTTCCATCGCTGCTTGCGAGGGAGCGCTCTTGGTCGTAGATGCCACACAGGGTGTGCAGGCACAGACCATTTCCAACCTATATATGGCTATAGATCATGACCTGGAGATTATTCCGGTCATCAACAAGATAGATATGCCTTCGGCTATGCCGGAGGAGGTAGAAGACGAAATCATTGATCTCATTGGTTGCGAGCGTGAAGACATCCTCCGTGCGTCGGGTAAGACCGGTGAGGGTGTAGAAGATGTTCTTGAGGCTGTTGTCAATCGTGTTCCTCATCCAGAGGGTGATGACAAGGCACCTCTTCAGGCTTTGATTTTCGACTCCGTGTTCAATTCCTTCCGTGGTATTATCGCCTACTTCAAGATCGAGAATGGCGTCATCCGCAAGGGTGATAAGGTGAAGTTCTTCAATACGGGCATGGAATATGATGCTGATGAGATTGGAGTACTCAAGATGGACATGATTCCTCGCAAGGAATTGGGTACCGGTGAGGTGGGTTACATCATCTCTGGTATCAAGAATGCGACCGAGGTAAAGGTGGGTGATACCATTACCCATATCGCACGTCCATGCGAAAAGGCTATTGCTGGTTTCCAGGAAGTGAAGCCGATGGTCTTTGCGGGTGTCTATCCGATAGACCCGAGCGATTATGAAAACCTTCGTGCTTCGCTGGAGAAATTACAGCTCAATGATGCTTCCCTTACCTTCTCGCCAGAGAGTTCGGTGGCCTTAGGCTTCGGTTTCCGTTGCGGATTCCTCGGTCTGCTCCACATGGAAATCGTGCAGGAGCGATTAGACCGCGAGTTTAATATGGATGTCATCACCACGGTGCCTAACGTTTCCTATATGGTATATGACAAGCAGGGCGGTGAGAAGGAAGTCCACAATCCTTCGGGATTGCCTGATCCTACGATGATAGACCATATTGAGGAGCCCTATATCCGTGCCACCATCATCACGGTATGCGATTATATCGGTCCTATCATGAAATTGTGTCTGGATAAGCGAGGCGAACTCATCAATCAGGAATATGTGAGTGGCAATCGTGTGGAACTGCATTTCATGCTGCCTCTCGGTGAGATTGTCATCGACTTCTATGATAAATTGAAGAGTATCTCGAAGGGTTACGCTTCCTTCGACTACCATATCGACTGCTTCCGCCACTCTGATCTGGTGAAGCTCGACATCCTGCTCAATGGTGAACCAGTGGATGCCCTGAGTACACTGACCCACCGTGACAATGCAGTGGCTTTCGGTCGCAGAATGTGCGAGAAACTGAAAGACCTGATTCCACGCCAGCAGTTTGATATTGCCATTCAGGCAGCTATCGGAGCAAAGATTGTGGCGCGTGAAACCATCAAGCAGGTACGTAAAGACGTTACAGCCAAATGTTATGGTGGTGACGTGAGCCGTAAGCGCAAATTGTTGGAGAAGCAGAAGAAGGGTAAAAAGCGTATGAAACAGATTGGCAATGTAGAGGTGCCTCAGAAGGCTTTCCTCGCAGTACTCAAGTTAGACTAACTCATACTAGATTATAAATTTCCCTCATCTGTAGAGCATATGGGGGACCAAAATAAGGAGGATTGTAGAAATGCAAGAATTTAAGAACATGCCCCTGACGCGAGATATCGCAAGAGAGCTTGCCCGTAAGTACAGTACCATGACTTACGATGAATTAGATGTGCTGGAGAGTCTGCTCGTTCCTATCAAATATGGTAAGGGCGAAAAGATTCTTCAAGAGGGTGAGGTGTGTCGAAACATTTCATATATAGAGAAAGGATTAGTACGCCAGTTTTATTTTAAGAATGGTAAGGAGGTGACCGAGCACTTGGGTGTAGATCACTCCATATTCATGTGTATCGAGAGTTTGTTTAAGGAGGAACCTACCCGTTTGCAGGTGGAGGCACTGGAACCTACATTGGTCTATGCTTTGCCGAAGGCGAAACTGGAGGCTGCTGCTATGCGCAATGTCAATATCCAGATGCTTTATCGTAAGATTCTGGAAGAGAGCTTGATTCAGTCACAGATTCATGCCGATTTGGTCCGCTTCGAGTCTGCGCCTAATCGCTATAAGCGACTTTGTGATCTGAGTCCGCAGGTGGTGCTCCGTGCTCCGCTTACCTACATCGCCAATTATCTTCAGATGACACCGGAAACGTTGTCACGTATCCGTTCTGGTGTCCTTTTATAAGATATGTCATATGAATATAAAGAAATGAAAAAGAGGGTGTGTCATGTACTTATGACACACCCTCTTTTTTGATGTTTATTTCTTGATGTTTTATTCTGCAGTATAGAGGAAGCGCTTGATACTCTTCTTAGGAGTCTTCTCAAACTCTTCATCGTGGATGCGAATCTCGCTGATTTTGCTATAGGCAGGAATCATGGCGTTGAGCTCCTGACGGTTCTGTTCCATAATCTCCTCCAACTCTTTTCTACCTAAGTTCAAAGACTGAGCTTCGTCGAAATCTGGATAAACCAGACCGATGAGCTTATTACCCTTCTGAACCACTACGCTTTCGCTGACGAGTGCCAGGGAGTTGAGCTTATCTTCGATTTCCTCTGGATAGATATTCTGCCCCGATGCGCCCAAGAGCATGTTCTTGCTGCGGCCTTTGATGAACACATTGCCATCACCGTCCATCGTGCCGAGGTCGCCTGTATGATACCAGCCTTCCTTGTCGAGGGTAGTAGCTGTAGCTTCCTCGTTCTTGTAATAGCCGAGCATCACGTTAGGACCCTTTGCTAAAATCTCGCCTGGTACATTCTCTGGGTCTGGACTGTCTATCTTCACCATCATGTTTTTGGCAGCCTTACCACATGAACCTGGTACAAAGTGCTTGTAGTCCTCATAGCAGATGATAGGAGCACACTCTGTGGCACCATAACCTACGGTATATCTGAAGCCGATGCTATTCAGGAAACTCTCCACTTCCTGGTTGAAAGCAGCACCACCGATGATAATCTCATAGAAGTTTCCTCCAAAGGCCTGAGTCACCTGATCGCATATCTTCTCGCGTACCTTCTTGTTGATGACAGGCATGTGGAGAAGCATGCGCATGCGGTTGTTCTGTATCTTAGGGAAAACTTTCTTGCGGATAATCTTCTCGATAATCAGAGGCACAGCGATGATAATGGCTGGCTTGATGCGGCTGAATGCCTCGGCGATAATAGCCGGACTTGGGATGCGGGTGAGGAAGAATAGGTGGCAACCGGTGATAAACTCAAACAGGAACTCAAATGCCATACCATACATGTGAGCCATCGGAAGGATGCTGATGATAGAGTCGCCTGACTTGACCTCCTTCGGCAATACGTGCTGGGCGAAGTCGATGTTGCTCCAGAGCGCACGGTAAGGTACCATCACACCCTTGGAGAAACCGGTGGTTCCGCTGGTATAATTGATGAGCGCCATCTCCTCTGGATTCTCATCTATATAATAATGTACGTGTTCCTTACGGAAATACTTAGGGAATTTGATACCGAACATCTCGTTGAGGTGCTCACGGGCATAGGTCAACTTGTCTGTGCGGGATACCACCAGTGAATAATCTGGAATGTAGATGATGCCCTCCAAACCAGGCATCTTGGTAGCATCTACCTGAGTAGCCACTACATCACCCACAAAGAGCAACTTGGCATCGCTGTGGTTTACGATGTTGTGAATCTGGTCTGGCATGAACTCATGCAGGATAGGTACTGCAGTAGCACCATAGGTGAGGGTAGCAAGGAATGCTACAGCCCAGTTGGCACTATTGCGACCGCAGAGGGCAATCTTGTCACCCTTTACCACGCCTGAGTTTTCAAACATGATGTGTAATTTCTCGATTTTGCGAGCCACATCGTGATACTGCAAGGTTGCTCCCTTGTAGTCTGTTAGTGCATCCATATCCCAATGGTCTATGATGCTTTTCTGGATAAGTGCGTTAAAGCTAGGTATTTCCATACTCTTCTTGCTTTTACTATATCTATTTCAGCATGCTCCGTGGTTCCTTTCGCAAAAGGATTAGATGGCATCCTGGTATAGATATCGTTTAATTGATTTCTTTGCTGTTTTCTCGAATTCCTGGTCGTGCAACAGAATGCGCGACAACTTGGCAAATGTTGGTATTTGTTCGTTCAGTTCCTTGCGGTTCTGTTCCATAATGTTCTCTAAATCTTCCTGGGTGAATCCCAACGTGTTGGCTTCGTCCATATCTGGATGTACAAGACCTACAAGTTTGTCCCCCTTCTGGAGCACGATGCTTTCGTTCACCATTGCCATCGAGTTGAGTTTGTCCTCTATCTCTTCTGGATAAATATTTTGTCCGTTAGGACCTAAGAGCATGTTCTTGCTGCGGCCCTTGACGTAGAAATGTCCGTCCTCGCTCATCGTGGCAAGGTCGCCGGTATGAAACCATCCATCCTTGTCAATTACAGTATCTGTAGCCTCCTGGTTCTTGTAGTATCCCTGCATCACACAGATTCCCTTGCATACCAGTTCGCCCGGTACATTTTCGGGGTCCTTGCTGAGCACCTTTACATCCAGGTGGTTCACGCTCACACCACAACTGCCCGGCAGATATTCTTCTGTATTGGCAAAGGTGATGAATGGAGCGGTCTCGGTGGTTCCGTAAGCCATGGCGATAGGGAAGCCGATGTTGATGAGGAAACTTTCAATCTCCTTGTTGAGCGGTGCTCCGCCCACGACCACCTGACAAGCTTTGCCGCCAAATTCTGATAGTACAAAATCGCGGATTTTCTCCTTGATGCGCTTGTTGATTACTGGCATATTCATCAGTAATCTCACACGGTTGGTCTGTATCAATGGGAATACGTGCTTTCTGATAATCTTGTCAATCACCAATGGTACGGCGAAGATAATCTCCGGCTTCACTTCCTTGAAAGCCTCTGCGATGAGGGTAGGACTTGGCACACGGGTAAGGAAATAAATATGATGACCTTCTACCATGCTGAAGATGACGTCTGCCATCAGTCCATACATGTGGGCCATTGGCAGTGATACCAGGAAGTTGCAGTTTTTGCTGAGTCTTGGTGCAATGGTCTTCAACATATAGTCCAGGTTGCCCCAGAGTGCACGATAAGGAATCATCACACCCTTCGAAAAGCCTGTAGTACCGCTGGTATAGTTGATCATCGCCAATTCCTCTGGCTCATCTACATGGTATTTCACGTGCTCAGGACGGAAATACTTCGGATATTTATGACCAAAGATGGCGTTGAGATTCTCGCGGGCATAGGTCAGCTTCTCTGAACGTGAAAGGACAAGCGAGAAATCGGGTAGGTAGATGACACCTTCAAGAGAAGGCATCTCATCAGTATTAATCTCCGTTGCTACAACATCACCTACGAAAAGCAACTTACTCTCGCTGTGATTGACGATGTTGTGAATCTGTTCTGGTTTAAATTCGTTTTGAATGGGTACGATTACTGCACCGTAGGTAACAATCGCCAGGAAAGCTGCTGCCCACTGACTGCTGTTTCTACCGCAGACGGCTATTTTGTCGCCTTTCTTCACACCGCTGTTCTCAAACAGGATGTGGAGCTTCTCTATCTTTCTTGCAACATCATGATATTGTAATGTAGCGCCCTTGTAATCAGTCAGTGCGTCCAATTGCCAATTCTTGATGATGCTCTTCTCTATGTACGAGTTAAAACTAGGTATTGCATTCATTGCACAATTATCAAAATTTTGTGCAAAGATACCATAATTTCTGCACAGTACAAAAAAAAATGTGCACAAATTTCCAAAACGGATAAAAAAAGTGTAGTTTTATTCCATAATTGCCCTCATTTTAATAAATAATACAAGCAAATGAGAGTAATTATGGAATATCTGATGTTTTTTCTTACTCATATCTCATGCTCTTGGCAGGATGGATATGGGAAATCAAATAGCTTGGGGCTACCAGCATGAAGACACAAATCAGGAGAGTTGCGATGTTGAGTGCTACAATGAACAGCCAGTTGAATTCCACTGGTACCGTACTGACATAGTAGGTCTGGGCATCCAACTTGATGAGTCCGGTATGTTTCTGGATGGCCAAGATAGACAATGCTATAAGGTTTCCGAAAACAAGGCCCTTGCTGATGATAAACACGGCAAACCAGAGGAAGGTATGGCGGATCGTTTTGTTGCGGGCACCCAATGCCTTCATCACGCCTATCATGGAAGTGCGCTCTAAGATGATAATCAGCAATCCGCTGATCATTGTGACACCTGCTACGGCTAACATCAGGCCTAAGATAACCCATACATTCAGGTCCATCAGGTCGAGCCACTGGAATATCTGTGGGTTCAGATCCTTGATGGTTCCGCTACTGTAGGTTTCTCCATAGCGATCCACGGTTCGGTTGACGTTCTTCACATAGTAGTCTTCTGTTGTCTGCAACTGGTTGAAGTCTTTGACGGTAATCTCGGCACCGCTCGCCTGGTCTTCTTCCCATCCGTTGAGTTTTACGGCAGTATAGAGGTCGGTATAGACCATGATTTCGTCAAACTTCTTCAGATTGGTCTGGTAAATGCCTGAGATGGTGAACCGTCTGGTTCTCACACCGTTATTGTCGATGAAATAGGCGAAGATGCGCTGTCCGGTCTTCAGTCCCAACTTATCTGCCATCAACTGGGAGACGAGAATCTGGTTGTGACTTGCTTTGTCATCAAACTTAGGAATGCTTCCTTCCACCATGTTCTGGTGGATGAACGTAGAGTCGAATTCCGGTCCTACGCCTTTGAATCCAACACCTAAGAAGTCATTGTCAGTTTTCAGAATACCCTCTTTCATGGCAAATCGCTGTATGTGTTTCACGCCCGGCGCCTTCTTGAGGACTGTCATCATCGAGTCGTCCATCACCACTGGGTATTGGTTCATCTGCTGGAGGGTCATGAAGTCAGCCACTTGGATATGACTGCCGAAACCGATCACCTTGTCGCGGATGGTATGCTTGAAGCCTAACACCACGCATACAGAGACAATCATCACTGCCAACCCGATGGCAACACCGGCTGTGGCAATATGAATAGCAGGGCGAGAAACTTTACGTTTGTCGCCCTGTTCACTATATAATCTCTTTGCTATAAATAGAGGAAAATTCATCTATATTTTGTACTTTTATATTTTGTACTTTGAATTTTGAATTTTATGATTAGTAAAGCTGTTGAATTCTTCACTCTTCACTCTTCATTCTTCACTTTCTTAAAGTCCTTCATCTTCTACTCTTCCTGGATAAGCTTCCAGTGCTTTTGCCAAGACGAGGAGAGCACGCTCCAAGTCGTGCTTCTTCAGCACATAAGCCATACGTACCTGGTTGCGACCTGCTCCCGGAGTAGTATAGAAACCAGAGGCTGGGGCCATCATCACGGTCTCGCCCTCGTATTCAAACTCTTCAAGACACCAGCGACAGAACTTGTCAGAATCGTCGATAGGCAACTTGGCTACGGTATAGAAGGCTCCCATTGGGATAGGAGAATAGACACCAGGGATGCGGTTGAGTCCATCAATCAGACACTTACGGCGCTCTACGTACTCATCATAGACATCACGATAGTACTCCTCTGGTGCATCAAGAGATGCTTCTGCTACAATCTGACCAATGAGTGGAGGAGAGAGACGTGCCTGACAGAATTTCATCACGGCCTTGCGAATCTCTGCATTCTTGGTAATCAAGGCTCCAATACGGATACCACACTCGCTGTAACGCTTGGATACTGAGTCGATGAGCACGGTGTTCTGTTCGATACCCTCCAGGTGCATGGCACTGATGTAAGGACTACCTGTATATATATATTCACGGTAAACCTCATCAGAGAAGAGATAGAGGTCATACTTCTTCACGAGGTCGCGAATCTGGTTCATCTCACGTCGGGTATAGAGGTAACCGGTTGGGTTGTTTGGGTTACAGATCAGGATGGCACGGGTGCGCTCATTGATGAGTTCCTCAAACTTCTCCACCTTAGGCAAGGAGAAACCTTCCTCGATGGTGGTGGCGATGGTGCGAATCTTGGCACCCGCAGAGATGGCAAATGCCATATAGTTGGCGTAAGCTGGTTCTGGCACGATAATCTCGTCGCCAGGGTTCAGGCAGCTCATGAATGAGAAGAGCACAGCCTCAGAACCTCCCGATGTAATGATGATATCATCGGCAGTTACGTTGATATTGAATTTCTTGTAGTAATCCACTAACTTCTCTCTATAGCTCAGGTACCCCTGGCTTGGAGAATATTCCAGGATGCTACGATCTATGTGCTTCAATGCATCCAGACCGCATTGAGGTGTAGGAAGGTCAGGCTGACCGATGTTGAGGTGATACACCTTAACCCCACGTTTTTTTGCTGCGGCAGCCAAAGGAGCCAACTTTCTGATTGGTGACTCTGGCATTTCGATACCGCGTACTGAAATTTCAGGCATCTTATTTCTTTCTTTTATGAACTGTTGATATGTGAAATTCGCCTTATCTTCCATCGGATGATGTTGGCATTTCTACATTTGGATGCAAAGGTAATCAATTTCGGCGAAAATGGAGAAAGATAGCTAAAGATTTTTAGTTTTTTCATAAAAAACGCTTATGAATCTTGCTTATTTGTTTTCTTTTTTATAACTTTGCATTGTTTTTTCCGTATTAACGGGATTTATAATGTTATATAAATAATAAGGTATATTATGAGATCAAGAACAGGTACTTGGTTTACTACCAAGGTAAAATATCAGAAGACTCAGGAAGATGGTACCGAGAAAGTGGTATCTGAAACCTATGTAGTGGATGCGTTGAGTTTTACAGAGGCTGAGAGCAGTATCATCGATGAGATGTCTGTCTATGTAAGCGGTGAATTCCACGTTTCCGGTATCACCAAGTCTGCCTTCGGAGAGATTTTCTTCAGTGATGTGGATGATGATGACAAATGGTATAGAGCCAAACTCCAGTTTATCACCATTGATGATAAGAGTGATAAGGAAAAGCGTACCAACGTGGTTTACCTCGTACAGGCTAAGTCGCTTGCTCGTGCCTTGAGATACATCGATGAGGTGATGGGCAAGACGATGATTGATTACGATACAATCGGTATCAACGAGACGCCTATTATGGATGTCTTTGAACATCAGGTTGCTTCTGAGAAAAAAGAGGAGAAGAATGATGTTCCTGAATACGAACAGGAGAATAAGTAAATGGAACATGACGTAAAGAGAAATCTCCGAGAGGTCCTCGGCAACTTGCCAGAAGGCGTTCGCCTCGTTGCCATCAGCAAGTTTCATCCCAACGAATATATCGAGGCTGCTTATGAAGAGGGTCAGCGTGTCTTTGGCGAAAACCATGAACAGGAACTGGCTCGTAAGGTGGAGTCGCTGCCTAAGGATATTGAGTGGCATTTCATCGGTCATCTTCAAACCAATAAGGTGAAGTACATCGCTCCTTACATCGCTATGATCGAGGCTGTGGATAGCCTGAAACTGCTGAAGGAAATCAACAAGCAGGCTGCCAAGCACGATAGGGTGGTTAAGGTTTTGCTTGAACTGCATATTGCAGCGGAGGAAACCAAGTATGGCTTAACCCTCGATGCCTGCCGCCAACTCTTGGAGGAAGGTGAGTGGAAAGAGATGAAGAACGTGCAGATTTGCGGTCTGATGATGATGGCATCTCATGTCGATGACCAGCATCAGATTGCCAGCGAGTTTGATACGGCTGCCCGTTTCTTTGATGAGGTCAAGGCTAAGTACTTCGCTGATTGCCCTGAATTCTGTGAGCGAAGCTGGGGAATGAGCCACGACTACCAGTTGGCTGTCCAGCATGGCTCTACGATGGTTCGCGTCGGAACTACAATCTTTGGTCCGAGAGTATATTAGCCAATGGCCGCAAGGCCAAATCCGTGAATAATCCGTGGAGCAAGAATGTTCCGATAACTCCGCGTCATCCGATGAAAAGAATCTGAAGAAAAGAATCTGAAGAGACGAAAAAGAGGGTGTGTCATAATCCATGACACACCCTCTTTTTTGTATTAGTTGAATATGTATCTTACAGAGAACTGGATAGAATAGGTAGAACTGAAACTTGTCAAATTGGTATAAGTCTTGTCCAAGATGTTCTTTCCATTCTTCTGGAAGTTGAATGCTCCTGTCTTTGAGTCGTACTTCAACAACTGCATGTTGTTTACGCTCTTGTAGAGACCCCAACTGCTGTGGAGCAGGTTAGCCAGGTTCTTGATATCAACACCAAATTGCAGGGTGTTCTTCTGACCGGCTACCTTGAGGTAGAAGTTCTGGTTGAACTTGAAATCCAACTGATGGTGCCATGGCATGATAGCGCCACCACGCTCTGTATATCTGCCCTTGCGATCCTTCAGGTAAGAATCCTGGTTGATATAAGCCCAGAAATCATCACGCTGGTCATCTGCACTGTAGGTCACGTTACCATTTTTATCCTTTACATCTGCAAAGTTCCAGTCGTCGAGGTCGCGACGTGAAGCAGGAACGTACAACAGACCGTTTGAACCATAGTCGTTTACTACGTTTGAAGATAAGATGTAAGAGTAGCGTGCACAGCTATAACCACCGGCATAACCCAAGTTCATACCCTCGTAGATCAGACCCACCTCTGTACCGAAATGCTTAGCGTAGTCTTTCTTGTAAGAAGCAGAAACGATCACACGGTGAGGAGCTACGTATGTGCCCAAACCGGTTTCCATGTCATTATTACCGTTGATAGAGTAACGGTTGTTGTAGTATGCAGAAGAAACCTGGTCGCCTACACCGTCACCATAAGAGCGGGCTCTTGAGTGAGTATAGGATGCAGAGATGTTGAGACCGAAGTCAAATCTCTTGGCAAGCGATGTGGTGATAGAATAATAATATGCCTTATGACCTGCATTGGTAATCATGTAAGGGTTGTTACCATTTCCGCTGGCTGTGTAGTAGCGGCGGGTATCACCAGGAGCCAAAGTGATGGTTGATTCTCCATCCCAAGAGTAGTTCAGGTTGGTCACAGTTGCTGGGTTGAATTCACGGCTGTAGATACCCTCTACAGAGAAGTCAATACCGCCAGGCAACTTCGCGTCGATAGCCAAAGAACTCTTCCATGTTGCGTTCATCTTCAAATCCTTGTCGATGATGGTAGGAGTAGAAGGAGCTGCTGCGTTCTCACGACTTGCAGGAACCGTGAGGTCCTTCAACTGGTCAGCACGGTTTACATGGAAATTAGGCTGACCGTATGCTGCTTCGTTGGCCTTATTATAATAATAGGTGTATTGACCACAACCGGCATTACCCACAGCAGATACGAGCCATACAAATGGTAAACGACCTACAAAGTAACCTGTACCACCACGGAGCACGAGCTTCTGGTCGCCAAGAACATCCCAATTGAAACCTACACGAGGTGAAACGGTAATCTTTGCGTCTGGCAACTGGTCTGTATTGTAGCTATAATACTTGCCGTCGTTGGCTCTGTACTTCAATGCACCGAAAGCCGCATTGTAGTTGTTCTTCAACTCAGGATAGATAGGCAACTCGAAACGCAAACCTGCGGTGAGGCGGAAACGGTCAGAGAAATTGATCTGGTCCTGAACGTAAGCAGAGAACTGGTTGTATTTCATCTTAGCCAAGAACTGGTCGCTGCCATCCATAGGGAAGGTAATGCCGTATGCTGCTGGTTTTCCACCTGCCATGAAATCTTCTGGAGAAGAATATACGTAGTAACCTGCTGAAGCGGCACCGAATCCATTGGTAGCCTCGTTGGTCTCATACTGCACACCAGCGATGAAATTCTGGATACCTACTGCCCATGTTGCTTCATCAGTAGCCACGAATGTCTTCACCTGACGGAGGTTACCCTCTGTGAATGGGTCTGGACCTAAGCCCATGTAAAATGCGCCGTCCTTCAGAATATCCACTGTTGGGAACATTCCTCCAAGATAGGTACGAGGCTCATCCTGGTAAGAGTATGTCAAGCGAAGGGTGTTGTTCCATCCGCCCCACTTAGAATTCCATTCACCAGCTACAGAGGTAAAGTTCTTTTCCTGATAGTAACGGGCACTCTCGAAATAAAGACCTGAGTTGGCTGTACGGCCAGACTGTGACTTTCCGCCTGAGATGGCGATGCCATCAGATGTTCCACCAGGATAAATCTCTGAATCCTTGAATGGAGTGGTAGAACTGGAAGGACTGTTGGAATCCTTGTCATGGCTTTTGGAGAAGCGGAGATTCACCTTGTTAAACTTGTTGATGTTCCAGTCTAAACGAGCCAGGAACTTGTAAGAAGGTGTGTCGAGAGAATAACCCTGGTAGCGACCTGGGTTGTAACCATACTTGCTCTGGAGGAACTGGAGCATATTGTCCATGTCGCTCTGCAAAGGACGGTGTACGGTACCGGAGTTTGGCTTCCATGCGTCGGTTGCACTCATTCGGGCTGTACCTGAAGGACCGGCTGAGATGTTTGCCTGATATTCGCCATTCGCAAAGAAGAAGAGTTTGTCCTTAATGATAGGACCTCCCAAACTGACTCCCCATGTGGTAGAGTGAGACTGGAGACGGTTCAACTCGTAGTCGGAAACCTTGTCGCCACGGAGATGAGAGTTGGTGGTGTACATATAGGCTGTACCCTTAAACTGATTGGTACCACTCTTGGTAACTGCACTGATGGCACCTCCTGTAAATCCGCTCAGACGTACGTCATAAGGAGAGGAAGATACGGATACCTGATCCAATGCATCCAGAGAGATAGGTGAACCATTACCAGGAAGGTTGCCGCCGATACCGAAAGCATTGTTGAATGCTGCACCATCGACAGTCACGTAACTCTGGCGGTAATTACCACCACCCACAGCAAAACCGCTGCCAATCTGGGCACCCTGTGGAGTCAACTTCAAGATGTCGTTCATGCTACGGCTCACGGTAGGAATGCTCTCAATCTGTCCGGCGTTGATACTGGTAGTAGCACCAGCGCGGTCTGTACGCATGTTGTTGTTGCGGGAAGCAGATACAACAACTTCTTCGAGCAACTCGGCATTCTCTTTGAGCGTTTCGTCCAATACAGTGTTTTGTCCCAAAGGCAAGTTTACACCCTTCAAAACCTTGGAAGAGTAACCGATATAGGAAACTTCCACTTTGTAAGGACCACCAGGTTGCAAACCCTGGATAGAGTAACGGCCATTGGCATTGGTGGTTGCTCCATAAACTGTACCGGAAGGCTCATGGGTTACTTTGATGGTAGCACCAATGACGTCCTCATTGTTGGCAGTAATCTTACCACTCAGACTTGATGTGGTAATCTGAGCCATTGCCTGTGATACAAAGAAAATCAGCAAGGCAAAGAGTAAATGCAATTTTTTTTGCATACCTTATAAATAATTAGTTAATAATATTTTGGGGCTAAACTTTCTGTCGGTTTTAACCTCCATTTTCAAATATGCTGCAAAATTATATAATTTTTTCCGTATTCTTGTTAAGAAAATGTGAAAAAATTGCCTCAAATCCTAAAAAATACACTTTTGTTACCATTTTGCGACATTTTATGGTTCTTGTCTCTTTCGCCTTTTTTCTTTTACGATCCCTTTTTCCTGCATATTTAGCATAATTATACAACAAATTCATATGAAGAATCAAAAAATGATGGCAAAATGATAAAAAATGAAAGAAAACTGCTACGATATGAAAAATATTTCGTATTTTTGCAAACAGTTTAGTTTAAATAGTGAATAAATTGCATAGTTTAATTTAAATAGTGAATAAGATGATACTGGACATTGACATGCTGAGAAGCTTCTATGCTTCGTATTCTGAAAGTGTAGCTCAGGCTAAAGCTACGGTAAAACGACCTCTTACTTATGCCGAGAAGGTGCTTTTTGCTCACCTTTTCGACCCTTCACAGTTGCGCCCTTATAAAAGAGGTGTGGAATATGTTGATTTTCGACCTAATCGTGTGGCGATGCAGGATGCGACGGCTCAGATGGCTCTTCTTCAGTTCATGAATGCGGGTAAGGACAAAGTGGCCGTACCTGCCTCTGTTCATTGTGATCACTTGATTCGTGCGGATGTGGGGGTAGAAAAAGACCTTCCTGAGGCGTGCAAGACCAATAAGGAGGTTTATGACTTCTTGAAGTCTGTTTCTCAGAAATACCATATCGGCTTTTGGGGACCGGGTGCTGGTATCATCCATCAGGTGGTACTTGAAAACTATGCCTTCCCTGGTGGTATGATGGTGGGTACTGACTCTCATACACCTAATGCCGGTGGACTCGGAATGGTGGCTGTTGGCGTTGGTGGTGCGGATGCCGTGGATGTTCTTACCGGTCAGCCTTGGGAACTCAAGATGCCTCGTCTCATCGGTGTTCATCTTACTGGTAAACTTTCTGGTTGGGCTACTCCTAAGGATGTAATCCTCGAAATTCTCGGTATTCTTACCGTGAAGGGTGGTACCAATGCCATTCTCGAATACTTCGGTGATGGTCTTGACAGTATTTCTACTACTGGTAAGGCAACAATCTGTAATATGGGTGCAGAACTGGGTGCTACCTGTTCTATCTTCCCATTCGATGGAAATGCGGATGAGTATCTCCGTAAGACTGGCAGAGCGGAGATTGCTTCTCTTGCCCAGCAGAATGCAGCTGAACTCCGTGCTGATGATGAGGTGCTTGCCAATCCGTCTGCTTTCTATGATCAGATTGTGGAAATCGACCTCTCTAAGGTGGAACCTCATCTCAATGGTCCGTTTACGCCAGATGCGGCTACTCCTATCTCTCACATGAAGGCGAAAGGTCCTGCCAATGATTATCCGATGGTGGTGGAAGTGGGATTGGTGGGCAGTTGTACCAACTCTTCTTACCAGGATCTCGCCCGTGCTGCCAGTGTGGCTCGTCAGGCTTATGAGAAGGGTATTCAGGTGAAAGGTCAGTTGATTATCAACCCGGGTTCAGAACAGATCCGCTATACTGCTGAACGTGACGGCATCCTCGATGATTTCAAGAAGATCGGTGCGCTGATCATGACCAATGCCTGTGGTCCATGTATCGGACAGTGGAAGCGACATACGGATGACAATACGCGCAAGAATGCCATCGTTACTTCTTTCAATAGAAACTTCCGCCGTCGTGCTGATGGCAACCCGAATACTTACGCCTTTATCGGTAGCCCTGAATTGACGGTAGCACTCACCATCGCCGGTCGTCTTGACTTTAATCCTGCTACGGATACCTTATTAGATAAGGATGGCAACAGCGTGAAGTTGGATGCGCCTACTGGTTTTACTTTCCCTCCTAAGGGATTTGCAGTAGAAAATAAGGGCTTTATCGCACCGAGCGAGGAAAATGCCAACGTTGAGGTGGTGATTGCTCCGGATAGCAACCGACTCCAGAAACTCGCTCCGTTTGCTGCCTGGGATGGTAAGGATCTGATCGATATGCCGCTGCTGATCAAGACGGAGGGTAAGTGTACAACAGACCATATCTCTATGGCAGGTCCTTGGTTGAAGTTCCGTGGACATCTGCAGAACATCTCCGACAACCTCCTGATGGGTGCCGTGAATGCTTTCAATGGTGAGAGCAACAAGGTGAAAAACCAGTTGGATGGCAAATATGTGGAGGTTTCTACTGCTGCCAAGGCTTATAAAGCTCAGAATATCAGCAGCATCGTAGTGGCAGAAGATAACTATGGTGAGGGTTCTTCTCGTGAACATGCTGCGATGGAACCTCGATTCCTCAATGTGAAGGTGATTCTTGCCAAGAGCTTCGCCCGTATCCACGAGACCAATCTGAAGAAGCAGGGTATGCTTGCGCTTACTTTCTGCAACAAGGATGATTATAATAAGGTACAGGAGGACGATCGTATCTCTTTGACTGGTCTCAAGGAGTTTGCACCGGGCAGTCATCTTACCATCACCCTCAAGCACAAGGACGGCTCTGAGGATAGCTTCGAGGTAGAACATACCTATAATGATACGCAAATCGCATGGTTCAAGGCTGGTAGTGCATTGAATTTTGCTGCGCGTAAATAACATTCTAATTTGAATAATTATGAACAAGGAATATTTGATATATAAATTAAGCGATGAGGTTAAGAACTCATGCAAGATTGATAAGGAGGCATTCACCAAATTCAATGTGAAGCGTGGTCTTCGCAATGAGGATGGTTCGGGTGTGCTCGTCGGTTTGACCAATATCGGTAATGTGGTGGGTTATGAGCGTGATGAGCAAGGTAAATTGAAACCTACCGAGGGTAAGCTCTACTATCGTGGCTATGAATTGGATGACCTTGTAACTCCGCTTCTCAAGGAGAAACGATTCGGTTTTGAGGAGGTGGCTTTCCTTTTGCTCTCCGGTCAGTTGCCTGACAAGGAGGAACTGGAGGCTTTCAAGGAACTCATCAATGATAATATGCCGCTTGATCACCGTACCATTACGCATATTATTGAACTGGAGGGTACCAATATCATGAATATCCTGGCTCGTTGTGTGCTCGAAATGTACACTTTCGATCCAAATCCTGATGATATCAGTCGTGACAACCTGATGCGCCAAAGTGTAGAGTTGATTGCTAAGTTCCCTACCATCATCGCATACGCATACAATATTTATCGTCACTCTGTACAGGGTAGAAGTTTGCATATCCGTCATCCACGTGAGAACCTCTCTATTGCAGAGAATTTCCTCTATATGATGAAGCATGAGAATTATTCTGAACTGGATGCGCGTATGCTCGACTTGCTCCTGATTATCCAGGCTGAGCATGGTGGTGGTAACAACTCTACCTTCACCGTACGTGTTACTTCTTCCACCCGTACGGATACCTACAGTTCTATTGCTGCTGGTATCGGTAGTTTGAAGGGTCCTCTTCATGGTGGTGCCAATATCAAGGTTATCAATATGTTCCATCATCTGAAGGAAACGATCAAGGATTGGACGAATATCAGTGAACTTGATATCTATTTGAAGCGAATGCTCAACAAGGAGGCTTATGACAAGACCGGTCTGATCTATGGTATCGGTCATGCTGTCTATACTTTGAGCGACCCACGTGCAGTGGAGTTGAAGCGTCTGGCTGGTGAGTTGGCTAAGGAAAAGGGTAGAGAGGATGAGTATAACTTCCTGAAACTCATCGAACAGGAAGGTATCAAGTGCTTGCAGGAACATCGTGGTGGTAGCAAACCAGCTTGTGCCAACCTCGACTTCTATAGCGGTTTCATCTATGAGATGATTGGTTTGCCACAGGAAATCTATACCCCAATCTTCGCCATGGCACGTATCGTGGGTTGGACAGCCCATCGCATCGAGGAACTGAATTTCGAAGGTCGCCGTATCATTCGTCCTGCTTATAAGAATATTTTGGGAGAGTTGGATTATACGCCGCTCATGGACAGATAAAACAATTATTTATCTCGCAAGAAAAGTTTTTGCACGCTTTTCTTGCGAGATTTCTTCATTTTTAGTACCTTTGCACCCAGATTTCAAACATTAACATAGAATTTATACTCTTATGGGAGGCATATTCGGAACGATTTCCAAGAAAAGTTGTGTCGCAGACCTTTTCTACGGCACTGATTACAACTCACATCTCGGCACACGCCGAGGCGGTTTGGCAACCTACAGTCAGGATAAAGGCTTCGTGCGCTCTATCCACAACCTCGAAAGCTCTTATTTCAGAACCAAGTTTGAACCTTCATTAGATAAGTTTGAAGGGGCTACCTCTGGTATTGGAGTCATCAGCGATACGGATGCACAACCGCTCATCATGAACTCTCATCTTGGCCGATTTGCCATCTGCACAGTGGCAAAGATTGCCAACAAGGATGAACTTACCCAACATTTGCTGGAGAAGAACATGCACTTTGCTGAGATGTCTTCCGGCAGTACCAATCCTACCGAACTTGTAGCTTTGCTCATCATTCAGGGCAAGACTTTCAAAGAGGGAATCGAGAATGTGTATCATCACATCAAGGGCTCTTGTACCATGATGATTCTCACCGAGGATGGTATCATCTGTGCCCGTGACAGTTGGGGACGCACGCCGCTCATTATCGGCAAGAAGGATGGTGCCTATGCTGCTTCCAGCGAATCTACTTCTTTCCCTAATCTCGACTATGAGACTGAGTATGAGGTGGGTCCGGGAGAGATTGTGAAGATAACTGCTGATGGTCTTGAACAGCTGAGACCAGCCAATAAGAAGATGCAGATCTGTTCTTTCCTGTGGGTTTATTATGGTTTCCCAACTTCTACCTACGAGGGACGTAATGTGGAGGATGTGCGCTTTACCAATGGTTGCAACCTCGCCAAGACCGACGATGTGGAGGTGGATTGCTGCAGCGGTATTCCTGATTCGGGTACGGGTATGGCTATGGGTTATGCTGCTGGTAAGGGTGTGCCTTACCAGCGTTGTATTGCCAAATATACGCCTACTTGGCCTCGTTCGTTTACTCCAAGCAACCAGAGTATGCGCTCCTTGGTAGCTAAGATGAAACTGATACCTAACAAGGCGATGCTCAAAGGCAAGCGAGTTCTTTTCTGCGATGACAGTATCGTAAGAGGTACCCAGTTGCGTGATAATGTGAAGGTTCTTTTCGATCAGGCTGGTTTGAAGGAATGTCACATGAGAATCGCCTGTCCTCCATTGGTTTACGGTTGTCCGTTTATCAACTTCACTTCTTCCAAGAGCGACATGGAATTGATTACTCGTCGTATCATCGAGAAGTTTGAAGGCGATGCCAATAAGAATCTCGATAAATATGCTATTACGGGTTCTCCTGAATATCAGAGAATGGTGGACGAGATTGCGCGTCAACTCGGTTTGACCACTTTGAAGTTCAATACCATCGAACAGTTGATTGAGGCGATCGGCTTACCGAAATGCCAGGTCTGCACTCATTGCTTTGATGGCAGTAGCGAATATACGCTGCATGAATTTGCAGATGAGGAATAAAAAAATGAGGGTGTGTCATGGTCTTATGACACGCCCTCATTTTTTGATAGGGCGTTTATTTCTGTTTCCGTAGAATAATCAGAGTTACACCGGCAAGAATAGCAACAATACCGAGCGCAAGCTGCAGGGTAAAGGATTCCCCAAAAATGCAGACGCCAATCACGACTGCGGTAACAGGTTCCAAGGCTCCCATGATGGCAGCAGGGGTACTGCCGATGAGATTGATGGAAATCGTCATGAAGAAGAGCGAGAGTACCGTTGGCAAAAGAGCGAGTTGGGCTGCACAGAGCCACTGCTTCGGTGTTTCCAGCATTTGGAAATTCTCACCCGAAATCCACGTGAAAAGGGCAACGGTTATCAGACCGAATACCAATATCCAGAAGGTGAATTTGACATTCGACATGGTGTTGTTCTTCCACTGGTTGATGGAGATGATATAAACGGCATAGAGCAGGGAGGAGGCCATCACAAGGGCAAAACCCGCTGTGCTCAACTTGGCGTTTCCATCTCCCTGATAGAGAAGTCCGACACCTGAAACGGCGAGAAGAATGGCGATGGTACTGGTCCAGGTGACCTTCTCATGGAAGAAGGCGGTCATCAGGATTGCAGTCATGATCGGATAGACAAAAAGCAGGGTACTTGCGATTCCTGCTGCCATATAATGAAAACTGACATAGAGCGTGGTGGAAGAGAGGGCGAAGAAACTGCCTAAGCATGCCAGACGGATGGCATGACCCCACTTGATGGCGAAACTTTCACGGCGTACCAGTAAGACGATGGCAAACATGACTACTGCTAAAAGGTAGCGATAGGTCAGGACGGAACCGGAAGAGAATCCGTCATGGTAGAGTTCTAAGGTACCCAATGGGTTGGTACCATAACAAACGGCGGCAATGATGCCCGCCAGAAAACCTTTAACTTGATTACTGTTCACTTTTTTGTTTTTTATATTGTTGGTTCATTTTGGGCTGCAAAGGTACTCATTATTTTGATAAAAAACGCTTTTATTCCAGCATTTTTCCTTTTTTTGTATTTTTCTCTTTGTGCTTCGGGTGAAAAGTTGTACTTTTGCCCCCAAATATCGGTTTTTTCATTGAAACTGATGATGGTTTAAAGATAAAAAGTTGTATTATGGAACCCATTCGTAAAATCGAAAAGGTGAGCCTGAGAAATCTCCACATGGAGGATTATGACCAGCTCGCTAAATCTTTCAAGCGTATCTACGCTGATTCTGACGTGTTCTGGACACGCCAGCAAATCAAGAAACTCATTACTATATTTCCTGAAGGTCAGGTTGTCATCATCGTGGATGATAAGATTGTAGGATGTGCCCTGTCTATCATCGTCAATTATAATATGGTGAAGGGTGATCATACTTATGCGCAGGTGACTGGTAACGAGACTTTCAATACACATGATCCTAATGGTAATATTCTCTATGGTATTGAGGTGTTTATCCACCCTGATTACCGTGGCTTGCGATTGGCACGCCGTATGTACGAGTATCGCAAGGAATTGTGCGAAAAGTTGAATCTGAAGGCAATCATGTTTGGTGGTCGTATTCCTAACTATCATAAGTATGCGGATCAGATGCGTCCGAAGGAGTATATCGAGAAGGTGCGCTCCCGTGAAATCTACGACCCGGTACTCACGTTCCAGTTGAGCAATGATTTCCACGTCCGTCGTGTCATCCGCAATTATCTGCCAAGTGATGAGGAGAGTGAACACTGCGCCACACTGTTGCAGTGGGATAATATCTATTACCAGCCACCAACGGATAGTTTTGTAGATAAGAAACCTACGGTGCGTATCGGATTGGTTCAGTGGCAGATGCGTCCTTATGCTTCTGTGGATGATCTCTTTGAACAGGTGGAGTTCTTCGTGGATTCCGTGTCTGACTATAAGAGTGATTTTATCCTTTTCCCAGAATACTTTAATGCTCCGCTGATGGCGAAGTTTAATGACATGGGTGAAGCGCAGAGTATTCGTGAAATGGCTCAATATACGGAACAGATCCGTGACCGTTTCCGTGAGTTGGCTATCAGCTATAACATCAATATCATCACGGGTTCTATGCCACTGGTAAAGGAAGACGGGGCACTTTATAACGTGGGTTTCCTCTGCCGCAGAGATGGTAGCGTGGATATGTATGAGAAGATTCACGTGACTCCAGATGAACAGAAATGCTGGGGATTGACAGGCGGTAGCAAAATCCAGACTTTTGATACCGACTGTGGCAAGATAGGTATTGTCATCTGCTATGATGTGGAGTTCCCTGAACTCTCCCGTCTGATGGCACAGGATGGTATGCAGATTCTCTTTGTACCATTTATGACCGATACGCAGAATGCCTACTCTCGTGTGAGAGTCTGTGCACAGGCGCGTGCTATCGAGAATGAGTGTTATGTGGCGATTGCAGGTAGTGTAGGCAACTTGCCTCGTGTGCATAATATGGATATCCAGTATGCACAGAGTGCCGTATTTACACCATGTGATTTTGCCTTCCCTAATGATGGTAAGCGCTCGGAGGCGACACCGAATACGGAAATGATCCTGATTTCGGATGTAGATTTGAATCTTCTCAATGAGTTGCATACGTATGGTGCTGTTCGCAATATGCGCGACAGACGCAAGGATCTTTATGAATTGAAAAAGAAATAATGTACAAGATAGAGATATCGGAGCGGACGCTCCATTTCAAGGTGCCGGCAGGAACATCAAGAGGCGTTTATACCACCCGGCATAGTTTCTTCCTCACGCTATCCTCGGATGAAGTTCCGGGCGTGAAAGGTGTGGGCGAATGTGCTACGCTCCCGGATTTGAGCTGTGATGCGAAACCGGAATATGAGGCGACACTGCGACAGGTCTGTCAACTGGTGGAACAGATGGGACGTATTCCGTATGATATGATTCGTGCCTATCCGAGCATTACTTTTGGATTGGAATCGGCATTTGCAGACTTCTTCCATCAGGTAAAGGTGGCAGCAACTGCTGATCCTTCTTCTGTTGCCTTGCAGACATTTGCAGTTCCGGCTTGGGCAAATGGCTTGGGAAAATTGTATGATACGCCTTTTGCACGCGGGGAAGCGGGGATTACCATCAACGGACTCGTGTGGATGGGCTCTTACGATGAAATGTTAGGAAGACTGGAGGAGAAACTGAAAGAGGGTTTCCATTGCGTGAAACTGAAGATTGGTGCCATCGACTTCCTGAAAGAACTGGATCTGGTCAAGTGTATCAGAGAGCGCTATTCCAAGGAGGAGGTGCAACTGCGTGTGGATGCCAATGGTGGTTTCTCTCCGGAGGATGCGATGAGTCGCCTGGAAACATTGGCAAGATACGATATTCATTCCATCGAACAGCCTATCAAACAGCATCAGTGGCCTAAGATGGCTGAACTCTGCCGGGAGACTCCGTTGCCGATTGCGCTTGATGAGGAATTGATCGGTGTCAATGTCCGTTCGATGAAGCAGGCACTGTTGGATACCATCCGGCCGCAATATATTGTTTTGAAACCTTCACTCCATGGAGGTATGTATGGATGTGAGGAATGGATTTCCCTTGCCCGGGAAAGAGGAATTGGGAGTTGGATCACATCCGCTTTGGAAAGCAATGTAGGACTGAATGCGATTGCCCATTTCTGTGCTAAGGTCTATGGAGAGGAAGCGTATGGTGCTGAGGCTCCTGTGGCACAAGGACTTGGAACAGGGAAGTTGTTTGAGGATAATTTGCCGAGCCAATTAGAGATTCGGGGAGAAAAATTGTTTTTTCTTCCCTAAGTCTCCTGTTTTTCTTTTTGAAGACAATAAAAGGGTCAAGTTTCGCAAGTTCAGAAGTTAATGAAGTTAAAGGAGTTATCGCTCCCTACGGTCGCTGAGGAGTTAAGACAACAGTCTTTTTGGCGTAGTTATTAAGCTGCAAGACATACGTCTTAACTCCTTAACTTCCTTAACTCCTTTAACTTCCTGATATGCGAAAGTTCAATAAAAGGGAATACGATGCACTTGAAGGATTTTTTAGAGATATGGGAAAATGAGGAGGACAGGGTGCTGGTACATACCAGTGGCTCTACCGGTAAACCGAAGGAGATGTGGGTCGAGAAGGATAAGATGAGAAACTCGGCTCGCATTACCTGTGATTTCTTGGGGATTCAGTCCGGTGACTCCGCATTTCTCTGTTTGCCTCTCGATTATATTGCAGGCAAAATGATGACGGTGAGAAGCATCGAGAGAGAACTTCGGCTCGTTTGTGTCGAACCCTGTGGTCATCCACTCTCCAATGAAGCTCTTCAGCAGGCTACTGCTGTTGATTTCCATACTTCATCTTCCTGTTCTGCTGCTACGATTTTAGCGGAAGGTATCGATTTTGCTGCCATGGTACCGATGCAGGTATTCAATTCGCTCAGCGTACCAGAAGAAAGGGAAAGGTTGGGGAGAATTAAAAACCTGATCATTGGGGGTGGAGCCATTGATGAGGCACTCGCTGCTGAATTGATGACTTTGCCGGAAGAGATAGCGGTTTGGAGTACTTATGGCATGACGGAAACACTGTCGCATATCGCCTTGAGACGACTGAACGGACCGGATGCGAGTGAGTGGTATCATCCCTTTGCTAGCGTAAAGGTGGAAGTGAACCGGGAAGGGTGTCTTGTGATTGATGCACCCTTGGTTTGTGCAGAAAAGTTAGTGACCAATGATATAGCCGAACTGAAAGTGATGGATGCTTCCGAGTCATGGGGTAGCCATCGGGTTGCCTTTCGTATCAAGGGCAGGAAAGATTTTGTAATCTGTTCCGGCGGTGTGAAAATCCAGATAGAGGAGGTGGAGGATAAACTCCGCCCATTTCTCCAGTCTCCGTTTATGATAACGAAGAAGAAGGATGAAAAGTTTGGGGAAATGGCTGTACTCGTCTCTGAGGATGTGGATTTGAATGAAGTAGAACGGGTTTGCAAGGAGCAACTTCCTAAATTCTGGGTGCCGAAACAGTTCATACATGTTGACAAGATACCGATGACGGAAACGGGAAAAGTAAAAAGAGGTGGCTTTTTTGAAACAAGAATGCCATTGATGCGCTCAATGCACCGATGAACAGAATGGCAGGTCTGAAGATCAAGGAGGTAACCGTATCAGCCTTTGAATATCTGCCAAGAGCCGAAGAGGGTGCTCCAGGTAGTGTGAAGAGTTTCAAACTCTTTATCAAGCAGTAAAATGGGGCGCAATCCAGCTCCAACTACCTATAAATGATGATTTTTGAGGGGAAAGTGGATGTTTTAACACAAATCCTTCTCTTAATACGAAATAAATTTGTAATTTTGCAGTCCCAATCCTAACAAGGGGAATCGGGACTGCATTTTTTATGTAGTTTCCGATGGGTCCCACAAGCAGGAATCAGGCTTAATTCATCAACAAAAAATAAGGAAAAGGTACATGATAAAGAAAGAGAAAATCGCTATCGTCGCTGGTATTGGTGCAGTTATTGGTATCGGAATTACATTCTTGGCAGCTGTAGGGCTTGACAAGAAGAAAGGCGCGGCGTATCTAAAAAAGTGCCCTTTTAAGAAATAAACCCAGTCACAATTCTGTGATTGGGCTTTTTTGTTTCTGAAAATTTGTATTCATTATTATAATTATTAACTATTTAAATATAAAGGAACATTGATTATGAGAACAGAATGGAGAGGTTTCAAAGGAAACAAGTGGCAATCTGAGGTCAATCTTCGTGACTTCATTCAGAACAACTACACCAGCTACGACGGCGATGAGACGTTCTTGGCAGAACCTACCCAAGCTACTGATACCCTTTGGGGTATGTTGAAGGAACTCCAGAAGCAGGAGCGTGCCAAGGGTGGTGTGCTGGATATGGAGACTGAGGTAGTATCAGGATTGACAGCATACGGTGCTGCCTACATCGGTGAGGGCACCAAGGACTTGGAGAAGGTAGTGGGTCTTCAGACTGATAAGCCATTGAAGCGTGCTTTCATGCCATACGGTGGTATCAAGATGGCAGAACAGGCTTGTACAACATACGGCTATGAGCCATCTGAGAAACTCCACGAGATTTTCCACAAGTATTGCAAGACTCACAATGATGGTGTATTCGATGCTTATACTCCAGAGATGAAGCTCGTTCGCCACAATCATATTCTTACAGGTCTTCCTGATACTTACGGTCGTGGTCGTATCGTAGGTGACTATCGTCGTGTTGCTCTTTATGGTATTGATTTCCTGATTGCTGAAAAGCAGAAGGATTTGAATCAGATGGGCGACCGTGAGATGATCGACGAGGTCATCCGCCTGCGCGAGGAGGTTGCTATGCAGATCAAGGCGCTCAAGGGCTTGAAGGAAATGGCTGCAAGCTATGGCTTTGATATCAGTCAGCCAGCTCAGAATGCGCGTGAGGCTGTACAGTGGTTGTACTTTGGTTACCTCGGTGCAGTAAAGACACAGAATGGTGCTGCGATGTCTGTAGGTCGTATCTCTACTTTCCTCGATATCTATTTCGAGCGTGACTTCCAGGAGGGTACTTTGACTGAGGCTGATGCACAGGAGTTGATCGACCATTTGGTCATGAAGTTCCGTATGGTGAAGTTCGCACGTATCCCTTCTTACAACCAGCTCTTCTCTGGTGACCCAGTATGGGCAACACTTGAGGTAGGTGGTATGGGTCAGGATGGCCGTTCTATGGTTACAAAGAACGACTTCCGTTTCCTCCACACATTGGAGAATATGGGTCCTTCACCAGAGCCAAACCTGACTGTATTGTACAGCGCTCGTTTGCCAAAGGGATTCAAGCACTATGCTTCTTTGATTTCTGTGAAGACAAGTTCTATCCAGTACGAAAATGACGATGTAATGCGCCCAGTATGGGGTGATGACTATAGCATCTGCTGCTGTGTATCTGCTACACAGACCGGTAAGGAAATGCAGTTCTTCGGTGCTCGTGCCAACTTGGCTAAGTGCTTGACCTATGCAGTTTCTGGTGGTGTAGATTCTAAGACTCGTGAGCAGTGTGGTCCTAAGTATCGTGCTGTAGAGGGTGATGTATTGACATACGAGGAGTTCATGCCACGTTTCATGGATATGATGGACTGGTTGGCAAGTGTTTATGTGAAGACATTGAACTTGATTCACTATATGCACGACAAGTACTTCTATGAGGCAGCAGAGATGGCACTCATCGATACCGATGTACGTCGTACCTTTGCAACAGGTATTGCAGGTTTCAGCCACGTAGTAGATTCTATCTCAGCTATCAAGTATGCGAAGGTAAATATCATCCGTGATGAGACCGGTTTCCCATTGAGCTTCAAGACAGAGGGTGACTTCCCACGTTATGGTAATGATGATGAGCGTGCTGATGAGATTGCAGTATGGTTGCTCAAGACCTTCATGTCTCTCATCAAGAAGTATCACACTTACCGTGATTCAGAGCCTACCACCTCTATCCTTACGATTACATCCAATGTAGTATATGGTAAGTACACCAGCAATATGCCTGATGGTCGTCCAGCCGGTGCTCCTTTGGCTCCAGGTGCCAACCCATCATACGGTGCAGAGAAGAATGGTCTCTTGGCTTCATTGAACTCAGTAGCTAAGTTGCCTTACGAGTATGCGCTCGATGGTATTTCTAATACCCAGACCATCAGTCCAGGTGCTCTCGGTCATGATGACGAGGAGCGTGCCCAGACTTTGGTAGGTGTAATGGATGGTTACTTCAATCAGGGTGCTCACCACTTGAATGTGAACGTATTTGGTGTAGATAAGCTCAAGGACGCTATGGAGCATCCTGAGAAGGAAGAATACCAGAACTTCACAATCCGTGTCAGTGGATATGCAGTTAAGTTCATCGACTTGACCCGTGAGCAGCAGCTCGACGTGATCGCTCGTCAGGCTCACGAGAGACTATAAGGAAGTGAAGAATGAAGAGGGAAGAGTGAAGAATTCTCTTGTCTCTTTGTAACATATAGATTGCCCGCTAGATTTTCTTTCCGAGGATATTTAGCGGGCAATTTTAGCTTATTTAACTGCGAAATAGAGCTTTGTATTGAATATTTTGCTATCTTTGCGTGATGAAACTCAATATAGAACAACAAAAAGCTCTTTTGGAAGAGGGCTATAAGTTCTGCTTTGATGTTGTCAAGCTAATTATTGGCGGTGTCATATTAGCAGGTATTATGCAGGAAAGCATAAATAAAGTACTCCTTTATGGGGCAGGTTTCTTTTTTATAGTACTTTTTCTTGTCATAGGAGTCTGGTTAATAATATTATTAAAAAGAAGGAGAAAGAAATAATGGGACTGATTTATTTTTTAGGTGCCGTAACTTTTTTGATTTGCGGAGCATGTTTAACTCTTGTTTATATAATCCACAAACAGGAAAAAACTGAAGCTGGCGCATGAAAGGATTTGTTCACAGCATAGAAAGCTTTGGTTCGGTAGATGGACCAGGCATACGTTTTCTGATATTTCTGCAGGGATGTCCGATGCGCTGTCAGTTCTGCCATAATCCTGATTCCTGGAAAGTGGGAGTGGGAGAGGAATGGACTGCAGATGACTTGCTCGACAAGGCGGAACGGTTCCGTACTTACTGGGGTGACAAAGGTGGCATCACGGTGAGCGGTGGCGAGGCTTTGTTGCAAATCGACTTCCTGCTGGAATTGTTTGAGAAAGCGCATCGTCGTGGTATCAATACCTGTCTCGATACTTCTGCACAGTTGTTTACCCGTCAGGGGACTTTCTTTGAGAAGTTTGAGCGACTGATGGAGGTAACAGACACGATACTCCTGGACATCAAACATATTGATGATGAGGAGCATCGTAAACTGACCAAACATTCTAACAGGAATATCCTGGATTGTGCTCGTTATCTGAGTAATATCCGGAAACCAGTTTGGATTCGCCATGTACTCATCCCTGGTATTACGGATAAAGATGAGTATCTGGAGCAGTTGAGTGATTTCCTTCAGACATTGGATAATGTGGAACGCGTAGATGTCCTTCCTTATCATACCTTAGGAATCTATAAGTATGAGAAGTTAGGCATAGACTATCCGCTCAAGGATGTCAATCCACCTACTGCAGAACGAATAGAGAATGCTAAGAAGATCTTAAGCAAAAAAGTTTTTTAAAATAAAATGAGTGAGTGGCGCAACTTTTGTTGCGCCACTTTCGTCTATATGGAAAATGAGTTAAAAAAATGGGTCGTTTCAGCAACGGCTTACTTTACGAATCATATTTAAATTTTAGGAAACGATGAGAAGATTGAAAAAAGGCGGCATACTTGTTATGCTGGCAGTTCTGATGGGAACTGCAACGATATCTTGTTCCTATTCAAATGGGAGCATGAGTAATGGAACGATAGACACCGGAAACCTACATTTTGTAGAGGCGGATCTGACAGAAAAGCCATTTACAAAAATAGAGGTAGAAACCATAGCAGATGTCTATTATGTACAGAATAATGGAGATCAGCAGAGTGTGCGTTTCGACTTTACTCACATCAAGGATGATAAGCTTCGGAAGCAATTTGAGGATAAAGCCGTGGCAATCTATCGCGAAGGAAAACTGAAGATTGGCTTAAAGAGCAAGATAACAGGTGTCAGCAAACTCGATTCCGGCAGTCGTATGCGAGTATATATCACGTCACCAGATTTAGTGAAGATCACCTTAGAAGGAATCGGAACCTTCCATTCAGACGCCATCAATTCAGATGTATTTGACATCGACAATGAAGGAGTAGGAAATATAGAGATTAAGAATCTCCTGGCGAATCGAGTAGGAATAGATAATGAGGGAGTAGGAAGTGTCACCGTCCTTCGTCTTCAGTCAGATGATGTGAACATCGACAATGAAGGTGTCGGCAATGTAAAAATCGGTCATTTCAAAGGTGGCAGGTTAAAGATAGACAATGAAGGTGTCGGCAAGGTAGAAGCCCAAGTAGATTGTGAATCGATCCATGCCATGATAGAAGGCGTCGGCAATATCAAGCTATCAGGAACAACCAACAGCTTGACAAAAGAAAAAGATGGCGTCGGCCGCTATCAAATATCCGATTTAAAAATAGGAAAGTAAAATTTTCTGATGGAGAGGCAGACTTGTCTCATCCATCAGAAAATGAAGATAAAATTGAACTGTTGCTGCTTATATTATAATAGGTGTAAACCGAAAATATGATTCACCATTAAAATATAAGCATTATGGCAACAGTAAAGTGAAATTTTTTAAGAACTACAGACAGAAAATGATAAAATCTGATACGTAATCCAACTAATTTTCGTATTTTTGTAGCGAGTTTGCACTCTTATAAGAAGAATGCGCAACGAATGTAAAATAAAGATACATGCGCAAAGACAGTAATGTCTGATACTCATAAATGTGATTAAGATGATGCACAATAAGGATGAATTGGTCAGGCTTTCACAACCATCATGTATGGTTGTAGCTGAGGACATAAAGTAGAGCAGAATTTATGAAACCGGATGGTACGAGTTCTTTTTCTACAGCCGACGAGAAACTTGTTTCTCCAGAGGGCAACCACGTTACTGAGCAAGAAAACAAATCTGGCTCAGAGGTAAAGAAGTATCATCAATCTGACGAAACCACATGGTCATATCTCTTTGTGCATCATAACAAAGTGAAGGGCATGGAAGCGCAGTTGACCAAAGACGGAATAACCTATTTTGTGCATAAAACTATCAGGTATTTCAAGAAAATGGGCAAGCAGAAAGTGCAGCACAAAGAGATACCAACCGTTAGCGGACTTGTCTTCTTTCAAGGTCATCCTAAAGAGATACAAGCCTATCTTGACAATTATTTCCCCTATGCTCATTTGTGCAAGAATTGCAGTACTGGCAAAGTGGCACAAATACCAGACTCACAGATGCGCCCCTTTATGCGTGTCAATGAGACAGAACCAGAGCGTATTCGTTTCCTGCTCAAACCATTCCATTACTATGCCCGCAACCGCATCCTGCTCCGTATCACCAGTGGCGAATTGGCAGGATTGGAAGGCTATGTCATCCGCATCGACCGAGACCGCCGTCTTGTAATGGATGTTGGCGGAATGAGCGTAGCCATCAGCGGTGTTCATGTCGAGCATTTCGAGGAAGTGGAGCCAGACGGCACATCAACAACAGATGCTAATCCTTTCTACCAGCGTAATCTGCAAGAGCGAGAAGCTCTCATCGACCGCTACTTCCACCCTGTGAAAACAGCTAATGAGGTAGCCGTCCAAGCCGAGAACATCGACTACCTGCGAGAATATGTGTTGGCAGAACTTGCACAAAAACGCATGGACATCAACAAGGCATGGAGCACCTATATCTTTATCATCAAAGAGATAGGTTATTACTATGCCCCATTCATCGAGCAGTTCAAAGAAAACCTCGACCCCATCATGAAGATGGGAGCCAAGATTCTCCAAGAAATAGATTCTATACTCGACAGTCCAACATTGGATAAAGACACAAGGGACAGGTATCAAAGCGAGCATGAAAAATTGATGCTGGATTATGACTATCTATTCTAATCACAATTTTCTATCCACCCGAAAAGTGCATGAGCATCCAAGCAAGGACACTCCTTCGGTGTAGTCCCAGGCAAGTCTCGATGCCCCACAATCTTCGCTTTCGGGAACAACTTGTGAAGCCTCTTCAAGACATCACCGATTCTTTCCGTCTGCTCAGGCGTACGAGTATCGCATGGTTTACCATGTTCATCCAGACCACCCTCATAGCAGATGCCGATAGAATAGCGGTTGTAAGGTCTCGCATGAGCACCCACTTCGAGTAAGAAGCGATGTTGCGTCATTGTCCCATCCCGCACAAAAAACTGGCGAGGGCTCTGATGCCCCGCCAACCTTAGAGCGCAGCGGTTAAGAGCGACAGGAGGAGCGGTTACATCCCTTGCCCTTTTGGAAAGGGCGAGGGCTTGGGAGTGGGTTAAGGACCCCCTCTTCGCAAGAGGGGGACAGGGGAGTCGAAAAAATATGGGTAAGCAGTTACTTAGGGTCGTCTTGCATACATTAATAAAAATATATACCTTTGCCCCGAATTTTAAATTTGGTTTGAACGATAAGTACTACCTTTGCGCTATATTCCCAACTATCAGGATATGCGTGGAGGTTATGACAAACTTTGTGGAGTGATACGCTCTTTGGGTGAAGCCCCAGAGGATAATGCATTCCAATAACTTGCTGGAGGTGGGCAAATATAGCAATATGGAAGATGAACTATGTGGGTATCAGGAGAGGATGATAGGGCAAGAATCAAAAACTCCCCCAAAAATTTGGTAGTTTCACCGAAAACCCTTATATTTGCAGACAATAATTAGAATATTACGATTATGGCAACATTGGTACTCGATAATACATTATATCAAGGCTATGCAACAATTGCAGAGCAGAATAACATCAGTGTGACTGATGCTATGGCAGAAGCTTTGCGATTATTGAAGCAACACTTGAAAAAGAAGCCAAGTCTTTCGTTAAGACAACGACTTGAGAAGCGAATTCTTGAACTTCGAGATTTGCCAGCGAATTGGGATTACGCAGGTTCCTCTTCCATATCATCAGAAGCATGTGATTATTCTCGGAAGGTTGTTGCTTGCTGTAGTGAATCGTTACTTCAAGGATTAGCAATATTCCCAAATACCAATGGCTATATATTAATGCAATGGAAGACCTCCAAAGGAGATGCCTGTTTATCTATTCTTAGTGATAGGATAGTGTATGACGTCAATTATGGAGAGATAGAGAAAGAGGGCATCCTCCCACTTTCGGAACTCCCTAAATTTTTGGAAGTCTTAAAGAACATAGCCTAATGGAATGTGATATAACATTTGAGAAACCAGTATTGAAAGATATGGAGGAGATAGCTCGATTGTTGTCTTCTCCAGCCTTTTATGATGAAAATACCCATCAGTTAAATTTTGCGGCATTTAATCTTCGACGTTTTACGAATGGTGAAGTAGAGTCTTATGTCTCATTGTCCAGGCTGTCTTTTATAGACCAAAAGCATTTGAATAAAAAAGGTAAGTATGTTTTTAAAAAGACAGAAAGCCATTATGTCGGATATGCTCTTTTTACTCCAAATTATTTAGCAAACTTACAAGATAGATTAAGAATATATCCTGTTAAAGCAGGTCTTAATGATCATTGTGGAATGTTTTTCTTGGGTAAGGATAAGAAGATAGTTTGTGATGACTTGACGATTCGTCCTTATACATTAAGGACATTGCGTTCTCTTTGTGACTTATTGCAAGCTAATGTGGTTTTAAAATAGGGGTAGTACCCAGCATCTTTAACAAGATAATAGTAAACTATAGTTAAGGTAATAGTAAGTCATAGCCAGGTAATAGCAAGTTAAATCAAGGCGGTTTCATCCCGCACAACCTGGCGAGACCTCTGATGCCCCGCTTTCAGCAAGGCGGTCCCATCCCGCATAAGAAACCTGGCGAGGGCTCTGATGCCCCGCCAACCTTATAGCGTAGCGGTTAAGAGCGACAGGAGGAGCGGTTACATCCCTTGCCCTTTTGGAAAGGGCGAGGGCTTGGGAGTGAGTTAAGGACCCCCTCTTCGCAAGAGGGGGACAGGGGAGTCGAAAAAACAAAGAATTGCTCATAATTCCTTGGTAATTACGAAATAAAGTCGTAAATTTGCGGGCAAAGATTAAAATAAAGGAGAATGTATTATGCAGACAAGTAATGTATCACAAGATAGAATCATTCCTTATTGGGATGAAATCAGGAATTTGAGCATTGAGGATAAATATTCCTTGATAGCTAAAATTGAGTCTTCTTTAGGAGATGTTGATATGAGTGAGTCGACTAATTCGATTCATGGGATACCACGAGAGGTGATGATTGCGGCTGCAGAGCATGCTCTGAAGGAAAATAGAGTAGGTCGCTGCATTCCAAATTCTCAAGTTGAGTCTTATATTAAAGCAAAAAGAGGATGGAAGTAGTTTGGTCAGACTTGGCTTTGACGCAATTAGATGAAGTCATAGACTATGTGGAAGAACATTTTGGCTTATTAACTTCTCAACAAGTACTCCATAATATCTTGGAGAAGACTGACGAATTGGCTCAATATTCCACACATGGAATATATGATGCTCGGTACACTTCATGTGTGTCTGGTCAGAACATGGTTATACGCCATTTGTTGTTAGCCCCTAATCGTGTCTATTATTTGATAGATGGCGAGCAAGTAGTAATTATGGGAATAGTTCATGTCAAGCGGTCTCCGCAAGCCGTAACTTCCATGATAAAACGCTTCTTAGAAGAATATGACAAATAGGTAGGTCTTCAGAAAATTGATGCAGCCGCTAAAACAATCCTGGCGAGACCTCTGATGCCCCGCTTTCAGCAAGGCGGTCCCATCCCGCACAACCTGGCGAGACCTCTGATGCCCCGCTTTCAGCAAGGCGGTCCCATCCCGCATAAGAAACCTGGCGAGGGCTCTGATGCCCCGCCAACCTTATAGCGTAGCGGTTCAGAGCGACAGGAGGAGCGGTTACATCCCTTGCCCTTTTGGAAAGGGCGAGGGCTTGGGAGTGGGTTAAGGACCCCCTCTTCGCAAGAGGGGGACAGGGGAGTCGAAAAAATATGGGTAAGCAGTCACTTAGGGCCGTCTTGCGTACGTTAATAAAAATAGCTACTGTTACAGCTTGGGCATGAAGCAAAAACTCCTCCCAAAATTTGGTTGTTTCATAGAAAACCCTTATATTTGCAGTCAAAAAAGGAGATACAATTATGAATACAGCTACATATACATTAGATGTCCCTACAACCGATATTTCTCTTTTCAAGTCATTGATTAAGAAATTCGGGTGGGTTGCCAAAAAGCAAAAAGCCCCTAAGGCTTGTAGATTAGACAAGGCATTAGAAGCAGCAAAGAATGAAAAACTCTTTGCGACTAATGATTTGGATGAATTAATGAAGAGTCTTGCGGAATAATGAAATATACCGTTAAGTATTCAACTTTGTTTAAAAAGTCATTTAAAAAATGCATGAAACGAGGTTGCTCTGAGGATAAATTTCGTAAAGTCATTTCTATTTTGTCTGAAACAGGAACTTTACCACCAGAATATAAACCACATCCTTTAAAGTCAAACTATAAAGGATGTATGGAATGTCATATTACTTCCGATTGGCTTTTAGTTTGGAAACAAAATGATAAAGAATTGATTCTGATTTTAACTGATACAGGTACACATAGTGACATTTTTGGTTGGTAGTCCACTAACATGAGTTATCTGAGTAAAATGTTATAGTAAGTTATAGCAAATCGGTTCCATCCCGCCCAACAGTTTCAGCAAGTCTTCTCCCTGCGGGTTCATCCCCGCTAAAACAATCCTGGCGAGGACTCTGATGCCCCGCCAACCTTAAAGCGCAGCGGTTCAGAGCGACAGGAGGAGCGGTTACATCCCTTGCCCTTTTGGAAAGGGCGAGGGCTTGGGAGTGGGTTAAGGACCCCCTCTTCGCAAGAGGGGGACAGGGGAGTCGAAAAAAGCACAGAGCGATACTGCAATGGGGAACAAATATAACTTTTTCCCAAAACAGAAAGGTGAACTATTTGTAATATAGTGGGGACGCTGTATTGATGATATACGTTAATCTGGGGAGATTAGAGCATGAAGCAAAAACTCCTCCCAAAATTTGGTTGTTTCATCAAAAACTCTTATATTTGCAGGCAAAAAAGGAGATACAATTATGAACACAATAGCAATTGACAGCAATATATATAAAGGTGCAGAAAGTTATGCTAAATTACATAATATTAGTGTGACAGCTGCAATAGAAAAGGCGATTTCTTTGTTTTTGCAAAAGGTACAACCTAAGCAAAAACTATTAGAAACAGCTGAGTTTAATGATGCTTTGTCTTATGTTAAAACATTAAAGGCAAAAGGTGGCAAGCCGATACCGGCAGATGAAAATAGCTTAGATGCGTTGGTTGATAAAAAATATGCATTATGAGAGTTTTTATAGATACGAATATCTTAATAGATTTCGTTGTAAATCGTGAGGGCTTTTCTGAAGATGCAACTCAAAATGCCACAGCTTTGCGAGCTGAGGGAGATTGTATTGTAACTCGTAACAAGAAGGATTTTACGAATTCTTCTTTACCCGTTTATACTCCTGCTGAGTTGTTGAATATTTTAAACCAATAAAGGTGGCGTAGCTACTGCTGTCACAATCCTGAATATTCCTCATTCGACCGACGACCAGTGCAGAGCGATACTGCAATGAGGAACAAAATATAACTTTTTTCAAAAAATAGGAGGTTTTATGGAAATATTGAATAAAGAATTTTGGGAGAAGCGTGATGCTGCGATGAAAAGATTCATGGCATCAAAGGAAAGAAAAAGAAAGCGTATGGCAGAGTTAGAGCAGATGCTCCGTCAGGATTATTTAGCTCGTACAGGAGAAGAGCCAAAGTTTGTAAATGTTTGGTGACTTGAAATAGCTTTCTTTGAAAACAATCAATGCCTTTTCACCGTATGATGTTATGATGGTAAATCCAAATACTTACCGTTTCGTAACAGATTATAGCGTTGAGATTGCTATTAGCTTTGATCTTGATGACTTGCTGGAGCATGGCGAGGCATACATGTTTAATATCACGAATGTGAACAAGCAACGTTCACCTCGTGATATGAAGGTGCGAGATACCGTAATTGCTATCATAGACAATTTCTTTGAAACAAACGAGTTCGCTCTCCTTTATATATGTGAAACGGGCGATAGAAAGCAAGCTATGCGAAATCGCCTGTTTGATTCTTGGTTTGCTTATGCTAATGACAAAGAACAATATGTCATTATGGTTGCTAATATCCAAGACTTAGAAGGAGTCGATAATTACGCAGCAATGATTCTAAGAAAAGATAATCCGCATTTTGTAGATTACGTGTCAGAATTCAACAATACTGTTAATATGTTTATGTTGAAACCCGAACATTAGCCAGGCGTTCTTCATCAGCAAGTAATAGCCTGGCGGTCCCATCCCGCATAAGAAACCTGGCGAGGGCTCTGATGCCCCGCCAACCT
>OBKS01000082.1_pt1 | contig 97246 bp, 105 predicted proteins | sample 1517381 | NCBI WGS metagenome assembly OBKS01 (sample SAMN04571686, study PRJEB22368) | human gut metagenome | biome: human gut; material: stool | host: Homo sapiens | place: Luxembourg | collected 2012-08-03 | reverse complement strand
AAATAAAGAAATTAGGTCCTCTTGAGAATCTTTTAAAATTACTTCCTGGTGCTAAGAAGATGGGACTTAATAATGTAAATATTGATCCTAAAATTATGAAAAGAACAGAGGCTATTGTTTTATCAATGACTCCAGAAGAGAGAAGAGATCCTAGTATATTAAAGGCTAGTAGAAAAAAGAGAATCGCAGATGGTTCTGGTACTACGGTTACTGATGTTAATAAGCTACTTAATCAGTTTGAAGAAATGAAAAAGATGATGAAAATGATGGGAAACGGTAATTTTAAAATGCCATTTTAGGTGTTGATATGAAAGTACTTACTATAAAGGAACCTTGGGCTAGTTTGATTATAAATGGTTACAAAGAGTATGAGTTTAGAAGCTTTAAGACTAATTATAGAGGAAAGATTCTTATTCATGCGGGACTTACTTTAGAGAAGAATAATGCTATAAAGTTTAATAACTATAATCTTGATTATGGCCATGGAGAAATAATAGTAGAAGCTTATATTACTGATTGTATTTTAGTTGATGATGAGTTTGAAAATAAATTATATAATATTAATCCTTTAGTATATGGAAAGAGTGAACATCCAAGAATTTATGCTTGGAAGTTAGAACATGTTATTAAATATAATAAGAGAATATCTTGTAAGGGGAAATTGGGACTTTGGAATTTTGATATTGATAATTAATAAAAACTAGACTTCTTTACTATCTATCTATGTTAATAATTCATATTATAATGTAGATAGGAGGATAAATTATGAATTTTAGTGATGGTTTTAATCAAGGTATGTATGATGGTGATATTGATATAAATATAACTAATACTAATCAAAATGTTAATGACAATACTAACATGAATTATAATAATGTTGGGGCACCAATGATGGGTGGTTCTATAATGGGTGGAGTTACTTCTCCAGTTGTAGAAACTCCTAGAGAAAGAGTTGTTTATAGAAATATTTATCATACTGTACCTCATGTATGCCCTATAAATACTAGAATTGTTAATAATCATATTTATAAGCATACTTATCAACCAAGATATACCTGCTGTGAAGAGAATACAGTTACTAATGAACAATGCGGTAGTTGCTGTCAATTTAAATAATTTATTGTTTTAAGAGCGTTTAGCTCTTTTCTTTTTAGTTAATAATGCTATAATTATAGAGAGGTAATTAGTTATGAATGAGAAAATTAAAGATGTATTAGATAGACTATCTAAATCTAGGTTTAGAAGTGGTTTTCATTTAAAAGATAAAGATGTATTATATATTAAAGATAAAGGAATTGATAAAATTAGAGAACATGCTTATGATTTTATATCTAAGAGAATTGTTGATACTTCTAATGTTACTGATGGAAAACAAACGCCAATGAAGGGGCATCCTGTTTTTATTGCGCAACATGCTACTGGTACTTGCTGCAGAGGATGCTTAGAAAAATGGCATCATATAAATAAAAACAAAAAAATGGATAAAAATGATATTGATTATGTAGTTAATGTTATTATGTTTTGGATAGAAAATGAAATGAAAAATAAGTAAATGTTTTACAAAAAAAAGAAATATATCTATGTGATATGTTTTTTTAGTACTTTTGTTTGCACGAATAGGTGTTTCAAATTTACACTCTGATTATTTGTAAACACTTATAATTGCCTTTTATGAATTAAAAAAGTATAAAATAATGTTGACTTTAACCTACCAAATGGTATATACTTTGGCTGCAATTGCAAAGTTAAAAATTAATTAATTTTTTGGGAGGTTTTTATTGAAAAAAATTTTGTTTTTTGTACTTTTAATATTTATGATGTGTAATGTAACTAAGGCTAATGAAACAACACTGATTAAAGACAAGTTTGATAATACACATACATATTATTATGATTCTAATCAAGGGAGATATAGGTATTTACTTACTAGTAAGTATATCTTTGAGGATAGTGTAGCTTATTGTATTGAACTTGGTAAACCAATAGATAGCTTTAATTATGTTTTTTCAAGTTCATTTGATGGTAGTAATTTAAGTAAAGAAGATATTGATTATATTAAGTTGGCAGCCTACTATGGTTACAATTATCCTGGACATGAAAGTGATAATTATTACTTAGCAACACAGGATATTATTTGGAAGAGATTATCCAATGTTTCTGTTAAGTATATTAGAAATATGAATCCTAACAATTACATTGATGTTTCAAAAGAAAAAGAAGATATTTTATTACTTATGTCTAAGCATAATATTAAACCATCATTCTATGGTAGTGAAATTAATATTATACGAGGTAGGGAATATGTATTAGAGGATACTAATGATGTACTTGGTAATTATTCTATTAATAATGATTTTACATATTATGATGGTAATAAACTTATTATTCAAGATAAATTTTATGATGATAGCATTACTTTATTCAGATTAAACTACACAGATAGACAATTCTTTTTGTATTCTTCTGGAGGTAATCAAAAGATGATGTCTGCGGGTAGTTTGGATGATGAAAGTTTTGAAATAAAACTTAATTTTATTGAAGGGAGTATCAGGCTTAAAAAATTAGATAAAGAAACTGGTGATACTCCACTCGGGGATGCTACGTTAAATGGTGCCGTTTATGATTTATATGATTCTGATATGAATTATATTGGTAGTTTTGTTACTGGTAAAAATGATACGATTAGTGGATTACCTATTGGCCATTATTATATTAAAGAGAGAATTGCTAGTGAAGGATATATGTTAGATCTTAATACTTATGAGGTTACTATTAATGAAAATAATTTAAATAAAGAAATTACTGTATATGAGGATATTATTAAAAGAAAAGTGGATATATTTAAAGTATTTGATAATGGTGGCACTGGAATACTTACTACTGAAGAGGGTGTTATATTTGATGTTTATGATAGTTCTGATAATAAAGTGGGTAGTATTACTACAGATAGTGATGGATATGCTAGTATAGTTCTTCCTTATGGTGCTTATACTTTTAAACAAGTTACTAGTACTAAAGACTATTATAAAGTAGATAATTTTAAGGTTATCATTGATAAGTATGATACAAGACCTATATATAAACTATTATCTGATAGTGAAATAACCGCAAGGGTTAAGATTATAAAGAAAGACTTTGATACTTTAGATAATATTGTTAATAGTGATATTAAGTTTAAGATATATGATGTTAGAGAAAAGAAATATGTTAGTTTTAATGTTACTTATCCAGAAACTAGTGCTATTGATACTTTTAGTCTTTCTAGTAATGGTGAATTTATTACTCCTGATGTTCTTCATTCTGGTGAATATATATTATATGAAGTGGATCAGAGTATGAATGGTTATTTATATAATAAAGATGGTGTACATTTCTATATTGGTGAAGAATCTAATTTTATTAATGATGAAAACTATGGCGTTATACTAGAGATTCCCTTCTATAACAAGATAGTTAAGGGTAAAATTATTATCAATAAATATGGAGAAAATGCTAACTATGTAGATAATAGTTACTATTATAAAAATATAATGCTTTCTGATGTTTATTTTGAATTATATGCTAAAGATGATATATATGAGAATGATAAATTAATATATGAAAAAGATACTTTGGTGGATACTATTATTACTGATAGTAAGGGTAGAGGTGTAAGAGATAATCTTCCACTTGGCAAGTATTATTTGAAAGAGATTAAGTCTAATAATGATAATGTCTTTGATGATACTATTTATGATATAGAACTTGAATATAAGGATCAATATACTGAAAAGATTAATTATGAGATTGATATTAATAATTATTTGAATAAGGGTAAGGTTATTATTCATAAATTAGATACTAAAAATAAAGAGGTAATAGCTAATACTTTGATTGAAATTAGGAATAAGGATAATGTTATAGTATATAAGGGCTATACGGATAATAATGGTATGATTGTTATAGATGATTTACTTTATGGTGAATATTATATAGCGGAAATAGAGGCTAGTACTGGGTATAGAATACTTGAGGATAATATTTATTTTACTTTAGATAGTGAAGTATATGAAACTACTATATATAATGAAAGATTGGAAGTGCCTGATACTGGTATGAATGTAGGGCTTAAGAATATTTTAGTTATTGCTATGATTATTTTATTTGGATTTGTTTTGATACTATTTTTTGATAATAAAAAGATAGTAGGTATTAGTGCAGTATTTATTATTATTGGTATTAGTTATTTTGGTATATACTTTTATAATTATTTTACTGATAGTAAGAAGAATATTTTGGCTATTGAGAAAATAATTAATAATGATAATGTGGATGTTTCACTAGAGGACAGATATGGATATAATTCTTTTATTGAAATACCTAGCATTGAATTAAAGAGAGGACTTGTTACTATTAATAATAGTTATAATAATGTTAATGATAATATTGAGATTATAGAGAAGACTGATAATAGAATTATTTTGGCCTCACATAATGGTAATAACTATAATTCTTATTTTGGTAATTTATATAAAATGGATCTTGGTGATAAGATATATTTATATGAAAATGGTAATAAATATGAATATATATTTAGTGATAATTATGAGATTAAGAAGAATGGTTATGCTAATATTTATACTGATAATACAAGAAATTCAATAGCATTAGTTACTTGTAAGGAAGAAAGTAATGATGCACAAGTTGTTTATATTGGATATCTTATTAATATGAGTTCTTATTTAAAGGAGCAATAAAAGTGCTTCTTTTTATGTTGCATTTTTGACGGTATCATGATAAAATTATTAATAGATAGGAAGGTAACTAATGTTATGAAGAAGGAAATAAAAAAGATTAAACTTACTGACAATATTTCTTACTATATTAGTGATAATACTATTTATTTATTTCAGGATGAATATAATTTTAGTAAAGATGATATTAAAATAATAGGAAAGAAAGTTGCTTTATTAATTCAAGATAATGATATTTCTTATATTAATATTACTGCGAAGGGAATTGAAGATAAGAAAAGTTTATATCATGATTTGGGTTTTACTTTATCCTACTATGATGTTAATAAACTAAATGAACTTTTTAGTGATAAGAAGGATAAGATTAAATATAGGTGTTATGGAATAATGACTAAGAGTGATTTTTTAAATAGGTTAATGGAGGATAAAAAGGTGGAAGAAAAGAAAGAAAAAGATACTAAAGTAATTAATTCTAATTCTGGATTTGTTAGTAATATGATACTTTTATTTGGTGGTATTATTTTGCTGTGCTATTTGTGTGTAGAAGGGGCTATTTATTTGGTTAAATAGAAGGGAGATATTATGACAGTTGATAATTTATTAGTTATATTACAAAAAGTTATTGATATTTCTTTAGTATGGATGATGGTTTATTTTGTACTTAAGAATATTAAAAATAATGTTAAGATTATATTATTATTTAAGGGTGTTCTTGTTATATTAGTTATTAAAATACTTAGTGATACACTTAATTTAACGACGATAGGATTACTTTTAGAGTATGTTATTATGTGGGGACCATTGGCACTTATAATTATATTTCAACCAGAGATTAGAAGTATACTAGAACATATTGGTAGAAAGCAATTACTTGGTAGACATAAGGTACTTACACTTGATGAAAGAGAGAAACTTGTTTATGAAGTTATGACTGCGGTTGATTATCTTAGAAAATCTAGAATTGGTGCTTTAATAGTTATCGAAAGAGATATTAGTCTTAATGAATATATTGAGAGAAGTAAACCAATATATGGTGATATTTCTTCAGAATTATTGATTTCTATATTCTTTCCTAGAAATCCACTTCATGATGGTGGCGTTATAATACAGGGTAATAAGATTACTTCTGCGGGGGCTGTATTTCCTATTAGTATTAATAGTAAGATTAGTAAGAAACTTGGTACTAGACATAGAGCCGCTATTGGGATAAGTGAAGAGTCTGATGCTATTGCTATTGTTGTCAGTGAAGAAACTGGTAAGATTTCAATAGCGGTAGATGGTAACTTAAATTATAATCTTTCTTTAGATGATGCTAGAATGATTTTAGTAGAGGAATTAAAACCTAAGAAAGAGGTCCTTCTTGATGATGAGTTTGTAGATGAAAAGGAGGATGATAGTGATGAAAACGCTTAAGAAAATCATTAAATTTTTTAGAAATTTATTTAGAACTATAGGTAGTTTCATTGACAGATTTATTGTTACTCCGGTTACGAAGTTTGCTATGTTTATTGGTGAAAAAGCTGATAAGGGAGCTGGTAAGTTTGAAAGATGGCTTAATAAGAGAAATACTTTGGTATTTGTATCTTTACTAGTATCATTATTAATATTCTTTTATGTAGATAATCAGGCTAGTACTGTTATTGATAGTGCTGCTGAAGTACTTCATAATCAGATAGTGGATGTTACTTATAATAAAGAAGCTTATATTATTGAGGGATTACCTGAAACTGCTGATGTTACTTTGATTGGTAGAACTGTTGATTTATATTTAGCTAAACAGTTATCTACCGGTAAGGTGACTGCAGATTTATCTAATTTGAAAGAGGGCACTCATAAGATAGAACTTAATTATGAAAGCCCAATTAATTCAGTTAATTATAAACTTGATCCTTCTTCAATTACTGTTAATGTATATCCTAAAGTATCTGCGACTAAGTCTATTACTGTGGATGTTATAAATAAGGATAAACTCGATAGTAAGTTATCTGTACAGTCTGTTACTGTAGATAAAGAGGAAGTTATTATTAAGGGTACTGAAGATGAGAAATCTATTCATAATATTAATAAAGTGGCTACTGTTAAGGCACTTGTAGATATTGGTGAACTTATTGATCCTACTGCGGGTGTTAATACTCTTAAAGATGTTAAACTTGTGGCTTATGATAAATATGGTAATGTTGTAGATGTTGAAATAGTACCAGAGAAGGTTACTGCTACAATTAATATTGAATCTTATAGTGGTACTGCTAAAATAAAGATTATTCCTAAAGGAAATGTTGCTTTTGGTAAGGCTATTAGTTCAATTAGTTCTTCTGTAAACGAAATTAGTATATATGGTGATCAGGCAGTTGTTAGTAAATATACGGAATCTTATATTCCAATAGAGGTTGATGTAACTGGTTTATCTGATAGTAAGTCTTATACGGTGGTTGTACCTAAACCTGAAGGTATAAGAGAAGTGTCTGAGAAGACTATTACTGTTAAGGTATCTCTTGGTGAAGAAAAATCAATGGAAGTTGATGATATTAGGATTGATGCTATTAACTTAGGACCTAACTTAAAGGCTGGAGCTATGGGAGAAAATTCTTCTAAAACTACTGTTATTGTTAAGGGTACGCAAGAAGTTCTTGATAATATTGATAGTACTACTATTAAGGCTACAGTAGATTTATCTGGATTAGGTGAAGGCGAACATACTGTTAAGGTTAATGTTACTGGTGATGAAGTTAAGGCTAGTTACTTTGCTAAAACTACAACGATTAAGGTAAGAATTACTAAGAGTTAATGTCTTATATTGACAAGTTTTGTCGAATGTGATGTAAAGTATGTAAATATGTGTTATCCTATAAAAAAGGAGGATAATATATGGGGTATATACTAGTAGAAGATATATTTGATGAAATGAGTCAGAATATCACTTACATTAAATTAAATAGTTATTTAAAGAGGAAAGATAATACTTAGTCTTTCCTTTTGCTATGAATTAGTATATAATTATAGATATAGAGGAAGGTGTTAAGATGGGAAGAAAGAAAAAAGAAGATAATAAAGATGAAGTAGTGGTACTTGAAAAGATTGAAAAAACTAAAAGTAGTAGTGGTGTTTCAGAGGTATTTTATTATTTACTTGGATTAGTTATTGGTATTGTACTTATATTTGCTACTGAAGAACTACTTAGTACTATTAATTATTTATTTGTTGTTATTTTTGCTATTATTGCAGTAGTACAATTAATTGGTTTTATTATGGATAAGAAATATATTAGTAGAGATTATTCTAATTTGATAATTGGTATTATGTGTATTTGGGTAGCTATGTTTGTATTTAAGTATGGTAGTTTCTTATTTTTAGAAATGCTTCCGGTACTTGTTAGTTTATTGTTATTTATTATGGCTACGAGTAGTATTACTAAGTATTTTGATAGAAAGATTACTGGTAATTTGATTGTATCTATTATTTCTATTATTCTTGGTATACTTCTTATATTTGTACCTAAGAGTATTATGTATACTTTATTTAAAGTGGTTGGAGTATATATAATTGTTATGATTATATTAGATTTTATTGATTATAAGAAGAATAATAAGAGTGCTTAGGTTCACTCTAAGCCTGTAGTCTTAGTGTGTTAGTTTAAGCCTTATGAATAAGTCTTAAACTAAGATCTATTATATATAAGCATAAACTATATATTTTAAATTAAAGAGGATACTAGGTGTCTTCTTTTTAACTGTTTTTGTATTGGTTAGAAAGTTTTCACTGTGAATATGATATCTTAGTGTTATTCCTATACAGACTAAGAATTAGGCTGGATAGGACAGAAAAATACCTTGGATTTTTCTGAAAGGTAAGTTTTTGAAGAAAATGAGTAAAAAATATGTTCAAATGTATGTTTTTGTGATATAATTGTAGACTGTGAAAAAAGAAGGTGTATTTTATGAAAATTAGAAATGTTGCTATTATTGCTCATGTTGACCATGGTAAAACTACTTTGGTTGATCAATTACTTAAGAAATCTGGTACTTTTAGAGATAATGAACAAGTTGAAGTTAGAGCTATGGACTCTAATGATATAGAAAGAGAAAGAGGTATTACTATTCTTGCTAAAACTACTTCTATTCATTATAATGGATATAAGATTAATATACTAGATACTCCTGGTCATGCTGACTTTGGTGGTGAAGTAGAAAGAATTATGAATATGGTTGATGGGGTATTACTTTTAGTAGATGCTTACGAAGGTACTATGCCACAGACTAGATTCGTTCTTAAAAAAGCTCTTGAAGCAGGAGTTAAACCTATTGTAGTTATTAATAAAGTAGATAAACCTACTGCTAGAGTAGAGAAAGTACTAGATGAAGTTATAGATTTATTTATTGAACTTGGTGCTACTGAAGAACAACTTGATTTTAAAGTTGCTTATGTTAGTGCTTTAAATGGTACTGCTAGTCTAGATCCTGATATTAGTACACAAAGTGAAAGTTATGATGATATATTTAAATTAATTATAGATGAAATACCTGAACCTAATGCTGATATTAATGGTGATTTACAATTTCAACCTGCACTTTTAGATTATAATGAATATGTTGGTAGAATTGGTATTGGTAAAGTTCATAGTGGTACTATTAAAGTTAATGAAATGGTTTCTTGTGTTAGATTAGATGGTAGTATTAAACAATTTAGAATTCAAAAATTATTTGGCTTTGAAGGCCTTAAGAGAATAGAAATTAATGAAGCTGATGCTGGTGATATAGTTGCAATAGCAGGTCTTATGGATATTTCTGTTGGTGAAACTATATGTAATGTAGGTAAAGAGAAAGCTCTTCCAATCCTTAGAATTGATGAGCCTACTTTAAAAATGACATTTATGGTTAATAATAGCCCATTTGTTGGTAGAGAGGGTAAGATTGTTACTGCTAGAAAAATAGGTGAGAGATTATTTAAAGAAACTCAAAGAGATGTTAGTTTGAAAGTTGAAGAGGCTAGCAATGAGTCTTGGACTGTTTCTGGTAGAGGCGAACTTCATTTATCTATTTTGATTGAAAATCTTAGAAGAGAAGGTTTTGAATTACAAGTATCTAAACCTGAAGTTATTATTAAAGAAATTGATGGTGTTAAATGTGAACCTTACGAAGATGTTCAAATTGAAGTTAGTGATGACTGTGTAGGTAATGTTATTGAGGCACTTGGTCTTCGTGGTGGTAAAATGGATAATATGTCTAATGTTAATAATTTAATTAGACTTAATTATACTATTCCTTCAAGAGGATTAATTGGATTTAATACTAACTTTATGACTTTAACTAAGGGTTATGGTATACTTAATCATAGTTTTAAGGAATATCTTCCGGTAGAGGATATTAATTCTACTGAAAGAAAAGTTGGCGTACTTGTATCTACTGAAGCAGGTAAGGCTACTGCTTATGCACTTGGACAACTTGAAGATAGAGGAGTAATGTTTATTGAACCTGGTACTGAAGTATATGAAGGTATGATTGTGGGTGAATGTAATAGAGAAAATGATCTTGCTATTAATGTTGTTAAAGGTAAACAACTTACTAATACAAGAGCATCTGGTTCAGATCATACTGTTGTACTTAAAAGACCTAGACCATTAACATTAGAATATTGTCTAGATTATATTAATAGTGATGAGCTAGTAGAAATTACTCCTGAAAATATTAGACTTAGAAAATTTATTTTAAATACTGAATTAAGAAAGAAGTTTGATGCAAAGAAATAACTTCTTTTTTTCTATGAAAAAAATACCTAATTTGATAGGTATTTAGTTATTTTAAATTTTTCTTTTTGTATTCGTTATATAATTCTTGAAATCTTGTAAAGTGAATTATTTCTCTTTGTCTTAGGAATAGAAGTGGTCCTATGACATCTGGGTCATCTGTTAGGTCGATTAGGTTTTCATAAGTGGCTCTGGCTTTTTGTTCTGCGGCCATGTCTTCGGATAGGTCGGCAATTGGATCTCCTGTTGTGGCAAAGTAGGCTACGGTAAATGGTACGCCATTCGCATCTGTTGGATATAGGCCATAACCATGTTCAGCATAATGTGATTCAAGACCTGCTTCTTTTAATTCTTTTAGAGTGGCTCCTTTTAATAACTGGTATATCATTGCGGATATCATTTCAACATGGGCTAGTTCTTCGGTTCCAATGTCGGTAAGTAGGGCTTTTCCTTTATCGTCAGGCATAGTATATCTTTGATTTAAATAACGGAAGGCTGCCGCTAGTTCGCCGTTGGCGCCTCCATACTGTGTTACGAGATATTTAGCCATTCTTATATCTTTCTTTTTGATGTTTACAGGATATTCAAGTGATTTTACATATTTCCACATTAGCTTTGCACCTCCCAAGGCCATGGTGAATTATTCCAAGTCCAATTATTTGTTTGAACAGGACTTGATGTAGTTAATGGTCCATATTTACTTTCGTATAATGTTACTAATTCTTTTTCTTTCTTTAAATAAGTATTGAATCTATTTAGTGCTTCTTTATTGTTAGGATATAAATCTAGGTAAAGATTCATTTCTATCATAGCAAATCTTTGCTCATCTATTTGTAGTAATAAATCTTCTTTTTCATTATTTGCCTTTAATTCTTGTGGTTTATAGTTTTTGTATTCATCATATAAGTTATTAAAAAGATTACCTCGTTTAAAACCAAGTTTTGTATCTAAAATATTGTTATTAGTTGGCATTACTGCATTTGGATATAATGCTTGATAGTTCATATCATAGATCATACTATTTGGATCTGCTAAAAAATTCATATCATTATAATTATTATTTAGATAATTATAATAGTCGTTAAAATTATTCATTATTTTTCCCTCCTAAAATAGGTTATGATACTGATTAATTTGTGTATGGGAATATACCTAGGTTGACAAAAATTATTTATTTAAATATAATTTTGTATGAGAGAAGTGATATGATGTTTAATAGAAATAATGAGCCGATTATAATTAAAAATGATGAATTTAGGAAATGTATTTTATTTATTTCTTTTCCGATATATGATTATAAAGAAGAAGAGTTAAAAATACTTAAAGATGTTATTTTTGATAGAAGTGAAAAATATGATACTAAAAGAAAACTAGCAATAGCGTGTATTAATAATTATTGTTTATCTTATCGTAGTAAGATATCTTTTATAGGCAATAATGCTTTTTTAGAATTTGCTTTAATTTATCCTTCTGTTGCTAGTTTAAAAAAAGATGTTCTTCAAGATAATCTCCTATTTGCTAGGGAAATGATTTTTAATCCTTACTTAGAAAATGGTGCTTTTTCTGAAAAACTAGTAAGAGAATCTATTGAGATGTATAAGGAAGGTGTTAAGAATAAACTTAAAAGATATGATGGCTATTGTCAATATAAGAATGATCTTTTAATTGATGAGAATGATTATCTTGTTTCAAAAGTATTTAAAGATTTATCTTTGTTAAGTAATGTTACTAGTGAGAGATTATATAATGTTTATAAGAAGATTATTAGCGGGCCACCACTTACTTTTCTAATAGGTAATGTTGATGAAAAGAAATCTAAAGAACTTGTTAAAGAAATTATTCTTGATAACAAGATTAGTAATGTTAAATTTGAGACTGATTATAATGTATATGTTAAAAATATTTCAAATAGTGTTGAAGTGGTTAGAGAAAATAGTGAGTTTTCTACGAGTAGTGTATGTTGCAATTACAAAGTAAGAGATATGTGCTGCTATAGAGATAGGGTACTACTTACTATAGTTAAAAATTTACTTAGTTCTAATAATTCGGATGTTTTATTTAATTATTTGAGAAATGATAATGATTTGGTATATAGAACTAATGCTTATACTTATGACTTTGGTACTCTTTCTTTGATTTCTTTTACTGGTAGTAAAAATATTGATATGATTTTTGAACTATATGAAAAGGCTATGAATTATATATCTGATATTAATTATATAGAGAGCAGGCTTCCTCTATTTACTGAAAAGGCTAGAATAGATAATGAACTTGATAAAGAGGAACTTAGTACTATATTATTTGATTATGTGGATAAATATCTTGGTTATACTAATGAAAAATATTATGATGTTATTAAGAGTATTAAACCTTTAGAAGTTAAAGATTTTATTGATAATAGACTTGTTATGGTTAGTAAATATATAGGAGTTGGTAAGGATTATGAATAAGGCTAAATTTATTACTTTGGATAATGGACTTACTATTCTTATTTATACGGATAATAGTAAGAGTACTAATCATGTGGAATTATATACTTTCTTTGGTGGTAATAATGGTGAATATGTTGATTATAATGGTAATACTAGGAGTATTAAACCTGGTACTGCTCATTTATTGGAACATTATATATGTGAAAATACAGTAGAGGGAAATTTACTGGATAATTTAAGAAAATATAATATACTTAGTTGTAATGGTGGTACTAATAATGAGAATACTTCATATTTCTTTAATACTGTTACTAATTTTTATGAATGTTTAGAAACTTTTCTAAGGGAAATTTATAATATTTCTTTTACTAAGGAAAAACTTGATAAGACAAAAATGGCTGTTTATAGTGAGATTAGAGATGATAAAAATAATGAAAAAAATAAGATTATTGAAAAGAAAATAAATGGGTTGTTTACTATTAATAGAAAGACTTTGGGAAGTAGTGGTAGTGTTAAAAGTATTACTATTAAGGAAATTAAAGATGTTTATGATAATATTTATATTCCTTGCAATCAGTTTCTTGTTTTAGCGGGTAATTTTGATTATGATAAAACACTTAGTTTGGTTAAAAATATATATAAAGAGATTTCTTTTAAAAATGATAAAAGACTTTCTAAAGTTAGTGATGTTAAGAATGTTATAAAAAAGAGAACTATATATAAGAGTGATTATATTGATGAAGTTATTTTGACTTTTAAAATTGATGTTAGTAGTTTGTCTTGTTTTGATAAATATAAATTGGATTGGTATTTAAGTTTCTTTTTAGATATTAATTTTTCTAAATATTCAAAAATTAATGAATATATTAATAATTGTTCTGATTATACTGATGATATTTCTGCTTATTTATATTACTTTAATGGTTATTTTGTTATTGATGTAATCGCTTTTACTAAGAAGGTTAATGATTTTGAAAAACTTGTTTTATCTTCGATAAAAAATAGGGATAGTAGTGAAAGGGAAGTATTTGAACTTGTTAAGAAGGATGCTATTACTAGAATATCTGTTAGAAAGGATAGTATAAGTAGTTATGTTGCTCCTACTGAAGAGAATTACATTCGTTTTGGTTACTTAGATGATGATGATATTGATGTTATAGATAAGTTTAATTATAGTGAATATGATAAGATTATTAGTAATATTGACTTTACTAATTATAGTGTTTTTTATAGAAAGAAAAAATAGATTTATTGGTTTTGAGTGTGAACCTTTGTGTTTCACACTCTTTCTTTGAAGCTCTAGGAGTCTTCGAAGATAATCTAGAGCCTGATTATAAGTCTCTAGATTAAGTTTTTTTAATTCAATAATTTGAGTTGTATTTTTTCCTTGACAAAGAATTAATTGTGTAGTATGATTTAATTGTACTAGCACAAGTAGTACAATCATATATTGTTGTGAAAGGAGAAAATTATATGATAAAAATAGATAAACTATCTAAAAAATATGATAAAGATTATGTGCTAAAAGATCTTAGTTGTACTATTAAAGATAATTCTATTTATGGTTTAGTAGGTGCTAATGGTAGTGGTAAGTCTACACTTCTTAGAACTATTATGGGTATATATGATACTGATGGTGGTGATATTACTGTAGATGGTAGTAAGGTATATGATAATGATGTTATTAAACAGAAAATGGTTTTTGTTCAAGATGATTTATACTTTAATTCTAATTATACACTTATGGATACTGCTAGATACTATGAATCTATGTATAAGAATTTTGATATGAATTATCTTAAAGAACTTGCTAATATGCTTAATCTTAGTCTTAATAAGAAGATTAGTACTTTTTCTAAAGGTATGAAAAGACAGTGTGCTTTAATATGTGCTATTTCTACTAATGCTGATTATATGTTTTTTGATGAAACTTTTGATGGACTTGATCCGGTTATTAGAAATACTATGAAAAAGATTCTTATTAAGCAAATGAATAAAAAAAATACTACAATTGTTATGACTAGTCATAATCTTAGAGAACTTGAGGATATTTGCGATAATTTGGGTCTTTTATATCAAGGAGGTATTTTGTTTGAGAGTGATGTTGATACTATTAAAACTAATATGTTTAAGGTGCAATTATCATTTGAAAAGAACTTTGATAAAGATGACTTTGAAGACTTTAATATCTTGAGTTTTAAGAAACAGGGTAGTGTGGCTACAATAATTATTAAAGATACTGACGGTAAAAGTAAGAAAAAAATTGAAAAGATGAAACCTTTAATACTTGATTATCTTCCACTTACTTTGGAAGAGGTATTTATATATGAAATGGAGGCTTTAGGATATGAGTTTAACAAGTTTGTTTAATTTTAATTATTTAAAAGAAAATATTAAGAAATCTAAAGCTATTATTCTTTTATGTATGTTATTACTTCCTACAATTGGCGGTATTATACTACTAGTGAAATGTAGTCAGGGTAGTAATTTTATGCCTAGTATATATGAAGTTAGTGGTCCGGTGTTATTTGGTATGTATCTTGTTCCAGTGATACTTTCAATTACTTTGTTTAGTTTTATATATAAAAGGGGTTCTATTGATTTTACACTTTCAATGCCTATTAATAAGAAACAAATATTTCTTACTAATACATTTGGTGGAATAATAATAATTCTTCTTATGCAATTTATTAATTTAATTATTACACTTGCTATTAGTTTGATATATAGTAATATGATTATTGATTATAAAATGTTATTTGATATATTTCTTATATATTCTATTTCTTATATCTTTGTATTTACTTCTTGTAATATAGCCGCTAGTGTTTCTTCAAATAAGATTACAACGATTGTTGTTACTCTACTTATATTATTTTTAGTTCCATTCGTTAGTACTTTTATTAAAACAGATGGATTTAATTATAATAATTATGGTACCGCTAGAATTGAATGCCTTAACAAAGAGTGTACACCAGTTATATATGAATGTGATAGTTTAAAGTGTAAAAATGATAAAAGAAATAATATTTATACCGGCTATGTAAATAGAGTAAGTGATAATAATTATACTATGCCTTATAAACTTATTGCAGGAGTATTTTTGGGAGAAGAATTTGATAGTGGTATAAATGTTTCTCTTCTTAAGATGGTATTTTTAAGTATTGTTTATATTGCTGTTGGACTTGTACTTTTCATAAAGAAAAAATTTGAAATTGTTGGTACTTCTTTTAGAAGTGAGAGAGTTCATATTTTAGTTAGAACTTTAACTACTGTTCCTGTTGTTTGTATACTATACGTAATAATTAAAACTCTTGGATTGTCTAGTCATGATTTCTTTACAATTATACTTTTATTAGTACTTATATTTACTTATTTAATTATTTATGATTTGATTACTAGAAAGAGAGTTACTAATTTCTTTAAAATGGCTATATGTTTAGTTATTGTATCTAGTGCTGTGTGTATTGTTGGTGCTTTCTTTGATGATAAGGAAGAATTTGAAATTAAGGTAAATGATATTAAAGAAATCACCTTTGTGGATGATAATAATATTAATATTGCCTCTACTAAAAATAAAGATGTTATTAATTATGCTGTTTCATTACTTTTAGATGATGATCCTAGGGGAAATGTATATAATATATATCATATTAAAACTAAAGTTAAAGGTGATACATATAAATTTACGATATATGTTACTGAAGATGATTATAATTATATTAATAATAAGTTAGTAAATGATAAGGGATATTTAGAAACTTTAGAAGATTATAAAGATAGTAGAATCTTTGGTATTGGATATGATAATGGTTATACTGGTGTGAAGGAAAATAAAGAATTAACTAATATGGTCATTAATGAATATAAAAATAACCAGGATGTATTAAAAAATGTTGATTATAATGATGGATCACTTAATATTAGTTTATATATTTATGATAACTATGCTGTAAGAAATGTTGTTATTAATGTTATTGATAATAAGGATTTAGTACTTAATATACTAAAATATTATAATACTAAGACTAAAGAATATTTAAATAAGATGAATGATAATGATATTTATTATTATGGTATAAATGGTTATGGTGTTACTGATGGCTACTATAGTGAACTTTATTCTGAAATTGGTAAGTTTATTGTTGATAATATTGATGAAAATATTGATATTAATAAGAATTATAAATATATTACTATAAATAATGATTATGATAAAAATATATTTGTTACTAATAGGGTAGAAGAACTTGATAAAATTATGGAAAAGTATGTTAATGACAATGATGACGACATTAGTGATGCTGAGATTGCTAGGGTGATGTAGATGAAACAGATTATGATTAATTTGGATTATCAAAGTAGAACTCCTATATACGAGCAAATAGTAAATGGTATTGAGAAGTATGTTGCTGTTGGAATACTTAAGGAGAAGGTTCAAATTCCTTCGATTAGAGAGATGGCTAGTAATTTAGGTATTAATCCTAATACTGTTAAGAAGAGTTATGACATATTAGAAAATAGGGGGGTTATTACTACGATTAGTACTAAAGGTACTTTTATATCAGAAAATACTAAGAAAACTACTAATGATAAGATAGATAGAGAAATTGAAAATATAAAGAAAAAAATATCTGAACTTACTAGGATGGGAATTAGTTTTGATGAAGTAATAGAAAGGATAAAGAAATGAAAATATTAGAAGCTGATAATTTGTGTAAGAATTATGGTAAAGGTAGTACTTTGGTTAAAGCTATTGATAATGTTTCTTTTACTGTTGATGAAGGAGACTTTGTAGCAATAGTTGGTTCTTCAGGTAGTGGTAAGTCAACGCTTTTACATATATTAGGTGCTGTTGATAAACCTACTAGTGGAAAGGTTATTGTGGGTGGTACTGATGTATTTAAACAAAAAGATGATGCACTAGCAGTCTTTAGAAGAAGAAAAGTAGGACTTATTTATCAGTTTTATAATTTAATACCAATACTTAATGTTGAAGAGAATATGACTCTTCCTATATTACTTGATGGTAGAAAGGTTGATAAAGATTATTTAAAAGAACTTATAGATATTCTTGGTCTTGAAAGAAGAGTTAATCATTTACCTAATGAGCTTTCTGGAGGCCAACAACAAAGAGTTTCTATTGGAAGAGCACTTATATCTAAGCCGGATATAATACTTGCTGATGAACCTACTGGTAATTTGGATTCTAAGGCTAGTAAAGAGATTATAGATTTACTTAAAATTTCTAATGAAAAATATCATCAAACTATTATTATGATTACACATGATATGAATCTTGCTAAAGAGGCTAATAGAATAATTACTTTAGAAGATGGGCATATAGTTAAGGATGAGAAGATAAAATGAGTATTTTGAATGACTTAACTATAAAGAACTTAAAACTTAATAAAAAAAGAACTATAGTTACAATTGTTGGTATTATTTTATCAACTGCTTTGATGGTAGGAATAGGACTATTATTCTCTTCTTTTCAAGATTATATGATTAGAGAAACTATTAGTTATAATGGTAAATATGAGGCTGAGTATGGTGATGTATCTTTAGATAAATTAAATAGTATTGATAAGAAAGATTTCAGCTATTTTTATCAAAAGCCTATTGGTTTTAGTAAGTTTGATTCTGCTAATGAATATAAACCATATATTTATATTTCAAGTGTTGATAAGGAATATTTTAATGAACTTCATTTGATTTCTGGTAGATTTGCTGAAAATGATAGTGAACTTGTTATATCTAATCATATTAATACTAATGGAGGAGCTTCTTATAAAATTGGAGATATTATTACATTAAAGTATGGTGAAAGAGTAATTGAAGGCGTTAATACTTTGGCTAATAATGAGTACTATGAAGAAGAAACTCTTAATATTGTTGGTGAGAAAACTTATACAATAGTTGGTATAGTAGAAAGAAGTAATTTTGAAGATTATTCTGCTTCAGGGTATAGTACTTTTACTCTTGATATGAATGATAAAGATGGAACCGTTAATGTATTTGTTATGTTTAATAATAAGAAAAAAATTATTAAACAATCAGAAGACTTGGCTAAGAAGTTAGGTTATAATAATGCTATATCTTATAATAGTACACTTCTTGCTTTATATGGTGAAAGTACTTATGGTAATATAATGAAATCAATGATTACTATGATAGTTATTATGTTATCGTTAGTCTCTATTGGCTGTATAGTGGTTATTTATAATTCTTTTGCTATTTCTGTAATGGAAAGAAAAAAAGAGTTTGGATTGCTTTCCAGTATAGGAGCTACGAAGAAGCAACTTTCATATACAGTATTTTTTGAAGCACTTATCGAGGGTATTATAGGAATAATACTTGGAATCTGTGGGGCTTATATTGGTATTGGAACAGTAATACTTATTATAAATAATTTAATTGGTGATATTTTAGTATTAAAACTTAATTTGGTTACTAATATTGTATTTATAATTATACCTGTTATATTTATGATACTTGTTATATTTATATCTGCTTTAGTACCTTCGAGAAGAGCTGCTAAAGTGTCTCCAATTGAGGCAATCAGACAAAATGATGATATTAAAGTTAATAAGAAGAAGATTAAAACTGGCAAGCTTGTTAATAAATTATTTGGTATAGAAGGAGAGATTGCTCTTAAAAATATTAAGAGAAATAAGAAGAAGTATAGAGTTACGATTGTTAGTTTATTTATTAGTATTGTATTATTTATATCGTTTTCTTCTTATATGAATTATACTATTGATACTGCTAGTAGTGTGATGGGTGAAGTGCCTTATGATTATCAGATTAGTTATTTTGGTGACGATAATGATATAGATGCATTAGATAAAATTAGTGAGATTATTAAGAGTAATGATGTTAAAGAATATGTTTCTTATAGTGCTAGTAATTTATCTATAATTGGTAATTATACTTATAGTGATGAATATCTTGATTTTTATAAGAGTGCTTATGGTGATGATGGCATAAAGGCTTTAACTAATTTAAAATATCAATATATTTCTATCTATATTTTAGATGATATTTCTTATAATAAGTATAAAGAATTAATTGGTTTAGATAAGGATAGCGTTATTTTACTTAATAAATTTAAAGGCGTAAGCTATGGTAATAATAAAAGAGTTAATTATGATATTCCAGTAATTAACAATGGTGATATTAATATTAAGATATGTAATTTTGATGATAATGATGAAGATGTGGATACTACTAAATATTGTAATAAGAAAATAGATAATATTTTTATTACTAATAAGTCTTTTGATTTGATTGAAGAGTTTTCTTATATGAGTGATTTTAAACTTATTGTTAATAAGAAGTTATATGATAATATATCTGATAGTGGTACTCATTATACACAGTATAATATTATAAGTGATAATACTGATAATATTGATAAATTAACAAAAGAATTAGATAAGTATGATAATGTTAATTATACTAATGTTAAAGAATCAATGAAACAAGCTAATAATATGATTCTTGTTGTCAAGATTCTTATGTATGGTTTTATAGGATTAATTACTTTAATAGGTGTTACTTCTGTATTTAATACTATTTCTACAAGTATGGCGCTTAGAAAAAGAGAGTTTGCTGTTCTTAGAAGTATAGGACTTACAAGAAAAGGATTTAATAAAATATTATTTTTTGAAAGTTTATTCTTCGGACTTAAATCTTTAATATATGCTATACCAGTGAGTCTTGGAGTAACTATCATCATACATTATGCTCTTGCAGATATGATGAGTATAAATAGTATTGTTATTCCTTGGAAGGCTATTATTATATCAATTGTTTCGGTATTTGTAATTGTACTTCTTACTATGATGTATAGTACAAGTAAGATAAAGAAACATAATATTATTGAACAAATTAGAGAAGAAAATATTTAATAAAAATACTTTCTTTTTCTTTTGATATGATATATAATTATGGTAGAGAGGAGTGAAAAATATGGCTAAATTTTGTCCTAATTGTGGAAGTGAAATGATTGATGAGGCCGCAATGTGTGTTAAATGTGGTACTATGGTAGGGGAAAACAATACTAATAAAAATAATGAAGAAAAACCTACTGCAAGTGGTGAAAAGAAAAAAGGATTACCTGCTTGGGCTATTGTTTTGATAGTTTTAGGTGGCTTAGGATTATTAGTTGTTATTGCTATTATAGTTTTTGCTGTTATCGGAATTAATGCTCTTAAGAAAGTAGACCCAAATGAAATAAAGGATAAACTTAATGATTACATAGAAGAAAATACTGATTCTACTTTATATGGTACTATAGGTGATACTTTAACAGATGGAAGTCTTAGTTTAACTTTAACTGGGGCTTATAAATATGATTCTATTGGAGAAGGCTACTTTGTTAATACACCTGCTGAAGGTAAAGAATACTTGGTATTATTCTTTGATATAGAAAATATTTCAACAGAAAGTGAATATGTTTCATATTATGATTTTGAGGGTTATGTTGATGATGTAGCTTGTGATATTACAGGTATACTTGGTGATATAGAAGGTATTAGTGATTTAGCAGCTGACTTAGCGCCTAGCAAAAAAGCGCAAGGATTTGTGGCATTCGAAGTTAATAAAAATTGGGAAAATTTTGAAATACATTATAAGGAATTTCTTGGTGATAAAACTTTAGTATTTAAAGTTAGTAATATAGAAGGTGCTTAAATGCATCTTTTTTTCTTTCTTTTTTTTATATAATAGTATATAATGTTATTAGGAGGATAAATTATGAATGTAACAGATATTGTTATTTTGATTGCCTTAGCACTAGGAGCAATTGGTGGATTTAAATCTGGAGTTATAAAAAAGACAGCAGACTTTGTTGGTATATTTATTATCATTATTTTGTCATTTTATTTAAAAAACTATTTATCGGTTATTATGTATGAAAATTTACCATTTATTAACTTTGGAGGTTTTATAAAAGGAATAGAGGCTATTAATATTTTGTTCTATGAAGTACTTGCTTTTGTTATTGTATATTCCTTGCTTTATTTAGTTTTTAAAGTGGTACTTATGTTAACTGGTTTAATAGAAAAAATACTTAAGGCTACAGTTATACTTAGTATTCCTTCAAAAATACTTGGTATATTTGTTGGTATAATAGAAATGTATGTTTATGTATTCTTAATTTTAGTAGTTATTACTTTACCAATTATAAATATTCCTTATGTTAGAGATTCTAAAATAGCTAATTTTATGTTAGATAAAACACCGATATTATCTAAGGTTTCAGAAGAAATGGTTGATACATATGATGGCGTTTACAAAATAGTAAAGGAAAAAGATAATAAGAATAATGAAGAATTAAATGATGAGGTAATTAAATTATTATTAGATAAAAAAGTTATTACTAAAGAGTCTTTAAGTAAACTTATTGATAGAAATAAAATTCATATTAAAGATGAAAGTATATTAGATTAGGAGGTTTGTTATGGGTTTAATACATTATGAAAATGATTTTTCTTCTTTAATTAAAGATAAAGCAGTCGCTGACTTTTATGCTACTTGGTGTGGTCCTTGTAAGATGTTTGGTCCAGTATTTGAGGATGCTTCTAAAGAAAATGAATTTAACTTTATTAAACTTGATGTTGATAAATATTCAGATGTTGCAAGGGAATATGGTGTTATGTCAATTCCAACGATTATATTATTTGAAAATGGTAAAGAAGTTAAGAGGTTTACTGGCTTTATGAACAAAGAAGAACTTGTCAAATTTTTGAAATAGTTTTGGAACTATTTCTTTTTTTTAATTCAAAACTATTGTTTTTTTTATAAAAATCTGCTATTATTAATTTATGATAGAAGAGAGGAGATAAGTAAATGGAAAAAGAAGATAAGAGAGGAATATTTTTTGGAGTAATTGGAGTACTTACTTTAATTGTTGCTATAATTGGTGCATCATTAGCATACTTTTCTATTAATGCTAAAAGTGAAGATAATGCTTTAACGGTTAAAGCTGCTACTGTAAAAATAGTTTATGAAGATGGTGACAAATTAAATGTAACTAATATTATACCTTCAGATCAAACTATAGCTCTTAGAACTTTCACTAGAACTGGTGATGATGATGGTCAAGGTGGTACATATAAAACTTGTATAGATGATAAGGGATTTACAACTTGTGGGTATTATGATTTTACTTTAACTAATGATGGACCTACTGAAATGGAAATTATTGCTAAAGTAATTCCTACTGCCTTAGTAAAAGAAGAAAAAAATGAGCAAGGTGAAGTTACTACTAAAGGTGAGATACCATTTAAACATTTAAAATTTGTTTTATACGATAGAACTGGTATTTCTGGAGAATTTGATAATGGTTCTAATATAGTTTATACTGGTACTATTCCATATAGTGAAGTTTCTGGAGAATATACAGAATTTAGTTTACTTGGTGCAACAGGTGATGAAACAATGAAAATAGCTGGAAATCATACTACAAAAAATCTTCGTTTATTTGTTTGGCTTGACGAAGCTGGTGCTGATAATGATGCTGAACAAGGTGCTACATTTAAGGGTACTGTTAATGTTGAAGTTAAAGGTGCTAAAACTATTACTGGTGAAGCTACTCAATAATAAAATTAAAAGCAATTTAAGTATTGCTTTTTTTTGATGTTTTTGGTATTATTATACTAGGAGATTGATGATATGAATAATAGTAAAAGTAGGACAGATATATTTTATTTTATTGTTTTGATTCTTACACTACTTATAATGATTGTCGGAGTAACTTTTACTTATTTTTCTTTGATTGCAAGTGAAAAAGAGGATAGCACAAAGATCAAAACTGGTACTTTGGCTATTAATTATATAGATGGTATTGCTATTGATACTTATGCACTTATGCCTATTAATGAGCCTAATTTAAGTACTAAGTATTCTGTATATAAAAAGAGTTTTTCTGTTAAGAGTACTGGCACTTTAGATCAAACACTTAATATATCTATGTTTGTAACTGATAATGATTTTGATGATAAGGCACTTAGTTATGCTTTGTATGATAGTACGGGTTATAAAATATCTAAAAATAGTATTCCTAAAACTGGTGATATATTAATTGGTTCTAATATTTATTTGAAGAGTAATGAGAAAAAAACATTTACTGTTTTAATATGGCTCCAAGAAAATAATAAAAATCAAGATTATGAGATGGGTAATACTTTTAAGGGCGGATTTAATATAGATGCTAGTCAAATAAAATACCAATAATGACTAGTTTTTTTCTTTTAATTATATTATAATTGTTATGGAGGCTACTTATATGAATGGAAAAAGAATAAAAGTTAATGATTTTAAATTTAAATATGGACAAGAGACTATATTTATTAATGTATTTGGAGCTTTTAAATATAAGAAAAATAACAATAAGTATGTTATTTATAGTTATGATAATAGTAAATTATATTATGGTTCTTTATTTATAAGAGATAATGAACTTGTTATAATGCTATCTAAAAATGATGGTGAGAATTTAATCAATAAGTTTTTAGATGATATTTTGACTGGTAATAGCGATAGTGATTTTGAAGTTATTTCACTTGATAAAATAATTAGTGCTCAAATAATTGATGAAGGTGTTATTAACAAAAAAATTGATATCAATAAACTTGATGAATTAACTATACCGAAGAAGAAGGCTTCAGAAGTAGTTAATGAAAATAAAAAGAAAAAAAGAATATCAATATCTGGAATATTTTTTGCATTATTTATAGTTGTTGTAGTGGCTTTCTTCTTTTTTAATCCAGAAGTTATTGTGGGAAAAGATAAGAACTATGTTTGTGATAGAGAATATAATCATAATGTTTTATATGTTTTTGTTAAAGAGGAAGTTAAACTTACTTTCAGTGGTAAAGGTAAAATTAAAAACTCAGTTGTAACTAATAATTATATCTTTAATAGCGATAGTAGGTATAATAAGTTTAAAAACAATGGTGAATTTTATAAATATATGAATGAAGGGGATACTTATAAGTTTATTGATGAAGAAAAGACTTATAGAGTTATGTCTAATATTAAAGATTTGAGAGAGTATTTTTCCTCTGAAGATGAAGATTCAATATTAGAATATTATAATGAAAAAAACTACAAATGTAAAAAAATAGAAAAAGAGTGATAGATATGAATTTTTATTTATTATATGGAACTGACACCTCTATTATTGGTAGGGAAATTGATATTATTAAAGAAAAATTATCTATTTCAGATAATGATGTTATTTATTATAATATAGAAGATATTCAGAATGTTGTAGATGAAGCACTTACTATTTCTATGTTTTCTGCTAATAAACTTATTGTTATTGATAGTACTATTTATTTATCACAAAAGAAAGATATTGAAAATATTAATTTACTTGAGAATTATTTTAATAACTATAATTCTAATAGTTATTTAGTATTTGTATCTAATAGTGATACTATTGACTCTAGAAAGAAATTGGTAAAGTTTATTAATAGTAATGGTACTACAAAAAAGGTAGAGGCTAATAATGAATATTTAAGTGATTATGTTAATGATTATTTAAAGAAAAAGAATTATAAAATGAGTAGCATGGATATTAATATTTTTATTAATAGAGTTGGTAATAATATTGATAATATTAAAAATGAACTTGATAAACTTATGTTATATAAAATAGATGATAAGGTTATTAATAATAGTGATATTATGCTTCTTACAGAAGAGAATACTGATAATAGTGTTTATGATTTAGTTAGTGCACTATTAAAGAATAATAATAGTAAGGCTATTAAACTATATAAAAATTTTGTTATGAATGGTATAGATCTTAATCAGATAATTGCTATTATTGCTAGTCAAATAAGATTATTGTTTCAAGTTAAAAGACTTTATAATAGTGGTAAATCTAATGATGAGATAGCTAAAATATTGGAGTTTAAAAGTGTATATAGAGTTAAGTATTTGCTTAGTGATAGTTATTATTATAGCGAGGATACTTTGATTAAGTATTTGTCTAAACTATCTAATATTGATAGGAATATTAAAATTAATAATATTGATGGCAATATACTATTAGAACTTTTTATTGCAGGTAAAGATTATTAAAAAAAGTATGCTGCTTGTTACATACTTTTTTTTATGTTTGATAAGATATTTTGTTTTTCTTCTTCATTTGAATTATTCCATAGTAATTCAAATAATACTCCAAGGCCTATTAAAGGATCATCTTCGTGTGAGGATATAGAGTCTTCGATGGAATTTTTTATATCATCAATACTAGAATCTTTAAAGTTACTGATGATATATTTTCTTATATCTATATTATTCATTTTATCACCATTAATATAATGGCATAATATTTGATGTTTTATTCATTGTAATTTAAATATTACTATGTTATTATATTGGTGGTGATGTTATGTCTATATATATTCATATTCCTTTTTGTAATAGTATTTGTACATATTGTGATTTTTGTAAAATATTTTATAATAAGAAATATATTAATGATTATTTAAATAATTTAGAACAAGAAATTAAAGTGAGATATAAAAGTGAAATTGTTAATACTATTTTTATTGGTGGAGGTACTCCAAGTAGTTTAGATGATGAAGAACTGATTAGGTTAATGAATATTATTGAGATATTTAAACTTAATGATAATTATGAATTTACTGTTGAATGTAATATTGAATCTATTACCGAAAATAAACTTAAGATAATGAAAAAATATGGAGTTAATAGAATTAGTATCGGAGTAGAATCTTTTGATAATAGTATTATTAAATTACTTGGAAGAAATCATACGAAGAAGGATGTATATAATAAGATTGAAATAGTAAAAAGATATTTTAGTAATATTAACATAGACTTGATATATGCTGCATATGATGATATAAATATTTTGAAAAGTGATATTGATTGTTTTTTAAAACTTGATATTCCACATATTTCTACTTATAGTTTAATAATTGAAGATAATACTATGTTAAAAATTAATGGAATGAGAAATATCGATGAAGATATCGACTATGAGATGTATAAGTATATAGAGGATGCTCTTGAGAAGAATGATTATATTCATTATGAGATTAGTAATTATGCTAAGAATGGATATCAATCTAAACATAATTTGGTATATTGGAATAATGAAGAATATTATGGATTTGGTTTATCTAGTACTAGCTACATAAATAATGAGAGAATAACTAATACTAAGAATTTAAGAAAATATTTAAATGGTGAATATCTAGATACTTCTGTTTATGAAGATAAGGATATTAGGATGGAAAATGAAATTATGCTTGGACTTAGAAAGCTTGATGGTATAGATTTAGACAGATTTAAAGAAAAGTTTAATGTATCTTTAGAAGATATATATAATATTGATAATTTAGTTAGAAATGGATATTTGATAAGAGATAATAATTGTATTAAAATTGATAAGAAGTATATGTATATATCTAATGAAATTATTGTTAGGATACTTGAATAAAGTATTCTTTTGTGATAAAATATTAATTCATGAAAAGGAGGGTTTATTATGGAAAATAAAGATGATATTTTAAAAGGGTTATATGGTATAAAAGAAGAACTTTCTAAAGAAATATTTGAGTTAGAAAATAAATTATATTTAACTAGATGTTCTTTAGATGATATTAATGATGAAATATGCAAAGTTGGTGGTCATAGTTTTGCTGGGTGGAAACAAGTTATTAATCCTAATTGGATTAATGATGAAAATGGTAATAAAGTATATTGTTATAAGAGAGTATGCAGTATTTGTGGTAGAGAAGAAATTGCTTTTGATATAAATGATACAAAGATACTTAGTAAAAAAAAATAATAGTTCAATATTTATTTGGACTTTTTCTTTACTTATTTACTTAAATATTTTATAATTATTATGTGAGGTAGATGTTATGGAAAAATTTATAAAGTTTATTACTAATGAGAAATTTTATTTACCAATTGTTTATATAGTTGTTGGCCTTATATTATATTTGGTAATAGAAAAAGTTATTAATAGAATATCTAAGGGACATATTGGTAATAGTGGTAAAGATAAGAGAAAGGACACTATTATTAATTTAGGAAGAAGTATATTTAAATATTTAATACTTATATTTATAGTTCTTGGAATACTTAAAATATATGGTATTGATACTACAAGTATTATTGCTTCTTTAGGTGTATTTGCTGCGGTTATTGGCCTTGCTTTTCAAGATATTATTAAGGATTTATTAGCGGGAGTAGCAATACTATTTGATAATAAATATGCTGTTGGTGATACTGTATCAATTAATGGATTTCAAGGTACTGTAATTGAGTTTGGACTTAGAACTACTAAAATTAAGGCTTTTACAGGAGAAGTTAAATCTATTGGTAATTCTTCTTTTAGTGAGGTTATTAATTATAATTTGTCTAATTGTGATATTTTTCTTAAACTTAATGTTGCTTATAATACTGATATTGATAAATTAGAGAAGGTTTTGGAAAGTATGAGAGAAGATATTCTTAAAATTGAAAATGTTAAAGATTATAAACTACTAGGAGTAGATGAATTAGGGGATTCTAGCATTGTATATGCAGTTGATATTACTTGTAAGGCTATGACTAATTATGCAATTAAAAGAGAAGTATTAAAAATGATAAAGAAGAAATTTGATAGGGAGGGAATTAATATTCCATATACTACAGTGGATGTTAATATTAGGAAATAAATATGGATAAAGTTAGTTATTTTAATAAAGAATATAGTTATATTAAAGATGAAAAAAAGAGAGATGACTTAAAGTATTTAGTTAGTGAACTACCTGATTATTTTTTTGAAATACCGGCTTCAAGTACTGGTAAATATCATCCAGAGTTTGCTGGTACTAAGAATGGACTAGTTAAACATACTAAAGTTGCTGTTCGTATAGCCAAGGAACTTTTAGATAATCCTGGAATTAATAGTTTTGCGCAAAATGAAAAAGATATTATTTTGATGGCTCTTACTCTTCATGATGGATTAAAAAAAGGTAATCCTGAAGAAAAATATACGAGATTTGATCATCCTTTACTAGCGGCTTCTTTTGTTAAGAGACATAAGGATAAATTATCTTTAAACGATGAGGAACTTAACTTAATGACTAGGGTAATATCTTCGCATATGGGAATTTGGAACAAGGATTTTAATGATAATGAAGTATTACCAGTTCCTAAAGATAAGTATGAAAGATTTGTTCATTTATGTGATTATTTATCAAGTAAAAAGTTTCTTAATGTAGATTTTGATGGTATTGATATTAAGTATTGACTTCTAATGAGGAGTCTTTTTTCATACTATTTATTAGTGATATTATGAAAATGAGATACTTGTTTATTCCAATGATTATTATATCTTTAATGTTATGGATAATTGATATAGATAAAGATGTTTTGGTTAATAAGGAAATTATTAACGATAATATAGAAATTAATTATCCGTATTTTAATGATAATAAAATAGATAATTTTATTAATGAATATTTAGATAGATATAGAGATAAAAATGGTATTATTGATTATGATTATGATAATAATGATAATAAATATTGTGTTGTATTTTATAAATATTTTTTTGATAGTAATATCTATAGTTATGATTTAGATTCTTTTATGATTGATTTGGATAGTAGTACCATAAGTATGGTATATACGGAGGTGTTTAATTATGATATTATTACTAATAAAAAAATAAATAATAGTGATAAATTAATTGCTCTTACTTTTGATGATGGACCTAATTATAATACTGGTAAAGTACTTGATGTACTTGCTAAATATAATGTTAAGGCTACTTTCTTTGTACTTGGCAGTAAGGCAAAAGATAATAAAAAAATATTGAAAAGAGCATATGATAGTGGAATGGAAATAGGCAATCATACGTTTAATCATTTGCTATTAACTAAATATAAAGAAAATGTTATTAAAGATGAAATAGATAAAACTTCTTCGGTTATATTTGAAGTTACTGGTAGATATCCTAAATTATTAAGACCTAGTTATGGTGTCTATAATAATATAGTAAAAAAAATAGGTAATATGCCTATTATTATATGGGATATAGATACTTTAGATTGGAAATATCATAATTCTAAAAGAATTGCCAGTAGGGTAATTAACAAAGTCAAGGATGGGGATATTATTTTAATGCATGACATATATAGTGCTACTGCAAATAGTTTAAATATTATTATTCCTGAACTTCAAAATAGAGGATATACTTTTGTTACTATACCTGAATTATTTTATTATAAAGAAATTACTTTAGAAAAAGGAATGGTATATGGTTATGCTAGATAATTAACATAAGTTATCTGGAATTAACTTACTTATATATTTTAATATACTATTTTTAGTATATTTTTTTGGATTTTTAATGTATTCTAGACAAATACTTATAACACCATTTGCATAAAAAATAGTAATTATTTCTGATGGTATTTCTTCATTATATAATGGGTGATTTTTAATATTTTCGGCAATATTTTTTAAAATAATATCGTGAAATATATTGCTAGCAATGTTATTATTATTGTTACTTTTTTTCAAGGTCATGAAATAATGAAAATAGTAGGTCATACTTATCATTAAAATTATTATAGAATGTTGATCTATTAATATGTGCTTCTTTACATATATCCGATACTTTTATTTCTTCAAATGATTTGTTTTTCATAGTTATTAATAACCCTTTATAAAGATTATTTTTTGTTTTAATTATTCTTTGATCCAAAATATACCACCTAATTATATTGTATTATATTGAATATTTAACAAATGTAAAGAGTTTTAAAGTTTTCCTTTACAAAGAAATTGTTTTGTTATATAATTATATTGGCTTTTTGTAAGGAAGTGATATTATGGCTTATATCAGTAATGAAATTATTAATGAAATAAGGAATAAGACTGATATAGTAGAGGTGGTATCAAGATATGTTAATCTTACAAAGACTGGTAAAAACTATATTGGGGTGTGTCCTTTTCATGATGATCATTCTCCTAGTATGAGCGTTAGCCCTGAAAAGCAAATATATACTTGTTTTTCATGTGGTGCTTCAGGCAACGTATTTACTTTTGTGTCAGATTTTGAAAAAATATCTTTTTCTGAGGCAGTTAAATTACTTGGAGAAAAAGTTGGTATTAATGTATCAAATGATATAAAAGTTAATACTAAGAGAGATGAATATTTTGATATATATGATTTGGCGAGTAAGTTTTATCAAAATAGTCTTAATAGTAGTTTGGGTAAGAATGCTATAGAATATTTAGAAAATAGGCATCTTGATAAAGAAACTATTAAGAAATTTGGTATAGGTCTTTCTATTCAAAAGGTATCACTTACTAAATATCTTACTAATAAAAAATATTCTTTAGATAAACTTATTGATATAGGTCTTACTAATGATAATGGTAATGATATATTTGTAAGTAGAATTATGTTTCCTATATGGGATTTAAGTGGTAATGTTGTTGCTTTTTCTGGTAGAATATATAATACCAAAGATAATTCTAAGTATATAAATACTAAAGAGACTGATAACTTTAAAAAAGGTAAAATATTATATAACTATCATATAGCTAAAGAATATTTAAAGAAAAAAGATACTGTTATTATAATGGAAGGACAAATGGATGTTATTAGGGCTAGTACTGTCGGTATTAATAATTGTATAGCTACAATGGGTACTGCACTTACTAAGGATCATAAAATGGTGCTTAAGAATATGGCAAAAAATATCATTTTATGTTTTGATGGTGATGCCGCTGGTGAAAAGGCTACACTTAGTGCTATAGAACTACTAGAGGATACTGGGGTTAATATTAAAATAGTTAGACTTCCTAATAATATGGATCCTGATGAGTATATTCTAAAAGAAGGTAAAGATAGTTTCTTATATCAAATTAAGTCTGCTATGACTTTAATTGATTATAAGATGGAAATATTAAAAAAAGATAAAGATTTTAGTAATATAAAAGAAATATCTTCTTATATTAATATAATGTTAAAAGAATTAGTTAATGAAAAAGATGATATTGTTGTAGAACTTAATTTGAAGAAATTATCTGATAATTTTAATATTGATTATAATACTATTAAAGAAAAATATGATAGTATAAAAAAAAGTAACAATAATAATAAGATGATTGTTAAAGAAGAAAAAACTAAAAAGGTTTATGATAAATATGGAATGGCAGAAAATTATTTAATTTATTATATGTTTAAAGATAATATGGTTATTAATATGGTTGAAAATAAGGTTGGATACTTTCCAACAAAAAATATTAGAGAATTATCTAATGAAATTATTTACTATTTTCATAAATATGGTATAATAAATGTCGCTGATTTTATTAGTTATATATCTGATAAAGAAGAAATACTTAAGACTTTAAAAGATATTTTTGCTATGAATATCAAAGATGACTTTCAAGAAAGAGAAATTGAAGATTATATTTTTGTTGTAAATGAGTATCATAAAGAAGTGAAGATAAATGATTTAAACAAAAAATTAAAAGAAGAGAAAGATCCTTTGAAGCAAGCAAAAATAATTGAAGAGATAATGAAGTTAAGGGGAGTGAATAAAAATGGTACCAGAAATTAAAGATTTTGAGCAAAGAAAAGAAGCACTAATTAAAAAAGGTAAAGAACTTGGTTTTATTACTTATGAAGAGATTGCCGAAGAATTAAAAGGTCTTGATGTAAGTAGTGATTTACTAGATGAACTATATAATGCTTTTATGGAAAATGATATAAGTGTTATATCTGAAACTGATCTAGATGATGATTCTGGTGAAGAAGATACTGGGGGTAATTTAGAGGATATTCTTAAGGATAATACAATAGCTAAAGAACTTACTATTAATGATCCAGTTAGAATGTATTTAAAAGAAATAGGTAAGATAAGTCTACTATCACTTGATGAAGAAACTGAGTTATCTAAGAGAATTGCTGAAGGTGATGAAACTGCAAAAAATAGACTTGCTGAATCTAACTTAAGACTTGTTGTTTCTATAGCTAAGAGATATGTTGGTAGAGGAATGTTATTTCTTGATTTAATTCAAGAGGGTAATATAGGACTTATGAAAGCAGTTGAAAAGTTTGATGCTGAAAAAGGATATAAATTTAGTACTTATGCTACTTGGTGGATTAGACAAGCTATAACTAGAGCCATTGCTGATCAAGCTAGAACTATTAGAGTGCCAGTACATATGGTAGAAACTATTAATAAATTATCTAGATATCAAAGACAGCTTACTCTTGAACTTAATAGAGAGCCTACTGATGAAGAGCTTGCTAAGAAAATGGGTATGTCTCCAGATAAGGTAAGAGAAGTTATTAAAATAGCACAAGATCCAGTATCTTTAGAGACTCCTATTGGTGAAGAGGAAGATTCTCATTTAGGAGACTTTGTACCTGATGAAAGTAATATGTCTCCGGAGGACTTTACAATACATGAAATGTTGAAAGAGGAAATTGGCGATGTACTTCTTACTTTAACTGAAAGAGAAGAACAAGTACTTAGACTTAGATTTGGTTTAGATGATGGTTCTCCTAAAACACTTGAGGAAGTTGGTCAAATGTTTGGCGTTACAAGAGAAAGAATTAGACAAATTGAAGCAAAAGCATTAAGAAAATTAAGACATCCTTCAAGAAGTAGAAAGTTAAAGGACTTCTTAAATGAATAAGTTATCTAAAAGACTAGAAGTAGTTGCTAGTTTTGTAAATGATAATTCTAAAGTAATTGATATAGGCTGTGATCACGGCCTTTTATCTATTTATTTAGTAAATAAATATAAAAATGTTAAAGTAATTGCTAGTGATATTAATGAAAATGCTCTTAGTAGTGCTATTACTAATATAAAAAAAGAAAAACTAGAGAATAGAATAGAAACTAGACTTGGCAGTGGACTTGATGTAGTAAAAGCTGATGAAATTGATACTATTGTGATAGCAGGTATGGGAGCAAATACAATAGTAGGCATCTTAAAATATAGTACTTCTAAATTAAGTAATGTTAATGATATTATTATTCAAAGTAATACTGATTTATATTTTCTTAGAAAGAATATTACTAGTCTGGGTTATTATATTGAAGATGAAATTTTAGTAGAAGATAAGAATATTATATATACTGTTATTAAATTTAATAAAGGTAAGAGAAGATATAACTATAAAGAATTATATTTAGGACCGGTACTTACTACTAAGAATGATGATTTATTTAAAAAGAAATGCAATAAAGAATTAACTACTTTAAAACTTATTCTTAAAAATATTAATAGTGGTCATTATTTATATAGGTTAAAAATTAAAAGAAATATAAAGATATTAGAAGATGTTTTAAAGCATTAATAATATCTTTTTTAGTATGCATATTTTGCTTCTATATGATAGATATGGTTGATATATTTATTTGAGACAATATTATTGGCTCAAATAAACACTTTAGTACATTAGAACTAAAGTGAAAAATGAGAAAAATAAGAAATAAATATTTACTAATTTCATATAATATGGTAATATATTATTGGCTTTTCAAAAAATATACACAAATATTGATTTAATTATTCGAGTGCCTAATATAAGGTGGATATTAAAGAAGAGATATTTGGAAGAAAAAACGAAAGGAGATATGATAATTATGACAGTAGTATCTATGAGCTATTTGTTAGAAGCAGGAGTTCACTTTGGTCATCAGACTAAAAGATGGAATCCTAAAATGAAAGAGTATATATTTAACTCTAGAGATGATATTTATATCATTGACTTACAAAAGACAGTAGAAAAAATGGAAGAAGCTTATGCTGCTTTAAATAAGATTGCTGCTGATGGTGGAAAAGTACTTTATGTTGGTACTAAGAAACAAGCACAAGAAGTATGTAAAGAAGAAGCTGAAAGAAGTAATATGTACTATGTTACTGAGAGATGGTTAGGAGGTACTTTGACTAATTTTAAAACTATTAGAAGAAGAATTAATCGTCTTGAAGAAATTGAAAAGATGGAAAAAGATGGTACATTTGAAAAACTTCCTAAGAAAGAAGTAGTAGGACTTAAGAAGGAATATGAAAAGTTAAACAAGAACTTATGTGGTATTAGAGAAATGACTAAGTTACCTGAAGCTGTTATTATTGTTGATTCTACTAAAGAATATAATGCAATAAGAGAGGCTAGAAAACTTGGTATACCAGTATTTGGTCTTATTGATACTAATTGTGATCCTGATGATGTCGATTATGTATTGCCTGCTAACGATGATGCTGTTAGAAGTATTAAGGTTGTACTTGGTGCTTTAACTAATGCTATTATTGAAGCTAATGGTGGTACACTTGTTGATTATGTAAGTGAAGATGATAAAAAAGTTTCTAAAGAAAAAACTCCTAATAAGAAGGAGAAAAAAGAAGCAAAAGAAACTGAAGAAGTTAAAGATACAAAGCCAGTTAAACAAGAAGTTAAAAATGAAAAGCCAGAATTAGACTTAAATATTTTAACTGTTGCTGAACTTAGAGACCTTGCTAAGAAAAAAGAAGTTAAAGGTTATTCTAAGATGAAAAAAGAAGAATTAATTGAAAATTTAAAATAAGGAGGAATACTATGATTACTGCAAATATGGTAAAAGAGCTTAGGGAACAAACTGGAGCAGGTATGCTTGATTGTAAGAAGGCTCTTACTGAAACAAATGGTAATATGGAAGAAGCTGTTACTTGGCTTAGAGAAAAAGGTATCAGTAAAGCTGCTAAAAAACAAACTAGAATAGCTGCTGAAGGACTTGCTCTTGCTAAAGTTGAAGGTAATAAGGCTGTTATAGTAGAAGTTAACTCTGAAACTGACTTCGTTGCTAAAAATCCAGAATTTACTGGTTTAGTTAATGATATTGCTACTGCTATTTTGGGTAGTAATGTTAGTACAGTAGAAGAGGCTAATAAATTAGAAGTTAATGGTACTTCTATTGAAAATATGATAGTAGAGAAAACTGCTACTATTGGTGAGAAATTATCTTTTAGAAGATTTGAATTAGTTGAAAAGCAAGATAATCAAGTATTTGGTACTTATTCTCATATGGGTGGTAAAATAGTAACACTTGCTGTACTTGAAGGAACTGATGCTGAAGTTGCTAAAGATGTAGCTATGCAAATTGCCGCTATGAGACCACTATATTTAGATAAAGATTCTGTTCCTAGTGAAAGAGTAGAGAAAGAAAGAGCTATTCTTACAGAACAAGCTGAAAACGAAGGATTAGATGCTAATAAACTTCCTATGATTGTTAATGGTAGACTTAATAAATTCTATGAAGAAGTTTGTTTATTAGATCAAGGTTTTGTTAAAGAAAATAAGATGAAAGTATCTAAATATGTTGAAAGTAAAGGTATGAAAGTATTATCTTTCGTAAGATATGAAGTTGGCGAAGGTATGGAAAAAAGAGAGGAAAACTTTGCTGACGAAGTAGCTAAACAAATTAATGGTTAAGAATTCTAGAAATAGAGTTCTTTTTTGTATAAAAAAAATATCTCTTTGTGAGATATCTTTTATTTTACTTCTTTTCCACACTTTTCACAGAATTTTGTTCCTGCTTTAAGTTTACAACCACAACCTAGACAATATTTTTCTGGTTCATTACTTGTAGATTCTTTAGTATCACCAATTGGACCATTAGGACTAACTTGTACTGATGGATCAAAAGTATATTTGTCTGAAAATCCTAATATCATTGTTATTATTGGGGCAACTAGTGCACCAGCTACACCATATCCTACTGGTTGCTGTTTCATTTTTTTTGCTATATTGTAGAAAACAAAGAAGTTAACAGCCATACCTGCTAAATTACAGATGTAGTTCAAACCATCAATTTTAGCTATAGTGCATATTGTTCCTGATATTGCAATTAAGAAATACCACCAATTTAAACCTGCTATTTGAATTAATACAAATACATTATAAAATGGTATTATTGCTTTCCAACCATCTTCGCCAGCCTTTTTAAATAATTTTGCAAGGGCAATTACATAAACGACATAGAAAGCAATTGCAATTATTCCAAAAAAGACTATTAAGCCAATTGAAGTTGTTGCTAAAACGCCAAATGCATCATCCATTTTATTCACTCCTCTCTATTAATAATATACCAAATTATTGTGAATATTTCAATATAAATAGAAATTTTTATTAATTATAATTTTTGTAATTATTAAGTAGCAAAAAAATATTTATATTTTTCTTTGTAATTTATACTGAGATGCTTGAATATTCTTTAATAGGTGAGACTACTATGTTTGATAAAGGTATACATAAAAGAATTAAAATAGTACTTTTGATAGTGATATTTGTATTTTTACTTGTTATTGGTAAAGTATTTTACATTGAGGTTATTGAATATAGAAAACTTAATACTTTGGCTAGTGGATTATGGAGTAGAAATCTACCTATTGAGGCTGATAGGGGTAAAATATATACTGTTGATGGAGAGGTTGTAGCGGGTAATCTTACTACTACTTCTTTGGTATTTATTCCAAATCAAATTAAAGATAAGGATTTAGTAGCTACGAAAATAAGTGAAATACTTGGAGTGGATAAAAGTGTTATTGAAGAACATTTATATAAAAAGTCAATGATGGAAAGGGTACATCCTGAAGGAAGAAGACTATCTTATGATATTGCGGATAAGATAGCTGCGCTTAACTTTGGGGGAGTATATTTACTTAAAGAATCTAAGAGATATTATCCCCATGATGAAATGCTATCACATGTACTTGGTTATGTTGGTATTGATAATCAAGGCCTTAGTGGACTTGAACTTGAATATGATAAAATACTTACTGGGGAGTATGGTTCTATTCAGTATTTTTCTGACGCAAAAGGGAATAATTTAGATAGAAATTCGGTATATGTTGAACCAGAGGATGGTCTTGATATATATTTGACTGTTAATTATAAGATTCAGTCTTCTATTGAGAGAGAACTTGATAATATTGTAACTAAATATAACCCAGAAGGGGCTTGGGCTTTAGCGATGGATCCTAATACTGGTGAGATACTAGGAATGAGTTCGAGACCTAATTTTAATCCTAATAAATATCAGGATTATAGTGTGGAAACTATTAATAGAAATATGGCTATATGGGCTAGTTATGAACCTGGTAGTACATTTAAAATATTGACACTTAGTGCGGCTGTTAATGAAGGGAAGGTTGATTTAGTTAAGGATACTTTCTTTGATGGTGGTTCTGTTAATGTTGATGGAGCAAGAATTAAGTGTTGGAAACATGGAGGACATGGGTCACAAACTTTTCTAGAGGTTGTTCAAAATTCTTGTAATCTTGGAGTAAATACAGGAACACTTTTGAATTTGCAGAAACCCTTGCAAACAGTATAAAATATTGTGCCAAGATTGATGTTTGTTCTACATATAATTTGATTTATGATGGTGTTGAATACTCTAGCAATGAAAGGATTGAATTTGATAATAATATGAAACAATCATTCAATGAAATTAAAATACAAGAAGATTCTAAAAATAATATTGATACTAATACTTATGAAAATCTTATATTTAATAAGAAGAAAATTGCTATATTATTATTTGATAAATTAGATAAGGAAATATTGAGTATTAATAATTCAATAAAAAGAAATTACTTAATAAAAAATGTAGCATATAAATTTATAAATAAAATTTTAGAAATTCAGATAAACCAAAATAATTTATTAGTTACATTTCATAGAGATTCAAAACAATTTGATAATTATAATAAATTAGGATTAAAAAAAGGATATGAAAATACTAGCCTTTGTTATTGTATGATAGTTGAAAGTAATGAAGATATATTATATGTAAAAAAAATAGTACAAAATTTATATGACTATATAAACTCTCCTAAAGAAGATATTGGTACAAAATTGTTAGATATATTAAGTTTTAAAATAAAAACATTGTCAGAAGATATAACTACACATAGAACTAATAAAGGTATTGTTTTTAGATACAAAAGAAATTTTGCTATTCTTTGTAAAACCAAGTATGGAATTTATATAAGAATTTTAAATGTTAATAATCAGGATAATATATTGCATCTTGTTACTAGAAAATCTTATGAGCCGTTATGTTTATCTTATAAAATACTTAATACTGAAGATATAGAAAAAATATTCCCATATATTATTGAAAGTTATAAAATAAGTAAAATAAACCCAATAGATTTAAAAAATAAATTTTATGAATTATATTATTCAGAATAACTTGATAAGATTAATATCTTATCTTTTTTATACACTCATTTAAGAAAAATGCTGATTTATATGTTATAATTATTTTATATAAGGCAGGTGTATATAATGGAAACTACTAATCTTTCAAAAATTAAAAGAGATAAAATGCTAAAAACTATTGATGAAATTAAAAAAAATGTAACTGATGAGGAAACGATAAATAATTTATCTTTAATTGAAAATGAATTAACTAAAAAAAAGTATGGTCTTGTTTGGGAAGAACATGAAGAAAGAGTTGATAAAGAACTAGAAACTCAAATACCCACTTTTGAAGAAGTTAAAGATAAAGAAATTACATCAAGTCCAAACGACAAGTTTAATTTTATTTTAGAGGGAGATAATCTTCACAGCTTGTATTTATTAAACAAAACCTACAGAGAAAAAATTGACTTTATATATATAGATCCACCATATAATACTGATAACAAAGAATTTGTATACAATGATAGCCGAATTGGCAGTGATGATGCTTATAAACATTCAAAATGGTTATCATTTATGGAAAGAAGACTAACAATTGCAAAGAAATTACTAAATGATTATGGGTGTATTTTTATTAGTATAGATCAAAATGAATTTGCTCAACTAAAATTATTGTGTGATGATATTTTCGGTGAAGATAATTTCATTGGCACACTTATTTGGAGAAAAAAATATGGTGGTGGTCAAACCGATGATTTTTTTGTTACTGAACACGAATATATTTTTGGTTATAGAAAATCTTCAAAATTCAAATGGTTTGACAAAACATTAGAAGTTGATATAAATTCGTTTAAATATGAAGATGAAAAAGGAAAATATAATATTACAAAACTTGAAAAATGGGGAAGTTCATCTCATAAAGAAGACAGACCTACAATGTATTTTCCTATAACTGATCCAGATGGTAATAAATTGTATCCTATTGCTCCAGATGGCAAAGATGGAAGATGGAGAGTTGGAAAAGAAAGATTAGAAAATCTTATTAAAAATAATGGTATACATTGGATTAAAGATAAAAAAAATTATAGGTGGATTCCATATGAAAAAAACTATTATGATAATTCAAAAGGAAAACTGATAAAAAGCAGAAGTATTTTATATGATCTTGCTGAAACTGGTACAGCAACAAAATTATTGACAAGCATATTTAAAGAAAAAGATATTTTTCAAAATCCTAAGCCAATAGAACTAATTCAATTTTTATTGGAGCATACCAAAAGTGATATAGTTTTAGATTTTTTTGCTGGTTCTGGTACAACTGGTCATGCTGTATTAGAACAAAACAAACTAGATGAAATATCCCGAAAATTTATATTGTGTACTAATAACGAAAATAATATATGTGAAGATATAACATATAAACGATTAAAAACAATTGTTAATGATTCATCATTTGATTTAAAAATGAACTTAAAATATTATCGTACTAATTTTATTCCAAGAATTAATACCGAAACAGAAAACTTTTATGATAATCTCATGAAAAATATTTGCAATTTAATACAATTAGAAAATGGTATTTCAATAGACAGCAAAAAAATTCAAGTGTACTACAATGAAAATGAATTTGATAGATTCACTTCCAATTCAGAACTTTTAGATGTTTGTAACAAAGTATATCTTTCTTCTGATATTTTAATAACTTCAAGTCAAAAGAAATTACTTAATGATAATAATATTGAAGTATATGTTATACCAGAATATTATTTTAAAGATGAAATTATGGAGGTATTATAATGCAAAACATAGAGTTAAAAGAATTTCAAATTAATACTGTTAATAAACTTTTAGATGCTACTTCTATTGGTAATAAAAAAGAAGTATTAGTCCAAGCACCTACTGGTAGTGGAAAAACAATAATTTTACTATCATATATCGAAGAATACTTTCAGGAACATAATGATTACATATTTGTATGGCTTACCCCTGGCAAAGGCGATTTAGAAGAACAAAGTCGTTCTAAAATGACAAAATTTATCCCTACTCTTAGTAGTAAAGATATTCAAGAAGTTCTATTACAAGGATTTGAACCAAAGGATACAGCTTTTATAAATTGGGAAACAATTACTAAAAAAGGAAATACAGCCTTAAAAGATACTGAAAGAAAAAACTTATATGAAAGAATAACTGAGGCACACAATAATGGTTATAAGTTTATTGCTATTATAGATGAAGAACACTTAAATAAGACAGTTAAGGCTGAATCTATTATTGAATACATGAATCCAGAATATGTTGTTAGAGTTAGTGCCACTACAAAAACGAATAAAGAAGCAGAATATATAGAAATAAATGAATTAGATGTCATTAACGAGGGTCTTATAACTAGAGCACTATATATTAATGAGGGTGTTTCAAATGCTAATATTTTAACAAACGAACATGAATATTTATTAGACCTTGCTTTGAATAAAAGAAAGGCAATCAAAGAACAATATATTAAAAATAATATACAGGTAAACCCACTAGTTATTATTCAAGTGCCAAGTAAGTCAGATGACTTGATACAACAAATAGAATCAATATTAAACGACAAAGGATATTCGTATGAAAGAAAAAATCTTGCTATTTGGCTTTCAGAAAGAAAAGAAAATGTTGAGGATATAGAAAATAACGAATCTAATCAAACCGTTTTAATTATGAAACAAGCAATTTCCACTGGATGGGATTGTCCAAGGGCAAAAATTCTTGTAAAACTTCGTGATAATATGAGTGAAGAATTTGAAACACAAACTATTGGAAGAATAAGAAGAATGCCACAAGCACACCATTACGATAATGTATTATTAGATAATTGCTATCTTTATACATTTGATGAAAAATATGAGGAAACAGTAAAACAAGAGTTAGGAAACAATGCCAAAGAAAGTAAAGTTGTATTTTTAAAAAATGAATTTAAAAATATGATTCCATTAAAGAAGAATACTTTTGATAGTAGTTTTGATAGTTTTGATGAAAGACAAACTTTTAATATTCTTCGTGATTATTATATTGAAAAATATAAACTTTCTAATAACAAGAATAATAACAAGACCATATTGGAAGCCAATGGTTATAACTTTAAAACGACAATAGAAAATGAGATAATTCAAGGGAAAATAGTTAGAATTGAAGAAATTCAAAATGCTAATAGAATAATGATTGAATCAAAAGTTAATACTAGTAAGAATGGCTTTGAATTAAGACATTCAATTAATGTTATATCATCAAAAATTGGTATGAGATATGATAGAACTAGAATAATGCTAGAAAGAATGTTTTTAAGAGGAAGAATATTTAATAGAAAGTTTGTTGATTTAACTATTCCAGAGTTTTATGCTTTTGTTATTAATAATGAAGAAATTTTAAAACATGATTTTCAAGAAGCGGTATCACAAAAAGCAAGACAGCAAAAATTGAAATTCGAGGAGATTAAAGAAATTGACTGGAAAGCACCAGAAATGGATTATATTAAATATGATTCAAAAATGAAAGATCCAGTAATATATGAAAAATCAATTTATATTGGCTACCCTAGTAATACGATTAAGTCAAATTCTGAAAGAATGTTTGAAAAATATTGTGAAAATTCCAATAATATAAAATGGTTTTATAAAAATGGTGAATCAGCAGATATATATTTTTCATTAGTTTATATTGATAAAGTAAATAAAAAATGGCATTTTTATCCAGATTTTATAGTGTGTGACAAAAATAATGAACTTTGGATTATAGAAACTAAAGGAGGAGAAAATTCATCTGGTTCATCAAAAAATATAGATATAAAAGTTGAAAATAAATTTGAGGCATTAAAAGAATATTCAAAAAGATATGGTATTAAATGGGCTTTCGTAAGAGATTATGATAAAAACAATGAACTTTATTATAATAATACTGAGTATATTGATGAAATGGAAAATGATTCTTGGAATAAATTAGATGAATTGTTTAAGTAAATTGGCTGTAATGAATATTTTTATTTTATTACAGCTTTTGTATTTTAATACAAATTAATTTAGTAGGAGGAATAATATGACTTTAAGAAGATTAAGCAACAATGAAGTTTTATTAGTATGCCAAAATTTTATTGCTGGAAGAGGATTTTCATGTAGTTTAAATTTAAATAATAATATTAAAAAATACTTATTAAAGTATAATTATGTATATAAAAATGAAGAATCATTCGATGATTTATATTTTTTGGATAAAAAATTTTATAAAAATTATAAAAAAGATATTGAAAAATTAGGATTAAATCGTATTGAAAAAGAATTAATAAAAGATTATTGTGCGTTAAATTTTATTTACTTTGACGAAGAAGTTATGCATTTATTCTTGAATAATCCAAAATTTCATTTTTATTGGAGCGGATATAGAGGAACTGTTTGTTCTACCGACAATTCAAAGTTGGATGTATATATTAAAGATTTATGTCTATGTCACGATTTGCAAGAAAATAAAATTGTTATTGGAATGCTGGTTGTTGATTTGATAGATTTATCAGAACAATCTCAGTTGATACTACAACCATTTATACTTGATAATGATGGTAGAAGATATGAGATGCACTTATATAATATTAAAAATTTAATTTTTGGACAATTCTTAGATACAGAAGAAGAAAGTATTTATGACGTCCTCCTAGAGGGAATAAAAGTAGTTAATTTCATTTTTGAAATGAAGTATAATTTTAAATTGTTTAAAAATGAATATAATACTTCGGATTTGCAATTCTATATGCCATTATTTTTTCCTACAAAAATAAATAGATTTAACTTTATGATGGAATTGTCTAAAATTTTTATAGACAATATTAATGGTAAAAAATTAAAAGGAAAAATAAAAAATGAGTATGAAACAATGAAAAATAACAAAGAATTTACCTTAGAGGAATTATCAGAAGAAAAATTTAGAGAGTTAAGATTATTCAAAACATATTTTGGACAATACGATTTATTTAACATGATGTCATACGAAAAATTAGATAAGATTAGAAAGTTGAGAACTGAACCAGCACATGAGATTTATCAAAATGATTTGAATTATTCATATGCTAAGGAACAAGATTCTTTTCTAAAGGATTTATATCGTGTTTTAAATAATATAATTAAAGTTGAAGATCCAAATTATGAATATGTAAAAAAATATAAAAATGGTGCTTACAGTTGTTTTTATGGAAAAAGTGGATGTATTTTAGAGGCGAATGGATTCAATAATAAAGAATATCGCTATTATGATGGTTATATTAGATTAATAAACGACAAATTCTGTGTAAGAGATTCTGAAATATTAATAGCAGGAAATAATCTTGAAATTATCAAAAAATCCATAGTTAAGAAACTTCATATTAATTGTAAAATTGCAATTACAGATTGTGAAAAAATAGTAGAGATAATATTTAAACAGAAGATATGCATTCCCACAGAGAAAGAGTTATCATCATTTTTTTACGGGCAAGAATATATCAAAACTTTTTCTGGTAAAAGACAAAATTATAAAATAAAAGGAAAAAAATTGTATGATGATTTTAAAAAGAAAAAATATAAGTATTGTTATTTATTTGCAGATTCTACAGATCTATATTATACCTATGATGAAATTATTAAAATAATAGATAACGAACCGCTGAAATTATTTGGTTGTGGCTTATTAATGATAGGATTATCAAACAATTTTTCATCTGATAATTCAAATATCTTTTTAGATAATTTTAGTGACTTTTATGTTAAAAATAATACCTGGGATTAGATAAAAGAAGTAGCTTTGATTTTCTACTTCTTTTCATCTATTCTATTAAATGTTGTTTTATGACTTCTATCATATTTTAATAATTCTGATGCAGTCATTTTTAACTTACGATCAATATTTTTGTTCATACCCTCTGCTATCTTATCAAGCATTTCAATCGTAGGCTTTCTTTTGCAATTCTCTAATTCATTTATATAAACTAAATTGCTACCAACTTTCTCAGCAAACTTCTCTTGAGATAAGTTATATTTTTGTCTATAATATTTTAAATTCATTGATAGTATTTCACGACTATTATTCATAAAATCTTACCTCACTTTCTACAATTTATTTTATACAAGTGTTAAATAATTGTCTTTTGCACAACTGTTTAAGGTAAAAGTGTTGATTTTTTATAGAAATCGGTTATCATATTAATATATGTAGTAAATCTTAAATAGTTTGGTGGTGAAATAAAATGAGTATTAAAAAAACAATAAGTATATTGGGAGCATTTATATTTCTAGTATTCCTAATTAAAGGATTATATTTTGATACAAATTTAGGATATACCTTAGAAGCATCTCCTTTTTCAATGACAGGATGTCCATTGTTTATCGAATCATTATTATCAGTTGCATTATTGCCTTTTTTAGTATATGCAGTGATAGAAGAATCATGTGATAAAGTTATTAATCGTTTCAGCAAAAAAATCAATGCTAATTAAAAATAGTAAAGAAATATTTTATGAAAGTATTTCTTTCTTTTAATAATTGTGTATAATAATAGTAAAGTAAGTTTTGAGGTGCATTATGAGAGTAGTTAATAAAAATGTAGAATCAAAAAGGGATATCATAAGTGAATTAAAAAACATTAAAGTTAATTCAACAAATAAACATAAGGAAATAGAATTAGATTCTTACATAGTAAGTATTGTTATGATAATTATTACTTCTAATGCTAGTAATCTTAATGAAAATGAATATGTTGTATATATGCTTATTCAAGATAAAAAAACTGATGATTTATATGGGAAATTTAATTTAAAAACATTCTTTGATGAAGAAGATGCTAATGCTTATTATGATAAGATGATACTTGAAGCATCTACCTTTTCTAAAGAAAAAATTGAAGATTTAGTGCGAGATTTATAGTTAGCATTAAAAAGCATCGAAAAGCATTGAAAAGCATTGAAAAGCATTGAAAAGCATCGTTTAGTTCTTGACTTAGCAAAGTCAAGTGGTAAAATATAGTAAAATCGATGAATTGTATCGGAAGAAACAAGTCATCGTTTTTTTGTTATTAACTTTTTTCACAAAAGTCATTGACAATATAAAATAAAAATATTAAAATAATAGCCAATATTTGGAAAAAGAAAAATTTTTGTTATGTGTGAAGTGATTGTGGTAGTATTTGATGACTTCACCTTAAGGTAAGGTGATAACTATGCAAAATCATAAATCTTATTTTAGTGTTTATAACTTAAATTTAGTTTCTCTAAAAAACGAGGAGATACTTATATAGGGTTAAATTCCCCTTATAAGCATCTCCTTTTCTATTGGCTATATTCAAGTTGGAGGGTTAAAATGAATAACACAATACAAGAAAATGAAGTTCTATTTGATAATGAAATGTTATCTAGATTAGATTTAATTGATTACGATATTGAGAGAACTTTCTATCGTGTCTGTATGTTTATGAAAAAATATAGAAAATTAAAAGTAAAAAATTACTGTGAAGTACCAATTAAAATTACTAGTACATATAAGTATGTTTTTGTTGATGAAAAAACTAAAGGTATTAATGATTATACTAAATTAGATGCTTTTATAGATAATGATACAGAATATCAAGAACTGTCAAAAAAAATTTGCTCTATAACTAAGAATTTTAGTCAAGAGGAATTAGTTTATTATACTATATGCTTGTATAGACAAGAATCCGAAACTCGTGCCTTTAAGGAAATTGGTTGTTCTAATAAAGGTCTTGTACCAATTAAAAATAGTTGTATTGTGAAATTTGCTTGTGCCTTAGATATAGAAGTATATAATGATGATGACGGATTTGCTGATCCTAACGAGGAAGAAAAGTTTGAAAAATTTATGAAAGAATTTAAGTTGTAGAAATGCAACTTTTTTTATTACATTAAAGGAGGTGGTTTTATGATTGCGTAAATGGTAATTCTTAATGATTTGACAAAAGTTTTTAGGTAGTATATCATTCAAACAAAGGTGATGTTATGAAATTAAAAATGTTTAAAATTAGCATTATTACTATAATAGTGATATTAACTACTACTTTTATCTTTATTGGTAAAATCAATTCTAGTAAGAATAACTTATCAAAAAATTCTACTAGCAATACAGAATCCAAAGAAAAAGTAAAACAAAAAGATATTACGGAAAAAACAGAAAATCAAAAAGAATTACCAAAAGAGAAAAATGAAAGTATTGATGTTGTGGAAAGCCCTAAGGAAGATATAAAAGAAAATAAAGTATCTTCTAACACTTCTACTACTTCCACTACATCAAATAATTCAAATGAAATAAAACAAAATAATAATCAACAAAATCAATCACAATCTAATAATAATCAAATTAAAGAAGAGCCAGCAAAAGAAAATAATAATTCCTATATTGGTGTTCCTAATCCAAATGATTTTAATTATTCTTTTCATAAAGGTAAAATCGAATATAGTTCTATGGATGCTTGTCTATCTGCTAGTGAAAGAATCTCTTTGAAAGATACAGTTGATATTATTAATAGTTGGTGTATGGATGTTGTTGATGGTCAAGGTACAGTTTTAGGTGAATATTTATATATTAATTGTTCATCTGGAAATTGTAATAAGTATAAAGATTAGATATTCTAGTCTTTTTTATTTTGGAGGAAAAAATGAAAATATTATTATTTATTGGAATTGCACTATTAATTTTATTAGTGCTTTTTTTATGGTCTGCTTGTGCCTTATCAAGTAAAATTTCACGAGAGGAGGAAATAATTGAAAATGAAAAATAAAATAAAAAATTTATTATTACTACTTGGTGTCATAATTGGATGCGTTTCTACTACATCTGTATATGCCCAAGGAGCTACTTTAACAATGAATAAGTCTGGTTACTTTTGGACAAGAACTAGTCCAAGTGAATCAGCTCATAGTTGGTATACTCAAGATTATTCTTTTGGTGATCGTGTTGCTTATTGTATCGAGCCTAATGTTCCAGAGGGAACTAATAATTATACAGTTGGTGATATGTCTAATACCAATTATTCTAATGAACAAAAATTAAAAATGTTACTAATTGCTTATTATGGTTATGATTATCCAAATCATCAAACTTTAAATTATAGATTAGCAACTCAAGCCCTTTTATGGGAACATACAGGAAATTATAGTGTTTCTTACTCCACTCAAAGATGGGGAGCAGGAACAAATATAGATGTATCTACAGAAAGAAATACAATTATGAATTTAGTTAATAGTCATTATGTAAAACCATCTTTTAATGGTCAAACAATTACTATGAAAGTTGGTGATAAAATAACATTAACCGATACTAACAATGTATTATCAAATTATGATGTAATAATGAGTAATAATGCTGAATACCAAATTAATGGCAATAATATTACTATTCGTGCTACTAATGTTGGTAATATTACTATGCAATTCAAGAAAAAAATGTATACTACAAGACAATATCTTGTATATTATGGCAATGGTATTCAAACAATGCTATCTTCTGGAGCAGTTGATCCAGTTTATGCATCTTTAAATATCAAATCTGAGGGAGGAAAAATTGACTTTATTAAATATGATAAAGACAATAATTCTACTAAACCACAAGGTGAAGCAACTCTAAGTGGTGCAGTATATGGAGTTTATGATAAAAAGACAGATGCCTTAGTTGGTAAAACAACTACTGATAGTAATGGCTATGCAAAAATAGAACATTTACCTTATTTTGGAAATTTCTATTTACAAGAAATAATTCCTAGTAAAGGTTATCAATTAGATACTACTAAATATTATTTTACTAGTTCTTTAGATAATATTGATAACTATGTTATTGTAAAAGAAAAAGTAATAAATCGTGATGTTGAATTTACAAAAGTTTATGCTACTAGTAAATCTGAAATAATGACACCAGAGCCTAATGTAGAGTTTGGTTTTTATAATAGTAAAGGTGAACTTTATAAGACTGGAAAAACTGATAAAAATGGAAAATTAAATATTAATTTAATATATGGAACTTATACAGTAAAACAATTAACTACTTCTAAAGATACTACTAAGGTAGATGACTTTACAATTAAAGTTTATGAAATGGGAGAGAAAATTTACTACACTATCTCTAATGCTGAAATAACAGCTAAATTAAAAGTTGTTAAAATTGATAAAGATACCAAACAAGTTATTACTAGAAAAAATATTAAATTCAAAATCTTTAATGTAGATACTAAAGAATATGTTAAACAAACTATAACTTATCCAACAGCAAAAACTATTGATGTTTTTGAAACTGATTCTAACGGTATTTTAATCACACCTTATCCATTAAAAGCAGGTACTTACTATTTAGAAGAAGTAGATCAAAAAATTGATGGTTACTTATGGAATAAAAATTCTGTTGAATTTAAAATTGGTGAAGATTCTAAATTAATTAACGATGAAAAATTTGGAATCTTATTTGAAGTTAAGTTTGAAAATAAAGCAGTTAAAGGTAGCCTAGAACTAACTAAAACTGGCGAAAAATCAGAATTAACTGATAATGGGTATATTTATACTAAAATTAACTTAAAAGGCGTTAAAATAGGCTTATATGCTAAAGAAAATATATATGATGCTCTTGGTAATTTAAAATACAAAAAAGGTACACTGGTGAAAGAATTAATTACTGATGAAAATGGTTATGTTAAAGTAGATGATTTATATTTAGGAAAATACTATTTACAAGAAATTGAAACTGTAAATAACCATGTATTAGATAAAACTAAATATAATTTCAATCTTGAATATAAAGATCAATATACAGAAGTAATTAATTACAAAACTACCTTAGAAAATCATTTACCAAAAGGTATTTTAGAATTTACTAAATCTGATTATTCAAATAGTAAGACTTTACCTAACACCTTAATTGAAATTTACAATGAAAATGAAGAGTTAGTTTATTCTGGTCGTACTGATGAAAATGGTAAAATCATTATTGATAAATTACCAGTTGGTAAATACTACATTCTAGAAAAAGAAGCACCAGAGGGATACAAAATAAATAAAGAAAAAATGTATTTTGAAATTACCGAAGATGGACAAGTTGTTAAATGTAATATGTTAGATGAAGCATACGAAGTTCCAAATACTGGTTTAAGTAATATTAATTATGAACTAATTGGAAGTGTAGTTTTAATTGTATCTGGACTAGGATTATTCTTATATGGTACGAAGAAAAGAAAATAAGAAGTTTAATCTTATTAAATTAATTGGCTTACTACTTTTTGCTTGTGGTATGTTTATGATTGTTTATAATTATTCTACTAAAGTAAAATTAGATGAAAATAATGATACTAAAATAGAAGATTTTTTTGATGATGATAATACTTCGCAAGTAAAAGAACCGAAAGAAGATAAGCAAGAAAATACTAATACTTCCAAAGTTACTAATTATAATTATATTGCTGTTTTAGAAATTCCATCTATAAATTTAAAACGAGGTTTAGTAGATCCTAATAGTAAATATAATAATGTTAATTATAATATTCAAATTATAGATAAATCTTCTATGCCAGATGTTGTTAATGGTAACTTAGTTCTTGCTAGTCATAATGGAGCAAGTTATATTTCTTTCTTTAAAAATTTATATAAACTAAATAACGATGATAAAGTTTATGTTTATTATAATGGTTATAAATATGAATATTCTATAAGTAAAATATATGATACCAGTAAAGATGGTCATATTGAGGTTTATAGAGATAATCAAAAAACTACTGTAACTTTAGTTACTTGCAAGAAAAATACAAAAGATACTCAAACGGTTTATATTGGTTATTTAGCAAATAAGGTGGCTTATTAATACTAGGAGTGATATTGAATACCCAAAATATTTAATTCGTGTATTACTCCTAGTTTTGTCATCTTAGATTTTTCTTTAACACATTTAGAAAAATTAATTTATGGAGAAATATCAGCACTGTGTAATAATAAAGGCTACTGTTATGCAACTAATAATTATTTAAGTAAGGTAAATAATGTTAGTGAAAGAACAATTAGAACTTGTATAAGTAATTTACATAGTAAGGGTTATATCAAGGTAATAATTGATAGAAAAGAAAAAAATAATAGTAGAAGAAAAATCTATATAGATGATAGTAAGGATCAAAATCTCCCATCAGGGTGGCAAGACACTTCCTAACCGACAGGAGATACACTTCCTACAAATAAATAAAAGAATAAATAAATTAATAAATAAAATAATTCTAATAATATTATTAGTAATACTAATATAAACTTTAAATTAGATTGGAGGCATTTATGTATGAAGATATAAATTATAATGAAGTTATGTTATCTGGCAAAATCAATAATATTTATAATACTAATAATTATTGTTTGTTTGGTCTGACTTGTAATGATTATTCAAATAATAATTGTTATCTTAATTTAAGAATACACAATAATCTTTATTACAAATATAAAGATTTTTTTATTAAAGATAAAAAAGTGTTTATTAAAGGATATTTAAAAACTTACTCTGATAAGAATAATAATATTCAATCTTATATTATGGTTACTAAAATCACTGATAAACCAAACGAATTAATTAATGAAAAGTCAGCTCCACATATTAGGTATGATGAAGATGGTGTTATGGTTTGGAATGGTAAGAGATGTGAAACAATACCTCCAACCGAAGAAGAAACAAAAGAAATGGAAAAATTACTTAGTGAATATAGTTAGAAAGGTTGTGGTAAATTGCAAAGAAACTTAAATGTTCTTTATGTTGAACCAAATAAGTTACCAGAAAAAAGAACAATAAAAAACACTTTAGAAGACAAACAAAAACTTGTTAATGGATTAATTGAATACACTTATCTAAGTGATTCAAATGATGTTGCTATAATTTGTAATGAAGAAGGAAAAATTTTAGGATTACCACCTAATCGTGATATTGGTCATGATGTTATATGTGGTAATTTTTTTATTGTCGGTGATGATCCAGATCTTGGTGAAGACCGTTCTTTAACTGAAGAACAAATAGAAAAATATTCTAAATACTTTGGTAAAGAATCTATTGAAAAAACAAAGGAAAAAATACAAAAAATCTTTAATGATGATTTGTATTATTAATACACGAAAGGAGGTGGTTTAATGGTGAATGAAACAGTATTAGTTGGTAGAATTACCCAAGATCCAAAAGTAACTGAATTAGATAATGGTAAAAAAGTATGTAATATAACTGTTGCCGTGCCTAGAAGTTATAAAAATGAAAATGGCGAATATGATACTGATTTTATTAAATGTACAATGTGGTCTGGTATTGCTGAAAAAACAAGTGAATATTGTAAGCAAGGAGATTTAATTGGTATTAAAGGATGTATTCAAACAAGAGTTATCGAAAAAGATAATTCAAAACAAACTATTCAAGAAGTTATTGCTGAAAAAGTTACATTTTTAGCAAAATCTAAAGAAAAAACTGATGATGAAATAGAAATTTAGTCAAATGAAATTAGAGCAAAATAAAAGAGCTAGTTAGGGCTAACTCTAGTGTTATTAAAAATCAATAACAAACTTATTATATCACTATTTTGCTCTTTTTCTTATTTTATTAAGGAGGATGATAATAAGATGAATAAAAATATAAATTTCGAGGTGTTGCTTATTGTTTAAACTTATAAGTAGTTCTCTATACTATATAGGGAATACTATAAGTACACTAACGATAACAAAATTAGATGGTGGTAATTACAATATTGATACAATATTAAAAGCCATTAAAACTTTAACTGATTGGTGTTTAAGAGTTGGTATCGCTCTAGCAGGTGTTTCATTAGTAGTTGGCTTTATTATGTATGCCGTTGCTGATGTTGACAGAAAAGCCCATGTTAAACAAAGAATTATTCAAACAATGTTTGGTATCGTAGGAATCATTTTAGCCATATCTTTAGTAAACTTAATTATTAGTCTATTCTAGGTGGTGTTATATGAATTTTGAAGAATTAAATAATAAGATACTTAATATTGAAAAAAAATATAGCACAAAACAAGATAAAGTTAAAGATTATTGTCATGAGTTAGAGAATACATTTTATGAATATGCTGATTTAAACGGTAATATGGACTATGAATTTGAAGAAGTATTTAATGATATTGTGTGTGGTGAAGATTGCATAGGATTTGTTTTAGGAGCAAGCATAGATTCTTTATATTATTGGTATAGAAAAGATGGTAAAACTTGTGTCGATGAAATTGATTATGATTATCTTACTAACTTAGCAAATGAAGCCCTAAAATGTTATGAAAAAACTAAAGAGGATGACTTAGAAATATGTTAAGTGCCTTAGACTTATTACGAAGATTAGGTTGGGCTGTAATTGATTTTATCTATAAACTAGTAGATACATTATTCAATATAATGAAAGAACTAAACTTGTACGATATTGTTGATAGTGTTTCGGATAATACTATGTTTTCTAATTTTCATTCTGGAATAATTGCTATTGCTATAACATTATTAGCATTATTTATTGCTTGGCGATTTGTAATGAAAATATTAGATCCAGATGAGGGATTATCCACTCATCAAATAGTTATGGAAATTATTAAATGTAGTGTGCTTGTGTTAATGAGTGTTTTCTTGTTTTCACAAGCCAATACTTTATCTATGAAATTAAGTGGTTATACTTCTTCTATGTTTTCAAATAATGGTACTACTTTATCTAGTGCTATGCTTACCATGTATGTTGATTATTCAGATGGTTATAAAGCAAGCGATGAATTTAAAAAAGAAAATATAAGTGATAATATCAAGAATAGTAATTTTACTAAGAAACGAATGTTTAATGATAAATATGTAACTTCTAAGAAATGGATACTACCAGATGAAAAAGATTATAAATATAATATAAACTGGATAATGGCTATTATTGTAGGCGGTTTCTTCTTATATGCTCTTTTCTTTAGTGGCATGATGCTCGCTCGTAGGCAAATAGAATTTTTGTTTTTATTTTTAATAAGTCCAATAGTATTTGCTACTTCTATTGGAAATAAACAACGAAGATCTGCCGTTATAGAACAATTAGTTTCTTTAATGCTACAAGGTGCAGTAGTTATGATGATTATTGGTATAACTGTAATTGTAATGCAAGCCATTAATAGTACAACTTTCTTTAGTGATTCTAACTTTAAAGATATGGCTTTAAAATCGTTAATGTTTGTTGGATGTGGTACATTCCTTTTAACAGGATCACAAGTTGTTAATAGATTCATTGGTTCAAATGTTAGTGCTAATTCTGGTCGAGAACAATTAATGAGTTTAATGAGTTATGGTCATGCATTATCTACTGCAACTCATATTGGAGGAAATGCTATTAGTGGTGCTACTTCCTTTGGATTAGGTGTTGGTGCTTCTGCTCTAGGAAGATTTGGAGGAAATAAACTTGTGAGTTCTATTGGAGGTGCTATCCAAAAATTTGGTAATAATATCAAAAGTAATAATAGTTCAAACTCTAATCCAATTAAAAGTGGTATTCAAAATGGTATTGGAAATACTATTGAAAAATTTGGTGGTAAAGTTAAAAATTCAACACCATCAAATATCGGTAAAAATATGAGGATGCACGGTCGTGAAAATATGGGTGAAGCCGTAAGTTCTATTATGCCACAAAGAAATATGTATCGAAGAAGATACCGTTCAAGGGAGTGATAAATTATGTATATAACAATAAAAAGTATTAAAAAGACTTTAGGAAAATATATAGAAATGACAGACCTTTATATAGGACTTCCTATGCTTATGATATTTTTAATATTATTTGCTTTCACTAATTTTAAATTACAAGCATTAGTATTTTTATCAGTATGTGCATTTTTATTGATTCCTATAAATCTTTCTAAAAAAAATCGTATGTATAAAGTAGTTATTTTACTTTTTAAATATGTTTTTAAGTGTAAAGAATATATTTATTTAAAATAATATCTAAACATTTTAATAAGAGTGCTATAATTTTCTTGAGGTGATATGCTAATGACAAAAAAGGAATTAGATAATTTAAATAAAGAATATAATCAAGAATTTGAAGTATATAAGTCTTTTCTTAAAGATGAATATCAAAAAACTAATATGATTGATTACAAAAATATATTAATGACAAGTGTTCTAAATAGAAGTTTATCGTTAATAGAAGCATTTAAAACATTGCTACCAAGTAATAATTTAATGGCACTAAACTCATTAATCAGACTTCAAATTGATAATTGTATTTTTATATATGGTGTTAAAATGCTTTTTGATGCTGGTCATAGTATAGATGAGATAGGCGGTGCAATAATAAAAGATAATAAAAGATTGAGTGATTATAAAATTGGGAAAAATAAACTTTACGACACTTATATAATCTCTGAATTATCAAATAAATATGATTGCAAAATTGAGGATGCATATAATTTCTATTGTCGATTTGTTCATTTCTCTGATAGTGCTTTAATATCATCATCACAAGTAAGCGACGAAGATATTTTTTCAATAGAATTGTCAAAGGATTACAGTAGATTTGAAAATCATATTTTGAAAAATGCTAATTCTTTTTTGGAATTAAATAAGTTTATTTTACTTCTTTTAAAGAATGAATGGCAAGATATTCCAAATGGTAAAAAAATGAATATATAATATTTTTATTATTAACCAGCTTTAACAGTTGGTCTTTTATTTTAATAAATTACTTATAGAAATGGAGATGATAATATCGGGTTATTCCCTGAGAATAAAAAATTAAACAAAGATAAAGTTTTAGAAAAAGAAAAAAAGAAACTTGAAAAACAACAACCAAAGTTTGTAATAAAGAAACAAATGAAAAGGAGAATTAAAAACTCTCAAACTTTTTCAAATGTTAAGTCAGTTGCAAATGACGGTTTAATAGAATTAAAAACTGGTGAAGTTGCTTCTTTGATTGAAGTTAAGGCTATTGATTTGTCATTAACAAGTAAATCTGAAAAGAACAACTTTTTTTATGCACTAAAAAGTTTATATCAAATAAGAAATTTAAATCTTAAATGTTATAAATTAGATCAAAAAATAAATTTAAATAATAATAAAATTAATTTAGAAGAATTAATAAATTATTATAAAGATGATTCGCAAAAGGAAAAATTACTTGATGAAAGTAAGAGATTAATTGAAGAATTAGAAGAAAATCACTTCACTATCTCTAGTGTTTATTACTTAGTGGTAATTGCTAAAGACTTAAATACTTTGGAAAAACAATTAGATGAAATTGAAGAAATTATTTCTAACATAACTCCAAGAATTAATATGGAAGTTATTGATAACAGATTAGAAATATATAAATTTTTAACTAACTTATATATGAATCCAAAAGCATTGGATGATTTGATGTGGAGTGATTTACCATCCTTAGTATCTCCACTTTCTCTCCAAGAAAAAACTAATATGCTTAAAATGGATGATAAAGATATTCAAATGGTAACTATAAAAAATATTCCACCATTTGTAGATGAGCTTTTCTTTGAAGAAATATTTAATGTTCCAGATGTAAGGGCTTGTATTAGTATTAAAGATGCTATTAGTCAAGACGAATTAGTCCGTTGGGTTAATTCTCAATATCAGTTCTTACTATCTGATAGAAGCACAACTAAGAAATTAAGTGATGCTACTGAACTTGATACTCAAAAGGAAAATTTTCAACAATTAATGGTAGAAATTAAAAATGGTGATGAAAAGATTAAAGAAGTATCTTTAACTTTAATAATTACTGGTACTAAAAAAGAAAGAGAAAATACTTTTAGAGATTTAAAACGATTAGTAGATAGATATCAAATAAAGTTAGATATTCCTAAATTAAGACAAATGGAATGTTGGCAAAATTATGATTTAACTACTACATCTTTAGATGATTATTCTATTTATTTACCAACACTAACTTTAAGTGCTGGTTTTCCATTTACTAAAACATATTTTAATGACTCTAGTGGTTATATGTTGGGAGTTGATTTACATACTTCACTTCCAATATTCTTTGATCCTTTTGTAATTAATAATCAAAGAACTTCTCATAATATTGCCATCGTATCATCAACTGGTGGTGGTAAAAGTTTTACTATGAAAAAAATGATTATTAATGAATATGCTCGTGGAACAAAAATTTTCGTTCTCGATGCAGAAAATGAATATAAGAATTTGGTTATTTCAAATGGTGGAGAATACATTGATCTCTACTCTAAAAAGGGTGGCATTATTAATCCACTCCAAATAAGATATATTCCTAGTGATGATGAAGATAAAGAAACAAAAGAAACTGATTGTCCTTTAGCAAAACATTTAGGTTTTCTAGAGGCTTTTTTCAAAACAGCTTTTGAAGATATTACGGAAAAAGAATTAGTTATGCTTTTGTCAGTAGTGGAGTCTTTATATAACACTAAGGGAATATTTAAGAATACTTCAATTAATACTTTACAAAGTTTAAGTCCAAGTGATTATCCAATATTTAGTGAATTATATGAATATTTACCAGTTTATAAAAAACAAATAGAAAGCAATGAGAAAAAGAAATTAATCGACCAATTAGAAATTTTAGTATCAAGATTTTTAACTGGTACTGATTCTTATCTTTTTGATGGTCATACAAATATTGATTTATCAAATGATTTAATTGCTTTCAATTTACAAGAATTATTATATAGTGGAAATCAAAGACTAATTAATACACAAACATTGAATTTACTTACTTATCTAAATAATAGTATAGTTGCTAATAAAATTCAAAATGAAAAATTAGGTAAAAAGAAAAAACATATTAGTATTGTAGTTGATGAATTTCACTTATTTATAGATGAAAAGAATAATGAGGTATTAAAAAACTTTGGACAACTTGCTAGAAGAGTTCGTAAGTATTCTACTAATCTAATAGTAAGTACCCAAAGTGTTAAAGATTTTGTTGGTAATGCTAGTGTGTTAAGACACGCAACTGCAATTTTTAATAATTGTCAGTACACTATGATTGGTATGTTAAAAGAAGATGATTTATTGGCATACCTAGAATTATTTAAAAATAACCCATTAACTGATACTCAAAAAGCCTTTTTATTGTCAGCTAAACGAGGAGAATTTTTACTTAATGTTGATAATAAAAATAGACTTAGAGTTTGGATTCGTGCTACTGAATTAGAACGAGAAATGATGGGAGAAAGTTAGGAGGCTGATATATTGAGCACAAGATCAAGAATTACAATAAAACAAAAAGATAATACTTATAAATCTATTTATTGTCATTGTGATGGTTATCCAGAATATAATGGTGTCATACTTTATTATCATTATAGCGATCCAATGAAGATTAAACTTTTAATGAGTTTAGGAGATATTTCTTATTTAGGAGAAAATGTTTTACCAGATACTACTAAAACACATACTTTTGATGAAAGACAAGACGATGTTACTGTTGCTTATCATCGTGATCGTGGTGAGGAGTTACATTTTAATGTATTTACTGATAAAGATGATTTAATAGATTATTTTAAAAACTCAGATCAAGATTATTTATATCTTTATGAAAATGATAAATGGTATATTGCTGAAAATAATAAAGAAATTAATTTAGTTCCACTAGAGGATTATTTACTAGAAAAAAATTATATAGATACTCCAGCAAAACCATATACTTATGAAGATGAGTTAGCAGTTGAATTAATGAATTATGCTAGAGATTTTGATCCTTATGAATATAAAGATATTTATTCAAATGATGAAGATGCTTTTAATGACATGAAGCACAATTTACTAACGAGTAAAGATACAAGTAATATGATTGATTGGTTAAGCAATGATATTAATATAATGGCTACTGAAAAAGATTTGTCTGATAAAAATATGTCTGATTTATCTAAACAAGCATTTAATCTAATTAATAAACTTAACCAACATTTAAAAGTATTAGAAAAAGAAGAAACAAAAGAAGTCGATTTATAATGAAAAAAATAATTAAACTTCTTCTTTCTTCTACTACTGGTATTATAATTTTATTTTTAATTATATTAGTACCAGTATTAATGATAATGGATTTTTTTGGTGCTAATATTACTGATGGTTATATAGAAAATAATAGTGAGTATGCAGAACAATATAGAACAGTTGCTAATAAGTATATCAAGTCAAAAAGTGGTTATGTATCTTTAGAAAGAATTTTATATTTCTATCTTGCTGATACTACACTCTCTTTCGATGAAATATATAATGATAATTTAGATAAAGAATCTAAAAAATTAATTCCAATTAGTCAAGTTTGTGAATTATCAAAATATAAAGTTTTAGATGTATGTAAAAGCAATAATATTTCTACTAGTGGGCAAATCGATGAAGAACAAGCCAAACCGTTTGCTCCACCAATAAATTTTGCTAGTTCAACTATAACTAGTTTTTTTATGGAAGAAAGAGTTGTTTATGGTAAAGCAAATGTTCATAAGGCTTGGGATATTGCATCGCCAGCTCAAAGTCCAGTTTATTCTACTTGTGATGGAACAATAGAAAAAGTTTCTTTTCCGTACTCTAGTAATTCAATAGATACTAATGACAAACAAGGTGGAAATATTATTAAACTTAGTTGTGAAGTTGGTGATAAAAAATATACTGTTTTGTATGGACATTTATTTCCTAACAGTTCAAAAGTTAATGAGGGACAGCAAGTAACTAAAGGTCAACAAATTGCAGAAGTTGGTACAACTGGTTATTCTACTGGTAACCATTTACATTATCAAGTTTCATTAGATGGAAAAGTTATTGATGGTATGAGTTTGGTAGATTTTACTTATGAAAATTCTAATTATTCTCCAGACTTTAAATTACCAGATTCTAACTTACCATCCTATAAAAATTAAAGAAAATAAAATTTTAGGATGAAAACACACAACAAAAACACCTTAAAGAATATAGAAAATATTTAATATCATCCTTTAGATGAGCCTACGAAGTAGGATGAATTTCGTAAGTACGAAATAAGTCTTACACAACACTAAACCCTTATGAAATAAGGAAATGTTTAGTGTTAATGTGTAAGTTTCTTATCCTGCTTTTTTCTATATCTCATATTTTAAGGTGTTTTCATCCTATTTATAGATTGGAGGTCTTATGAGAAGATTTGATTTTTGGTTGCCAATAGATTTATTTAATAGAATAAATTTATTGGCTAAACATTATAAAGTTTATACATCAAAAATGATGATACAACTTTTAGAAATGGGATATTTAGAAATGATTAAACAAGGAGGTTATGATAATGAAATTAACAATAAATAAATTAATTGCAAATGATATGATAAATTATGGGATGGATAAGACTAGTAGTTTTAACTACATTGTTTCTTTGAATTCATACTTAGAGGAATACGATGAAGAATCGCAAAAATATATAAAAGAAAATTTAGATGATATTAAAGATGATATTGAAAGAAATGAATGTGTTGCTGATTTAGTAGTTGAAAAAAATGATGATGATATTGATTTTAATATGGTCTTTTATTGGGGATACTTATTAACTCAAACAGAAAAAATAGTTTATGAAAATGCTAAAAGAAATAATATAGAATTAGACTTTGAAGATATTAAAGACATAGCAAGTGAGATTTTAGATGATGATAATTTTAATGATGATATAACTAATCATTTAAAAAATTACAATAAAGAACAGGAGTTATAATTAATGAAAGTTCGTTTATATACTGATGAAGAAATTAATAAACTAAATAATTCTATTTTTGTTAGAAGTGTTAAATATAAAAGAGAGATTGAATACGATCCATTATTTAAGTTATGGACTATTGTCATGAAACATGATTTACCAGAACTCTCAGCAAGAGAAATATTTGCTCGTGGAGGAATTGATATTAATATAATTCATAAAAAACTACCACAACGAAGAATTAAAGAATGGATGGATAATTATAAAAAGTTTGGTATAAGATATTTTTTACCAGAAGATGAATGTTATCAAAGTATTACTTATGAAAAAAATAATAAAATACATTATGATACTATGAAAATGCAACTAATGGATTTCGTTTTAAAAAGATTAAAGGAAATTAAATTAGATGAAAATAGATAAGCATATATATTTTACTAATGAAGAATATGCCCGTATATTAGATTATAAAGAAAAAAATAAATTGTCTTTTTCAGAAGCAGTTTGTTTTCTTTCTATCTCTGCTTTAAATAGTAATGATATTTTAGATAGAATTAATTTTTTAGAATCTCGTTTAGATTATCTAATTAAAAAGATAAATATTATTTATTCGTTAGAAGAACAGATTTATTCTGATATGAATTTTGATAATTTAACTGATCCTAAGAAAAGTAAACCTTTAATAGAGTTTAATAAAAAATTAAGGAACACTAACATAAATGACTAAAAGTCCTAAAGTAATATTTAATTCTATCTTTACTTTTGCTTTAAATAACCCTGATAGTAAATATAAAAATCATAGCAAAAGTATTAAAAGAGTTCAAAAAATGTATGATTACTATACTAATGAAGAAAAACGAGCTATGTCTATGTATGATTATTATACTGGTAAATTAACAAAAGAAAATACAATGAATCTTATTAAAGAAGATGGTACATTTGCTACTGAAAAAGAAGTTGAAAAAAGGAAAAAATTAGCAGTTAAATATTTAGAAAATTCTAATCTTTGGCAAGGTGTATTATCTTTTAATAATGATTATATTAATGAGAATATTGATATTCATAAATTAGAAAAAGAATTAGCCACTAATATATTACCTAAATTTTTTAAAAGATGTGGTTTTAAAGATACTAATAAAATGTTTTATCAATTAGCACTTCATACTGATACTGATAACTTGCATTTTCACTTTTCTTTTATGGAGAAAGAACCTAATTATATTTATCATAAAAATAAAATTGGATATCGTAGATCTGGTGAATTATCACAAAATGAAATAGACTTTTTAAAATCACAAGTAGTTCATACGATTGAAAAAGAAAAAATATATACACCGTTATTAAAAGAAACTAATAAAGATATTGAAGAATTAAAAAAATATTTTAGTCCTAAAGAAAGAAATTACTTATTAAGAGATAAGAAAGATTTAATATTAGAAGAAAAAATATTAAGATTAGGACAATTACTTTATAAGGAACGACATGACAATGATTCCAAAATTAAATATGGTTCAATAAAAAATAAAGAAATTATTAATCTTACTAAAGATATAAAAAATTATTTGTTTTCAAAGAATAATGATAACTTTAAATTAGAATATAATAATTTTAAAGAATCTCTTAATAAAATAAATAACTATTTTTATAAAATAAACGAAGATAATAACATTAAAGATATTGTAGTTGATACTACTTTAACTGATAGTAAAAATAAGTATATAGATAATTATATATATAATGCCATTGTTAATTATGCTAATTACAATTATAAGAAAGAATCTAAAAATATTACTAAGATAAAAGAAAATGATATTATTCAAGAAATAATATTAAAGCACTATCTTGATAATAAAAAACAAACAAGAAAAGATATATTAAAAACTTACTTTACTAACACTAATTCTAAACAAAAATTTAGAAACAAACAAGAAATTGAAAATGCCATTAAAAGTATAAATGATGAGATGGATGAGGCTCAAAAAGAATTTTCTAAACTTTTTATATCAAATGACTATACAAAGTAATTGCAATTATTGTCTAAAGATGTTATTATACAGTTGTAGTAAATAAATATTACTACATAAACCATTTAACTTTACTGCTCATAAGCACTCCTTTCCATGTGCTTAGTAGTAAAAACCATAATAGTCGCTAGTACAGGACTATTTTTATTTTGCTAAAAATGTTATAATTAAACCTAGAAAGATAAACTAAACTAACAGTCGAGTTTATATTTGCTTTTTTATAGTATAATGATTTTGAGGTGAAAAATAATGGATAATAATAAAATTGGTAAATATATTGCGTCTCTTAGAAAAGAAAAAAAATTAACTCAACAACAACTTGGTGATAAATTATTTGTAACTGATAAAGCAGTTAGTAAATGGGAACGAGGATTGAGTTTACCAGATGTTTCTATTCTTGAAAAATTGGCTTTGGAATTAGATACAGATATTTATAACATTTTACAAGTAGAGAAAAAGAATAGTATAGATATTGAAAAGATCTTACAAGAAGAACGAATAAAAATTAAAAGACAAATAATCAAGAAAGCAATGATATTTGTAATACCACTTATTCTTATTGGTTGTATTGCTTTGTTTAAATTGATTCCTTTTGGGTACAATATCGAACATATTAGATACACCCATACTGAAAATAAAATAATTAATCTAGGAGTTCCTAAATTTTCGTTTTTAATGAAAAATAATGAGAACAGTTATTCTTATAAAAATTTTAGAGGTAAAAGTGTTTTAAAAAGTGAATTGAAAAGTTATGTAAACACTTTAGAACACATTACTTGTAATAATACTACATATTTTTATGATTCTGATGCAAATGTTACTATTGTAGATTATGATGTTAAAGGAAATATAATTTACAGTACCGTATCCTATAATATTAGAAATGGAAACTATTGTGCTGAGTGGCAAATAAGAGAATATTCTAAAAGGTTAGGAACATTAAATACATTTCGTACTTTGTATGATGAAGATTCAAATTTAGTAATATATTTTCTTCCTAGTTTAAAAAGAAATGATAATAATAATGAGTGGATTGCTACTTTAGATATTTATTATAATGATGGAAAAGTCAAAAAAGTAATTGAAAAATCATCTGGAAAATTTGAAATAATAAATAATGAACTCATCTATTATAGAGATAAAATTATAGATCATGAAAATAATGTAAAAATTCCTAATGTATCGACATTTGTCATAAAAGAGCAAAAATTAATATTAAAAGAAAACTATCTAAAAGATTATGAAAAAGGTATTACTTTAAAATAAGGTGATGAATTATGAGAAAAATGTTCAATAAAATTAAAAAAAATATACTTATTTGTGATTTGATTTTTGTAGGTATAAACATACTAATTAATTTTATATTATATCTAATGAATCTGAGATTTAGATTATGGGTTATTATTCTTATAATTTTAATATCTATTATTGGATTTGTTGTAGGTATATTCCAACAAATATATCTATATTCTGATAACAAAAAAAGAACTATAGTTTTATCATTGTTAGGAGCTATACCTATAATCATACTTATTTCAATTTCTATTCCAATTGTAGGTTTTATTGCAATTTTTAGCTATAAGCCAGAACATACTACAATATTAGATAATAAAAAGTATGTAGCAGTAGTTTCTTCTTTTCTGAAAGTTGATGTAGATTATTATGATTACTATGGATTTCTTTTAATGGGTACAAGAGTAAAAGTACATGGATATTTTGGTAAAGGTGGATATGATCCATTTATTAATCCGAATGTTTCAGATGGCGTAGAATATACATACTATGATGATAATGGAAAAGTAAAATCCAAAAGAACTGAAACTTTTATTAAAGATAAGGATGGCAATATTATAGATAAAAATAATTATAATATTGATATTGATAAAAATAATGATTTTGATGATAGTGATGATTATGTATTACCAGAAAATGAAGAAGTTTTATATGAAAGAAAATTTAATAAAACAATATTGAGATTTGGTAAAGTTGATAATTCTTTAGGTCAAAATATGTTAGTTCATGTTTTGAGAAGCAAAGATAATGGTAAAAATTTTTATGTTGTATCTGATGATGTAATTCAAGTTAGCAATGAAGCAAAATTTGTTTTCTTAAATGAAAACTTAGGATTTGCTATTTCTACTGGTAAGATTTACTTGGATAATAGTAAAGTTGGATTATATACTACTAATGATAGTGGTAAAACTTTTATATCTGCTAAGTTTAATTATACAAATAATAATGTTGAATATATAAGTATAGAAAATGTTCCTTACTATGATAATAATATTTTAAAGATAAAATGTTCAGTATATCAAGTTAATTCAAATAAAGATGGATATGAAAATAAAGAACTCGTATTTATAAGTAATGATAATGGATTAAATTGGAATTTAGAAAATAATTAAAGTTACTTTTGAAAGTGTGTAAATATGAAAAAGAAGATAATTATAACAATTTTTTTGATATTTTTCATTATAATTGGAAGCATATTGTTCGTTAATATAAGAAATCATATAGTAGAAAAACAAAATAAGAAAAGATATGAAGAAATAAAAAGAGATATAGATACTGAATTAAAAAGATATTTGTATGTCATAGCACCAAAGTGTCAACCAAATAGTGGTACACCGTTAATAACTCATCGAGATCTTGTTTATAATGGGGGCATGGATAAAGAAAAACTTTTGGATATAGATGAAAAATCGTATTGCAAAGCATATATTAAAACAGGATGTGCGGAAGTTGGTAAATGGAATTGGAATATTTATATTAGTTGTAAAGATTATACTGATAAAGGATATATAGATTGGGATAAAGAAATATTTTCAAATAAATAAAATATTTGAGCAGATCAATTTATGGCGATCTGTTTTTTTATACAATAAATTAAGCAAAGGAGGAATGTTTATAAATAAAATGGGAAAAATATTAAAACAAGAAAGATTAAAAAATAATTTAACTTTAGAAACACTATCTAATATGACTAACATTTCTATATCGACATTAAGTAATATAGAAAATGATAAAATAGAAAATATTAGTGGTGTTTTCTTATATAGATTAAGTAAAGCATTTAATATAAATTATGATTATTTACTTAGGTTAAGGTGGGATATATTTCCTACCTTTTTATATGAAAGGAAATCTTCTGTTGGATACAAATAAAATATTCAATGAAGATTGTTTGTTAGGTATTAGAAAAATACCTGATAACTCCATTGATTTAGTAATTATCGATCCACCTTATGACATTTGTACTAAAGGTGGAAAAACTGGTAACTCAAGAGTTGCTAAAGAAGTTAAAAGTTTAGAAAAAGAATTAATAGATAATAATTTAACTGATGGATTTGATATTTCTATTCTAGACGAGTTAATTAGAGTTATGAAAAATATAAATATTTATATATGGTGCAATGGTAGACAAATACCACTTTATATAAAATATTTTATTGAACAACTTGATTGTAAATTAGAAATTATTATTTGGGGTAAAACGAATCCTATGCCCCTTTATAGTAATAAGTATTTAGGTGATAAAGAATATTGTTTATATTTTAGAAAAAAAGGTTTTTGTCAGCCTAAAAACTATGAAGATGCCAAAACAATCTATTTATCTACTATTAATATAAAAGATAAGCAAAAATATGGGCATCCTACAATAAAACCACTTCCCCTTATAAGGAAGTTAATAAGAAACAGTTCTAACGAAAATGATGTTGTTCTAGATTGCTTTATTGGAAGTGGTACAACAGCTGTTGCAAGTATTTTAGAAAACAGAAAATTTATAGGATTTGAAATTAATAAAAAGTATTATGATATTGCATTAAAAAGAATATCAGAAACAAATAAGGAGGATGATAATTAATGGAAAATAAATACGATGAAATAAAAGAAAAACATCAACAAAGAGTAAATAACTTTCCAATGATGTTTGCTTTTTCTCAAGAACAGTTATACGATGGCATGAAAAAACTAGGCTTAAAATCAACTGATACTGATAAAATTTATGATATGGGTATGGGTTGTTTTATAAAAAAGACAGATATCGATGACTATAATAAAATGTGGTCGGAAATAAGAAAAGAACATAATGATTTAATTAATGCTGATAAAACTGGTGATGGTTATATTAAGGATATGTTTGTAAGTGAACTTGAAAATCATGAGTATAGTTATACCCATGATTTAGATGAAACATTAAATGCCTTAGAACTAACTAGGGAGCAAGTTTTTAATAGTCCTACTTTAAGTCATGGATTAGAACTTGCTAAAAAAGAAGTTTTACAGAAAGAATCAGAGGTTGATTATGAATATGAATAACATAGAAGAAAAATTTGATGATTTGCAATCAATTCTAAATTCATCTAAAGAATTTAGTTTTAAGAATGATTCGATTTTAAAATTAAAACAATATTATGGTAATAAAGAAATTTATTTAGATTTATCTAAAATAGATATTAATATGTTTGAAGATTTATATTATGATCCAGAAAAAGAATTAGATGACATGGAGGATTATGATTTATAGAAGTAATTTAGTGAGGGATAGGCTATGAGTTTATCCCTTATTATCTTACTTACTATACTAATAATTTTTCTAATATGTTTTATTTATATAGAACCAATTATTTCAAAACATAAAATTAAAAATAATAATGAGTATGGTTCAGCTAGATTTTCTACATTTAATGAAATAAATAAGAATTTTACAAAAGAAAAAATCAGTAATATTAATGAAGTTGGGTTCCCAGTTTATTATGATAAAAATATATCTCATGTTTGGTTTGATAAAGAAACTCCTCATTATGTTTATTTAGGATCAAGTGGTTCTGGTAAAAGTGTAACAGCAGTTATTCCTATGATTAGTTTTATTGCAAATGCTAAAGTTAAGAGAAGTATATTCGTAACAGATCCTAAAGGAGAAATTTATCATACTACATCTAAAATGTTAAATGATAAGGGATATAAAGTTTTAACAATAGATTTTAGACATCCAGAACTTTCTAATCATATTAATATATTAGAGCCTATTATTTGTGAATATGAAAATTATATTAAGTATGACAAATTAATGAAAGATACTTTAGATAATGATTTAAAACTAGAATATCAAAATAAATCAATATCTAGTTATGCAGAAACTAATAGATTAATAACTTCTTTGGCATCTATGATTACCTATGATAAAACACAAGGCAAAGATCCTTTTTGGAATAATAGTGCTAAAAATTTATTAGAGGGTTTAATTGGTTTCTTTTTAGAAGAATATAAAGATGGAAAAATTAAAAGAGAACAAATAACAATGACATCTATTCGTAAATTTCAAAATTCTACTATGGAAGATAAAAATGCTAAAAAGTTTAAGTTTTATATAGAGCAAAAGCCTTATGGAAGTAAATCTAAAGATAGTTTAATACCAATATTATCATCTAGTGAAAATACATATAAATCAATTACTAGTGTTTTTAGTGAGAAAATGGCAATATTTGATGATGTTAATGTTGCTAATGTAACTAGTAAATCTGATTTTGATTTTGATATATTAGGTAAAGAACAATCAGCACTATTTGTTATAGTTCCAGATGAAGATAAAATTTATTATACTCTTGTAACTATTATTTTAGGACTTTTATATAAAGAACTAGTAAAACTTGCTAACTCTACTGAAAACAAAAAATGTCCTATTGAAATCGACTGGATATGTGATGAATTTTCTAATTGTCCACCACTTATAGAACCAAGTATAGAATCAATAATTTCTGTTGCTCGTTCAAGAGGACTTAGATACCATCTTTTTATTCAAAGTTTAAGTCAATTAGACAATGTTTATGGTAAAGAAGTTGCACAAATAATACTTGATAATTCTGGGATGGCTTACTTGAAAACAAACACTATGGAAACGGCTGAAGCAATAAGTAAACGCTTAGGTCGTATGACCTTAGAATCTTCTTCTATAAGTCAATCTGTAAGTTTGACTAATTATAATGGCAACAAATCAACATCCTTAATAGGTCGTGATTTATTAACACCAGATGAAGTTAAAAATTTGCACTATAAAACTATTATATTTCCAAATATAGGTTATCCAATATTTAGAGATACTGTTATATATAAAAAATTATCTTGCTATTCAAGTGGTGAATTAAAAAGAAAAATAACTCCACTTGAAGATTTAAGTTATACATATTTTACAGTTGAAGATATACAAACAAAATATGATAGATTATATAGAAATAGAAATAACAAAGAGATAAATAAAGAAGAACTTTCATTTTATGACAAATTTAAGACTGAAGAAATTAATAAGTTAAATAATATTGTTAATGTCGTTAATGATTTATTGAAAGATAAAATTAAATTATTTGAGTTTAAAGAAAATAATAATCGTACATTTGCCAGTTTTGAATTAAAAGAACCATTAAATACAAAGGAATCAATATTTCTAAAAGGTAAAATAAATAAAGAAGTATATCATTTAGAAATTGATAATGGTAATAATACTAAATCTACTATAGAAATTCATTTAAAAAATCCGTTAGAAAAAGATAATTCTCTACAAAAAGAGATAATTAAAACAGGTGGTGCTAATGAATAAGTCCAAAAACTTTGACATAGGTTTTATTGGAGGTAAATCTAAATGCTAGAAAAAGATATAGAAGTTAGATTTAGTACCAAACAATTACCTTTTGAATATAAGTTATTGGAATATAGGCTAATTGTTAATAAAGAATTATACGATGAAAAAGTTATTGATTTAAGAACATATAATGAAATGGAAAATTCTATTATGGGAAGACTTAGGAAAATAAGAAACGAATACCTATTGAATGAAAAAGATGATTTGACAAAAAGTGATTATGGAGCTACCATTCAAGCATCCTAGTTATCTTGAATTTTAGGAACATATGAAAGGAAGTGCTATTTATGGAAATTAAAAAAGCAAGAGAAGATTTAAGAAAAGGAAAAACAATTTATGATATGAATCTAAAGGTTGCATATTATGGTCGTGTTTCAACTGATAAAGATGATCAATTAAATTCGCTAGAAAATCAACGACATTATTTTGAGGATATGATTAAAGAAAACTCTAATTGGATTTTTACTCGTGGTTATATCGATGAAGGAATTAGTGGTACAGCTGTTAAAAATCGTGATTCTTTTTTGAAAATGATTGAGGATGCAACCTTAGGAAAAATTGATTTAATATTAACAAAAGAAATTTCTAGATTTTCTAGAAACACTGTTGATAGTATTAAATATACAGAATATTTATTAAAACAAGGTGTTATAGTATATTTTTTATCTGATAATTTAAATACGATTCAAGAAGATGCTGAATTTAGACTTACTATTATGTCTAGTATGGCACAAGATGAAGTTCGTAAATTATCAGAAAGAGTTAAGTTTGGTATTAATAGAATGATCAAGGATAGAAAATTAATCGGTGGTAACTTAACAGGATATTATAAAAAAAATGGAATATATGAAATTAATCCAAATGAAGCACCACTTATAAAATATTTATTTACTACTTATGCAAGTGGTAGTCTTGGCTTAAAAAAAATTGGTGAAGAACTAGCACAAATGGGATACTTAAATTCAAAAGGAAAACCATATTCTCAAACAGCACTTGCAAAGATGCTTTCTAATCCTAGATATAAAGGATTTTATACTGCAAAACTTACTGAGGTAGAAGATTATAAAACTCATAAAAAGAAAAAAATACCTAAAGAAGAACAAATTATAGAAAAAGATGATAGAATTCCAGCTATTGTATCAGAAGAACTTTGGAACAAAGCAAATGCTTTGCATGAGAGAAGAAAAAAATTACCATCTAGGCACGTACTTAATTCTGAAGAACACATAAAAAAATATAAATATTCGGCTAAGTTATATTGTAAAGATTGTAATAGTATATTTATTCGTAATGGTGGATCAAATCGTTCTTTAAATCCAACATGGGCTTGTAAAACTTATAAAACTGAGGGAGTATCAAAATGTGAATCTCCAATTATAAAAGAAAGTTATCTTGATAAAATATTTGTTGATCTATTTAGTGATTTCATTAAACATAAAAAAGATTATTTGGGACAAGTTTTATTAGAATATAAAAATATTGTTAAAAATTTTACTGATGAATTGGATACAGAGGAAATAAAAAGAAAGATAGAACAAATTGATAAACAAAAAGATAAATTATTAGATTTAAGTTTAAAAGGTATGATTGATGACTTTGAATTTAAAAAACGAAATGATAAATTTAATACTGAATTATTCAATTTACAAAAGCAAATAGAAAGTTCGGAAAGTCAAAATTTAGAGGAAGAAAAAATGCGTAAAAAATTAAATGATATTGAATCTTGCTTAAGTGCAAAATTGGATATTAAAGAAAACTTACCTTATTTAGTAAATTTACTAGTTGATAAGGTTATAGTTGAAAAAGTAAATGGGGATAGAAAGCATATAAAATTATCTATTTATTTTGATTTTAATACCCCAGATATTGATATAGATTTAGATATGAATACAAAAAACGAACTTAAGTCTAGGTCGTTACAAACACTTGCTTGTAGAAGGCAAACTTCTGTCCTAAAGTGTTCGTGTATTGATACAAAGCAATCCTGGATTTGTTGAACTTGGTAATAGACTTGGTAAAGAAAAATTATTTGATTATATTTATAAGTTTGGATATGGTAAGAAAACTGGTATTGATTTGAATGGAGAGAGTACGGGTATCTTATTTAATTTATCTAAAGTTGGTCCTGTAGAACTTGCTACGACAGCATTTGGTCAAGGGGTTAGTGTTACTGCTCTTCAACAAGTTACAGCAGTTAGTGCAGCAATTAATGGTGGTACTTTGTATAAACCATATATAGTTAAAAGAGTAGTGGAACATGAAACTGGACAAATTGTTAATGAGATTAAACCTACTGCTGTTAGAGAGAATATTGTTACTAAGGATACTAGTGAAAAGGTAAGAATGACTTTAGAGTCAGTTGTTTCTTTAGGTACTGGTCGTAATGCTTATATAGATGGTTATAGGGTGGGAGGTAAAACAGGTACTGCTCAAAAGGTTAATAATGGTGTATATATGTCTGGAAATTATATAGTTTCTTTTATTGGTTTTTTACCTGCGAATGATCCTAAGATTGTGGTATATCTGGCTATTGATAATCCAAAAGGAGTTACACAGTATGGTGGTACAGTTAGTGCTCCTATTGTTAAGAATATTATGGAGGATGCAATAGTGGCTTTAAATATTGAAAAGCAAGATGGTGGTACAGAAAAGAAATATCAATGGTATGATAAAAAATATTATGATGTAGAGAATGTTATTGGATTATCTAAGAAAGAAGCTACTTCTAAACTTAAAGATTTTGTAATAGAATATAGTGGTAGTGGGGATAATGTTATTAATCAGTCTCCAGAAGGTGGTACTAGATTAATAGAGGGTTCTAGTATTAGATTATATTTGGGATAATTTGCATTAAATAATGACTTTTCTTTAGAAATTTGGTACAATAGTAACGTGTAATGTTATTGATGAAGGGAGTTATTTATGGAAATAGCTAGACTAAAAGAAGAACTTATTCAGCAAAGAAAATCTAAGTTTAAGGGGAATATATATCATTATTCTCAGGTTAATTTTGCTTATAATTCAAATAAAATTGAAGGTGGAAGATTAAGTGAAGATGAAACTGAAGAAATTTTTGAGACTGATTCATTTATTCCCAAAAGTGATGAAACAATTAAATTAGATGATTTGATAGAAATGAAAAATCATTTTAGATTATTTGATTATGCTTTGGATACTTTGAATGATGATTTATCTAAAGAAATGATAATAAATATGAATAAAATATTAAAACGTAATACTACTGATGAAGAAAATCCAAGATATAATGTAGGTGGTTTTAAAATAATACCTAATAAAATTGGATTAATAAATGTTATTGATACATCTGCTCCTGAAGATGTGGAAAAAGATATTGGTAATTTATTATTAGAATATAAAAAAATAAAGAATGTTACTATAGAAGATATTATAGATTTTCATTATAAGTTTGAACTTATTCATCCCTTTGGCGATGGCAATGGCAGAGTAGGACGTATGATTATGTTTAGAGAATGTTTGAGAAATAATATAATGCCATTTATAGTACTTGATAATGATAAATCATTTTATATGAGAGGACTTAAAAACTATAAAAATGATAAATTGTTTTTGATAGATACTATTAAACATGAACAAGATTTATATGAAGATATAGTAAATGAAATGTTAGACTTTTATTTAAATGGTAAGTAGTGATACTTATCTTTTTATATATAGTAATGAAAATTAAAAGATGATACTTCTAAAAATATGGATTTTGTAATAGAATATAGTGATACTAATAAATATTTGGGATAATTTGCATTTTTAACTTAATTATGATATAATATCCAGCAATTAATGGGGGTTATTATGGAAATAATTAATATGACTAGTGAAGATATTGGTAATTTAAAAAAATTATCACTTGACTTTTTTAATGCAAAGGGAGATTTATTACTTTTTAGATATAATAATGTACTTAGATTATTAAAAACACTTGATGATTTTACTGAAGATGATTTTCAAAAACATTTTAATGCAGTTAGTTTACTAAATAAATATAGAGATTATCTTCCTAGTGATTTTGTTATACCTGATTTCTTAGTTAAAGTGGATGATATTATTAAGTTTTTTGCTATTAATTATGTTTATGGTAATAACCTTAGTGTGGTTTTAAAAGATGATAATGTTTCTTTAGAAAGAAAGAAAAACTATTTAAAAAGAATAGGCACTATACTTAGACAAATGGAGAATATTAGAAAAAATACGGAGTTAAAAAATTTTTATTTAGCGGATATTCATGAAGATAACTTTATTGTGGATAAGGCAGGGGTTCTTCGTACTATTGATTTGGATGGTGGTAAGTTTAGTGAAGATAGTAATCCTGTAGTTAAATATTTAAGTCCTGTTTCTTTATTTGCAAAGTGTAATACTCCTAAATATAAGATTGATATGAGTAATCCTTATTTTGCTTCTTATATAGTAGATGAAAATACGGATATTTATTGTTATAGTATTGTTATTTTAAATTATTTATATAATGGTAAGATAAATGGTGTTAGTATGAATGAATTTTATGATTTTCTTACTAAAATGAGTGATATAGGTATTGATAAAGAATTAATTGGATGTTTTGAAAGACTATTTGATGATAGAGATAATGTTAATCCTTGTGATTATATTGATACTTTAACTCCTATCCAAATAAAAAAATTAAGAATTAAATAGTTTACATATTGATGTAAAGTAATAAAAAGATACTATTTATTTAAAAATATGTATGGTATAATAGAAGTGATATTAGAAATGGAGTGATAGAATGCTAACTTTAACGAAGTCATTATTTGCTTTAATGCTTGGTTTTATTAGTTCGACAATATTTGGACTTATAGCTATTCCTTTTTTGAAGAAATTAAAAGCAGGACAAAATATTAATATTTATGTTGAGGCTCATAGAAGTAAGGCTGGTACTCCTACTATGGGAGGACTTATATTTATAATTCCTACTATTGCAATAACTGTATTTTTACTTTTGACAGGAAAGATAGAATACTCGGTTAATTTAATGATTGTACTGTTTGTTTTCTTCTCGTATGCTTTAATAGGCTTCTTGGACGATTTTATTAGTCTTAGAAGAAAATCTAATAAAGGACTTACACAATTTCAAAAGCTATTACTTCAACTTATTGTAGCATTAGTCTTTTATGTATTATTTAGACAATTTACTTCAGGTGATTCTTATCTTAGAATATCTGCTTTAGGTATTGATTGGAATCTAGGTTGGTTCTATGGAGTATTTATATTATTCTTACTAGTAGGATCTTCTAATGCGGTTAATTTAACTGATGGATTAGATGGACTTGCTGGTGGGTTATCTGCAATATCATTTTTGGCTTTTGGTCTTATAGCAATGGGTAGTTGGTGGATTGAAGGCAATTCTGATATGGGTATTTTCTGTTTTATTTTGGTAGGTAGTATTATGGGATTTCTTGTATATAATAGTAATCCTGCTAAAGTATTTATGGGAGATACTGGTAGTTTGACTTTGGGGGCTACAATGGCTACGATAGCTATTCTTACTTCACATGAATTATCCTTGGTATTAATTGGTGGAGTATTTGTTATTGAAACTTTAACTGTTATTATACAAATAACTTCTGTAGTACTATTAAAAAGAAAAGTGTTTTTAATGACTCCTATCCATCATCATTTTGAAAGATTGGGATGGAAAGAGAATGATATTGTTAAATTATTCTGGATAGTTGGATTTATTCTTTGTATGTTAGCTTTAATATATGGAGTATGGTTATAATAAGAGTGTATTTTAATAATGCATTCTTTTTATGTTCACTGTAAGTCTTTAGTCTTACAGTGTTATTTTGAGCCAATATGTTATATTGTCTCAAAATAATATATCTACATATCTATTATATATAAGCCATGGGTATATATTTAGTGTAAATTGTTTTCTAAGTATATATACTATGCTTATATATGATAGGTATCTTGGATACATTTAATTAAGACAAGTATACTTGGCTTAATTAAACACTAATAAGACTTGGGATAAGGCTTATAGTGAATATAAAAAAAGTATAACATATAGTTATTTTTTTAGTTATGATAATTGCTTATATTTAGTAGTATACCCATACTGGTTAAGCTTATTAGGAGACTACTACCACCATAAGATAAGAAGGGGAGAGTAACTCCTGTTACGGGAATTAATCCTACTACTACCATAAGATTTAGCATTGTTTGAAAGGCTAAACCAAAGGTTATACCAAAGGCTAGATATTTACCAAATTTATCTTCACAGTTCATAGCTATTTTAAATCCAGAATAGATTATAGTTATGAATAGAGTGGCTACAATTATAACTCCTAGAAAACCAAACTCTTCACTTATAATTGAAAATATGAAGTCTGTTTGTGGCTCTGGTAAATAGAAATGTTTTTGTACTGAATTACCAAATCCTAGTCCTAGTAGGCCTCCTGGACCTATAGCATATAAACTTTGGATTATTTGGAAACCACTACCAAGAGGATCAGACCAAGGATTAATAAATGATATTATTCTTTCCATTCGGTATGGGGCTATTATTACTAATACTACTACTCCTAGTAGTCCTAATACTCCTAGTTTGATAAAGAAGTTCATTTTAACACCACTTACAAATAGTAATACTATGATAGTCATAACTATTACTATTCCTGTACCAAAGTCTGGTTCTAACATTATAAGGGCAAATACTAGAAAGAGTACTCCTAATATAGGAAGAACTCCTTTTTTTATATCTTTTAAGTCTTTATTATTATTTTCTAAATATTTAGAAGTAAATATTATTAGTCCTAATTTAGTAAATTCTGATGGTTGTACTCCTAGTCCTCCTATACCAAACCAACTTCTACTACCATTTCTTACTGTTCCTATACCTGGAATTAATACTAGTGCTAACATACCTAGACATATAAAGAAAATAATATTAGATAGTTTTTTATAGTTTTGATAAGGAAACTTACTTACAATAAACATAACTATATATCCTAGTATTAAGAATATACTTTGTGATTTTAAATATTTATATGGATCATTAAACTTATACTCTGCCCATACATAAGAAGATGAATATATCATTAATGTTCCAAATAAACTTATTATTACTACTGCTGTTAAAAGTATTTTACTATATTTTTTCACAGTATCACCTAATTAATTTTATTATCTAAAAATAAAAAAAGAAGTTTATTTTTTCTTCTTTTCAAATATTGATAATACTTTTGCAGTCATATGAACTATTTGATTACTATTTTTGATAGCAATACTTTTAAAGAAAGCTTTACCTCCTATTGTTAAGGCTGCAGTTAAAGCAGTAATTACTAGTCCTGTATATAATACACTAGTATTTAATTTTTCTGATAGAGAAGTCGATATTGTTACACCAGCAGAACCTGATACAATACCACATATATCACCAATTACATCATTACAAAATGATGATACTTTATCAGCATTCTTTTTGAATGATACGGCTTTTTTGGCTCCTTTTATTTTTTTAGAACTCATAGCATGTAATGGTTCTTCATCAGTGGATGTAACTGCTACTCCAACCATATCAAATACTATTCCTATGGCTATAAATAATAATAATATTATAATACCTACGAATAGATTTACTTTTGGCATTATGGTATTAGAACTAAAAGAAAAGATAAATGATATAAAGAAGGCTAAGAATGTTACTGTTATTACCCATTTTATTTTACTATTTTTATTTTTTGACATATTATTTCCTTTCTAATTATTAAAAAAGGCCAATAGAGTAGGCCTTTTACTTAATACTATGGCAATTCTTATAGTTAACTTTATGTCTTAGGTCAAGTAGGATTTCCCTAGTTTCTACTAACTCGTTACCAAATTAGCGGTTTCCCTTTATAGAAACTAATATATTGTCGCCAAATATATGACTTGATTACCACTTAGTACACACTGTAATCCTATAAGATGTCACTCTAGGAGATTTCCTCGGGCAACTTTCTTACTATTAATTCTTTTTTGCAGTTATAGTTTCATATTGCAATATTATATATTTCTAGCTAGGAAAGATATAACTGATCAATAATCCCCTATAATCACTCAAGACAAGCTACGCTACTCGTAAGTTTCCCCACATAGTAGGTTTAATCCTAGTTCGTATTATGCACACAATAGCATTAACACAAAGTTAGGTCTCCACGGAAGTTGGAACAGAATCATATGCCGTTATGAGTGCCCAAAATCCTTACCTTCCAGCATTCACCCTAAACTGGGCGTATAAAGCAAACACCAGAAGTTTCATCGATGTGCTCTTTAGTGAGCTTTTAGGTTCACCTTCATAGTAAGTTTAATTGACTAGAATAATGTGCCATCAGATTGATAAGATTATAGCATAAAACTTTATTTTTGTCAATATGTGTAAACTGTGCACTTATTTTACTACTTAGTATAGTATATTCTTTATATTTAATTTAATTATTATTTTTGATGTTTATTATATATTACTCTCTTATATATAATAGATATGGCTGATATATTTATTTGAGACTTTGACTCAAATAAACACTTTAAGACCTAGACTTAAAGTGAATATAAGAAAATAATATATTTTGTGTTATTTAATTATACCTGTTTTTATAACTAAGAATATAATAATATGAAACTGGGAGGTTAAAAAATGAAAAGAACATTTGTTAGTTTGATATTATTTCTAATAGTTATTAGTTTAGTAATATTTGGAATATTTCAAAATAAGAAAAATAATGAAAAAGAAGATATTACTAAGGTTACTGTAGCAGAAGTAGCTCATAGTATATTTTATGCTCCGCAATATGCTGCAATTAGTAAAGGATATTTTGAAGAAGAGGGTATTGATGTAGAACTTACTTTAACACCAGGCGCTGATGCTGTTACGGCCGCTGTGCTATCTGGAGATGTACAAATTGGTTTTTCTGGTACTGAGGCTACTATTTATGTATATAATGGTGGTGAAAAGGATTATTTACAGGTATTTGCTGCTTTGACAAAGAGAGATGGAGCTTTCTTAGTGTCTAGAGAAAAGATTGATAATTTTACTTTAGATGATTTGAGAGGTAAAACAGTAATTGGTGGTAGAAAAGGTGGTATGCCAGAAATGACTTTTGAATGGGCTCTTAGAGAGGTTAATATTGATCCTACCAAAGATTTAAGCATTGATACATCAGTTGCTTTTCCTGCAATGGAGGGAGCATTTATTGGTGGTACTGGCGACTTTGTTACTTTATTTGAACCTAATGCTACTTCAGTAGAAAAGCAAGGCTATGGTTATGTAGTTGCCTATGTTGGTACTTATGGTGGTGCTGTTCCTTATACAGCTTATAATGCTAAGAGTAGTTTTATAAAGGCTAATCCTGAACTTATTGAAGGTTTTTCTAAGGCTATTCAAAAAGGATTAAAGTTTGTTAAGGAAAATGAACCTAAGGTAGTTGCTGAGACTATTGTATCTTTCTTTCCTGATACTTCAATTGATGATTTAACTACAATGGTAAAGAGATATAAAGAATCTGATGCATGGAGAGATACTATTGCTATTGATGAAGATGAATGGAAACATATTCAAGATATTATGAAGGCTTCTGGAGAACTTGATGAGTATGTTTCGTATGATAAACTGATTTACGATGAATACTTTAGTGAATTCAGATAATATATTGGAGATAAGTAATTTATCAAAGGTATATCATACAAATAAAAGTGAAATATCTGCAATTGATAATTTGAATTTAAATATTAAGGATGGTGAGTTTGTTGCAATAGTAGGTCCATCTGGATGTGGTAAGACGACACTTCTTTCAATCTTGTGTGGACTTGAGGATAAGTCTTCTGGTGAGATATTATATTCTAAAGATGAACTTAGAATGGGATATATGCTTCAGAATGATACTTTGTTTCCTTGGCTTAATATATTAGATAATTGCCTTCTGGGGGTTAAGATTAAGAAAGAAGTTACTAAGGAAAATATTGATAGAGTTAAAACTCTTTTGGAAACTTATGGTTTATCTGACTTTGCTTATAAGTATCCAAGAAATTTATCTGGTGGTATGAGACAAAGAGTAGCTTTAATTAGAACACTTGCTATTAATCCAGATATACTTCTCCTTGATGAACCTTTTAGTGCTTTGGATTATCAAACAAGACTTGCTGTATCTGATGATGTCTGGAAGATTATTAAAAAAGAGAAGAAGACTACAATTATGATAACGCATGATGTGGCGGAGGCTATTTCAATGGCTGATAGGGTGGTTGTGTTATCTAATAGACCAGCAAGGGTTAAGAGTATTTATAATATTGAAATGAAGAATAAGGGTACTCCTATTGGTAATAGAAATAAAGAAGAATTTAAAGAGTATTATGATAAGATATGGAAGGATATTGATTTCCATGTATAGTGAGGAACATAAAAGATTTATAAGAAAAAAGAAAATTACAAGTATACTAGTACATCTTGTGCAAATACTACTTATTGTAAGTCTTATAGTTATTTGGGAATTACTTGCTAAGTATGAGATTATTAATACTTTTATTAGTTCTTCTCCTAGTAGGATTGTTAATACAATTATTAAATTATATAATGATGGTAATTTGTTTAATCATATATGGACTACGATATATGAAACTCTTATTAGCTTTGGTATTGGTACTTTGATTGGTATAGCTGTAGCTATTGTATTATGGTATTCTAACTTTCTTTATAGAATATTTGATCCTTATTTAACTATTATTAATAGTCTACCTAAGGTGGCTATTGGTCCAATTATTATTATTTATTTTGGTGCTAATATTAAATCTATTATTATTATGGCTCTTTTGATATCTGTTATTGTTACGATTATTACAGTATATAATGGCTTTATTTCTACAGACCGAAATAGAATTAATCTACTAAAGTCCTTTAAGGCCTCAAAAAGGCAAATATTTAGGTATGTTATTTTACCTAGTAGTTATCCTACAATAATTAGTAGTCTTAAGATTAATATTAGTATGACACTTATTGGTGTTATAATGGGAGAATTTTTGGTATCTAAAGAGGGTATTGGTTATTTGATTACTTATGGCTCACAAGTATTTAATTTGAATTTGGTTATGTCAGGTATTGTTATTTTGTTAATAGTTTCTTATCTTATGTATCTGATTGTTAGTTATATAGAAAAAATACTAATCAAAAACGATTAGTATTTTTATGGTTTATATAAATGGTGCGCCCAGTAGGAGTCGAACCCACAGCCTTTTGGTCCGTAGCCAAACGCTCTATCCAGTTGAGCTATGGGCGCATTATTTGCATTGACATATTAAATTATATACTAAAAGCATGTTTTTTTCAATAAATTTGATAAAAATATTAAAAAAAATATAAAAAATGGTTGTCAAACCGGTAAAAATGTTATATAATTAACTAGTCAACAGCAAATTATGCCTGAGTGGCGGAATAGGTAGACGCACAGGACTTAAAATCCTGCGAGATTTAACCCTCGTGTCGGTTCAAGTCCGACCTCAGGCACCATATATGTTGGAGGAATACCCAAGTCCGGTTGAAGGGATCGGTCTTGAAAACCGAGAGGTCGTGAAAGCGGCGCAGGGGTTCGAATCCCTTTTCCTCCGCCATAGTTGTTTATGTTATCGCGGGATGGAGCAGCTCGGTAGCTCGCTGGGCTCATAACCCAGAGGTCGTAGGTTCAAATCCTTCTCCCGCAACCAACGGTTCCGTGGTGTAGTGGTTATCACGTTTGCCTGTCACGCAAAAGATCGCGGGTTCAACTCCCGTCGGAACCGCCATTTATTTTGGCTTCATAGCTCAGTCGGTAGAGCAGAGGACTGAAAATCCTTGTGTCGCTGGTTCAATTCCCGCTGGAGCCACCAGTGTAACGATTAATACTCTAACTTTAATAGGTTAGGGTTTTTATTTTTTAATTAGGTACATTTTAGATACATATTTTTAAGGTTCTTTGTTATTTTTGCTTTTACTTATTATTTGACAAGGAACATTTATTATTGGAATCTTTAGTTTGACAGCAAAAATGAGCAAAACCATATAATATAAAGCATTGCTCATTTTTTCGTTGTTGTGATTTTTTGATTATTTTATGTATTTTGATTAGATTGGTTCCAGCAATTCTAGTCTTTTATTAGTAGTCTAATTTTATATTAGATAAGGACCTTTCATTTTGTGTATTATAACTGAAGCCGTAAGGGCTACCATCTTCCATAAATATATCATAAGATTTTTTATTTTTGTTTTGTATCTATTTGTTTTATTGAGTTAGTATTTAATTCTTCTAAATTTTTATTATTTTCCAAAATCTCTAATTGTTGTATAGCAACTTTATTTAATTTTTCTATTCTTATAGATTGTGGAATATTATCATTAATCATTATAGCATTTAAGTTCTCTATATTGCAAAGCACTAATAATTGTCTAATATCGGCATAATCTCTTTGATTACCTTTTAAGTTTGGATTTTTTTCTTTCCATTCTTTAGCAGTCATTCCAAATAAGGCAACATTTAATAAATCTGCTTCGGTTGGATATATGAGCTTTTTTTGAAAATCTGTAACTAAATTAGGAATAATTGAATTTTTAATTGCGTCTGTATGTATTCTATAATTTGCCTTAGATAATACTCTACTTGCATTCCACTCAATTTTTTCTTGATACGCTTCATTTCTTTTTAATCTTTCAAATTCTTTGATTAAATATAATTTAAACTCGGGACTTAGCCAACTTGCAAATTCTAATGCAATATCGGAGTGAGCAAATGTGCCACCATTGTTACCTGATTTTGATATAATACCAATTGCATTAGTTTCTTTAATCCATTTTTGTGGAGATATTTTAAACTTATTACTACCAGCTTCATTTTTAAACGTGTCGAATTCGACACCTTTGAAATTTTCGTTATTAAGTTTTTCCCATAATCCTAGATAAGAAATAACATCTTTATTTCTCATCCAGTTTTGTATTGGATATCTAGGATCATCTTCATCAGCATATCTTGCCAAATCGGTTAATGAGATATATTCCTCGTTTCCAATTCTCATAACATTTATTTTATTATTATTAACATTCATTTCAGTTTTAATTAAATTATCTTTCATTCTTTCACTTCCTTTATTTCTATATTTTAAAAATACCTGTAGTTCTAGTCTATTTTTGTTTTTTAACATTAATAAATATTCACAAATTACATTCTATTAAAATGTACTTCAATCAATATTATATACAATATTTTACCAAAGTCAATTATTTTGCTTAAATAATAGTCTGCTTTATTTTGCTAAATTATTAACTTTTGATTATTTACTTATGTCATTATACACAAGAGAGTAAAGAGTATTTATTTTGGTGATTGTAATCTTTGCACTATATATTTATGGCTTATATATGATAGACATTATTTTTAGACTACAGGCTAAAAATAACACTCTAAGACCATAGACTTAGAGTGAACATAAAAAAATAGAGTATATAAACTATACTCTACTATAGAATTCTACAATTAGTGATTCATTGATTTCAGCGTTTAATTCGCTTCTTTCAGGATATCTAACATATGTAGCAGTTCTTTTTGCTTCATCATAATTAATAAAGTCAACTCTTTTAATCTTATTAGCTAATGCTATTTCAATTCCTTTGTGATCTGCAGAATTTTCTTTTATAGCAATAACATCTCCTGGTTTAACTCTGTAAGATGGAATATCAACTTTCTTACCATTTACAGTGATATGACCATGGTTAACTAATTGTCTTGCTCCTCTTCTAGTAGTAGCAAATCCAGCTCTATAAACTAGGTTATCTAATCTACTTTCTAGTAAGATAAGTAAGTTTTCACCATGAACACCTTTCATTTTTGCAGAGTCATTTACTAATTTTTTGAATTGTTTTTCAGAAATACCATACATAAATCTAACTTTTTGTTTTTCATTTAATTGAATAGCATAGTTAGAAGGTTTTCTTTTTTTGTCTTTACCATGTTGTCCTGGACCATAAGGTCTCTTTGCAATATCTTTACCATTTTCAAGTATTGAGAATGATACTCTTCTTGCTTGTTTGTTATTTGGGCCTGTATATCTAGCCATTTTTCTTTCCTCCTTCTCTTAGAAGGCATACTATATTTTAATAGGGTGTCTTTAGCATACTTTCGCTATGCAGCCTTAGTTACTTATAAATGACACATTACTAAAATAGATAGTATCCGCTGCTAAGCAATAATATTATATAATTAATGATATGGTAAGTCAAGGAAAACTTGCTAGTTTTGTTTATAATTTGATATTAAAAAGTGTAAAAAAAGTGTAAAGTAGTTAAAAAATGTCGAAATGTGTGCTATACTTGATATGATGATGATAGAAAGGGAAAGCTATCATTAAATTAGGAGGTGTTTATTAAGGGGGAAATTTCATTACAATTTTACAAAATAATTATATAAAATAAAACAAGAAAGGATGAATATGATGAAAAAGAAATTAATGAAAATGACTAAGATATTTTTAGTTTTAACTTTAATATTTTCACAATTATCATCAGTTACTAAAGTATTCGCAGATGAGATAACTGGTAATGATACTGAAATTAAAGATGAAACTAAAGAACTAGTGGTTAATGGATATTTAATGAATACATTTGATGATTCTATAATAAATGAAACTGAAAATGATGGTGTATTTGAATATAATGTTACCGCTGGTAAATATAGACAGATATTAACTATATCTGGCGATAAAATAGATGATACTAAGAGTTATAGTGTCAAAGTAAATGATAATGATAGTGTTGTTATGACTGGCGAGGAACTTAAGAATGCTACTATAGAGGGTAGTGAGATAGACTTAACTAATTCATATAATACTATTATAGAATATACTGATAAGATTGTTATTACTGAGGTTAGTGAAGAGACTGAAACCGAAGCTTTAACTTTAGAATATAAGGCTAAAATTACTTATGAAGTAGAAGGTAATAGCTTTGATGAGGCTTTAAATGCTCTTTACGAGGAATATGTATTTGAAAATGGTAACTTTATAGTTAATGCCAAGGAATTGCCTTTATTACCTACTGTTCCTACTATGGAATACTTATATAGTTTATTAAATGAAAATAATGGTATTAAACTTGAAGTTTTTGATAGAGATAATAATCTTGTTACATTAGAAGAAGAAACACCTGCAGAAGGAGAAATTTCTAACAATGGAGAAACACCTATAGAGGGAGATATTTCCGGTGAGGATACTCCAGTTAGTGAAACTCTTATTAAGAATGGATATACTTTAAAATTTACTAAAGGTTTAAGTGAAGCAATTTATAAAGTATATGTAATGGGAGATATTACTGATGATAGTATTTTTAATACTGATGATATGATACCTACAATGGAAGGATACCTTAATGGTGAAATGATTCCTACAATGGACTTATATCTTACTAGTCATGAGACTGAAGGAAAAGATGAATATGAGGAAGATCCATTTGGAACTATTACTATTGAAGATATTATGACTATTAATGGATATTTAAATCATTCTGAAAAAGAAAGAGAAAATACTGATTTAAATCTAGTATTTGGTAGTGATACTGATGAATTATATGTTGGCGATACTTTCAAAGTTAGTCTAGTTGTTAATTCTACAGACTTAGAAGACTATATCAATGGTATTGATGGTTTAGTTACTTATAGTGATAATCTTAAATTAATGAATGTACTATTTAATGAGAATTTAATTGGTACTTATAATGAAGATGGTAGATTTGTAGGAGCAGGTACTGAGCTTACAAATGGTACTACTGTTATAACATTTGAATTTATGGCTATTAATGATGGTGAAGGCACAGTTACTTTAAATGGTAGTGTTGCTAATGATATGATTATTAATGAATTTGAAGAAGTTAGTACTAGTGTTAATATTACTAGAAAGAGTTCAATTAATAATTTATATTCACTAAATGCTAGTGTTGGTACATTTGATACTTCATTTGATAAAGATGTTACTGTATATACTTTAACTGTTCCATATGATACTAAAGAAGTTATATTATCTGGTTCTTTAGAGGATACTTTATCAACAGTAGATGGTTTATTTAAATATGAACTTACTGAAGATAAGACTACCGCTATTATAACTGTAACTGCTGAAGATGGTAGTACTAAGGTTTATACTGTATATATAATAAAAGAAAAACCACCAGTAGTTCCTACACCAGTAGTATACTATTATTCTTCAAATAATTATTTAAAAACACTTGAGGCTAAGGGTTATGAAATTAAATTTGATAGAGATACTTTAGAGTATGAACTAAATGTTAATAATGATGTTAAATCTTTAGATATTACTGCTATTGCAGAAGACTCTAGATCTAGAGTGGAAATTACTGGTAATGAAAACTTTAAAACTGGTAAAAATACTGTTATTATTTCTGTTAAAGCAGAAAATGGTGATGTTAGAGAGTATAAGTTAATTGTAAATAGAAAGAATACTGCTACTACTACTTTAACTGAAGAAGAAGAATCTGGTAGCACTGCTGAAAAGGTTGTTATTATAATACTTATAGTACTTGTAGTATTAGGACTTCTATATCTTATCTTTAAAAAAGATGATGATGCTACTCCTACTGTTAAACCTGAAAATAAGAAAAATAATACAAAAAATAATAGTAAGAAATAAATAAAGAAAAAGAAAGAAATATCTTTCTTTTTTTTCTTTTTTTTGCTATAATGAAATAGATAATAGGGAGAGTGTCTATATGAATAGAAAGGGTCAAGCTTTAGTAGAATTTGTTTTGATATTACCAGTATTTATATTGATATTGTTTGCTATTGTTGATTTTGGTACTATTTTAAGTAAAAAAAATGAACTAGAAAATGATAGTATGGATATTGTTTCACTTGTTAAGAATGGTACTACTATAGAGGATATTAATAAGAAATATACTGATTTAGATATAACTATGAAAGAGGATAATCAATATACTAATATAACTATTACTGAGAATGTTAAAGTTATAACTCCAGGACTTAATTTGATACTTGGTAATCCATATAAGATTACTGTAGAAAGGGTAATACCTAATGCTAACACTTAATAATAAGGGTCAAAGTTTAGTCCTATTCGTAGTTATTATGCCAATTATATTACTTATGTTTGTACTTGTATATGATATTGGTAATGCTATGTATGAAAAGAATAAACTTTCTAATGTTAGTTATATGGTAATAGATTATGCTCTTGATAATATGGATAAAGTTGATGAGAATGATTTAATTGATTTGATAGATAAAAATACTAATAATCTTAGTAGTGTATCTGTACTTATAGATAATGGTAAGGTTAATGTAACTCTTACTAAAACTATAAAGGGAACTTTTGGTAAGATATTTAATTTTGATTTGATTGAGGCTAAAAGTGAATATACTGGTTATATGGATAATGGTAATAAAAGAATAGAGAAGGTAGGTTGATACTATGAATGGTAAAATAATAAGTGTATCTTCAGTAAAGGGTGGAGTTGGTAAGACAACAATACTTCTTAATCTAGCGGGTATTTATTGTGAACTTGGTAAAAGAGTATTAATTATTGATATGGATTTGTTTTCTGGTGGTATAGCGATATCTCTTGATATTAAGAATACTAAGGATATATTTATGTTAGTGGATAGTATGGCTAATAATAGATTTACGGAACTTAGTAAGTATGTTACTTCTTATAATTCTAATATTGATGTATTAGCTGCTCCTAGAGACCCTAGAGAGGCAATGAAAGTTGATAGTAGGTATATTCCTCTTATATTTGATGCTGCTAAAAAGGAATATGATGTAGTACTTGTGGATACTTCTCATGTACTTAATGATATTAATTTGACTATTCTTGATTATTCTTATATGTCTTTATTTATTGTTACTAATGATTTAGTAGATTTAAAGAATATGAAGAGTTTACTTAGTGTCTTTATTGATACTGATAAGAAGAATTATTTAATTTGTTTAAATAGTTCTAGAGATACTGGTAGGGATTATATGAGTATGTATGATATTAGAGCTACGATAGATAGTAATATTGATTATACTATATCTAGTAATTATTATATAAAGAATATTGATAAGTATGTTATGAGTGGTGAGATACTTACTTTGAATAAGAAGATTAATACTTTTCATTCTAAAGATGTTGCTAATATGAAGAAGATGGCACTTGATTTGATTGATGATAGACATATTAAGGAGGGAAAGTAGAATGGCTAAGAAGACACTTACTGAGGCTTTTGATGTTAAGCCTAAAGAAACTCCTAAAAGTGGTTTAAAAGATTATGATATATTTGGTGATAAGGGACTACTTGATAGTCTTAGAACGAAGATAGTTCAGAACTTGATTGAAGAGAATATTCCTGATGATGGTTTACTTGAGGATTATATTAATAATGAGATTGATAATACTTTAAGTGGATATGATTTGGGTACTTTAGAGAGAGGACATATTTTTAATTTAATTCAGAATGAAATAATGGGATATGGTCCTATTACTCCTTTGTTACAAGATAATGCTATTACTGAGATAATGGTAAATGCTCCTAATGAGATATATGTAGAAATAGATGGTAAGATAGCTAAGGATGAAACAGTATCGTTTATTAATGATAAGCATATTATTAGAACTATTCAGAGGATAGTACAACCTCTTGGTAGAACTATTGATGCTGCTAATCCGATGGTTGATGCTAGACTTAGAGATGGTTCAAGACTTAATGCAGTTATTCCACCACTTAGTTTGAAAGGACCTGTTCTTACAATAAGAAAGTTTAATAAGAAATTAGAATCTATTGATGATTTATTAAGAGGTGGCTCTCTTACTGTTAATATGGCAAGATTTCTTGAAGCTGCTGTTCAAGCTAAACTTAATATTATTATATCTGGTGGTACTGGTACTGGTAAAACGACACTTCTTAATATATTATCTGGTTTTCTAGGAGAAGATGAGAGAATTATTACTATTGAGGATGCGGCAGAACTTAAACTTCATCAGAAACATGTTATTTCGTTAGAAACAAGGCTTATTAATTATGAAGGTGAAGGAGAGGTTACTATTAGAGATTTGGTTAGAAACTCTCTTAGAATGAGACCAGATCGTATTATAGTAGGTGAAGTAAGAGGTAAAGAGGCTTTTGATATGATGCAGGCTATGAATACTGGTCATGAGGGCTCTCTTACTACATTACATGCTAATAATTCTATTGATACAATTAATAGACTTGAGACAATGATTTTAATGAACGAGATGGAAATACCAGTGTCTGCGGTTAGAGGATATATTGCTAATGCTATTGATTTGATTGTTCAAATAGATAGATTATCTGATGGTAAAAGAAAGATTACTTCTATTAGTGAGATAGATGGTATGAAAGATGGAGAGATTGTTCTTAAAGAGATATTTTCATTTAAGCAAGTTGGAGTGGCTAATGATGGAAGTGTAATGGGAGAGTTTGGTGTTTATAAGAGAAAACCTAGAGTTTATGATAAAATTACAAGAAAAGGTATAGATATTAAAGATATTTTTAACTAAAGAAGAAAGGGATGATAATTATGGAAACAATGTTTATTTTACAGGGTATTTTACTTGTTATACTTTTGATAATTATCATTATTTTATTTAGAAATGTACTAGGAGATAAGAAGGCGGCGAGAATTAAGTATTATTCTTTGGAGCCTATTAAGAGAGAAGAATTATCTTTTAGTGATAAATTTGTTAGTGGATATATATCTTTTGTTGGTAGATTTAGGAAAATTGTTAAGAAGAGTAATTATTTTACTAAGAGAAGTAAGAAGTATGAAAGATATATTAAATATAAAGATAGAGATAGAATACAGACTGTTGATTTTATTACTAATAAGTTTATTATATCGATAGTATTTATTATTTTAACTACTATATCACAAATATTTACTACTAATTATTTCTCTTTATTTGGATATATTATTAATTATTTTATTGGATATTATTTGCTTGATATATTGTTATTTTTGAATTATAAGAGAAAGACTAGAAATATAGAGAATGATTTACTTAGAGCAATAATTATTATGAATAATTGTTTTAAGGCTGGTAAGAGTACACTTCAGGCATTACAGACTGCTAGCGCGGAGCTTCCTTATCCTCTTGGAGATGAGTTTAAAAAGATGTATTTGGATATGAAATATGGATTATCTGTTGATACTGTTTTTGAAAGATTTGCTAGAAGGGTTAAACTACAGGAGGCTGTTTATGTTTCTTCATCTCTTACTGTTCTTAATAAGACTGGTGGTAATATAGTAGAGGTATTTTCTTCTATTGAGAGAACTTTATTTGATAAGAAGAAGTTAAAGGAAGAAATGAAGAATATTAGTTCTGCTCCTAAGATTGTAGTTATTATACTTAGTATTGTACCAGTACTATTTATAGGGGTTGTTTACTTACTTAATCCAACATACTTTAATCCTTTATTTAGTTCTACTCTTGGATATATAATAGTGGCTATTATTGTGATTATGTTTATTATATACTTGGTAACTTTACTAAGAACATTAAAGGTGGATGAGTAATATGAAGAAGGTTAAGAGAAAGAATGATAGTTCTTTAAGAAATTTATATAGTAAGAAAGTACTTAATAGAATTGATGAAAAGATTAATTTACTTGGAGTATCTTCAAGAGTTAGTACTTTGACTTTTTTGAATATTAGATTAATTACGATGATAGTTTTGGGAATAGTTGTATTTGTTTCTTTTGACTATGGTTATGTTTATGTACCATTTGTAATGATAATTTATTATATTTTATTTGAGAAGATATTTTTGAATAGAAAAATTAAGAAGAGAACGGAGAAACTTAATAGTGAAGCTATATATTTCTTTGAGGTTTTGACTTTGTCTCTTCAGACTGGGAGAAACTTGAATGAGGCTATATCTGTTACTGTTAATAGTGTTGATGGAGAGTTGTCTTTGGAGTTTAAAGAGGCTATAAGACAAACTAGATTTGGTAAGAGCTTGAATGAGAGTTTAAATGATATTCAGAAGTTTATACCTTCGGATAGTATTAATAATATTATTTTATCTCTTACTCAGTCTAATATGTATGGTAGTAGTATTATTGATACTATGCATAGTCAGATTGATTATTTGAGACAAAGAAGAATATTAGAGGTTAAAGCTAAGATTAGTAAGGTACCTATTAAGATAAGTGTTATATCAGTATTTTTCTTTATACCACTTATATTACTTATTATATTAGGACCGGTAATACTTGGTTATATTGGTTAATATATTTAAATATATCTTGACTGTGAGAGAAAATGATAGTATTATATAAAAGGAAAATTATGAGGAGGAATATTTATGTCAGGACATAGTAAATGGTCTACGATTAAGAGAAAAAAAGGGGCAATTGATAGTGAAAGAAGTAAGGTTTTTCAGAAACTTGCTAAAGAACTTTATGTAGCTGCAAAGAGTGGTGATCCTAATCCTGAAAATAATCCTGGACTAAGAATGGTTATAGAAAAAGCTAAGGGTGAGAATATGCCTAAGGCTAATATTGAGTCTGCGATTAATAAGGCTAAGAATGCTGGTAATGGTGAGAATTATGAATCTGTTAGATATGAGGGATATGGTCCTTCTGGTGTGGCTATTATGATTGATTGTCTTACTGATAATAAGAATAGAACTGCTGGATTTGTAAGAAGTACTTTAACTAAAAGAGGGGGTAATTTAGGTACTGATGGTTCTGTTAGTTATTTGTTTGAAAGAAAAGGTGTTTTAGTACTTGAAAAAGTATATGATGAAGATAAACTTATGGAAGATATTCTTTCTTTAGATATACTTGATTTTATTACTGAAGATGATAGTTATGTTATTTATACTGATTCTAATAGTTTTATAGAAGTTAAAGATGCTTTAACTAATATGGGTTATGATAAGTTTATTGTTAGTGAAGTTACTTTTGTACCGAATAATTATATGGAACTTGATGAAGAGGGTACTGAGAAGGTTATTAATTTGATTGATGCTTTGAATGATTTGGATGATGTTCAGAATGTATATCATAATTTAGATATTTAATTTATTTATTATTAGCACTCTAAGCCTAAGGTCTTAGAGTGTTCTTTTGAGCCCATAGTCTCAAAAGAATATATCTACATATCTATTATATATAAGCCAAATATATCTACTATGATATTATTTGATATTAAAATAAAGTAAAGATAATTTTATTAAAATTATTGATAATAAAATTAAAATATGGTAATATAATAGTAGGTTAATAGATAGAGGTGATAGAAAATGAAATTTAGTAAAATGATTTTTGTTTTGACAATTGCCGCTAGTGCTATATTTATTTGTATGATGGGTAGTTCTTATGCTTATTATACTGCTACTGCTACTGATATAAGTGTTACTACTGGTACTATTAATAATGGTATTTCAGTAGTATTTACTGATAATAATTATGTTAATGTTAAGACAGGTGTTCCTTTAGATGATGAACAAGTTATGGAATATGCTAAGGCTAATACTTTTTCAATAATGCCTGATGCTACAATTTTAGAGGGGTATGATGCTTATGTTAATATTTCATTAATTAATGTTAAAATAGATGATGCTTTAAAAGTAAGTGATTTTAAGTATAGTCTTGTTTGTATGGATGGTAATAATAGTCAAAGTAATCTTGGTAGTGGTGATGGTACTTCAATTACTACTGGTACTAATATTTCTATTGGTGATATGAGTACTACTAATAATACATTTAATATTAATACTAATTATCAATGTTATTTTAGAGTATGGATTGCTAATAAGGCTGATACTAGTCAGAATGAACTTATGGATAAAAAGTTTTCAGCATTATTAAAAGTAAATACTATTATGAGAAAGCAGTGATTTTATGGATAAGAAGAAAAAGATTGGATTATATATAGTATTTGTTTTATTACTTTGTATAGTAGTAGGGGCCGCTAGTTACGCTTATATTGTTGCTAGAACTAATGAGGGGAATGTAGATAATAATTCTGGTAAGGTGGATGTTGATTATACTATAACAGAAAATATTACTGGTATTCAGTTAATGCCATCAGAAGATAAATCTGGAGGACTTCATTCAGTGGCGACTGCTAAAATAAATAGTGGTAGTGTACCTTCAGCATTTAATATTTATATTACACCTACTAGTATTACAGGACTTAATATTGCTGCTTTGAAATGGGAAGTTATTGGTACTTATAATGGTACTACTGTATATAGTAATAATGGTAATTTTAGTACAGCAGTTAAAGATACTCCTATTACAATAGTAGATAAATATGAACTTAAGAGTACAAATACAACATTTGATATTTATATATGGTTAGATGCTAATTTAATTAATACAGCACTTAATGATAATAGATTTACTGCTAAAATAAGTGCTGATACAGTACAAATTACTGGTAGTTATTAGGAGGTTATTAATAATAATAGTATCAGTAAGTATTACTTATGCTTGGTTATCTTGGTCTGGAGTAGTTAATATATCTGGTACTAGTGAATGTTTTGATGTTAATTATGTTAAAGGACAAGATATAGGTAGTAATAGTAATCCTGCTAATTTTAGTTTAGCAAGTACTTATACTGAAGGCTATCTTCAGTAATTAAAGTTAATTTAAAAGATACTTATATTATAAGTAATGGTACTGGTAATTTACCTATATATAATAATATAGAAATAAATAATGAAGTAAAACAGTTAACAGTATATATATGGATAGATGGTAGTTTAGTAAATAATGATAATTCTAATGATATATTATCTAGTGTATATAAAGGAAATATAAGTATGAGTATAGAAAGTGGTGATAAGTAATGAAAGATAATAAAGCAAAGATATATATGATATCTAGTTTAGTAGTATTAGTAATAGCAGTAATAGTAAGTGGTACTTATGCTTATTATGTATGGACTACAAGTGACAGTGATACTACAAAAATAGTAGCAGGAATAGGAGCTGCCACAGTTACTTTTGATGGAGGAAGTGATATAAGTGCTAATCTAAGACCAGTATCAGATAAAAGTAAAGGTATAATAAAAAATATAAATGTAAAAGCAGATACTGAAGGATTAGTATTTAATATGTATTTAGATATAACTAGTATAGATACTGGATTAAAAGATGAGAGTTTTAGATATGAATTATACAAAGGAGATACTAAAGTAAAAGAAGGTAACTTTAGTGATAGTTATCTAACTAGTAATACAGTTACTTGTACTAAAAATAATACTAATCATATAGTATTATTAACTAATGAGAGTATATCTACATCAAAGACACAATATACATTATACATATGGATAAATGGTGCAAACTATACTAATCCAAATACTATGATGAATAAAACATTTAGTTTTAAATTACATGCTGATGGAGAAGGGGCAGTAATGAAAGGCTATACAGCAGCAGATTATATTACTGATTTATACACTGAAGCAGCAAAAGAAACTGTTAAAAATAATAGTATAACTTATAATTATGCTAATATTTATGATACTGATAGTGATGACAATACAAGTGGTGGATTAATGAATGATAGATTAGGTGGTACTACAACTGATTTAGATGGTGGTAATATAAGATATTATGGAGCAAGTCCAAATAACTATATATATTTTAATTGTTCTGACTATAGTAATCAAACATCTAGTACATGTGAAACATGGCGTATAATAGGAGTATTTGATGGTAAATTGAAAATAACGAACCCAACAAAAAACGATTTTTATTTCCCATTTGATTATGATAAAAATGATGATGGTACTTCAACAACATATGATAGTAATTGGTCCACATCAACATTACAGAAACTATTAAATAATGGTTATTATAATAACACTATTGGTGAAATAACATATTATTTTACTGATAGTAGTTTAAGAGAAAGGAATAATACCAAAAATATGTCAAATATCGGATTAAAAAATGTTGATACAAGAAAACTAATATCTAGTGAAAAATGGTATTTAGGAAGTAATTATGGTCTTCAGTTTGCAAATGAGGTTTATGTTGCTGAGAGAAGTAATATTAGTTGTGAAGATTGTAATTATGATGTTATTTGGAATGGTAACATAGCCTTACCTTATTTAAGTGACTTTGGTTATGCTGGCGATTTTAATGCTTGTAATGTTAGTACTATTTCTTCTAATTGTAAAGGTTGGATGCTATTTTCTAGTATGAATTATTGGCTTTTATCAATTGATACTGCAACAACTATTATGTATTATAATTTTTTTTATGGCAATATTCAAGCAAATTTGTCTAGCGTTAGTTATATTGTTTTACCTACTCTCTATCTAATTCCTGATATTAAAATAGTAGGAGGTACAGGAACAAGTGATAATCCATATTTAATTAATAAATAATATCTAAGCATATATACTATGCTTATATATAATAGGTATGTAGATACATTATTCTTAAACTAAGAATTGGGCTAAGAATAACACTAATAAGACTTAGAATAAGGCTTATAGTGAATATAATAAAATAAATAGGAGCTAGTTTAATTACTTAGTTCCTATTTTATTTATTCTATAAAAGTTTATGGATGGTTTATTAAATAACCTAAAGTTTATATTTGATTCTCCTAGTCCACTAGAAATATAGAGATTGGTATTATTTACTTTATAATAATTATTATAGTATTTTTTACTACCTTCAGGTAGTAATAGTTTCTTTATATATGGTATATTTATTTGTCCATTATGAGAGTGTCCTGCTAATACTAGGTTTGTATTATTATATTTAGAAGTTATTGTATCTACATAATCTGGTTCATGTACTAGTATTATTTTATAATTTATATCTTCATTCTCAGTAAAGTAATTCATTACTTTATCTATATCAGGATTATTACTTAGTCCTCCTATGAATAACTTGTTATTATTATTTCCATATATTACATCATAACTATTATCTAATAGAGTAAAGTTACTACTTATATATATATCTTTAATAGTATCTTCTACTTTAATATCATGTTCTCCTAGTACGGAGTATTTACCATATTTACTTTTAATACTAGTAAGTAATTCTTTTAAATTACTTATATCTTTATCATTTGGTTTATAATCTTTATCTATTAAATCTCCGGTAAATACTACGATATCGGGATTTAATAGATTTATTTCTTCTATTATACTTTGAGTGGTTTCTTTATTTGTTATTCTAAGATAATGTAAATCACTAAAGTGAACTATTTTTAGTCCATCAAAACTATCATCAATAGTGGTTTCAATTTGGTATTCTTTAGTTATTAATCCTCTTGTACCTCCATATCTAGCATATATTATGAGTAATGATAGTATTAATATTATTATTAATAAGAATCTTATTAGCTTTTTCATAATGATGCTCCTAATAGGACTAGTATGGTAGCTAGGAGATTATGGATGCTATGCATAGTAATTGATGAGAAGATGTTATCTGTCTTATAATATAATAGGGCAAAGGCTATACCTAAGGCTGAGTATGGTATTAAATATATGATATCACTAAATGTTTCTATATAACTAGCAACATGTAATGAACCAAATATAAAACCACTCATGATAACAAATACCCATTTACTTGGAAATATTTCTTTAAAACTTTTTCGGAATGTTAACTCTTCATTAATTGGAGCACATATAGCGGCATCAAATGTCATAAGTAGCGGTAATGTTACTAGATAATTTCTTACTGTTTCTTCATTACCCGCTAATTGTTTATTTAGAACAAAGGTTATGAATAGATTACTTATGTACATTACCGCAAGACCTGCTAGCCAATATTTAAATGATGTTTCAAAGTTCTTTTTAAAGTTTTTGAAATAGGATTTTAAATCTTTAAAGAAATCTTTTCTATATATTGTAATTAATATTATACTTAATGTTAAACTTGATATAGTATAATAGATTACATAATCTTTACTAGTTATGTTATTTATATCTACATTGAATATAATAAATATTACTGATGGCCATAGGAGCATTAATATTAGTACTCCAGTACTTTTTAATATATTTAATAATTTTTGTTTCATTTTTATTATCACCTTCTTCTATATTATAACAATTATTTTTGAATTAATCTATATTATGTAGATTTTTTCTCTTTAATTTGATAAAATATATCTACTGGAGGTTATTATGGAATATATTGATAAACAAAGAAAAGATTATTTATCTTGGGACGAGTTTTTTATGGGAGTAGCTATTTTGGCTTCAGAAAGAAGCAAGGATCCTAATACACAAGTTGGGGCCTGTATAGTAAGTGCGGATAATAGAATATTATCTGTTGGTTATAATGGTACTCCTAATGGGTATGAAGATAGATTTTTCCCTTGGGATAGAGAAGGTGATGAACTTAATACTAAGTATATGTATGTTGTTCATGCTGAGAGAAATGCTATTCTTAATTATAGGGGTAATATAAAGGATTTTGATGGGGCTAAGTTATATGTTACTTTGTTTCCCTGCAACGAATGTGCTAAAGAAGTAATACAAGTAGGGATAAAAGATATTATTTATTTGGATGATAAGTATGCAAGAAGTAATGGAGTAATGGCTGCAAAGAGAATGCTTGATGTATGTGATGTTAATTATTCAAAATTAAAATTTGATAAAAGTAAAATAAAGGTGTTAGAAAGATAAGATTCGACATCTTTTTTATTTTTTATTTCATATAATTAAAATGAGGTGACTAACTATTAAAAGTCAATAGTAAAATTGAAATTTTTGATAGTTTGT
>OBKS01000080.1_pt1 | contig 98112 bp, 105 predicted proteins | sample 1517381 | NCBI WGS metagenome assembly OBKS01 (sample SAMN04571686, study PRJEB22368) | human gut metagenome | biome: human gut; material: stool | host: Homo sapiens | place: Luxembourg | collected 2012-08-03 | reverse complement strand
TCCAAAGGGGTAACTGCCAATGCTGGAACAGCTTATTCTGTCACTATTGGCAGTGGAGGTACTCCTTCTTATGCCCAGCAAACGGCAGCGGGTTCCGGTGGCACCACATCAGCTTTAGGCGTGTCTGCCGCTGGTGGTGCTGGCGGCTATGGCGGATATTATGGCGGAGGCGTAGGTGGCAAAGGTGGTTCCGGAGGTGGTTCGGGCGGACAAATGTATAATGGCATTGATGCTGGAGTAGGCGGTGCAAATGGAGGAAACGGCACTAATGCTTCTAATGGTACCAGCGAAGGTGGAAAAGGTCAAGGGAGCACTACTCGTGAATTTGGAGAAAGCTCCGGTACCTTATATTCCGGTGGCGGTGGCGGTGCAGGCGCAACTAAAAATGCCGCTGGCGGAGCTGGTGGCGGTGGTAACGGTGCGAAAGAGCAAACAGGCTCTGTAAAATCTACAAATGGAGCTGCAAATACTGGAGGCGGTGGCGGAGGTAACTTCTATTGGGATAGTGGTACTGGCTACGGTGGTTCTGGAATTGTTGTAATTCGTAACCATAGATAAAATTTTAATGTATAATTTTAAAACGACACAATTTTCTGTGTCTTTTTTTTATAATCATTGTGGTGATTAAAATGAAAATATATCTAGATTTAGTATTGTTTTTAAATTTTGCCTTTGATTTTTTGCTATTATCGAGTGTTTCAATAGTATTAAAGAGAAATATAAAAATAAATAATATAATAATAGGTGCTTTTATAGGAAGCTTGTCTATATTACTTTTATTTATTAAAACAAGTAATTTTACATTATTTATTTTAAAAATATTAATAAGTGTTTTAATGATTATAGTGACATTTAAATACAAAAACATAAAATACTTTATAAAAAATATAAGCTTTTTTTATATGTCTAGTATTATATTAGGAGGATTCTTATATTTTTTTAATATTCAATTTTCATATAAAAATAATGGTTTAGTGTTTTATCATGATAAATTAAGTATTAATTTTATTGTTTTAATTTTACTTTCACCTTTAATAACGTATACCTATATCAAACAGTGTAAAAGTTTAAAGAATAATTATAACTATTATTATAAAATAGAAATTTATTACAAAAACAAAATTCAAAAAATAAATTCTTTTTTAGATACTGGGAATAAATTAGTAAGTCCTTATAACAAATCACCAGTAATATTAGTAAACAAAAAAATTATCAAAAACATAGATGATAATTATATTTACATACCATATAGTACAGTAAATAGTCAAAATATTTTAAAATGTATTAAAGTTGATAAAGTAATAATAGAGGGTATTGGAGAAAGAAACAACGTATTAGTAGGATTAACAGACGATATAAGAATAGATGATGTCGATTGTATATTAAATATGAAATTATTGGAGGGTTAAATGATAAATAAAATAGTTAATTTTATTATAAGTGTCTTCAGTGAAGAAGTAACAGTATTCTATGTTGGAAGTGCTGATAAATTACCAGAACCATTATCAAAAGAGGATGAAATATATTATGTAGAAAAATCCATGAAAGGTATTGCTTCAGCTCGTGATAAATTAATAGAACATAATCTTAGATTAGTAGTTTTTTTGGCAAAAAAATATGAAAATACGGGTGTAGACTTAGAAGATTTAGTAAGTATTGGAACAATTGGTTTAATAAAAGGTATTAATACTTATAAATTAGACAAAAATATTAAACTTGCTACTTATGCTTCTCGTTGCATAGATAATGAAATCTTAATGTTTTTGAGAAAAAACAAAAGAAGAAAAGGAGAAATTAGCTTCGAAGACAGTCTTAGTTATGATCAAGAAGGTAATGAATTACACTTAGAAGATATATTAGGTACAGAACCAGATATTGTAACTAAAGAATTAGAAAGTGCAGTAGAGAAAAAATTATTATATGAAGAAATAAAAAAATTAAGTCCAAGAGATAAGCAAATAATGATACTAAGATATGGTTTATTTAATCATGAAGAAATGACTCAGAAAGATGTAGCAAGTTTACTCAATATAAGTCAATCATATATATCAAGAATAGAAAAAAAAGTAATTAGAAAATTAAAAGCAATTGATAAATAATTATGGTTATGTTAAAATACTTCATGTGTGAGGTATTTTTATGATAGATTTAAAAGATGTAGAAAGAAATATAATAAAAAGATATAGAAAAGATATATGGTGCAAATTTATAAAGGCTTTAGAAGAATACGAATTAGTTAGCGATAATGATAAAATAATGGTATGTATTTCTGGAGGTAAAGATTCATTTCTAATGGCCAAATGTTTTCAAGAATTAAAACGTCATGGTAAAATTAATTTTAGTTTGAAATTTGTAGTAATGAATCCTGGATATAATGAAGAAAACAAAGATTTAATTTTAAAAAATGCTGAAAGCTTACAAATACCTATAAAAATGGTAGACTCTAATATATTTGAAGTTGTTGATAGTACAAGAGAAAAAGGAGCATGCTATTTATGTGCTAGAATGAGAAGAGGATGTCTTTATAGCATAGCTAAAGATTTAGGCTGTAATAAAATAGCTTTAGGACATCACTTTGACGATGTAGTTGAAACAATCTTATTAAGTATGTTTTATGGTGGTGAATATAAAACAATGCTTCCAAAGTTAAAAAGTTCTAACTTTGAAGGTTTAGAACTAATAAGACCAATGTACTTTATAAAAGAAAAAGACATAATTAATTGGGTAAATAGTAGTGAATTAAAGTTTTTAAATTGTGCCTGCAAGTTTACTTTAAAAGATTCTAAAAAAGAATTAGTTTCTAAAAGAAGAGAAATGAAAGAATTAATAGAATCATTAAGAAAAGTTAATAAAAATATCGATTATAACATATTTAAATCATCCGAAAATGTAAATATGGACGCAATTATTAAATATAGAAAAGATGGGGTTCTTCATTCCTATTTAGATGAATACTAGGAATATACAATTATATATAAATTTATTTAAAATAGTACTTTTTAATTAAAAGTATTATTTTTTTTAATAAAAAAAGGATTTTCATATTTTTTTTGGAATAATAATATTAGAAAGTAATAACTGATTTAATATAAATCGACATAATTTGATTAATTGAAGATAGATAATAAAGTAGGTGATAATATGAAAAAATATATTTTTCCTGTTCTTTTATCAATAATAGTTGGTTTTTTTACAACCAAGTTTATGTTTGATCAATATACGAATAAAGAAAAGTTAGTTCCTACTTTTGGTGTAGGAGAAAATGTTTATTTTATTCAGCAAGGTATATATTCAAGTACTGAAAGTGTAAAAGAACATTTAAAAAACTTTAATAATTATGTTTATACTATAATAAATGGTAAATACTATGTATTTATTGGTATAACCAAAAATCAAGATGTTGTAAAAAAGATGCAAGAATTTTATAGCAAAAAAGGTTATATTACTTATGTAAAAGAATTCAAGGTAAAAACAAGTGAATTTTTGTTGGCTTTAGATAACTTTGATGCTGTATTAAAAGAAACTACAGATGAAGAAGTTATTCAAAATATAATAAATCAAACAATCGCAAAATATAAAGAATTGGTGGTAGATAATGGTTAAGATAAAAGAAATACCTGTAAATGATAGACCAAGAGAAAGATTAATTAATAGTGGAAGTAATACATTATCTAATGAAGAATTACTTGCCATTATATTAGATACTGGAACTAAAGATAAGTCCGCTAAAGATTTAGCTATATCAGTATTAAGCAAAATTAATCATATATCAGAACTTAAAGATATAAATTATCAAAATCTTATAAGCATTAAAGGAATTGGAATATCTAAAGCTACTAAAATACTATCATTAATTGAACTTTCTAAAAGAATTAATGTCAAATTAGAAACACTTAACAATATAAAAGCTAATAATTCAAAAGTAATATATGAATATTTTAAAGACAAATTAATGGATGAAAAACAAGAATATTTTTATTGTTTATATTTGAATAATAAAAAAAGAATAATTAAAAATAAACTTTTATATATTGGAACAATTAATCAAACTTTAATTCATCCAAGAGATATATTTAAAGAGGCTTATTTACTTTCAGCGTCTGCAATAATTTGTATTCATAATCATCCTAGTGGTAATACTGCTCCTAGTAAGGAAGATATTATGATGACTAAAAATTTAAAAGAAGTTGGTCTCATTATGGGAATTAATGTAGTAGATCATATTATAATTGGTAAAAATAGTTACTATAGTTTTTTTGAAAATGGTGATATATAATGTATAAAAAAAAGAAAAAAATAGAAAGAAAATATGTTATTTTAACAGGAATTATAAGTATTTCAATATTTATATTTTTGTCTATTAAAATTGTTAATCGAAAAAGTATATCTTTACCAGAAAAAGTAATAAAAGATAGCGTATTATTTGTAAGTAAAATAGTATATACTCCGATATCTTATATATCATCAAATATCAAAAAAGATAAAGAAAAAAATAATATTTATGAAAAATATGAAGAACTATTACAAAGCGTTAATGAAATTGATAGTCTTAAAGCTTATAATAGTGAATTAGAAAAAGAAATAAAAGAATTAAAAAAAATTGTAGATATTAATAATACTTTATCAGAAAAATCATATTTAAATGCTACAGTTATTAATAGAAATCTAGAGTTTTTTTCCAACACACTTACTATAGATAAAGGCTCTAATAATGGTATTTTAGATGGTTTAGCTGTTACTTTTAATGGTAGCTTAATTGGAAAGATTACTAAAGTATCTAATTTTAATAGTGTAGTTAAACTTATAACGGTAGAAGATAGTAATAATAAAATATCAGTTAAAATAAATAATAATGATAATTATATATATGGATTAATTAGTGGTTATAAAGATGGATGTTTACTTATAAGTGGAATAGATACAAATGAAGAAATAATTGATGAATCTATTGTTACTACAACTGGTTTAGGTGGAGTTTTTCCTAGTGGTATATTAGTTGGTAAAGTAGTAGGTGTAACAAAAGATAATTTTGATTTAGCTACTACTGTTTTGGTTAAATCAGAAATAGATTTTAATGATATAAATTTTGTCACAGTTTTGAAAAGAGTAGAAGAATGAATTTAGTATTATTATTTTCATTTATATTTGAAGGAATTATTTCTAATTTTGTATGTGTTTCAAAACCTTTGTTTACATTAACTGCGCTAGTTATAGCATACCCATATTATAATTCTAGTAAAGAGTACTTTAAAATGTGTGTATTTTTTGGAATTTTATATGATATTGTGTATACTGATACATTATTTATAAATGGTATTTTATTTTTGGGAGTTGGTTTAATTACTAAAAAGCTAAACTATTATTTAGTAAATAATTTATTTAATAGTAGTATTATATTAATAATAAATATTATTTTTTATAGATTATGTATATATTTTATTTTACTTTTGTCTAAAAATTCATTTTTGAATTTATTTAGTAGTATATATTTATCTGTTTTAATTAATTTGATATTTTTATATATACTATATTTTATAATTACAAATATAAGAAAAAGAATTAAAAATTAATATTTTTGATAATTTTGTTTAATTTTATGTTTTTTTAATGTATACTAGTTATAGTATGGAATAGATTGGAGTAGTGTATGGGGCTTTACTTTGATAAATATAAATTGTATTACGAATGCTTAAATGGAAAACAATTATTGAGTTCAGCGAAAAGCTTAGGAAATATAATATCTACAGGTGAAAATGTTTCTAAAACTAATTATTTCAGTAAAATTAAAAGTAGTAGATGGTCAGAAAGTGCTAAAAGTTGTATTGTTAATAATATATTTTCTAATATAAGCACTAATTTACTTTCTATTAGTAAAAGTATTAATTCTAATTTAGTTGGCGCATGTGGATTAGCTGAAACACTTTTTGAACAAGTTTCTACTATAAAAAGTGAAGATGATATTTTAGAACAAATGGAAAAAGATTTAGCCGATATATCATTAAATCTTTATAATACACCACCTAAAATAATTAAAAGAGTATCTATCAAAGGTAAGCTTTCTAATGTTGAATATGATAATCCTGAATATACACGTTTGGTGGATTTGCAAATAAGTAAAAAGCAAGAAATAAGTAGTCAAACTGCGAAGTTAGAAGAATTGTGCGCGACCGCTGATGAAATAATAGGGCAAATACTTTCTTTAAATACTTCATCAAACTCTAGTGGGAATGGTATATCTTTAGCCAATAATTATAATAACTTTTTTGGAGATATTGATATAGAGGCATTAAGAGAACAATACGGGGATGATTATGAAGGATTAGCAATAGAATTAGCGTCTCTTTTAAGGCTACCTGAAGGTTTTACTCTAATAAATAGTAAATATAGTGAGAAGTCAAGATTTGGTATAACTGATAATGGAAATGGTTTAGTTGTAAATGTATCATATAGGAAAATGTCTGGTGCTTTATATATTCCACTTGATAATTCTACTAAAAATTTAGGAATAATAATGGGTGGCAATAGGCAAAAGATAAGATATGATAGTGCTTGTGTTCATATCTTTGATGAAAATGATTTTGACTCAGTTGTCTTTTTCCCTAATCATATTAATGATAATGAAGCTTCATATAATAAAGATCATATAAAAATTCTTGCTTCCGGCGTAACGAGTCTTAAAGAATTTTATGGTTTAGAAACTATAACCGGTAATGCACACAGTAATGGTTGTAAAGATATGGCCAATTTAATAGTTGAGTTAAGTAGTAGTGGAACTTCGTTTTCAAGAGTACTACTAATGAATCCATCATCTTATATTTTAAAAAATAATAAAGCTCATATTTTGAAAGATAACAATGTAACCATATTAACTGGCAGTGGCGACGCATTATATCATTCAGGAGAACAGCCAGCTAAAGAAGTCGTTGAGGACTATGCTTCTATTGGTGGAGCTATATTTATACAAGACTCTGATGAAAAATGGTTAGACAAATTTGAAACTAATGGTAAAAAACATTCTATTAATGGTCATTGGTGCAGGTGGTTTACTTATTTAGGAGGAAGTTTTACTGATAGTAATAATCAGGTATGGACAATGAAAAACAATATTGATTTAAAATAGTCTAAATTGACTATTTTTTTCATATAATTAATTGGTGATATAGTGGATATAAATAAATATAAAAAATATATTAATCAAAAAAACAAAAAAGTAAGAATTCCTAAATTCATAAATAAAATTCTTTTTACTACTGCTATATTTCTAATTACAATTATTGTTTTGAAAACAAACAATTCATTTAGACAAGTATTTTATGAAAAGTTTTACAATAATAACATTAATTTTGCAAGTATAAATAAAATATATCAAAAATATTTTGGAAGCCCAATTCCTTTTGACATATTTAAAGATAATACTAAAACAGTATTTAATGAAAAATTAAAATATGAAAACAAAAATATATATTTAAATGGCGTTAAATTACAAGTAGATAATAATTATCTAGTCCCATCACTTGATAATGGTATAGTTATTTTTGTTGGTGAGAAAGAAGGGTACAATAAAACAGTAATTATTGAGTGTGAAAATGGTTTAGAAGTATGGTATGGCAATATAGAAAACTTTAACGTTAAAATGTATGATTATATTAGTAAAGGTTCTTTGATAGGGGAAGTAAATAGCGAACTTTACTTAGTATTTATGAAAGATGGAAAAGTAATGAATTATGAAGATTACATTTAAAATACACTTTCTTTTTTTTATTGTTTCTTTTTTGTGTTTTATGACTGGTCTATTTAAAGATTTTGTAGTTTTTACTAGTATTATTTTTATACATGAATTAGGACATATAGTTACTGGTCTACTTTTTAAATGGAAAATTGATAAAGTAATTATTTTTCCATTTGGTGGTTTGACCATTTTTAATCAAAAGATTAATACTAGCTCTTTAGAAGAATTTATAATAGCTATAGCTGGAATAATATTTCAAACTATTTTTTTATTACTATTAAACACTAATAATTATTTGTTTATTAAATATTATAAAATTATATTATTTTTTAATATTTTACCAATATATCCTTTAGATGGTTCTAAAGTTTTAAATATCTTTTTAAATAAAATATTTCCATTTAAAAAAAGTTATATTTTAACTATACTTATATCTTTAATAACTATATTTGCACTTTTTATTGTAATGATAGATAATTTTAATTTGTTACTCTTTTTGTCAATAATGTTATTACTAACAAAACTGTTTAATTATTATAAAGATATTGATATAATTTGGAATAAGTTTCTATTTGAAAGATATTTGTATAAAATCAAGTATAAAAAAATAAAAAAAATTAACAACATATCAAAAATGTTTAAAGAGAAAACACATGTTTTATTTATAAATAACAATATTATAAAAGAAAAGGATTTTCTTAGCAAAATGTTTGACAGAAGAAAGAATTTGTGATAAAATGTCATACGTGTAGGGCCTCACTCTACAACCGCACAGAAAAGGTTAAAAACTATTTAGTACCTTAATGGCGAGTATTAGAAATTAAGGAGGTTAAGAAATGAAAGCAGTTATAGAAACTGGTGGTAAGCAATACTACGTTGAAGAAGGAACTGAACTTTACATTGAAAAATTAGATGTTGAATCTGGAAAAGAAGTTACTTTCGATAAAGTTTTAATGCTTAATGGTGTTGCTGGTAGACCATACTTAAATAACGTAACAGTTACTGGTGAAGTTGTTAAACATGGTAAGAATAAGAAAATTAAAGTTTTCAAATATAATCAAAAGAAAAATTACCATAGAACTCAAGGACATCGTCAACCATATACTAAAGTAGTTATTAAGAAAATAGTAGAAAAGTAATATGACAAATATTAAAGTATTAAAAAAAGATGAGTATATTGCTAATATAGAAGTAAAAGGTCATTCTGATTATGATGATATTGGGAAAGATATTGTATGTGCTAGTATAAGTTCAATGGTTACTTTAGCTATAAATTCAATAGTTAGATTTAATGAAAATGCTATTGAATATACTGTTAAAGACGGATATATCAATATTGATATTAAAATGCACAACGAATATATTGATACATTGTTGATTAGTTTAATTGATTTATTACAAGATTTAGCAAAAAGCTATCCAAAAAATGTAAAAATTATTATATAAGGAGGTGTATCCATGCCTAAATTATTGATATTAAATATTCAATTATTCGCTCATAAAAAAGGACAAGGTTCTACAAAAAATGGACGTGATTCTAAACCTAAAATGTTAGGCGCTAAAGCTAGCGATGGCGAATTTGTAACAGGCGGATCTATCATTTATCGTCAAAGGGGTACTAAAATATATCCTGGTAAAAATGTTGGAATTGGAAAAGATGATACTATATATGCTAAAGTTGATGGTTATGTTAAATTTGAACGTTTAGGACGTGACCGTAAACAAGCAAGCGTTTATTCTGAAAAGTAAGCAAGTGATATTCACTTGTTTTTTTTGAAAGAAGTATTTAAATATAACTTTGATAAAGCAGCACTAATATGATATATTCAATATATAGAAGTATGCCTTGTGATGTTTTTAATAAAAATGTGTGAATTATGATGTAATGGTAGATGAAAATTCTACTTTGAACTCAACTTAAAACTTTATAATTGGGGGTTTTAAGTTTAAGTTTTATAATTATATTAATACGACTGATTTTATTTGATTATTTGAAAAGTTGGTAATTGAAATATTTGCTTAATTAATGAAAAGCTGATATGAAAATCATATTATGTAAGGAGGTTGAATGTAGAATAATAAATAACTAATGGTCAAATTTAATTAGCATGTATGATGTATTTTTTTGCTTTTGATGTAGTTTGATTTGCTTTGTACTATAAATGATTCTAAGTTTTAATTTTTTATGCAAAAAGATTTGGGAGTAGGAAGAATTTTAAAAAAAGTAAAATGTTGCATCACTATAACTGTGCTTGTTATAGTAATTTTGAGCAATGTTACAAATGTTAGTGCATTAAAATTAGGAGGTAAATTGATTAAGGGGCCTAGAAACATGACATATACTGTTAATGGTGGCGCTGCAGCATACACAAATAATATTAATGGTGCTCAATATGGTGCAAGAGAAATTTTAAATGTAAAAACAAATAAAACAGTCTTTCGTACAATGCCAGAAATAAAAAATCTTCAAGTTAAAAATAATAATACTAATGAATATGAATCATTAAGTAATTTAATTCAGTTATATTTTAAGTAGATTTATTCTACTTTTTTTACATATATTCCTTTATTTTGTCAAAAATATTTATAGACGAAAGTAGGTAATATATGGAGCTTTTTATTTTATGTGTAAAGATATTTTTTGTAAGAATTCTTGACGTATCGCTTGGAACAGTACGGATGATTATTACTGTTAAAGGAAATAAGTTAGTTGCGAGTCTTATTGGCTTTTTTGAAATACTTGTTTGGTTTTTAATAGTAAAAGAAGCTTTAAACACTACTGAAACTAGTATTTTTATTGCTTTATCTTATTCTTTAGGATATGCAACAGGTACATATATAGGTGGTATTTTATCTGATAAATTTGTTTCTGGTACATTGAGTGTCCAAGTTATTTTGTCTAACAATAATCATAAAATAGTCGATAAAATTAGAGAAGAAGGTTTTGCTGTATCAGTTGTAAACGTTAAAGGCAAAGAAGATCATGATAAATATATGTTATTTATGGAAATTGATAAGAAAAAAATAAATCAATTGAAGTATTTAATTAAGTCTCTTGATTCAAAAGCATTCGTCGTAGTTAATGAAACTAAAATGGTAGAAAATGGTTTCTTTAAATAAAAAAATTCACTGTTTTGTGAATTTTTATTTTATTATTTGTTTTTCCTTTTTTAAATAATCGCTAGCTAGTTCACCATTATTTAATGAATATATTGGGTATTGTTTAGCTATTTTTTGAATTTTTTCAAATAATTCAATATCAGATTTTAATAATTCTAATTTTCTTTTATCTGGTATTTCGTTTAAAATTAAATCAAAATAACTATTGAATTGAATACCAATTCCTTTAAATGAGTTAGAATTTATAGTGTCTTCTACTTGTATTTCGCCCTGCATGTGCCAATAGTTTTTTCTTCTTTTATATAATGCGTTATGATCTAATATGATGCAAGTGGCACTTGTATAACAAAAAGTATCATAAGCATTTTCTTCATCATCTTCATATTCATCATTACATTTTCCTATTTTACATATTGATATATATTTTTCACCATTCCAATTTCTTCCATTATTTGAATAATCAGTATTTAATAATAGTTTTTGTTTCTCTCTTGATAAAATATAGCCATTATTTAAAATGGATTTTAGTTTTTCAATACTTTTAGTTGTATCTAATATTTGATATCCACCTACGAAATGAAAAAAACAATTATTTAAATTTAACATAATAGTCCCCCTAATTACGAAGTATTTTACCACTTTTTTTAATAATACGCAAATTAGAAAAAATATTATAAAAGTATTGTTCAAAGTACAAATGTATGCTAAAATGAATATATAATGCAAGGTCGTGAGTTATGAAAAATATAGAATACTATGATATTTTAATATGCCCAAACAATATAAAAAAACAAATCATTAAAGAAAATAAATTACTTAAAATAAAATTTATTAGCATTGAAGAGTTTAAAGAAAAATATTTATATAAATATAAAAAAGGTACAATTTATTATTTAGTTAATAAATATAATTTATTACCGGAAAACGCCAAAACAATAATGAATAATTTGTATTATATTAAAGACGTTTCTTTTAAAACTCAAAAACTATTAAATATTAAAAAAGATTTAGAAAAAAACGATTATTTAATTTTCAATGATGACTTTAAAGAATATATAAAAAATAAAAAAATACTAGTAAAAGGTTATGATAGAACAAAAGAGTTTGATTTACTATTTTCTAATCTTTCAGTTACTTACGATATAGAAGAAGTAGCAAAAAAAACAATTACAATTTATGAATGTGCTGATATTGACGAAGAAGTTAGTTTTGTTGCAGAAGAAATAGTTGACTTAGTATCAAAAGGTACTGATATAAACAAAATAAAAATAATTAAAAGTGAAGATATATATGATGGCGTAATTAGTAGAATATTTTCTTTATTTAATATTCCTTATGTAATTAAGAAAACTTCTTTATATAATTTGTCTAGTGTAAAAAAAGTAATTAATAATTTAGATAAATCTTTAAACGTTTTAGAATTAATTAATTTTATTAAAGAAATTGATGAGAAAAATGAAATCAAAAATAAAATTATTGATATATTATTACCTTATGAAAAAAATAAATTATTGGAAATATATGAAGTATTTATTTATGAGTTAAAAAATACCTTTATTAAATATAATTACAATAATTATGTTGAAGCGATTAATATTAGTCAAATAGAGGATGATAACAAAGTATTTATTTTAGGCTTCAATCAAGATGTTTTTCCTCATATGTTTGATGATTCTGATTATTTAAGCGATTTAGAAAAAGAAAAATTAGGCTTAGATACAAGTACTTTAAAAAATGCAAATTTAAAAAATAGTTTAAAAAAAATATTATACAAAAATAATATATATTTAAGTTATAAATTAAAAACACCATTTAATAAGTATAAAATATCTAATTTTTATGAAGAAATTGAATGTGAAATAGTTAAAAAAAGTTATAATTTTAGTAATTTAAATTTAAATAGTATTATTTTAGGACAAAAGTTAGATGAATTTATAAAATATAACTTTAAAGACGATAATTTGTCTTATCTATATAATAATGTTCAAATACCTTATAATACATATAACAATAGATATAAAAAAATAAATCCAGATATTTTAAAGCAAAGTATTGAAGGAATCAAATTATCTTTTTCTAATATTGATGTGTTTTATAAATGTCAATTTAGATTCTTCTTAGAAAATATTTTAAAAATTAGAAAAAATAAAGAAACTGTTAGCTTAGAAATTGGTAATTTATTTCATTCTGTTTTAGAGAGATACTACAAAACTAAAGAAGACATTAATACTATTATAGAAAGTACACTTATAAAAGATAATATGAGTACTAAGGATGAGTTCTATTATGCTAAATACAAAAAATTGCTACTGCAATTAATAAATATTATGGATAAACAATTAGAACGTAGCGATTATTCTGGTACTTACTTTGAAAAGTGGTTTAGTATTATTAAAGACAATGATTTAAATATAAAAGTAGTTGGGAAAATAGATAAAATAATGACTTTAACTGATGAAAATAATACTTACGTAATTGTAGTAGATTATAAAACTGGTTTATTGCATGCTGATTTTAACAAAGTCGTATATGGTATGGATATGCAATTACTTACATATTTATATTTAATAAAAAACACTAACGTTATTGAAAATCCTGTCTTTACTGGTATGTATCTCGAACCAATTTTATCTGACGTACTTAAAAGTAGTAATGGCAAAACTTATCTTGACATTTTATTAGATGAATATAAATGGGTAGGTTATACAATTGATAATATTAAAAATGTTAGAAGTATTGATCGAGATTTCAAAATTAATTCTTTTATTAAAGGTCTTAGAGTTAAAAGTGATAATACGTTTTACTCAACCTCAAAAGTATTGAATGATATTGCTTTAGAAAAATTAATTAATATTACTTCTAATAATATTGACAATGTTATTAAATGCATAAAAGAAAGTGATTTTAAAATAAATCCTAAACGTCTTGGTAATAGTAACGTATCATGTGAATTTTGTCCGTATAAAGATATATGTTATATGACAAATAATGATATCGTTAATTTAAAAGAATATAAAAATTTAGAGTTTTTAAACGAGTGAAAGTAGGTGGTTTTATGAGTAAGCCAGTAAATTCTTATTGGACTGACGAGCAGTGGCGTGCTATAGAAGAGTCTGGTAATAATATAATAGTTAGTGCTGGTGCTGGTAGTGGTAAAACAGCTGTTTTAACAGAAAGAGTAATTTACAAATTAAAACATGGTGTTAATATAAATGACTTAATTGTTTTAACCTTTACTAATGCTGCCGCTAAGGAAATGAAAGATAGAATAAGAGAAAGTATAAAAAAAGATAGTTCCTTAGCTAATCAGTTAGCTCTTCTTGATTCATCTAACATTACTACATTTGATGCTTTTAGCTTATCTATTGTAAAAAAATATCATTATTTGCTTAATTTAAGTAGCCATATTAATATAGTAGATGATGTTTATTTACAAATAAATAAAGATAAAATTTTAGATGATTTGTTTTTAGAAATGTACAATAAAGAAGATTTTAGACATTTTATAGACACATTTACTAACAAAGATGATGTTCCTATAAAAAACATGATAAATGAAATTAATAATAAAATAAGTGGAATATGTGATAAAGATAGTTTTTATAATCATATTATTGATATTGATTTGGTTATTAATGATTATATTACCCTTATAAAAGAAAATGTTAATGTGATTTTAGATTTATTAAATGAAATAATTGATAATGTTAACGATGAAAAAATATTAGATTATGCTAGAGAATTAACTGATATTTTTAGTATTGATACCAATAATTATGATAGTGTTTTAACACTAAAAAATCTTAAATTTAAAAGTTTTCCTAGAAGCAAAGACATAAATGACTTAGAAAAAGAATTTTCTAAAAATATTATAGATAAAGTTAAAACTTATTATAGTGAAATAAATGAAAATATTAATTATAGTAGTATAGAAGAAGTAAAAAAAGAGTTATTAGAAAGCGCTAATTACACCAAAATAATAATTGGTATTTTAAGAGAATATAATAATAGAATTTTTGATTTTAAAGTAAAAAATAATTGTTTTGATTTTAACGATATATTATTTTTAAGTATTAAAATTTTAAAAGAAAATAAAGAAATTTTAGATGAAATCAAAAACAATACTAATGAAATAATGGTCGATGAATTTCAAGACACCAATGATAATAACGAATATTTCTTATCATTGATTAGCAATAATAACTTGTATATGGTAGGTGATGTTAAACAGTCTATTTATAAGTTTAGAAACGCTAATGCGAAAATCTTTACTAACACATATTATAAATATAAAAATGGTGAAGGAATTACCATAGATTTAAACAAAAATTTCCGTTCTCGCAAAGAAGTGTTAGAAAGCATTAATCTAATATTTGAACACATAATGGATTATAATATTGGTGGCGTTGATTATGATGATTTTCAAAAATTAAAGTTTGGCAATACCAATTATCAAGACAATGGTTATAACAATTATTTAGAAATACTTAATTATTCCTACGATGAATACAAAGAAAACTTTACTAAAGAAGAAGTTGAAATATTTGCAATTATAGATGATATTAATAATAAAATAAAAAATAATTATCAAGTATTTGATATTAAAAAGAAAGAATTTAGAAATATAGCTTATAAAGACTTTGTTATTTTATTAGATAGAAAGACAAGCTTTGATGTGTACAAAAAAATATTCGAATATAAAAATATTCCTTTAATTCTTTATAAAGATGAGAGTTTTTCTTATAACAGTGTTATTTTTGTTTTAAGAAATATATTAAATGCCATTAATTGTTTTTATACAAATGACTTTTCGTTATTTAATTATTCTTTAGTCAGTATTACTCGCAGCTATTTATGTGAATTTAGTGATGAATTAATATTTAAAAATATAAATAATTTAGAAAATACCAAAGAATTTGAAAACGTTGTTGATAAAATTAAATATCTAGAAAGTTATTATGAAAAACATTCTTTGAAAGAATTACTTTTAGAAATATATAAAACTTTTGATATGTATATGGCAACTATTAAAATAGCAAACATAAAAGAAAATAATATTAAATTAGATTATTTAGTAAGTGTTGCTGGTAATTTAGAAAGTCTTGGTTATGATTTAAAAGATTTTGTGGCTTACTTTGATAAACTATTTGAAAGTGGAATCGATATAAAATATTCTAAAGAAAAAGATAGCGGAAATGCTGTAAGTATTATGAGTATTCATTCATCTAAAGGACTTGAATTTCCTGTTTGCTATTTTGCTTCATTATATAAGAAATTCAATGTAAGAGATGTTAATTCCAATTTTTTATATGACAATAAGTATAAAATAATTTCGCCTGTTTTTAATGAAGGAATAAAGAATACTATTCTTAAAAACTTAGTTAAAAAAAATTATTTTAAAGAAGATGTTGAAGAGAAAATAAGACTTTTTTATGTGGCTTTGACAAGAGCGAAAGAAAAGATGATTATGGTATGCAATATTAATGATATTTCTAATTTTAATTTACCTTACGATAAAGTAGTTAATGATTTAGAAAGATTGGAGTATCGTTCGTTTTTAGATATGCTGTTGTCCATAAAAAAATTTTTAATTCCGTTTATTAAAGAAATTAAAGTCACTCCTAGTAAGGATTATGAATTATTAAAAACAACTAATTACGAAGACAAAATAGATAAAATTTATAAAGAATATGATTATAAAAGTATTAATATCAAACTAGAAGAGAAAGAAAAGATAAACTATTCTAGTACTTATGATATTACTAATTACACTGATATGAATATAGGTATCAAAATTCATGAAGTATTGGAATATTTGGATTTTAACAATTATAAAGAAGATATAAAAAAATATAATTTAAGTGATTATTTGAAAGTAAAAATACTTAATTTATTTAAAATGCCTTTTATGAAAGAGTATATTAATATTTACAAAGAATATGAGTTTGTTGATGAAGAAGAAGGAATTATTGATTTACTAATTGAGTGTGATAATAAATTTATTGTTGTAGATTATAAAATGAAAGAAATAAATAAAGATAGTTATATAAATCAAGTAAAAAAATATATTAATTTTGTTAAAAAAATAACTGATAAAAAAGTAGAAGGCTATATTTATTCTATTATAGATTGTGAGTATATTAAAGTAGATGAAATATAAAGATGATTTTTTTGATTATATAACTTATGAGAAAAAATATTCAATTCATACTGTTAATAATTATAAGAAAGTAGTATTAGAATATTTGGAATTTCTTGACAAAGAATGTATTGATATTAAAGACGCTAATAATTTAGTTGTCAGGAATTATCTACGTAGTTTAGATAAACATAATTATTCAAATAAAACACTTTGCTTATATATTAGTTCATTAAGAAGTTTTTACAAATATTTACTTAAAAATCGAGTTATAAAGTCTAATCCTATGGTACTTATTAAAAATCCCAAATTAGAAAAAAGAGTGCCTAAATTTCTTTACTATAACGAATTATCGTCTTTATTTGAAAGCATTGATACCAGTACTGTACTTGGAATAAGAGATAATTTAATACTTGAAATATTATATTCTACAGGAGTTCGTGTTAGTGAACTTGTTAGTATCAAGTTAAGTGATATTAATAATTTTGATAAATCAATTACTATTTTTGGTAAAGGTAAAAAATCAAGAATAGTTCTATTTGGAGACACTTTAGAAAGCGCTCTTAATCTATATTTAAATAAATCAAGAAATATACTTATTAAAACTAATACTGACATTTTGCTTTTAAACAAAAATGGTACACCTCTTACTGATAGAGGAGTAAGGCTTATAATTAGCAAAATAGTAGAAAAAGCATCTATCAAACAAAATGTAAGCCCTCACGTCTTAAGGCATACATTTGCCACTCACTTATTAAAAGAAGGTGCCGATTTAAAAACAGTTCAAGAATTACTTGGACATGCTACTTTATCGGCTACTGAAGTTTATACTCATGTTACAAATGAAGGTTTAAGAAAAACATATTTGGATTGTCATCCAAGAGGAAGGAAATAAAAATGAGCAAATTAATTTATAAATATGGAAATGGAAAATCAACTGATTTATGTCAAACAGATTATAACTTTAAAGAACAAGGTGCAAAAACTATTGTAATGAATGCCTTAAATGATGAAACTATTGTTTCTAAATTTGAAGGAGATATTAAATTAATTAGAGAAGTTGATGCTAAACTTAATGATGATTTGTTTGAGTTTATGATTAATTGTAAAAAAAATGGTATATCTAATATATTCGTTGATAGCGCCCATTTACTAACAGAAGATCAAGTTTTTTCACTTTTTATTGGCTCAAAAGCTTTAGATATAGAAGTTCAACTATATGGAGATAGATTATATAATGGTAATCTCACTAGTGGAACTAAAAGAGCTTTAGAACTTGCTGATGATATAGAAAAAATAAATGGTATTATTAATGATTCACATAGATCGAATATACAGTTTTATTATGGTGCGATGAACTCTAGTAAAAGTGCTAAATTATTAATTAAAGCTAAAGAATTAGAAGTAAAAGGCTTGAAAGTCTTCACAATTAAGCCTCGTCTTGATAGAGAAGAATTATATATTAAATCACGTATTGGTATTTCTAGAAAAGCTGATTTAGTAATCGATGATGATAGATTATATACTTATGGTGGCTTTTTGCACGATTGTGGTTTTAATTATGTTTTTGTTGATGAGTGTCAATTTTTAACGGAAAAGCAAATTATAGATTTATATAATATAAATAAAGACTATAATATTCCAATTGAATGTTATGGACTTAAGGCTGATTTTATGACTAAGACGTTCCCTGGAAGCAAAAAATTATTGGTACTTGCTGACGATTTAATAAAATTGAAAACTATTTGCAATTGTGAAAATCATCCTGAGGCTATTTTCAATGCTCGAAAAGATAAATTTGGTAATTTTGTAAGAAATGGTGAGCAAATTGTAATTGATTCGGGTAATTACTTATCTATATGCGCCAAGTGTTATATAGAAAAAGTTATGGGACTTAATTTAAATGATTCAAAAAAACTAGTAAAAGAATTAAAAAAAATTAATTGAAGCTAGTCAAAAAATGTGTTATTATATTTATATAGTAAGGAAGTGTACGATGAGGAAAGGTTTTACTTTGATAGAAGTTTTAGCAGTAGTTGCTTTAATTGGAGTAGTTGCTTTAGTAATAACACCTATGGGTATAAATGTATATAATAGCGCTAGAGAAAAAACAGTATTAATGACTGCTGAAAGACTAGTTGAAGCCACTGATACATATATTAAAAATTATGAAATTGAATATGGTAAACCATTATTAAATGCTATACTAGAAATAAAAAATCATGAAATAGAAAATAACCCTTTAGAATTAAGTGGTAAGTTGCCGCAAAGTGGCATGATTTATATAAAAGATGGAAGTGTAGCTATAGTTATATATGATAGTGGAATTTGTGCTTACAAAAACTATAATCAGGGAGTGGCAACCGCTTCATCAATGATAGAATCAGAATGTGCCTATGATAAAATATTTTATTAATAAAAAAAGTATTAAAAAGTTATTAAAAATACTTTTTTTTTATTCATTTTTTTGCTACAATTATAAATGTAACTAAAGGAGGAATAGAAATGAAGAAATATGTTTACCTTTTTAGTGAAGGCGACGCTTCAATGAGAAATCTTCTTGGTGGTAAAGGTGCTAACTTAGCAGAAATGACTAAATTAGGTTTACCAGTACCTCAAGGTTTTACGATTTCTACAGAAGCTTGTACTAAATACTATGAAGATGGTAAAAACATAAATAGCGAAATCGAAAATGAAATTTTTGAATATGTAGCTAAAATGGAAGAAATTACTGGAAAGAAATTTGGCGATAAAGAAAATCCTTTATTAGTTTCAGTAAGAAGTGGAGCGCGTGCTTCAATGCCAGGTATGATGGATACAATTTTAAACTTAGGTTTAAATGAAGATGTAGTTGAAACTTTAGCAACTAAATCTAATAATCCAAGATGGGCATGGGATTGCTATAGAAGATTTATTCAAATGTATTCTGATGTAGTAATGGAAGTTGGTAAAAAATACTTTGAACAACTTATCGATAAAATGAAAGAAGCTAAAGGCGTAACTCAAGATGTTGAATTAACTGCTGATGATTTAAAAGAATTAGCAAGACAATTCAAAGAAGAATACAAAAATAAGATTGGTGAAGATTTCCCAACTGACCCAAGAGAACAATTAATGGGGGCTGTTAAAGCTGTATTCCGTTCTTGGGATAATCCTAGAGCTAATGTTTATAGACGTGATAATGATATTCCATATTCTTGGGGTACTGCAGTAAACGTTCAAATGATGGCTTTTGGTAATATGGGCGAAACATCTGGTACTGGTGTAGCATTTACAAGAGATCCTGCAACTGGTGAAAGAAAATTAATGGGTGAATTCTTAATGAATGCACAAGGAGAAGATGTAGTTGCTGGTGTTAGAACACCTCAACCTATTGCTAAATTACAAGAAGTAATGCCAGAAGTTTATGAAGAATTTACTAAAATTTGTGAAACTCTAGAAAATCACTATAAAGATATGCAAGATATGGAGTTTACAATTGAAGATAGAAAATTATATATGCTTCAAACAAGAAATGGTAAAAGAACAGCTCGTGCTGCTTTGAAAATTGCATGTGATTTAGTAGACGAAGGAATGATTACTGACAAAGAAGCAGTAATGATGATTGATCCAAGAAATCTAGATACTTTATTACATCCACAATTTGATATGGAAGCTCTAAAGAAAACTGAACCTATTGGAAAAGCATTAGCAGCTTCACCTGGAGCAGCATGTGGTAAGATAGTATTTACTGCAGAAGATGCTAAAGAATGGGCTAGTCGTGGCGAAAAAGTTGTCTTAGTAAGACTTGAGACTTCACCAGAAGATATTGAAGGTATGAAAGCTAGTCAAGGTATTTTAACTGTTCGTGGTGGTATGACATCTCACGCTGCTGTAGTAGCTCGTGGTATGGGTACTTGCTGTGTATCTGGATGTTCAGAAATAATTATGGACGAAGAAAACAAAAAATTCACTTTAGCTGGTAAAACTTTCCATGAAGGTGATGAAATCTCTATTGATGGTTCAACTGGTAAAATTTATGAAGGAATTATACCTACAGTAGACGCTACTATCACAGGTGAATTTGGAAGAATTATGGAATGGGCTGACAAATATAGAGTATTAAAAGTTAGAACAAATGCTGATACTCCAAGGGATGCTAAAAAAGCACGTGAATTAGGAGCAGAAGGTATTGGTTTATGCCGTACAGAACACATGTTCTTTGCTGAAGACAGAATTGCAGCAATCAGAGAAATGATTTGTTCAGATACAGTTGAAGAAAGAGAAGCAGCATTAGCAAAAATTGAACCAATGCAACAAGGCGATTTTGAACAATTATATGAATCAATGGAAGGTTATGGAGTAACTATTAGATACTTAGACCCACCATTACATGAATTTGTTCCAACTGAAGAAAAAGATATTGAATTACTTGCTAAAACACAAGGCAAGAGTGTAGAAACAATTAAAGCAATTATTGCTAATTTACATGAATTTAACCCAATGATGGGTCATAGAGGTTGTAGACTTGCTGTAACTTTCCCAGAAATAGCTAGAATGCAAACAAGAGCTGTTATAAAAGCTGCTATAGCTGTTTCTAAGAGAAAAGGTACAAAGATCGTTCCTGAAATTATGATTCCATTAGTTGGAGAAGTAAAAGAATTAAAATATGTTAAGGATATAGTATGTGAAACTGCTGATCAAGTAATTAAAGAAGCTAATTTTGATTTAGAATACCATGTAGGTACTATGATTGAAATACCAAGAGCTGCTTTAACAGCTGATGAAATAGCAAAAGAAGCTGAATTCTTCTCATTTGGAACAAATGACTTAACTCAAATGACATTTGGTTTCTCAAGAGATGATGCTGGTAAATTCTTAGGCGCATATTATGACAAAAAGATTTATGAAAATGATCCATTTGCTAGATTAGACCAAGTTGGTGTAGGCAAATTAGTTAAAATGGCAGTAGAATTAGGTAGACAAACAAGACCCGATATTAAATTAGGTATATGTGGTGAACATGGTGGGGACCCAGCTTCAGTTGAATTCTGCCATAATGTAGGTTTAACTTATGTTTCTTGTTCTCCATTTAGAGTACCTATTGCTAGATTAGCTGCTGCACAAGCTGCTATCAAGTCCCACCAAAAATAGAGTGAGAACACACTCCAAATAGTAAAATAAGAAAGACTCAAATGAGTCTTTTTTCGTTGGAATAAAAGGATAAAACGGAAGGATGATAATATTATGTAAATAGTAAAAATGGGTTGGGTGGTGTGATGCCACAATAATAAATTTTTATGCAGGAAAGTAGCAATAAGGTTAGGGTTACTTTTTTTGTTGGTGAAAAAGTAAAACGAAATGGAGGTAGATAGAATGTTTTACATTAAACCTAATTTAAAGAATATGTCTCAAGGAGCCAGACTTGAGTACATAAGAGAAGTCAGACATATGACTAAAGAGGATGTGGCAGCTTATTTTGGATTTGGAGGAAAGGAACCGAATAAAACAATCCGTGAATATGAAAACAATACTACAAGTCCAAGTCCAAGTAGATTGGAGGAATTAGCTGAATTATTTGAAGTAAGTGTCGATGCAATTAGAAAATATGATTTCACTAATCCAATAGATGAAATATATTATCAAATGTGGTTAGAAGAAGAATTCCCATATTATCAATTCAATATTGAGATGGATACTTTTTCTGGTAAATCATATAACATGAATGTTTATAATGGAATTCAAGAGTGGAAGAAAATGAGGGAAAGGAGAGAAAACTATGATATATCAGATGATGAATATCTTGAATGGAAATTGAATTTTAAAATAGAAAATGAAATAGTTTAATTTAGTAAAGAAAAGCACTGTTTTTATGGTATAATTATTTATAGTGAGGTGTATTAACATGCTTAAAGCAAAACCATTTGTAAAATGGGCAGGAGGAAAAAGATCAATTGTTGATAAATTGATTAATCTTGTTCCCGAAGATTATAAAACATATTATGAACCATTTGTAGGTGGAGGAGCTATGTTATATGAACTTCAACCTAAAAAAGCAGTTATAAATGATTATAATACAGAATTAATGAATGTATATGAATGTGTTAAAGATGAAAATAAATTTGCAAATATGTGTAGTGAACTAAATAAACATGAAACTAATCATTCTGAAGAACATTATTACGGAATAAGAGATTTAGATAGAGATAAGAAAAAGTTTAATAAATTAGCTGATTATAAAAGAGCTGCTAGAACTATTTATTTAAATAAAGCTTGCTTTAATGGATTATATAGAGTTAATAGTAAAAACGAATTTAATGTACCATCAGGTAAGAAGACAAAGGTTAATACATATGATGGACCTAATTTAGGTATAATTCATTGTTTATTAAACTTTAATGATATTAAACTTTTATCTACAGATTTTGAGGAAGCAGTAAAAAATGCTAAAAAAGGTGATTTTGTTTATTTCGATCCTCCATATGATTCAGATACTTCAACTTTTAATAGTTATACTGAAAATGGTTTTGGAAAAGAAGAACAAAAAAGACTTGCAGAAGTATTTAAAGATTTAGATAAAAGAGGATGCTATGTTATGTTATCCAACTATAATACTAAGCTTATTAAGGAATTATATAAAGATTATAATTTTAATTATGTAACAGCACCAAGAAATATTGGAGCAAGTTCTAAAAACAGAGGTAAAGTAGAAGAAGTTATTATTACTAATTACAAAAAAACAGAAGGATTTGATAATTAATAATTCGAGGGAGGTCTAATATCTATGGCAAGCAAGTATTACTATAATAAAAGAAATTTTAAATTGATATTAGGTGATTCCTTCGAAGAATTAAAGAAAATAAAAAAGAATAGTATAGATATGATTTTTGCAGATCCGCCATATTTTTTATCTGGTGATGGTATATCATGTAGTGGTGGAAAAATGGTATCTGTAAATAAAGGTGATTGGGATAAAAAAATTGGTATTGAAGAAAAACATCAATTTAATAGAGAATGGATAAGGTTATGTTACGGTTTATTAAAGGATGAAGGGACTATTTGGATAAGTGGTACTCTTCATAACATATATTCAATAGGCATGGCTTTAGAACAAGAAGGTTTTAAAATTATAAACAATATCACATGGAGAAAATTAAATCCTCCACCTAATATTAGTTGTAGATATTTTGTTCATTCTACAGAAACAATATTATGGGCAAAGAAAGATATAAAAAAAGCTAAACATAAATTTAATTATCAACTTATGAAAGAATTAAATGGTGGTAAACAAGCAAAAGATGTTTGGGAATCGTCATTAACAAAACCTAGTGAAAAGAAATGTGGAAAGCATCCAACTCAAAAACCTATGGCTATTTTAGAAAAATTGATATTAGCAAGTACAGATGAGGGTGATTTAATATTAGATCCTTTTAATGGAAGTGGTACTACTGGTATTATTGCTAATAAGTTAAAAAGAAAATATATTGGTATAGATTTAGAAAAAGAATATTTAGATTTAACGATAAGAAGAAAGGAAGAAAAAAATGAGTAGAGATTTTAATCAATGGTTAGGAAATTTTAAATCAAGTATTTCGAATTATGGTTATTATGTTGATTTTGATAAAATCTATAAATCAGCTGAAAAATATAAAGTTGAATTAAATATTTTAAATTCACTTATTGGTAGTAAAAACATTGAAAAGGATTTTGAAAATATTATATTAAAATATCCAGAAACACTTGAAGTAATTCCAATGTTACTAGCTGTAAGATCAAATGAAATATTTGTAAAAGATTTAACTAATGAATACCTTTTTAAATTTAATAAAATGGTATATTCAATTGGTGATTATATTAAATTTATGAGAGAAACAGGATTATTTGAATTATTGCAAAATCATATTATAAATAATCTATATGACTATTTATTAGGTGTTGAAGTAGGATTAGATTCAAATGGCAGAAAAAATCGTGGTGGACATCTAATGGAAGATTTAGTTGAAGACTACATCATAAAAGCTGGTTACAAAAAAGGTAGTACTTATTTTAAAGAAATGTATACTTCCGAGATAGAATCAAAATGGAATATTGATTTATCAATTCTTAAAGGAGAAATTAAGGCTACTAAGAGATGGGATTATGTAATTAAAACTGATAAACAAATATATGTTATTGAAACTAATTTTTATGCAACTCAAGGTTCAAAACTAAATGAAACTGCAAGAAGCTATGAATTAATTGCAAATAAAGTTAAACAAATTGATGGATTAACATTTATTTGGATTACAGATGGAATTGGTTGGAATCATGCTAAGTTACCATTAAACGAAACATTTAATGTTCTTGATACTTTATATAGTATTGATGATTTAGACAAAGGTGTTTTAAATAATCTTATTTAATAATATAGCTAGGTAAAAAATACTTAGCTTTTTTTATTATAGTAAGATAGTTTACTTATTTTTATGATAAAATATAGATGTTATGGAATCTTTTTATCATTGATAGAAAAAGGAGATGATTATAATGAAAAAAGTTGATTTACATATTCATACTTCACCAAGTAGTTATGAAAGAAATTTTCAATTTTCATTAGAGGCTTTAAAACAATATGTTCAAATTAACAAATTGGATATTATTGCTATTACTAACCACAATCACTTTGATAAAGAACAATTTGAAACGATATCTAGTAATTTAGATTGCGTAGTATTACCTGGAGTTGAAGTTGATATTGAAAGCTCTCATATGTTAGTTATTGCACCAGTCGATAAAATAGCTGAACTGAATAATTCTTGTAATTATTTAAGTAACGCTATTCATTCTGAAAATGACTCCATATCATATGATGATTTTATTAATAATTTTCTAAACTATAGAGATTATATTTTAATTCCACATATTAAAAAAGAACCATCAATGAAGAGTACCACAATAGAAAAATTTGGTAATTACATTAATATTGGGGAAGTAAAAAGTGCAAAGAAATTTGAAAGTACAAAAAAAGAAGAAACATTTTATTCACCAGTTTTCTTTAGTGATATAAGAATGGAAGATTCATATAAAAATGAAGAAGGAATATATAATTTTCCATCTAAAAGTACTTTTGTAGATATAAATTCAACTGAGTTTGGTGTATTGAAGCAAGCTTTATCAGATAAAAACAAGGTTTTTATTTCTGAGAATAAAAAAGCTGATGAGTTTTCATATTTACCAGATGGCACAACAGCCTCAACAAAATTAAATGTAATTATAGGAAAAAGGTCATCTGGAAAAACTTACAATTTGGAACACATTTATAGTTCAAAGGATAATAGAAGTGAAAATATTAAATATGTTCCCCAATTCTCATTGACAGGTAAAAGTGAAGAAAGCAAGTTTAAGGAACTTGTTAAAGATGAACAGCAAAGAATTATTTCTAATTATTTAGAACCACTTAGAAAGTTAACTGATAGAATTTTGGATATTGATAATGAAGAATTAAATAAAATAGATAATTATTTAACAAGCTTAAAAGAGTTTGCTACAAATCAATCATTACAAGATTCATATTCAAAAACTAAACTATTCAATGAAATAAGGTTTGATTTTTTAGATAATTATGATACAAGAAAAATAATAAATGCATTGACAGTGATTCTTGATAGTGAACATAACAAGGACTTAATTGAAAAATATTTAGATAGAAAACAAATTGTTAGTTTAATAAATGATTTGGTAGCCAGAAGAAGAAAAGAGTATTTAGAATATAAGTTAAAGCAAAGTACGGATAATATTGTAACTATAATCAAAGATAAATTAACGACAAAATCTTCGATGATAAATATAAGTGAAGTTAACCTTTATGAAGCAAGTAAAGAGTTAATTTTGGTTAATAAGTATAATGATTTAGTATCAAAATTAAAAGCAAAGAAAAATATTTGTGAATTAGATGTATACCGTTTTAAACTTATTGTTGAGAAAGATAAGTTTAATAATGCTGATGAAGTAAAACATGAACTATCAACAAGAATAGGAATTAGTTCACAATTTAATTCTAACTACAATGCCAATCCATTTAAATATATAAAAGAATTAGTAAATGTTGGAATCGATAGAAGCACAGTTTACAAATCAATATTATCGTTTAAAGTTAAAGTTATAAATGAAAATGGAAATGAATTATCCGGAGGAGAAAGAGCGGAATATAATTTATTACGCGAGATTAAAGGTTCTGAAAGCTATGATATATTATTGTTAGATGAGCCAGAAGCTTCATTTGATAATCCATTTATAAAAGATTACATAATAGAGATAATAAAAGAATTATCTAATAAAACAACTGTATTTATATCTACCCATAATAATTCATTAGGAATGTTAATGAAACCTAACAAATTGATTTATACAGCTAATGAAGATAATGTGTTCAAAGTTTATACTGGAGAATTTGGTAGTAAAACATTATCTACAGTTAATAATGATTCAATAATGAGTTATGACACAATAATGGAAGTTATGGAAGCGGGTAGTGAAGCATATAATGAAAGGAGAAATATATATGAAACTTTTAAAAATTGAAGATAAGAAGTGTTTTTTTAGCAAAGATGGAGAGGATTTTAAACCAATATCAGATATTGCTAAAGAAGATATATTTGAAATTTTAAAAATAATATATGATGAAGAAAATATAGTATTAGATGAATATAACGAAAATGTTGAAATTGCAAGTGATGTTGAAAAGCTTATTTATAGTAATATATATGGACAATTAAAAACTTTTATTCAAAACAAACCAGTATTGGTGCAAGAAATCAATAGTGAGATGCAAGAGGTAATTGAAAAGTATAAAGATGTTATTACTGAAGAATAAGTTAATGTCAAATGTGCGATAAAGAAGTAGAGATACTTCTTTTTCTTTTGTTTTGATCGCAACCTAAACATATTTATATAAAAATGATAATTTCTTTGTAGAGGTGATTTAATGAAAAGGAAAGTGGCAATATATGCTAGAGTTTCAACTGAACATGAAGCTCAATTATCTGCTTTAGATAATCAAGTTCAATACTATGATGATATTCTAAAGAAAAATCCTGACTGGATTTTATATGATAGATATATAGATGAAGGTATAACAGGAACATCTACAAAGAAAAGAAAAAAATAAAAACTATCCATCAAGATTATTAGCTGGATATTGTTGGAATTGGAACAAAAAAGAAATGAATAACACCGATTATCATGACATTAAAATAAATGAGTTTGAAATAAGTTGGAATCTTGGACAAAATCAAACATTTGCAATAGATGATTCAATAAATGAAGCGGGATGTATACATTCTGTTCAAGGTCTAGAGTTTGATTATGTTGGCGTTATTATTGGTATGGATATGAAATATAGAAATAATCATGTTATTACTGATTATGAATCACATGGTTCAGCAGATCCATCATTTAAAGGAATTAAAAAAATGTTAAAATATTCTGAATCCGAAGCAAGAAAGACTGCAGACAAATTAATTAAAAATGCTTATAGAGTTTTGTTAACAAGAGGTGCTAAAGGATGCTATGTATATTGTCAAGATGAAGAATATAGAAAATATATAAAAAACATCATTAAAACTATGAAGTTTACAAAATAATGTGCTAAAATATTATAGAGGTGTTAGAATGAAAAAATATAATGTAATAGTAATTTTTAATAAAGAAATTAATAAAACTCTTATGTGCAAAAGAACTAAAGAACCTTATATAGGAATGTATAATTTGGTTGGTGGGAAAATAGAAAAAGAAAATGATGGCTTAAATGAAGCATATAGAGAATTAGTAGAAGAAACTAATATTAGTAAGAATGATGTTGAGTTAAAACATTTTATGAATATTGAATATGTTTCTTTTAATAAATCATTAGAAGTTTATTATGGAACATTAAATAAAGAAGTTGAATTAGTAGAAGAAGTTAATAAACTTGAATGGGTAGATATAAATGATAATTTCTTTGATATGACGAAGTATGCTGGTGAAGGTAATATTGGCCATATAATTGAAGAAATAAAAATTGAATTAAATAAATAGTTATTAAAAAAGTCATTTTAGTCAATGTCATTTACAATTCCAATTATTTACGCAGTACAAGCTGCTATCAAAGCAAGTAAGTAATTAAAAACTTAATAACATAAAACTAGAACGACTCTATCATACTGATAGAGTTTTCTTTATATTTTAAAAAAATTATTTTGCACATACCTTAAATTATTAAATTCTCATAATATGTCATGGTATTTATTTGAAATATAGTTTAATATCAAAATAGAGGAAGGAGGTGGAGTTTTGTGAATCAAGATAGAATTGGAAAGTATATTTTAAAAAAAAGAAAAGAGTTAAATTTGACTCAAGAACAACTTGCTGAAAAATTAGGAGTAACTAATAGATCAGTTAGTAGATGGGAAAATGGGAAAACATTACCAGATTTATCAATTTTTAGATTATTATGTGAAACATTAAATATTACGCTTGAAGAACTGTTAAGTGGTGAAGATCATTCGAAAGGAAATAATGAAACAATTAATTATTTAAAATATCAAAAAAAGATTTATAAATATAGGTTATTAATAGTAATAGTATTTTCTCTATTAATTTTATTAGGAATAATTTATTTGATATTTAAACCATATAAATTAGAATTTAGTGATTCCATAGATTATGCTAAACCTATTTATAACATTGATAGTAAAAGAAAATTGTATTCTTTCTACAATAATAACAATTATATAAAGAACACAACAATTGATTTGAGTGAAGCTTTAAACAAAGGATTAATAACAATAGAACAAATAAAAAATAATATGATTTTTGAAGGAATGTACAATGACGGTGGAAGTAGAATGTATAAATCTAAAGATTCCAAATATTACTTATATGAATGTCATAGTATTATATGGCAAGATGAAAACCAAAACGAATATAATGAAAACTACTATATAAGTGGAAGTAAAGATGACATTAATGTATGCAAGTATAAAAAAGAAACTGGTTTAAATTTTACATGTTTATATGATAAGTTAGACAATATTATCGAATATGATAAATCTAAAAATCATAATGAAAATTATAATGCTAGATTAATAACTAATGGTAATATTCCAAGTTGGGATATATATTCTGGTGCTAAAGGATGGTATGCAATTATTAAGACTTTCGATGAGAGGGTAATTAATGATTTTAAAAATTGGTTTAATGATAAAGACAATAATTATTATTATACAAATATATATGATAATTGGTATCTATTCATTAGTAATGGAAATGATTTTGATTTCAGAGAATTAAATGATTGTATAAATTAACGTTTAGTATATTAACAAGACTATTAATAGATTTTTTTAATAGTCTTGTTTTATTCTATTAAGTTAAAACCTTACAAAAATGAAATATTTTCCTTTTTATAATTATGATAAAATATTATTAGAGGGACGAGTATGCAAAAAATTTTAATAGTAGAAGATGATGAAAAATTAAGAAAAGAATTTGAAATATTTTTAAATAATAATGGCTATGAATCAATAAGTTTAAAAACATTCGAAAATACATTAAATGATATATTAGAAATAAAACCTAAATTACTACTTTTAGATATAAACTTACCTGGAATAGATGGTGAATATATTTGTAAAGAATTAAGAAAAGTTATAAATATAAGCGTTATATGTTTGATGCTATTTATGACAATTACTTCATTATCTTCATCAATTGCGCTAAAAAATTCAATGCAAAAAGATATGGAAAAATGACACCGGTTGATATCAATTTATATAAAACTGCAATTTTAAAAGATTCAGAAGAAATTATTAATGACTCAAAAAAGCCAATTTCATTCACGCTTAAAGACAATGGTTTTGATATAAATTTATTAAAAAATATTGTTGAAACACCAATATATGAAATAAGCAATTTAACTTTGGAAAAGACAATAAACCTAAATATAAAGAATGCAAAGATGGCTTCATTCAAATTTCAATAAGTCACACAAATGTTGGAATTATACTTATTCCAAATAGTACCATTTTTAATGAAGAAGATCAAAGCTTATGGTTTTTAGCAGCAGATTACAACGTTAAAAGTGATGAAGGAAAGAAAAAAATTGATTTAATATTTTCAAGTAATGATTCTGATTTAGTTCAAAAATTAAATAATGCTCAAAATACATTAGAAGGTGAAACTAAGCCTACTATTATTGAATCAAGTGTAGGTTTGCCTACTTTAATTGTATTTATAGCAATATATTTAGGAGTAATTTTTCTTATAGTAAGTTGCTCCATTTTAGTACTTAAACAGCTAACTGAAAACTCTGACAATAAACAAAGATATATTATTTTAAGAAAAATTGGCTGTGATGAGCATATGATTAATAGTACTTTATTTAAACAAATAGTAATATTTTTTATGTTACCACTAGTTCTTGCAATAATACATTCAATATTTGGTATTCAGTTTGCTTTATCAATATTTGATACATTAGTTTCAAAAAAACAGTTATTACCATCAGTTATAATGACAGTTATAGTTATGAGTATAATTTATGGGTGCTATTTTCTTGCAACTTATATTGGTAGTAAAAATATAATTAAAAATGACGAATAGATTATATATATTAATGAACTTTATCTTATGATAGAGTTATTTTAAATAAAGTAATAATTAATTAGAATTTATAAGTTTTAATCTTTTTTTATTTAATAAAATGTGTTATTATTTATATGCGTTTAAATTTAAAATAATATGTTTTTATTTTTTTCATATATTGAAAGGAGTTAAAGTTTCTATGACATTAGATGATATAATATTTATTGATAGTTTGCCTAAACTTGATTTACATGGTTATGATAGAGAAACAGCTCGAGTAGCAATCAATGATTTTATTAACGACATGATGAAGCAAAAAATTAATATTTTTGTAATAGTTCACGGTAATGGTGAAGGAATAATTAGAGAAACGGCTGCTAAAACTTTGAAAGCAAATCGAAATGTCATAGAATACAAAGTATTTTATTATAATACCGGTTCAACTTTAGTACGAATTAAAGTATAAATGACACAATTTGACAGTATACATTAAATATGCTAGAATATAGGCCAATCAATGAGGGGTATACTAGATTTAAATAAATCCAACTATAATTTGACAAAGTGTGAAACTTGTGTTAGAATATACAGCAACAAATGAGGGAAAAGTATATAAATACTGGCACAACCTAGTATATTAAAAGGGGGAAATATTTATGGAAAACAATAACAATTTTTCTTTAAAAGATGTAATATTCAATTTATTATTTATTATCTTGTTTGTATTTATCTTATTATGGTTATTCCCATCTAAATCTTTCTTAAACAAGAATGGGTTATATAATTCAGATAAAACTCAAACAAATCAAGTATTTAATCACAACATTGCAACAATGAAAGAAGCTGCAATCTCTTATTTTACAACATCACGTTTACCTAAAAAAGTAGGAGATACTGTTAAAATGTCATTAAGTCAAATGATTGATAAAAAATTATTATTATCATTAATTGACAGTAAAGGTAATGTTTGTGAAGAAAGTTTATCGTATATAGAAATAACAAAAGAAGATGACGAATATATACTTAAAGTTTCACTATCTTGTTCAGATAATGAAGATTATATATTAGTTCACTTAGGATGTTATGATTATTGTGATGGTGATGTTTGTGAAAGAAGAGAACCAGAACAAATTCTATATAAATATCAATACAAATTAGAAATACCTTGTAAGTTAACAGATTGGTCTAATTGGTCAGATTGGTCTTATAATTACATAGCTGCTAATGCTAATAGAAGAGTTGAAACAAAAGTTGAAACAGAAACTATTAATTCAAGTGTTAGAAAATATTGTCCAGCAGGTTATTTATATAGTGCTTATACTAATAAGTGTTATAAATCAAGTAATTCTACTGAAATTAAAGATGCTATTAAAAATGTATCATACGAATGTGAAGCTGGTTATGTTTTAGATAAGACAGATAACAAATGTAAAAAAGAAGTTACAACAACTACATCTATAGCTGCTATAGAAAATCCTGTTTCATATAATTGTAATAATTATCCAGGTTATACTTTAGAAGGCGATAAATGTGTTAAAACTATATCTACAAATTTTACTGATAAAAAAGAAGTTACTATAAATTATGATTATAAATGTAGCAAAGGTGAACTTACAAGTGATAAAACAAAATGTTCTTATACTGAAAAGGTGCCAGCTACAATTAATGCAACATGTAATAAATACCAATCATGTACTACATCAAGAGAATTCAATGCAAGTACTGGTAAATTTGAAGATAAAAGAACTTGTGTAACTAAATGTAATTATTCATGTCCAGGTGGATTTGATTATAATAAGAGCAAAAGAACTTGTACAGGTGAGATTACTGAAACAAAAACAATTGTTTCTGAAAAATTCATATCTTCATATTCTTGTCCAACAGGTTATGAAAAGAATGGTAATTATTGTACAAAAACAACTACAAATATAACTACTGATAAAAAAGAAGCTACTAAGAATCCAACAACATATTATTGTGAGAATAGCGGACATACTTTAAATGGTGCTTTATGTAAGTATGAAGTTAAAAATGTTCTTGTAAAAGAAGCTAAAGTTATAGAATCTTATTCTTGTGAAAAAGATTATACATTAAACAAAACAAAATGTGAAAAAATTGTTTCTACTACTGATACAAAAGATGTAATTAGTGAAACAGTTTGTCCAGCAGGTTATGATTTAAATAATGATAAATGTACTAAAAATATTATTAAGTATAGATATTCTGAAAGAAGTTGCGTTGGTGGTTCAATCGATTACAAATGGAGCGATTCTGAAAATGATGAGGCTTTATTAAAACAAGGTTATGTGCTTACTGGCGTAAAAGAACAAAGAAATTCAAAATAATAATACATAAGGATATTAGTGCATAACAACATTAATATCCTTAAATGTTATAAGAATAAAAAATAATTATAGTTTAATAATAAGAAGGGATGATTTAAATGAAAATTAAAATTTATAATAATCAATATGTAAAAAGAATTTTATCTGGTCTTACTGGAATGGTACTTTTAATGAGTGCTAATTCTACTGCAAAGGCTGTAAGTAATACAATAGAAATGACTAAGCCTAATGGTGAAAAAATTACTATTAGTGTTCCAGAAAATGCTACTGGTGTTAAAATTAACCCAGATGGTAGTGTAGAGTATACATTAGGTAATAACAGCGATATTGTTGTTAATGAAGCAGAACAAGTAACTACTGTTAATCCTAATGCCTTTGTTCCAACTGAAGAGGAATTAAATTATGCTGATTATCAAAAATTATGTGATGATCAAATGAATGAAATTAAGGCTCACCTAGCTGATATTGAAAGAATCCAAGTTGAATACTACAAAAATAAAAATTTTATTCTTAATGAAGAAAAATTATTTGAATATGTAAAGGCATTTGTTTATGTAACAAATCACCAATTATTTGACGAGGAAACTAAAGCTTTAATATTGGCTAATGATATTGACACTGATATAGCTGTTTTAATAGGAAATGATTATACATCATTTACAAATTTCGTTGATGGATATAACCAACTTATAATTAGAGAACAAGAAATTGAAGGAAATTTTGATAAATCTAAATTAATATCATGTGAATACTCTTTTGGTAATGCAACTGATAGAGGAGAATATGTATTCGCAAGAGATACTTGGTTTGAATCTGTAGTTAATGGTCGTGTTTGGAATGATGAATACTATACATTATATGGATACATTTCAAATCTAAGTGGTGTAGGATTAGGTACTCATTATATTGACAACGCTTCATTAGGAGCAAGGGCAAGTATTAGAAGCACAGTTGGTGTTGATTTTAAGGAATCACACAAAGTTGTATTTGATGAATACATGAAAAATAAAGAAAACAAAAAGAAATTTACTACTTACTTTGAAGATATCGTTACTTACAAATTAAGAGAAGGTGCTAAAGCTGATATTTTAGCTGGTATGGAAGAAGCAAACCAAGCTAATAATGAAATTTCAACTGCACGTGAAAATGGTGATTTTACTGGCGTTCCAACTGATTTATGTGAAGATAATTTAGATACACTAGTATACTATTATGCACATATTTGTGATGATGTTGACGATTTCGGATATGTTGTAAGTTCACTTAATAATGAATTTAATGGTAAAACAAAATAAGCGATTTTTATTCGCTTTTTTTTGACTAATAATTGACACTAACATAATAAAATGTTATTATATTTATAGTAGCACACTAGCAAGGTAGGGATAGCATGAAAACAGCTTTTTTATTTGAATATATAAATGAAAATGAATTTAGAAAGCTTGAAAGAGCGGTAAAAAAATACAATATGTTAGCATACAAAAAATTATATTTTGAATATTACCCCTCTTTAAAAGAGGGAAATTTTCTTGGTGATATAGTTTCTACTAATAGTGAAAATAACAGTATTTCCTACGAACTTGCTTTACCAACTGACCATTTATTTGCTAAAGTTCATGGTGTTATGAAATTACATTATATTGTTTATCCCGACAGTAAAATTGTTATGCTTGACAAATTAACACCACTTGAAATTTTGACTGAAGGTCATCAATCAGAATTAGTTACATATAAAGGAATAATGGTATCTAAAGAACATGCCGATAAAGATATGTTCAAGATAAATTTGCTAAACATGTTAAATAAATAACCAAATTGGTTATTTTTTTTGATTATTTTCATAAGATTATTTAGGTGATTTTATTGGACAAGATTAAAATTGGATTACCAAGAGCGATTTTTAACTATTATTGTGGTGATATGCTTTCACGTTTTTTTGAATATTTAGGATGTGATGTTATTGTTAGCCCCAAAACAAATAAAGAAATTTATAGTACGGGTGTTAAATATGCGAATGATGAGATGTGTTCAGCTATGAAAATTTATTTTGGGCATGTTGCTTATTTGCAAGATAAAGTTGATTATATAGTTATACCTAGAATTGACAATTTTGGAATAGATAACCAGATGTGTACTAATTTTATGGCTTTGTTTGATATAATAAGAAATACATTTAATGTTAATATTTTAAATTATAATATTGATTATAGAAAAAATAAAAAAGAATATGATGGTTTATTTATTATAGCTAAAAAACTAAATTTTAAAGAAAAATTCATTAAAACAGCTTATATTAAAGCTAAAAAAGATTTGAAAATGCTAAATAAAGTTAAAATAAACGAAAATTATCATAAGTTATTATCTAAAAATAAAAAAATATTGTTAGTCGGACATCCATATGTTGTTTATGACAATTTACTTGGTAGAAATATAATTGAACTTTTAAATAAAAATAATATTGAAATTATATATAGTGATTTATTTAATAAAGATTTACTAGATAAAGAATCATTATACATATCAAAAACTAATTATTTTAAATATAGTAAGGAAATTTTAGGCTCAATTAATATAGCGCGAAAATATGTTGATGGAATAGTTTTTCTTTCTTCTTTTCCTTGCTCTTTAGATGCGATTAGCAACGAACTTGCTATATTAAAATGTGATTTACCATGTATAAATATTATAATAGATGATATTAATAGTATTACGGGGATAGATTCTAGAATAGAGAGTTTTTGTGATATTATTGAAAGGAAAAAAGTATGCTAGAAAAGAAAATAACATATCCACAAATGGGAAATTATTCAGTGCCAATTTATTATTTATTAAGACATATTTTACATATAAAAGTTATTAAACCAAATAAGATAACAGCTAAAACAATAGAATTAGGCAGCAAATATAGTCCTGATTTTGTTTGTATGCCTTTTAAATATACATTAGGAACTTTTATTGAAGGATTGGATAAGGGGGCTAACATACTTCTTCAGGCTGGTGGTGGATGCAGATATGGTTATTATAGCGAATTGCAAGAAAAAATAATAAAAAATTTAGGGTATGACTTTACTTATATTAATCTTGTAAGTAAAGGTAAAATTAATAAATTAGAAGTATATAAAAAGATAAAGAAAATAGATAAAAAATTAAATATATTTAAATGTTTATATTATTTATTTATAACTATTAAAATGACTAAGTATATGGATGAATTAGAAGATTATATAAGAATGAATAAAGCGTTTGAAGAAAACAAAGGTGAATTTGATAAAGTTTATAATGAATTGTTATCAGTTTTTGGTAATACCACTTGTTATACATATTTATTTAGAAATTATTTAAAATATAAAAAAATAATTAAAAATATTAAAGTTAATAAAGGTCATAATCATCTTAAAGTAGGTTTAATAGGGGAGTTATACACTTTAATGGAACCTTTTGCTAATTATGACTTAGAAAATTTACTTTATAAACATAATGTTGAAATAAAAAGATTTACTAATGTTACTTATTTACTTTTTAGGAAAAGAAAAGCAGTTATTAATTTTATGAAAAAAATGAAAAACTATTTTATTTACCGTTTAGGAGCTGATGCTCATGATAATATATATAGAGCTAAATTGTTATGTGAAAATGATTATGACGGTATAATTCACATAAAATCTTCGTTTTGTACTCCTGAAATAGGTGCTATGCCTATAATTAATAAGGTATGTAAAGAATATAATGTTCCAATTATCTATTTTTCTTTTGATTCTAATACTTCTATGGTTGGAATTGAAACGAGAGTTGAAGCTTTTATTGATATGCTAAATATGAAGAAATCATAATCCTTTTAATTTGTTTATAGTTGTTAATATAATATCTATTATAAATAAAATACTTATTATAACAGTGATTGACATAGGTATTTTTTTTATAATGTTTTCTAATAAAGGATTTATTACGTAAATAAATATTATTGAGCCAATTACCCAAATAAGACTCATTTTGAGTGAAATGTATTTACCAATATGATATTTGTGTTTACTATAATCCCAAAATGTAATATTAAATAGTTTCTCAATTGTAATTCCTCCTAAACGTTCTATTATTGACAATATAATAGTTATTACAATGAAAACTATGATGGTTTCATATACTCTTGGTAGATGTAAATTATAGAAAAGATATTTAGAAATTATGATGATTGTAATTACACCAAATCCATATACTGTTGTCCATGGACCGTATAAAATACCACTATTAAAATTGTACTTAAAAATAGCCTAAGATAGAGTATATAAAAAAAGAATTAATTAAAAACATAATGTTCACCATTAATATTATGTTTGCTCTAAAAGAAATCATACAAAAAAAGAATTATCTACATAAAATAATTCTTTCTAAATTGGATTTTATCTGTATCAATTGTTTTAACTAAGCTAAATAGTTCGTTAATGTTATCTTTTGATAAATAAAATGCTAAATTTTTATTTTTTTGTTTGCCTTCTTGGGTACCACTTCTTGCTAATCTACCAACTATTTTAATTGTTAATAAATTTGCTTTAATCATTTTTATAAAAGTGTTAAATGATTTTAATTTATAACATAAAGCTTGGTAGTATCTAAAATAATAATCATTATTTTCTATTTTTTTACTAGCTTTCACTAGTAGCATATATGACAGTTTAATATCTAAATGATTTTTTATGCTTTCAAGCGTAACATAAGCTTCATCAATATAGTTCTTGTTTTTATCGTATATTTTAATTATTATTTTATTTTGATTTATTATTAGTTTGTAAAAATAATTATTATATTCTACATATTGATTATATTTTAATTCAACGTTTAATACATTTTTACTTTTATACTTAAAATCCTTTTTTCCATATTTTTCAAGTAAATAATTCATCTCAAATAGATAAGGCCCATCAAGACCATGAGAAAATAGTCCTATTGGAAATTTACTAAATCTTGTGGTGCATTTTATTTCAATTCCATGATAGTCTGGAAATATTAGACTGTCCGTAGTTTTTCCTAGTTCTTTTTCAAATGTTAATCCTACAGAGTTTGTATTATTATTTATTCCTTTAATCCAACCTTTATTGCTTATTCTTTCAAATTCTTTTGTTATTTCTGTAAACACTATTAATTTTTCCTTCCTTTCTAGTTTTATTGCGTACTAAAATAGCGGGTAATTAATAGTATCTTGGTTTGCGTTAGTATATTAGTAATTACTTAGAAACAACCGGTCGGTCGTAGTATTTTTGAACAAAAAAACTAACATGTGTTAGTTTAATTCAAAAATAATGGTGCAGGTGAAGGGACTTGAACCCCCATGCCGTAAGGCACTAGATCCTAAGTCTAGCGCGTCTGCCAATTTCGCCACACCTGCACGATGGTGGACCTTGTAGGACTCGAACCTACGACCGACCGGTTATGAGCCGGTTGCTCTAACCAACTGAGCTAAAGGTCCATTGCCTATTAAATATATCACATATATAAATATTAATCAAGATTTTTTGGTAAATTTTTGATTAATTTTGTTAAATTGTGTAATTTTTCTTCTTTTGCTATTAATATTTTTAATTTGCTGCTATAATATTAAATATGTAAGAGGTGACTAATTATGAATTTATATAACACAAAAACAAGAACAATCGAAAAATTTGTTCCTAATAATGAAAGCGAAGTTACCATGTATACTTGTGGTCCAACTGTTTATCACTATGCCCATATTGGCAATTTACGTAGTTATATTATGGAAGACGTTTTAGAAAAATCTTTAAATTATGTTGGTTATAATGTGAAGAGATGTATGAATATTACTGACGTTGGACATTTGTCTAGTGATTCTGACTCTGGTGAAGACAAAATGTTAAAAGGAGCTATGCGTGAACATAAATCAGTAATGGAAATTGCTAAAATGTATACAGATGCTTTTTTTGATGATTGCAAATCATTAAATATCAAAAAGCCAGAAATTGTTGTACCGGCAACTTCAGAAATCTCTACATATATAAAAATTATAAGTAAATTACTTGATACAGGTTTTGCTTACAAAGCAAGTGGAAATGTATATTTTGATACTTCAAAGTTACAAGATTATTACACTTTAACAAACCATCAAATCGATGATATGGTAGTTGGTGTAAGAGAGTCAGTCGAATATGACGAAAATAAAAGAAATCAAGCTGACTTTGTTTTGTGGTTTACTAAATCAAAATTTGAAAATCAAGAATTAAAATGGGATTCCCCATTTGGAACTGGATATCCAGGTTGGCATATAGAATGTTCAGGAATATCACTTAAATATTTAGGCGAGTATTTAGATATCCACTGTGGCGGAGTTGACAACATTTTCCCACATCATACTAATGAAATCGCACAGTCAGAAAGTTATTTAGGACATGAATGGTGCCATTATTGGTTTCATGTAGAACATTTAAATGATGAAAGTGGCAAAATGAGTAAAAGTAAAGGTGAGTTTTTGACAGTATCACTATTAAAAGCAAAAGGATATAATCCATTAGCGTACCGTCTTCTTACTTTAGCTTCACACTATAGAAAACAACTTGTATTTTCATATGATAACTTAGATAGTTTCCAAAATACTTACGATAAGCTAATTAATAAAATAAACATTATTAGAGAAAATATAAGTGGCGAATTTGATAAAGATAATTTTGATTTATATAATAGCAAGTTCATTGATGCTTTAAGTAATGACTTAAATACTTCTTCTATGCTTACAGTTTTATATGATGTTGTTAAAAGTGATATTAATTCATATACAAAAATAGAATTGATAAAAAATTTTGATAAAGTTTTAGGGCTTGATTTACTAAAAAGCGATAATGAATTTACGAATGAAGAAATTAATTTGATTGAAAGTAAAATAGAAGAAAGAAATAAAGCTAAAGCAGATAAAGATTATAAACGTGCTGATGAAATAAGAGATGAATTAAAAGAAAAAGGTATTAGTATTTTAGATACTAGAGAAGGTACTAAATATAGGAGGATATAATATGAATGGCATTACAGAAATGATTATTGTTTATTCTTTATTGATAATATCTGCTATAATTGTTACCTATGCTCAAACAAAAATTAATTTGAGCTATGGAAAATATAAAAAAATCAATTCCAAAGGTAATTTGACTGGTAAAGACGTAGCTAGAAAAATATTAGATAGTAATAATTTAGCAGATGTAAAAGTAAAAGAAGTAAGTGGTGAATTAACTGATCATTATGATCCACGTATTAAGACAGTTAATTTATCTTCTAATATTTTTAATGGTACTTCAATTGCGAGTATTTCAGTAGCGGCCCACGAGTGTGGCCATGCGATTCAAGATAAAGTGGGATACACTTTTATGAGAATACGAGCTATGCTAGTTCCTGTAGTTAGACTAGTTTCATATTTGGGATACTTTTCTATTGTAATCTCTTTATTTGCGGGTATTACCGGTTATTTAAAAGTTGGAATAATTATTGAATTTGCTACTCTTTTGTTTCACTTAGTTACACTTCCAGTTGAATTTAATGCTTCATCTAGAGCAAAAAAAGAGCTTGTTAGATTACACTTAATAGAAGATAACGAATATAATGGAGTAGATAGTATGCTTAGTGCAGCTGCCAATACTTATGTAGCTTCTCTTTTAAGTAATTTGTTAAACTTATTCAGATTATTATTAATATTAAAAAACAGAGATGATTAATATTATTAGAGTGCTTGATTTAAGCATTCTTTTTTTGTATAATTAAATCATGAATGGTATATTGATAGTAAATAAAGAGAAAAATTATACAAGCAGAGATATTGTAAATATAGTTGGTAGAAAATTTAATACTAGAAAAGTTGGCCATACAGGTACCTTAGACCCAATGGCTACAGGCGTATTAGTAATATGTATTAATTCTGCCACTAAAATGGTTGAATTACTTCAGGCAGACGATAAAGAATATATTGCTGAAATTACCTTAGGGATTGATACTGATACATTAGATATTACTGGAAATATTATAGAAGAAAAAAACACAATTATAAGTAAAGAAAAAGTAACAGAAGCAATAAAGAGTATGAAAGGATTTTATGAACAAGTTGTGCCTATATATTCAGCTGTTAAAATAAATGGTAAAAAATTATACGAGTATGCTAGAAATAATGAAAATATTGAATTGCCAAAAAGAAAAATCGAAATAAAAGAAATAGAACTAATTAGCGATATCAAATATATAAATAACAAAACAATATTTAGTATAAGATGTGTTGTTAGTAGTGGCTGTTATATTAGGAGTCTTGCTAAAGATATTGCCGTAAAATTAAATGCAGTAGGCGTTATGTCTAGCCTAAATAGAGTTAGAGAGGGAATATTTAAAATAGAAGATGCTTATACTTTAGAAGACATAGATAAAGATAATTATAAAATAATTGAATTAAATAAAGATATGTTTCCATATAAAAAAATCATTGTTGATAATGATCCTTTGATGTTTAAAATTAAAAATGGAGCGCTTGTTAATAATGATTATGCCGAAGATATTGTTTTATTTATTGATAAATTTGGTAATTTACTCGCATTATATAAAAAATATGATAAAGATAGTTCTTTATTAAAGCCATGGAAAATGTTTAAAGGAGGAAATTAATATGACATTACTTATTATGGCTGCTGGAATGGGAAGCAGATTTGGAGGATTAAAGCAAATAGAACCAGTTGGTCCTAATGGAGAATTTATAATTGATTATTCAATTTATGATGCTAAATTAGCTGGTTTTGACAAAGTAGTATTTATAATTAAAGAAGAAAACTATGATATATTTAAAAATACGATTGGAGCTCGTTTCGAAAATATGATAGATGTAGAATATGTTTTTCAAAAAATCGATGATATTCCAATGCATGATTTAGATATAACTAATAGAATAAAGCCATGGGGAACAGCCCATGCGATATTAGCAGCTCGTGACGTAGTTAAAGATAAGTTTGCTATTATAAACGCTGATGATTTTTATGGAAGAGATGCTTTTAATAAAATATCTGATTTTTTACAAAATTCTAATGATAACGAAATGGCCATTGTCGGGTATGAAGTAGCTAATACTATTACTGATGCTGGCAGTGTAAAAAGAGGTGTTTTAGAAGAGGAAAATGGTTACCTAAAGAAATTAATAGAAAGCGTTATTGAGAAAAAGAATGACAGTTATTTAGCTTCACCTTTGGATGGAAGAAGTCCTTTTGAAGTTAAAAGCAATACACTCGTATCTATGAATATGATGGGTTTCTCACCGAAATTATTTAAGTATTTAGAAGAAGGTTTAGTAGATTTTTTTAAACAGAATAAAAGTAATTTAGAAAAATGTGAATATTTAATACCAGATGTTGTAGAAAAGCTTACTCTTGATGGTACATTTACTACAAAAATTATTCATACTAACGCTGTTTGGCTTGGAATGACTTATAAAGAAGATAAAGAAATGTTAGTAAGAGAAATAGAAAAACTAGTAAGAAACAATACTTATCCAATTCATCTGACAGATTATGAAAAAATTTAAGTTGTTGTGTTATATTTTTAATAAAAGATTGACAATGATTTTGCATAATAGTAAAATATAATTATATTAATTTGGTGAAAGAAATGAGTAGTAATAAAAATTGTAATTAAAAGAGAGTTAGTGGTAGGTGAGAACTAATATTAGAATTTTATGAACTTGCACTTCTAATCAAATCGCTAATTGCGTTACAAAATTAAGTTAAATTAAGGATGGTACCGTGCTCCAGCACTCCTTTGGTACTATCCTTTTATTTTTAGAAAGAGTGATTTTATGGATTTTAAAAGTATTGAAAAAAAATGGCAAAAATATTGGGAGGAAAACGAAACATTCAAAACTGATGTTTGGGATTTTAGTAAGCCTAAATTTTATGCCTTAGATATGTTTCCATATCCATCTGGAGTAGGATTACATGCAGGACATCCAGAAGGTTATACAGCAACTGATATAGTTTCTCGTATGAAAAGAATGCAAGGATATAATGTTCTTCATCCAATGGGCTGGGATGCTTTTGGTTTACCTGCAGAACAATATGCGATTAATACTGGTAATCATCCAGATAAATTTACTAGTCAAAACATTGAAACATTTAAAAAACAATTAAAATCTTTAGGATTTGCATATGATTGGAGTAAAGAAATTTCAACGTCCGATCCTAAATTTTATAAGTGGACACAATGGATCTTCAAGAACCTTTATATAGATGGTTATGCTAAATATATCGATATGCCAGTAAACTGGTGTGAAGAGTTAGGCACTGTACTATCTAATGACGAAGTAATAGATGGTAAAAGTGAAAGAGGTGGGTACCCTGTTATAAGGAAAAATATGAAACAATGGGTACTTGATATTCCAAGATATGCAGAAAGACTTCTTAGCGGTTTAAATGACGTTGATTGGCCTTCATCTACAAAAGATATTCAAAGAAACTGGATTGGTAAATCAGTAGGTGCTACTGTCAATTTCAAAGTAGCTGAAAAGGATTTAACTTTTACTGTTTTTACAACTAGATGTGATACATTGTTTGGAGCTACTTATTGTGTTTTAGCACCAGAGCATAAAATAGTTGACTTAATAACAACCGAAGAATATAAATTAGATGTAGAGGCATATAAAAAAATATGTTCAAGCAAATCCGATTTAGAAAGAACAGAACTAAATAAAGAAAAAACAGGAGTATTCACTGGTAGTTATGCAATTAATCCCGTTAATGGCAAAAAAATCCCAATATGGATTAGTGATTACGTTTTATCTTCTTATGGAGAAGGGGCTATTATGGCCGTACCTGCTCATGATGAAAGAGATTATGAATTTGCTAAAAAATTTAACTTAGATATAATTCCTGTTATAGAAGGTGGAAATGTTTCTAAAGAAGCATACGTTTTAGATGGAGTTCATATTAATTCTGAATTCTTAAATGGATTGAATAAAGAAGATGCTATTAATAAAATGATAGAATATTTAGAAGATAAAAAAATAGGTTCTAAAAAAGTTAATTATAAATTGCGTGAATGGATTTTTGCTCGTCAAAGATATTGGGGAGAACCCGTACCTATTGTTCATATGGAAGATGGCACTATGAAGGTACTTAAAGATGAAGAATTACCTTTAATTTTACCAGTTATGGATAATTATAAAGGTGAAAATGGTAAAGCACCACTAGAAAACGCTAACGAATGGAAAAATGTCGTAATTGATGGTGTAAAGGGTGTAAGAGAAACATCAACAATGCCAGGAAGTGCTGGATCTAGTTGGTATTACTTAAGGTATATTGATCCATCAAATGATAAAGAATTTGCTAATTATAAATTATTACAACATTGGATGCCAGTTGATTTATATATTGGTGGACCAGAACATGCTGTGGGACATTTATTATATTCAAGATTTTGGAATAATTACCTATATGATAAAGGTTTAGTACCATACAAAGAACCATTTAAAAAATTAGTTCATCAAGGCATGATTTTAGGTTCTAACGGAATAAAAATGGGCAAAAGATTTCCTAAATATGTAGTTAATCCAACTGATGTTATAGAAAGCCATGGTGCTGATGCTTTAAGACTTTATGAAATGTTTATGGGGCCACTTGAAGCTGACAAACCTTGGAGTTATCAAGGATTAGATGGTGCTAAAAGATTTATCGACCGTGTTTTTAGAATATTTGAAGATGGTAAAGTTGTTAATGAAGAAACACCTAATTTGGGCAAAATATATAATCAAACTGTAAAAAAAGTGACGAACGATTATGAAACAATGAATTTTAATACAGCTATAAGCCAAATGATGATTTTTGTTAATGCTGTATATAAAGAAGATAAGATTAGTAAAGAATTTGCTGAAGGCTTTGTTAAATTGTTAAACCCAATTGCACCTCATATTACCGAAGAAATATGGAATGTATATTTAAATCATGATAAAACTATTGCTAATGAAAAATGGCCTACATATGATGACGCTAAAACTAAAGAAGATAGCTATCAATTAATTGTTCAAGTTAATGGAAAAGTTAGGGGAAAAATAGAAGTAGCAACTGATTTGTCGGAAGAAAAAATAAAAGAAATTGCTTTAGCAGAACCTAATGTAAAAAAATATATAGATAATATGACTATTGATAAATTACTTGTTATTAACAAGAAAATAGTTAGTATTGTGATTAAATAATGAATGTAATCTTTTTAGATATAGATGGTGTTTTAAATAATAGAGATACTTTTATTAGAAGATACAAAGAATATCTTAAAACTAAAGTTTTGACTTTAGAAATAGATGAAGAAAAAGTAGAATTACTTAAAAGTATCGTAGAGATAACAGTATACAATATAGTTTTATCATCAAGTTGGCGAATTTTTTTTGAGAAAAAAGATAATATAATAATAGCTAATCACAGTAAAGGTTTAAAGTTAAATTCGTTACTGAAGAAATATGGAATGTATATTTATGATATGACACCATATGATACTAATCGAAATAGATTTTTAGAAATTAAACAATATTTACTTAGCAACAATATAAGTAATTATATTATTCTTGATGATGAATTAATAGAAGACAGTCAAATTAGAATTAAAAATAGTTTAACCAAAGAAGACACTATAAAAATATTAAAATCTAATGGTTACATACCTAATGATAGTAAAATTTATAAAAAGGCTTAAGCTTTTTTATGCCAATTTAGTTTAGTGGTAGAACAAATCCCTCGTAATGATTAGGCGTAGGTCCGATTCCTACATTTGGCACCATAGGGAAATCCGCTCGAACTTTTTATAAGTTTCGAGAATAAATAGACAATCAATTCTAAATTAGGATTGATTTTTTTCTTGTTTAGAAAAAAGTCGTTTCAAGAAAGGATTGATTAAAATGGTTAATGTTATCAAGCAAGAAGTTAGAATGGAAGAATCATTAAGAAAGAGATTAGAGTTTATATGTGAATTTTGTAAGGTTAAATCAACAATTATTAATGGTAATTTAAGAATGATAGATAAAACTAATCTTACATATCTAGAACCACACAGAATTATAATTAATGGTATAACTTTCCTAGCTTTTAATTATTCTAATGAGATATTTATAGAAAACTTAAATAATAAAATTAAATTATCTGAATTAGAAAATTATTTAAAGAATATTTAACAAAAATTGACACTTAATACATTTTATGTTAGAATATGAAATCAATTAAGGATGATTTCATATGTCAGAAAAAAAATACTTATTACTATTAAAGAAACAATTACAAAATAAAAGAGTAATTTGTGGATATAATCAAAATGATTTTGGACAAACTGTCATTACGACAGGTTCACCTAGAAAATATAATGATGATAAAATAACTTATGTAAATCAAAAATCAATGAGTGAATACGATTATATTTCAAAACAAATGCAATCTGCAAAGAGAAGATAAAATTATAAGGTGTCAGTAGTATTAAACAATTAATACTTTTGACACCTTTTTATATTAAGGAGTTGAAATTTAATGAATGAAGAAAAGAAAATAGCAGGACTTTATATTAGAGTTCTTACGTAATACATAGGCAGACACATTATCTTCTTTAATTTCAAGTGATTGCTTATTTATACTAAAACCATAATGTCCCATATCACTACCAATTTTTAATTTGTTATTTGGTAGATTGTCTTTAATCATTTCACCAGTTTTAAGAATGAATTTTATTTTATATAAATCTTCTTTGCCATTATCTAATTTTTCGCCAATAATAATTCTATCTACTAAATTATTAAATATATCTTCATTAAATTTAGTTAATCCTTTATATTGTTTTAAAATCTTTGTAATATTATTTATTTGTTCTAACTTTTCTTTACGAGATAATTCTAAATCTTTATTATCAGCAAGTTTATTTTCTAACTCTTTAATTTTATTAGTTATTTCTATTTCTTTATTATTTAGTATTTCTTGTGATATTTTATTATCTAATTTTAAGTCAATTAAATTAGATAATCTATTTTGAAGATTTAAAATATCTTCTTTTATTTTATCCGAATTGAAGTTGTTATTTTCATTAATTACTTCATCAATTTTCTTAATAAAAGTATTAATATATTTATCTTTATTTTCAAACAATTTATTATAAACTTTAATAAATATATCTTCTAATTCTTCTTGTTTATAATGAAGTAAATTAGAACACTCAATTTGATTCCTATGACTTCTACAAATCCAATAAGCAACTTCTTTATTATTACTTCTAATTTTATACGAACGTCTTATAAATCTTTCACCACATATACCACAATAGATTTTACTACTAAACGGATACTTTCTACTGAACTTATCTCTATTGCCATCAGGTTTAACTATCTTACTTCTTTTTTCTAATATTTCTTGACACTTATTCCATAACTCACGAGATACAATAGCCTCGTGATGATTAGAGGTAAAATATTGTTCTTTCTCTCCATAATTAACTTTTCTTTTATGAGAGATTACATTATCAGAATAATATTTACCACTTCTTAAATCTCCAACATATTTTTCATTTGTTATTATTCTTCTTACCGATGCATGGCACCATTTTCTACCGGTTGGACTAGGAATTTCTAATTCATTTAGGGTATGTGTAATAGTTCTAAAACCAATTCCTTTAGAGTATTCTTCAAAGATATAAATAATAATATCTTTCTTACTTTCATCAGGATGTATTATATCTTTTTCTTTATCATATAAATAACCAAATGGTGCATACTTACCAACCATACCACCACGTTTCATTTTCATTCTGACACCAGCTTTAACATTTTCTGATATGGATTCACTCTCAGCTTGAGCGAATGCACTATATAAAGTTAAAAATAATTCATTAGATAAACCTAATGTATGGATGTTTTCCTTTTCAAAAAATACATCAACTTTATGTTCTCGGAGTAATCTTACACAGTTTAAAGTATCAACAGTATTTCTCGCAAATCTTGAAATTGATTTTGCAATTATTAAATCTATTTTTCCATTAATAGCGTCATTCATCATTTGATTAAATTGTCCTCTTTTTTTAGTTTGTGTACCAGTTATACCTTCATCAGCATATATTCCTACAAACTCATAATTTGGATTTTCTTCAATCATATTTTTATAATAAATTCGTTGTGATTCATAACTTGTTTTTTGATCTTCGTTATCAGTCGAAACTCTACAATAAGCACAAGCACGTATTAATTTTATTTCTCTATTTTGTTTTATACATATAGTTTTTAAAGTTGGTTCAATTATTTTTACATTGTTATTATTCATTTATTCCTTTCTTAATAATTGTTGAATAATAGCATATTTCAAATAATATTTTATTATGCAAAACTATAATTAGAATTGTTTAATTTATTACGTTTTGCATATTCATTTTCAATTTTATTTTTAATCTTTTTGTATTCAATATCATTAATTAAGTTATTATCTTTTATAAATTCTAACATAGCAAACTCAGCTATATAAGCTCTTAAATATTCATAATGTTTATCACTTTCTTTCATCATAATTTTATTACCCCCTTTAAATTCTTAAACAATTCATTTCATAGTAAGCACCAACTTTCATTAAACTTCTCAAAAAAATTATAACGCACTTACTTATTTTTTACAGCCCATAAAAAAATAGCTAGTGATATAGCTATAAATCTAATAGAACTATTGGCCATAAAATTATTAAAAAATATAATTTACGACCATAACTTTGGCCATTAAAACAAGTGTTTTTTTAAAATTTTTAACCATAATTTAATACTCTATATAAAGCAGGATAAACCTGTTTACAAACAACTAGCCACTGGCTAGTTTCCCCCTTATTCAATAAGGATTTAGCAAAAACACCAGTGTTTACACTTAAAAATATTGTTATACAATCGTTTACTTTAGAACCCTTATATTATAAGGAGTGTTATACAAACGTACACACTTTTTTGATATGTTTTTTTGCCATTTTCGACACAATTTTAATACTTTTTTGAGAAACTTATGGTCGAATTTATGTCCTAGTTAAGACACAAATTTATAAATTTAAGAGGGTTATTGAATATGAAAAAAGTACCAATCACGACACAAGATTAGTACCATTAACTACAATTATTTCATATTCTACTATATTGTATCACATCATTGCTGATAGTCAATAAGTAATAAATGTTATATAAAAATAGCCAAAAATGTTGTATAAAATCTTCGTAAACACTTGTAGACACTAAGATTTTTAAAATAGATACTTTGATAGATATTTAGCTATTGACTGATATATTTAATTTTTTAAGAAAAAAATACAAGTTAAATAATTTGTATTTTTTTTAATATTTGGTATATAATAAAAAGCAAGAAAGGAGAACTATGGAAGAAAATGAAAAACTGAATTTAAATTTTTCAAGTAATTTGAATTATGCATTATTAAATCTGGAAAAAGCTATAAATGAGGCAATTAATTTAGAAGATAAGATATATCTAGAATTATCCAAAGATCAAATTATTGAATATTTAAATTATGCTCATACCAATATGAAATGTTGGCAAGATAATTATAAATCCAAAAAATATGAAACAATTATAAGGCAATATAAAAAGATAGAATCTATTATTTCACAATTAGAACTATGTTTAGCAGATTATGATAGCAAATTTCATATGGAGGGTATATCATATTCTGTATTCCAAATTGGCAAAATTTTATCTAATATAACGAAAGAGAGTGATAAAAATAGCAGATGATAAACCAATAATAAAAGCAACTACTCCAAACAGTAATAAATATGATACTAAAATAGATGTGTATACATCAGATCCTAAGGGTCCTCATGAATCAATTCATATTGCAGTTGATAGTGATTCAAAATCAGCACATATTATAGACACAACAAATGGTAGCACAGAACATACAGATGTTAAATGTTATTTAACTTCGGCTTGTATGAAGTATTTCCAAGAAAATTTTGATGATAATTGTTATGAATTAACTGTATTAAGATGGTTTAGGAATAATTTTGTATCAAAAGAAGATATAGAACATTATTATGAAGTAGCACCAATTATTGTCGAAACTATTAATAAAGAGAAAAAAAATTATATTTTAATTTGAAATATACTATTTTAAAGTCCTAATGATAAAGTTATGACCATCTTATCAATATAGACTTTTTGTTGTTTTATACCAGTACCAATAGTGATACTGGTATTTATTTTATAATCAAAATTTATTAAATTTAATGTTTTAAAATAATATGGTATATGTGTTCCATAAGAGTATCTACTGAAGACCAAGCAAGAGAGGGTTTTAGTTTACCAGAACAAGAAAAGCGATTAAGGGCTATGTGTGAGTTTAAAGGTTATGAAGTATATAAAGTATATGAGGACGCAGGAATAAGTGCTAAAACGGGTAATAAACGTCCTGCATTTGATGAATTAGATAAAATAAATGAAATAATGTAGTATGTATTACTACTTTTTATATTTCAAAAGCATTTTTTATAAAAAAGACTTGTTTTTTATAAATTTATCATATACACTTATTATGACGTTTGCAAAAATCTATATATTTACAACATGATATACTGCATATTTAAAAATATGTGGTTTTTTGCGTTACAAGAAGGGAGTGAATAAAATGGCGTCATATATTACAGTTAAAAACTTACAAAAAACATTCAAGGTTCCAATTAGGAAAAATGGAGTCAAAGAAGCTTTAAAATCATTTTTCAAAAGAGAATACAAAATAATTAAAGCAATTGATGATATTTCTTTTTCAATTGGAAAAGGGGAAATAGTGGGCTATATCGGACCTAATGGGGCTGGTAAATCAACCACTATTAAAATCCTTACAGGAGTACTTACTCCAACTAGTGGAACGTGTAAAGTAGGAAATATTGTTCCTTGGAAAGACAGAAAAAAATATGTTTCCAAAATTGGCGTAGTTTTTGGACAACGTAGTCAATTATGGTGGGATATCCCAGCAATAGATACTTTTGATTTATTAAAAGATATCTATAAAATAGAAGAAAAAGAGTATATACAAACCAGGGATGAATTAATAAAACTACTTTCCTTAGAAGACATTGTTAAAGTCCCAGTTAGACAGTTGAGTTTAGGGCAAAGAATGCGTTGCGAAATTGCAGCATCTCTACTTCATAAACCAGAAATATTGTTTTTAGATGAACCAACTATTGGTTTAGATGCAGTATCAAAAGTAATCGTAAGAAATTTTATCAAAAAAATTAACAAAGAACAAAAAGTTACAGTAATTCTTACTACTCATGACATGAGTGATATCGAATCACTTGCCAAAAGAGTCATAATGATAGGTAATGGTAAAGTATTATATGACGGTACTTTATCAAATTTAAAGAAAAAATATGGAGTTAATAAACTAGTACATGTTACAACAAAAGAAAAAATAAATAAAAGAATACATGGTGTTATAGAAAAAAAGAAAGTAACTGATGGCTATAAATTTACTATTGATTCAAGTGTTATTAGTATATCTTCATTTCTTAATAAAATATCAAAAGATATATCTATCGAAGACATTGATATCTCTGACGAAACATTAGATAATATCATTATAAAACTATACGAGGATTTCAATATATGATGGCATATCTATCTTATTTTAAATTACGTTTTATTACAGGTCTTCAGTATAGAACCAGTGCTTTAGCAGGGATAATTACCCAAATATTCTTTGGATTTGTATTTATAATGGTGTACTTAGCATTTTATGAATCAAATAGTTCAGATACTCCTATGAACTTAAAAGCATTAATAAGTTATTTATGGCTTAATCAAAGTTTATTTGCGCTCATTTGTATGTGGTATAAAGATAAAGAAATACTAAATACAATAAAATCAGGTACTATTGCTTATGAATTATGTAGACCACTAGATTTATATTTCATGTGGTTTTCTAAAATTTTATCCACAAGATTATCTATGACTATATTAAGATGCATTCCAGGAATATTGTTTGCGCTTTTAATTCCCACACCATACAACTTAAGTTTGCCAAACAGTTTAAATACATTTTTATTATTTTTCATTGCCTTAATTATTGGTATTTTGCTTATGACTGCAATTGTGACTTTATATCATATTCTAACAATATTTACATTAAATGAAAAAGGCGTTATTGGAATAATTATGGCATTTGCTGATATTTTCTCTGGATTAGTAGTTCCTCTTCCTTTCTTTCCAAGCTTTCTAAAAACAATCGCAAAAATTTTGCCATTTGGCTATGTTAGTGATATACCATTTAGAATATATACTTCAAATATAAACATAGTAGCCGCCAAAGAATGCATTATAATTCAGTTAATATGGATATTAATTATTACACTAATTGGTTACATTTTAAGTAAAATTGCTTTAAAAAAAGCCGTAATACAAGGAGGTTAATGTGAAACTTTATTTTAAATATTTAAAAATGCATTTTAAGACTATATTACAATATAAAACATCATTTATCTTAAGTTTTATAACACAAATTCCAGTTTTTCTTTCATACTATTTTGTTATCTTATCATTATTTGATAAATTTAATAATATTAAAGGATTCACCAAATATGAAGTTTTATTAACATTTGGTATTATTCAATTCGGCTATGCTTTTAACGAATGCTTTATAAGAGGATTAGATCAATTTGACCATCAAATAATAGAAGGAACTTTTGATAGAATTCTAATAAGACCAGCAAACATATTTTTACAAGCAGCCGCACAAGATGTCGATTTTGTTAAAATATCTAGATTGCTTCAAGCAATTATAGTAATTATTATATCAATCATTAACCTAAAAATTGATTTTAATTTTTTCAAAGTAATTACTTTTATATTAATGTTACTAAGTTCAATTACAATATTTTTTGGAATATTTGTTTTAGCCGCAGCTTATTGTTTTATAACTATAGAAGGATTAGAAGTACGAAATGTATTTACAGATGGTGGCAAAAATATGGCCCAATATCCAATAGGAATTTTTAAAAAAGGATTTGTATATTTCTTTACCTTTATTATTCCTTACGCCTTTGTTAATTATTATCCACTTATGTATTTTACAGGGAAAAACAATAATCCTTTATATGGATTTTCACCTACAATTGTATTTATATATTTAATACCTTGCATATTATTATTTAATCTCGGTGTTAAAAAATATTCAAGTGCTGGATCATAATATTGATTATTCTATAACAAATATGTTAAAATTATATCGGAGGTAATACTATGAAATTAGCTGTCGCGCTTCAAGAAAGAAAAGATTTGAACGAAAAAATAAATCAACTTAGTTATAGACTAAATATGAATTCGATAGTACAAGAAGGAGAATCTTCACAAGAAAATCCTGAAGATTTATTAAAAGAGTTAGATGAATGTTTAAAATAATTGGAACATTTAATTTGCAGAATTAATATCACTAATTGTAATACATTAACAAACTACAATAATTTAACACTTACTGAATTAATCGCTAAAAAAGATATGCTTACACTGAAAATAAACAAGTATAGAGATCTTGTTAATAATGCTAGTAATTTAATAAGTAGAGTATCTAGAAGTGAAATTAAAGTAATAAGTAATGTAGATGTTAAAAAAACGCAAAAACAAATTGATTTAATGTCTAAAGAATTAAGAATAATAGAAAATACAATTCAAGAAACTAATTGGTTAATTGAATTGCAATAAATTAATGGGTGTTATGTTTTATAGGGTGAATATCAAAAAAAGCAATTGTATATCTTAAGAAGCTAAGAAAAAAAATCATAAATTATGCTTGGTATAAATTATAATTGTATATTTATAAATAATTGTTATTACCAGATATTAACTATAAAATAGGGTGGGATTTAGGAAAATTAATTAGGAGGATTCATGGCACAAACTAAAACCAAAAAAGATATTGTTAAAATGTTGCTTAAAAATAGACAATTAGATGATAAATCAGAAGCAGAATTAATGGAACTATTATTTGATGAACCAATCGCCATTGATGTTGATAAAATGGCTAGTGAAAGTGAAACACTAGGCGATAAAATTGCTGACAAAGTTACAGAAATATGTGGTAGTTGGGCTTTTATTATTACATTTGTTATTGCCTTAATTGCTTGGATGAGTATTAATGTTTATTTATATAATAAAAATGGTTCGTCTTTTGATGCTTACCCATTTATTTTGCTTAATTTAGTTCTTTCATGTGTAGCTGCTTTACAAGCACCTATTATTATGATGAGTCAAAACCGTTCGGCCAAAAAAGACACACTAAGAGGTAAAAACGATTATAAAACAGATTTAAAAAGTGAACTTATATTAGAAGAACTTCATGATGAAATGACTAAAATAATTAGTAATCAAAATAAAATTTTAAAAATTATCAACAAGGATGAAAATGAAAAAAGTTAAAAAAGCTGGCTGTATATTGATTAATATTCCTAATAAAACAGTCTATCTTGTATATAGAGAAAAATTAAATGATTTTTCTTTTCCTAAAGGTCATTTAGAAAAAAATGAAACATTAATCGAATGTGCAATAAGAGAAACTAAAGAAGAAACCAAAAGAGACTGTGTTTTATTGAGTAATGAACCTATTTATGTTGATAAATACTTAACATCACAAGAAGATGTTACGCTTTACTTCTATTTAGCTAAAGATATTGGAAAAAGTGATAATACATCATTAGATACACATCCTACTTTTGAAATACCTTATGATGAAGTGTATGACAAATTAAGTTACCAAAATTTAAAAACAGTTTGGAATAATATAAAAAATGAAGTAAATAATTATTTTTGATAGGGGGATATATGGAAAAAGATAATATTTATTTAGCACGCAACAATTATGAAAAAATGAAGAAAGATAAAAATAATTTAAAAACTTTAAAAAACGAATTACAAGAATTAGAAAGCAATGAATTAATCATTAAATATTTAGATTTAAAAAAAAGAATAATGCTTGCTACAAAAAGTGACTTAGAAATAATGTATTCATCTTTTAAAGGCATAGAAAATGTTAATGAACCTATTTACATATATATGGGGCAAATTAATAGTTTAGGTAGCCGAAGTAGTGAATCTTTTAATGCAAGAGCCTTATATAAATGTCTTGAACCAGGTAGTACTAATATACTAATAGATAAAACTGATATGGACGATTTTGAAAGTAATAATATTGTTGTTAAGTTTAAAAATGATGAAAATTTAGAGTATAAATTCTATCTTTTACAGCAGTTTTATTTATCTACATTATTAACCAATGATTTTAATAATGTTTATCAAATAGTAAATAAATTGTATAAAAAAATTAAAGAAATGTAAAAAATTACTTATTTTAGTAATTTTTTTTATTTTTTTGACAATAATAAGATGGGAGATGATTATATGAATAAAGTACCTAATATCATTACTACAAAAGATTTAGATTATCTAAGTGATATGTTTGAATGGAATTATGGTGTTTATAAAAGTACTATAAATAGTGTTAAATGTATTAATGATGAGGAAATAAAGCAAACATTAGCAAGAGGTAGTGAGTTATTTTTAAATAATATGTATCAAGTTTTAAATGTACTTAAGGAGGCTAATAATGAATAATGTATCTAATCCTAAAGTTATAGTACCAAACGGTATAGAACTTAATGATAAAGACTATATTAATAGTATGCTTTCTTCTTTAAAATGTTTAGTTAAAAATTATGTGATTGCTCTTACAGAAGCAAGTAATGAACACTTATTTGAAATTTATAGTATAATGTTAAACCAATTATTACATATGCAAAGAGAAACATATGAAGTGATGTTTAGAAAAGGATGGTATGTTTTAGAAAAGTGTGATAATAATAAAATAACAGCTAAATTTAATACATTAACTGATGAATTAAACAGTCTAAATACCAATTAATTTGGTATTTTTCTTTTAATTTTAAATGAAATATTATATAATTAAATAGAAATGTAGGTGTAAAAATGAATAAAAAATTAATATATATATTTATAGCAATAGCTATTATAGTTACTGTTTTTATTATTAAAATTCCTAAAAAAGATACTAAAATAACATACGATAATAACTTGTATTCAAACAAAGTAATAAGTAACAAATATATAGAAAAAGGAATTAATTTAAAGGTAGAAATACATGATATAATTAACCCTAAATTATTGATTAAAAGTAGTAAAAAACTAAAAGAACTGGAATTTAATAAACTAAATGATAATTTATATGATATAGATATAAACATAGAAGAATTGAATAATGATCAATATGAATTATATATCGAAAGTAATAATATAGCTTCTCCTTTAATAAATGATTTAGACATATTAGAAAAACTAAATAGAAGTAAAATTGGAAGTAAATTAATAACATTTTCTTACGATAATATTGGCTTTAAAATAGAAGATTTTAATTATGAATATGATATATTTATTGATCCTGGTCATGGTGGTAAAGATAGTGGTACATATAATTCATTAATAAATGAAGATGATTTGAATTTAAAACAATCATTATATGAAAAACAAAGATACGAAGAACATGGTTTAAAAGTACTTATGTCTAGAAGTGATGAAACCGATGGTATGCTTTACGATAACCAAGATTGGAATAGAGCCCAAAGAAGAGCTTATTTATTAGGATACTATGGAGTTACAGCCAAAATAATTTATAGTAATCACCATAATTCAACTACTAATAATAATACTTCTGGCTATGAAATATTAGTGTCAAATTCATATACAAAAGATGATTTAAAAACAGAATTAAAAATAGTAGATGAACTTAATAAAAAATACCCTAAAGAACTAATAAATAATCCTTATCAAATATATTCAAGAGATTATGAAGAAGGAACGGGATACAATAAAATAAATGGTAAAGTTTATGATTATAGAGACTATTATGCTACTATAAGAATTCCATTAGAACTATTTAATGTTAAAACAGTCACTTATGAAGGGTGCTATATGAGTAATAAAGAAAACTTTAATTGGTATTATAATGAAGGATGGAAGATGATGAGCGAAATAAAAATAAAGCATTATGTGGAAAGTCTTGGCAAAACTTATATTCCAATTAGTTGAAAAATGTGCTAAAATGATTACAGGTGGTATACATGAAGATAAACGAAGTTGACATAAATAAAGTAACGCCAATGATGCGCCAATACATAGAAATAAAAGAAAAAAATAAAGACGTTATAATTCTTTTTAGATTAGGCGATTTTTATGAAATGTTTTTTGACGATGCTGTTTTAGTAAGCCATGAACTAGAATTAACCTTAACTGGCAAAAGTGCAGGACTAGACGAAAAAATTCCTATGTGTGGGGTACCTCATCACGCAGCCAATATTTATATTGAAAAATTAATTGAAAAAGGTTACAAAGTAGGAATTTGTGAACAATTAGAAGATCCTAAAGCTGCTAAAGGAATAGTTAAAAGAGATTTAACACAAATAATAAGTAAAGGTACTATACTAGATAATGAATCACTTAACGAACTTGAAAACAATTACATAGGTGCAATAATTGACTTTAATCATGTTTATTCTATTTGTTACTCCGATATTTCAACTGGTATTATATATGTTTCCCTATTAGAGCATAATAATCTAAAATTAGTAAACGAAATAGTAAGTATTGGTATCAAAGAAGTATTAGTTAGCGACAAACTAGATAAAATGATAGTAAGCCTATTAAAAAATCAATTTAAACTAACTGTATCAATCAGTGACAATATAGTAGAACAAGAAGAGTATAAATATATATATTCTGATATTACTGATATGAGATATGTAGAAGTAATCAAATTTTTATTAACCTACATAACTGATACACAAAAAAGAAGCTTGTCTCATATGCAAAAAGCTATTATAAAAGAAAACAAAAACTATCTAAAAATGGATATTCATACAAAAAGAAACTTAGAATTGACAGAAACACTTCGTTTAAAAGAAAGAACAAATTCACTTATCTGGTTACTTGATAAAACAAAGACAGCAATGGGTTCAAGACTACTTAAGACATATATAGAAAATCCATTAATAAATAAACAAGATATAGAAGCAAGATATGATATTGTTGATACCCTATTAAAAGAATTTATTTTAGCCAGCGATCTTGGTGAATACCTATATAATATTTATGATTTGGAAAGATTAAGTGGACGTATCGCTTTTGGAAGTGCTAATGGCAAAGATATGTTGCAACTTAAAAACTCTTTAAAATTCTTACCATTAATAAAAGATATACTTAATAAAATTAATTTTTATAAAAATATAGATACAATGGAAGATTTGTATGAATTACTAGATAAAGCATTATATGAAAATCCTCCTATTAGTATTAAAGAAGGATATCTAATAAAAGAAGGATATAATAAAGAATTAGATGAATTAAAAGATTTGCGTAAAGGTGGAAAAGACTTTGTAGCAAAATTTGAAATGGAAGAAAGAGAAAGAACAGGAATTAAAACCCTAAAAGTTGGTTACAATCGTGTTTTTGGTTATTACATCGAAATTTCAAAAGGATTATCTAAAGAAGTAAAAGTTGAATATGGTTATGAAAGAAAACAAACATTAAGTAATTGTGAAAGATATATTAGTCCTATTTTAAAAGAAAAAGAAGATTTAATTCTAAATGCTGAAGAAAAAATAATTAATTTAGAATATGACTTATTTTGCGAATTAAGAGAAAAAGTTAAAGAATATATTCAAACACTACAAAATGTCGCTAGTACTATAGCTGAAATTGATGTTTTACAGTCATTTGCAGCAGTTAGTGAAGAAAATAACTACATTAGGCCTGTATTAAATGATGAAAGATGTGTTAAAATATTAGATAGTAGACACCCTGTTGTTGAAAAAGTTATAAAATCTGAATTTGTCAGCAATGATATTATAATGGATAAGGATACCAATATTTGCTTAATAACGGGTCCAAATATGGCTGGTAAATCAACATATATGAGACAATTTGCTATTACAGTTATAATGGCACAAATAGGTTGTTTTGTTCCTGCTAAAGAGGCTACAATGCCAGTATTTGATGCTATATATACTAGAATTGGTGCCAGTGACGATTTAGTAAGTGGTGAATCTACCTTTATGGTAGAAATGAATGAAGCCAATAATGCTATCAGCAATGCTACTGTTAATAGTTTAATATTATTTGATGAACTAGGACGTGGTACTGCTACATTTGACGGTATGGCACTAGCCCAATCAATAATCGAATATATACATAATAAAATAAAATGTAAAACACTTTTTTCAACGCATTATCACGAATTAACAGATTTAGAAAACAACTTAAAAAATCTAAAAAATATTCATGTTTCTGCTTATGAAGAGAATGGAAACATCACATTTTTACATAAAATAAAAGAGGGTAGTGTTGATAAAAGCTATGGTATTCACGTAGCAAAATTAGCTAATTTGCCAGATGAAGTTATAAATAGAGCTTCCGATATTTTGAAAGTATATGAAAATAAGGAAATGAAACGTGATATTAAAATACAAGAAGCTTTACCATTAGATGACTTAATTCCAAAAGAATCTAATGTAGAAAAAGAATTAAAAGCTCTCAATATTTTAGAAATAACACCTATTGAAGCTTTAAATATATTATATAAATTAAAAGGAGAGATAAAATGAAAATATTAAAAAGAGAAAATTGGTGGATTTGGTTACTTCTTATGCTTTTTTCATCAGGAAGTAGTAACATTGTTTTAGGCGCTTTGCTTGATGTATATGATAAAAATGCTTGGTATGCCAATAAATGGTATTGGATTATTGGATTATTATGTTTTATTTTCCCAGCATTTATTATGCTATCAGTATTTATGCTTCAGATATCTTGTGAAACTGCCGCTAAATTAGGTGTTAAAGGTAGTGAATATTATTTATCACCATTTGTTTGGTTACTTTTATTAATAGTTCCAATAATAGGTTGGACTTTATTAACTGTTATGATTATATATATTTATGTATGGACTTTAGTAGCGCTATATAATGGTAATGGTGAAAAATTTATTGATTAATATTTTGTAAAATATAGTAAAAGATATTATAAATTTATGGAAAAGGTATAGAATAATCTATACTTTTTTTTAACTAAATGATAAAATATTAGGTAGGTGATTTAAAATGGAAAAACCAAGTAGAAGTGAACTTAGAAAAATAATTATGACTATTCTTTATCAAAAGTCAATTTACGAAAAAAATAAAATCAATTTTACTATTGATAACTTAATTAGTAGTGCTCTTGAAATAGATAATGAGTTTGTTAAAGATACTGTATATGGTGTTATTACATATCAAAACGAAATAGATAAATTAATAAATAAATATTTAAATAATTGGACTATAGATAGATTAGGATATACAGATCAAGCAATTTTAAGACTTGCTACGTATGAGCTTATGTATACTGATACACCTAGTGTAGTCGCAATTAATGAAGCTATTCTTTTATCTAAACAATATAGTGATGATGACGTTAGAAAAATGATTAATGCTACACTTGATAAAATATATCACGATAAGGACTAATATGAATAATAAATATTTAGAAATAAGTGCTTTAACTAAATATATTAAATATAAATTTGATAATGATGAACACTTAAGAAAAGTTTATTTAAAAGGTGAAATATCTAATTTAAAAATACATTCTACTGGACATTTATACTTGTCATTAAAAGATGAATATAGTAAAATTAACGCTATTATGTTTAGTTCTGCAGCTAAAAAGATGCTATTTACTCCAAAAGATGGTATGAAAGTATTAGTAACGGGTAGAATATCGGTATATGAAGCTACTGGAAATTATCAGATATATATAGATGAAATGTTAGAAGATGGTATAGGAAATCTCTATATAGCATTTGAACAATTAAAAGAAAAATTAAAAAACGAGGGATTATTTGATAGCGCTCATAAAAGAAAAATACCACGAATTCCTAATAGAGTAGGGATAATTACAGCCCCAACAGGAGCCGCAATTAAAGATATTTTGTCTACTATCAAAAGAAGATATCCATTATGTGAAACTATTCTTTTTCCAAGCCTAGTGCAAGGTGATAACGCTAAAGATGATATAGTAAGAAATATTGAATTAGCTAACAATTATGAATTAGATGTTTTAATAGTAGGACGTGGTGGTGGATCTATTGAAGATTTATGGCCTTTTAACGAAGAAATAGTAGCGCGTGCAATATACAATAGTAAAATTCCTGTAGTAAGTGCTGTAGGCCATGAAATCGATTTTACAATCGCTGATTATGTCGCTGATTTAAGAGCTCCAACGCCAACAGGAGCCGCTGAAATGGTTGTTCCTAATACTTCTGATTTAATTAATTATTTAAATCAATTAAAAATTAGACTAAATGAATGTATTAATAAAAAAGTTAAATATAATGAATTATATTTAGATAGTATTAAAAATTCATTTGTTATTAAAAATCCTTTAATAATGTACGAAAATAGAAAACAAAAACTAGATATAATGTTAGATAAAATAAATAATATTATTGCTAAAAAAATAGACAATTTTAAAGTTAAAATGAATTATATTAAAGCAAATTACACATTAAATAATCCAACAGTTTTATATAAAGATGATATACATAAATTAAACTTACTTGTCGAAAAATTAGAATTATTAAATCCTTTAGCTATTTTAAAACGAGGATATACTGTAACATATCAAAATGATAAAATAATTAAAAGTATAAAAGATATTGATACTAAAAATACTTTAAAAATCAAATTTTTTGATGGATTTATTGATGTTAAGAAAGTAGGAGATTAAAATGGAAAAAAATGCTAAATTTGAAGACAATATCAAAGAATTAGAACAAATAATAAATGAATTAGAAAATGGTAATACCGATTTAGAAGAATCTATCGAAAAATATACTAAAGCAATGAAATTAGTAAATATTTGTGATAAAAAATTAAAAGATATTGAAGAACAAGTAAGCAAAATTGTTACTGAAAATGGTTTAGAAGATTTTAAAATTGAAGAATAATACCTTTTGGTATTTTTTTCTTTTATAAAAAGTTTATATTTTTGCATAATAATAGTGTAGCCTATATAGGAGATGATGTTATGTTTTTAAAAAAAACATCTATCCTGCTTCTTCTATTTCTTATTATTCCAATTAGTAGTAAAGCTTATTCAGATTATTTAATTCCAGGTGGAGAAAATATTGGTATTGAGCTTAAATCAAATGGTGTAATAGTAGTTGGTACCTATAAAATAGATAATTATGATCCAGCAAAAGATGCTGGCTTATTAAAAGGCGATATAATCGTTTCAATAGGTGAAGATAAAATAAGTTCAACAAATGAACTTATTTCTAAAGTAAATTCCAGTTCAAATGGTGAAATAAAAATAGGCTACATTAGAAATAATATAAATACATATACTAACCTCAAACTTTATAAACAAAATAACACCTATAAGACTGGATTATATGTAAAAGATAGTATTATTGGTATAGGGACTTTATCATTCGTTGATCCTAATACCAAAATTTTTGGTGCACTAGGTCATGAAATAATAGAAAAGTCGACTGGTTCACTTTTTAATACCAAAAGTGGAACAATATTTGAATCATCAGTAATAGGTTTAATACCTAGTTCTAATGGCAATCCTGGAGAAAAAACAGCTAGATATTATACAGATAAAGTAAAAGGAACTATTTATGAAAACACAACTAAAGGTGTGTTTGGAAAATATAGTAATAATTTATCTGACAAAAAACTATACAAAGTGGCCAAACCAGAAGATATCAAAACTGGTAAAGCCGTAGTAAGAACTGTACTAAACAAAGATGTCGTAAGTGAATTTTCAATTAATATATTAAAATTAAATGATAAAACTAAGACAAAAAACATCTTATTTGAAATAACAGATACAGATTTATTAAGCAAAACTAATGGTATAGTGCAGGGAATGAGTGGCTCACCTATATTACAAGATGACTATATAATTGGAGCAGTAACACACGTCGTAATTGATAGTCCTAACAAAGGATATGGTATTTTTATAACAAATATGTTGGAAGAAGCAGAAAATTAGGAGCACTCAAGCTCCTTTTTATTAACAAAACCTCTTTTTTTTGAATAAATATATACTAAAAAGGCACAATTGTATTTACTTTTTGACAAAAAAATGATATTATTTATGTATCAAGGAGGTATGTTTATGGAAGAAAAAATTAATAAAACTAAAAAAATTGTAGAAGAAATATCTTCAAATAAAAAAGATGACGAAATCTTCTATGATAAAAAAGAAAAAGGCAAAGTTGTTAGAATAATTTGGAATGTAGTATTCTATGGTATATTAGTAGTTTTTGCATTCTGTGCAGTATTTGGTGTTATTAACTTCAATAAAGTAAAAGATGGTAAAGAACCAAACGGATATGCTAGTACTAAAACATATACAGAAGAAACAAAAAATGTAACAGTTTATAACTATTACGCATATAAAATCGTTAAAGTAACAGACGCTTCTGGAAAAACTACTGTAAGTTTAAAATTATGGTTTCTAGATGATGTAAAATAAAAAACATGTCACCATGTTTTTTTATATTACAAAGAAAGATGCTACTATACTCATAACCATTAAAAAGAATATAATATAACATGCCACTTTAACCTTTTTGTTACTCATGATTTCACCTCAATATAATTATAATATATTTTTAAACATTTTGGAATATTTTTATAAATGATTAATAATATTTAACAGGTGATTAGATGAAAAAATATATGGACAAACTAACATACAAATTAAAAACAAACAAAAAAGTAATAATTTTCTTACTAGTACTTACAACAATAGGCATAATATCTGGAACTATTTTTTCATTAGTAATTAGTTCTGATGATAAAACATTAGTTTTAAATCAAATAAATGGCTTTTTCGAATCAATAAAAAACAACTCTTTAAATCCTCTAGAAGCTTTTAAAAATTCTGTCATTGATAACTATAGTGTTACTTTAGTAATATGGCTTCTTGGCATTTCTATAATAGGTTTACCAATAATAATATTATTATTTTTTTCTAAATCTTTTATTATTGGATTTACTATAGGTAACATTATAATGAATTATAAAGTAAAAGGATTACTTATATCATTAATATATATTTTTCCACATCATATAATCAATATTTTATTATATACTATATTAATTATATATTCATTAGCTTTATCAGTTAAATTAATTTATAGTATTTTTAAAAGAAAAAGTATTGATTTTAAACCAATTATTAATAAATATTTGTACATACTATTAATATGTATAGTAGGATTTTGTTTAACCTCATTATACGAAGCATTTATAATGCCAAAACTTATTAATTTAATATTACCCGTAGCATAACTTTTATTTTACTTTTTTTAAATATATGGTAAAATATATAGTGAAAGTTGGGATAAAAATGAAAAAAGTAGTAGTTGGAATGTCAGGTGGCGTAGATAGTAGTGTTGCTGCTATTATACTTAAAGAACAAGGATATGAAGTAATTGGATTATTTATGAGGAATTGGGATAGTTCACTTAACAACGATATTCTTGGGAATCCTGATTTAAATAATAATATTTGTCCTCAAGAACAAGACTATAATGATGCATTAGAAGTATGTAAAAAATTAGATATTCCTTTACACAGAATTGATTTTGTAAAAGAATATTGGGATTACGTATTTACATATTTCTTAGATGAATTAAAGCTTGGTAGAACACCAAATCCTGATATAATGTGTAACAAATATATTAAATTTGATTTATTTATTAAAGAAGCTAAAAAGCTAGGTGCTGATTATATAGCAACTGGTCACTATGCTAGACTTAAAGATAATCATCTTTTACGTGCTGTTGATAGAAATAAAGATCAGACTTATTTCTTATCACAATTATCTAATAAGCAGCTAGAGAATGTATTATTCCCTATTGGAGATTTAGAAAAGCCTAAAGTAAGAGAAATAGCTGCTAAATACGACTTAATAACTGCTAAGAAAAAAGATTCTACCGGCATATGTTTCATTGGAGAAAGAAATTTTACAAATTTTTTAAAAAATTACTTGCCTAATCAACCTGGAAAAATTGTAAACATAGAAAATAATGAAATTCTAGGAGATCATATTGGTTTAATGTACTATACAATAGGGCAGAGAAGGGGACTTAATGTTGGTGGCACTGCAGATAAAATGTTTGTTGTAGGCAAAGATTTAAACAAAAACATTCTATATGTCGCACTAGGAGAAGATAATGAATATTTGCTTAGTGATGAAGCGATAATTGATAATATTAATTGGATTAGTGAAAAAAAGCCACTTAATTGTACAGTTAAATTTAGATATCGTCAAAATGATGTTCCTGTTGAACTTGAATATAATAGTAATTTTATCACTGTAAAATATAAGCAAAAATGTAAATCAGTCACTCCTGGACAAGCTTGTGTATTCTATTTAGATGAAGAATGTCTAGGTGGAGGGATTATCAAAGAAGTTAGAAAAAATGGCCAAAAGTTATGGTATTTATAAAAATTCTATTTTACTTTTACTTTACACTTGACAATTGACAGTAGTGTGGTAAAATGATAATAGGAGGTTATCATAAATGGAAAAATTAAACGAAATTTTACATGAATTAGGTATATCTAAAGTTAAATTGGCAAAATTTTTAGGTGTATCTAGACAAATGATATACAATTATTTAGAATTAGATGATATTAATAAATGGCCAAAAGATAAAAAAGTTTTACTTTTAAATTTATTAGGAATTAAATCTGTTGAAGACATTGAAAATATAAAAGTTGATACAGATTATATAATAAACGTTGAAACAAGAATTAACAGTTTATTTACAAATTCTCTTGGAACTAGTGGAATTAGTGAGACAAACTCTATATTCAACGGTATGAATAAAAAAAAGGCCGAATTATTGAGAAATATAATAGATTTAATAAAAGAAAAATTAGACGATGATTCTGAAGAAGGATATATAACTATTAAGTATTTATATCATTATTTGCAATCAATTGATAACGCTAAAGAGCTTAAATACATTTTAGGATATGTAAGTAAAGCTACTGGCTTTGTTAAACCGTTAGAATTTGCATTCGATGAAGAAGAACAGTTCATTTTTGAAAGTATTATGTATTCTGCTATGACATTATATACTAATGGTGGCGCGTCTAAAGCAAAATTAGCTGAATCACATCGTCGTTTTGTAACACAAATTGAACATAAATTAGAAGAAAAAATGAGCAGAACTTTAGAATTAAATACTATTAAAGTACAAGCTTTAAAAGAATTAGGTTATACAGAAATAAATGAAAATAACGCTACTGAAGTATTTGAAAAAATAGCTGAAATTCAGTCTAGAAAAGTAAGTAATTAAACGTATTTTATGCGTTTTTTTAATTTTTATACAACTTCCTACAATTTATATTATGTTAAATTATATTAACTTTAAAGTTTTACTTTATAATTATATATCTATTTTGCTTTTTTAACGCATTCTAACGCATTTTTATATGTTTTTATGGATAATTATATATCTCGATTTGTTTTAAGTTGTCTTTATGCCTTATTTTGAATATTTTTACAACTTCTAAGTTTAATACTCTTTTAAATGTATAAATACTTATAGTTGGTAAATACTATTTATGGGTGATAAATTATGAAAAAGAATAACAAGTCTATGAATACTAAACAATCTAATAAAAATGCAAAAAACAATGTAAAAAGCACTAATTGTAATTGCAAAGATTGCAAATCTAACATGGATTCAGACAATTTAGATTCTAATAAATCTCTATAATTGTCACCAAAAAAAGAGAATTTACTCTCTTTTTTTAATCTAACAAAATGAAACTACTAAACATTATTAACCCACCTACTATCATAAATATAGCACTAAACAAATATCTTTTATATTTAGTAGTAGCTGGTAATATTTCATATAATGATATATATAACATTAAGCCAACTATAAATGCATATATAAATCCTAATATATTAGTAGTTATATACTTACTAAGTATCAATCCTAAAACAGCCCCTAAAGGTTCAGAAAGTGCAGATATAAGTAATAGGGTAAATACTTTTTTCTTGTTTTTAGTCGAATAATATAACGGTACTGCTATACTTATCCCCTCTGGTATATTATGTAAAGCAATTGCTACTGCAATTTTAATACCTAAATTAGAATTATTGTTAGCTGTTATAAAAGTAATTACACCTTCTGGTATATTGTGCATTATTATTGAAAAAAGTGATACTAACCCTATTTTATACAGAAAATTGCTATTAGGTACTACTCTATCCATTATTATTGAAAAACATACCCCTACTACTATAAAAATTAATATTAAAATTAGTTTAAAACAAAAATCATTATAAAATAATAAATTAAACGATTCTGGGATTAAATCAAATATAGATATTGTTACCATTACTCCAACTGCAAAACTTAAAGAAGCATTAATTATATTGTCCTTATATTTATAAGGTAAATATATAACTAAATAACCTACCATAGTAGCAAATCCAGCTAAAAACGTAAGAATAAAACTATTTAATACATTCATATTGTCACCTAAATAATTTTATGAAATGAAAGATATTTTTATATTAAAAACTACCAAATTTTATCTTGGTAGTTTTATTTATATATTTTTTTATAAACTTTGTTTTTTTCATTACTTAATGAATCATTATCATTTATTAGATAATTTAATTTTATTTTTTCACTATTAAGATCATCTATAAAGGTTTCAAATTCTTCCTTGCTTTTTGAAATACTATCAATTTGCTTATCTATTTCCATAATTTTTTCGTCTATCGAATTAATGTTTTTAAGTATATTATTTTTCTTTAAAGAGCCGCCAAATAATTTTTTCTTATAAGTATAGTTATTAATTGATGAAATAGTGCCACTGAACGCTAAAAATAAGCCAAGCGCAGCATATAATAAACTGTTAGCCTTTATAAGGCATATAATTGCTGGTGGAAAAAGCAACAATAAAGGTGAAATAATTTCAAAAATTATATTAATAAAATAATTGTTATAACCATCTCTTAAAGTATACTTATTAGAAGTTTCCATAAATCTCATTTCAGCTAGACTAGCTAAATTAGCGCTCATATTTTTAGTTATTTTTTCATTTTTATATAATAATTCATCAATTTTTTTAATTCTATTGTTTATTCCTCCATAATTTACCTTTTTAATAAACTTAACTCTTGCTTTTCTTTCTCCCCTACTCGTTTTGATTCTTTTATTTTTTGAATAGTTTTATTAAATATCCAATCATCTAATTTATTATTTAATAAATAATTATATGTTTTATCTTGATACTTTACATAACAAGTAGAAATTAACCACGCTACGCTCATTTTTACATAATACTGTTCACATGATACGTTGTCTGCTATGTCAAATAATTTGTCAATATACTTGTCATTTACATAATAGTTATTAAGTAAAACCAAAGCAACTCTTATTTTCCAACCATCATTACTTGATAATAAATCATTAATATAAATAAAACCTTTATCTAAATTTCTTTTAAATATTTTTAAATTAGCACACATTAAATCACAAGTAGCCCAATTGTCAATATATTTAAAGAATCTATCCAAATAGAATACAGTATCATCATAATTTCTTAAATATCCTATAACCAAACCATGAATGGTTCTTTCTTCGTAAGTTTTATGAGTATTAGCTTTAAAAAATCCTTGGTAATTATATTTGCTGATATCTTTTGCTATTGATTTTAATTTAGGTGTTTTAACACCTATTAAGTCATCTTCTTTTGTTAATTTTGCATGAAAGTTTTTATATTCTATGTCTTTTAATGAATCTAAATATTCAAGAAATTTTTGATAATTTTCTTTATTCCATTTTATATCAAAATTCATTTCAATTTTCCTAAAAAACTTTCTCCAATAACTGGCATATCTACTTTAAAGTTATCAGCTATAGTAGCACCAATACTTGCAAATGTTTTCAAATTTTCAAGTCTTTTTGCTTCTTTAAAATTCTTATTATATATGAAAACTGGTGTATTTTCTCTTGTATGATCAGTACCTTTATAAGTTGGATCATTTCCATGATCAGCAGTAATAATAAGTAAATCATCACTTCCTAAATTATCAATAATTTCTGGTAATCTATTATTAAAGTCCATTAAAGCATTTTTATACCCTTCAACATTACGTCTATGACCATATTTTGAATCAAAATCATTTAAATTGGCGAAACATAAACCATTAAAATCTTTATTAAGAGTATCTAAAATCTTGTCAACTCCATCCATATTATCTTTTGTTTTAATGATTTCAGTAACACCATTGTTATTAAATATATCTGCTATTTTACCAATTGCTATAACACTTAAATTAGCTTCTTTAAGACTGTCTAATACAGTTTTGCCACTAGGATCTAGTGCATAATCGTGACGGTTTGGTGTTCTTACAAATTCGCCTGGCTTACCAATAAATGGACGAGCAATAACTCTACCAACTTTATATTTATCATCCAATGTCAACTTTCTTGCTATTTTACATATACTATATAACTCTTCTAATGGAACGACCTCTTCATGAGCAGCTATTTGTAAAACTGAGTCAGCTGAAGTATACACGATAATTGCGCCCGTTTCCATGTGTTCGCGTCCTAATCTTTCTATTATTTCAGTTCCACTAGCATCACAATTACCAATTACTTTTCTGCCAGTTTCACGTTCTAATTCAGCTATTAATTCTTCAGGGAAACCATTTAAAGTGAAAGTCTTAAATGGTATTTTAGTTTCAATACCCATCATTTCTAAATGACCTGTCAAAGTATCTTTACCATTACTGATTTCTTCTGCTTTAGTGTAATAAGCAATAGTTTTATCGTTTTTATCAAACATTAAATTATCTAAACCTAACTTATTTAAATTAGGAAAATGTGTATTAGTTTTTTCAATAATATGTCCTAATGTATTAACGCCTACATCACCAAATTTAAAAGCATCTTTTGCTTCTCCAGCACCTACTGAATCTAATACAACTAAAAATATTCTTTTATACATAATTTATTCCTTTCTAGCATGAGGATGAAACTTATCGTAAACATCCCTTAAATGTTTATTTGATACATGAGTATATATTTGTGTGGTTGATATGCTTGAATGTCCTAAAAGTTCTTGAATGCTTCTTAAATCGGCACCATTATCAAGCATATGTGTTGCGAATGAATGTCTTAAAGTATGAGGTGAAAAGTTCTTTTTAATTCCCACTTCTTTAGCAATATCCTTTAAAATCATAAAGAAACCATTACGAGTTATATGTGGACTTTTTTTACTTGGAAATAAATAATCCGAATTTCTTTTATCTAAAATAACATTTCGATAATTATTTAAATAAATATTTAAAATACCACATGCATATTCCCCTATAGGTACAATTCTTTCTTTAGAACCTTTTCCCATAATTTTAATAGTGGAATTTACTAAATCCAAATCATACATTTTAATATTAACTAACTCTGAAACTCTTATACCACTATCATATAAAAGTTCTATCATTGCTTTATTTCTAAATTCTAAATCATTATTTGGTTTAAAAGATAAAAGTAAATTTACTTCTTCCTTAGTTAAGACTTGTGGCAAATTTTTAGGCATTTTAGGAAGTGATATATATTCTAGTGGATTTTCATCCATTAAATCATTTAATTCAAGAAATCTATAAAATTCCTTTAAACAAGTTATATAATGACTAATAGTTTTTTCACTAAGCTTATTATTAGTTAAATATTTTAAATAGGAATTTATATCTTTATAATTGACATTTAATAAATCTTTCTTTATAAAATTATTAAAATTAACTATTTCTTCTTTATAACTGATTACAGTATTTACACTATATCTTCTTTCAAGTGTTAAATAATCAATATAATCAGAAATATTATCATTCATTATACTCACCCACTATACTAATTATAGCATTAAAACTAGTATTTTACTATATTTTTTGATAAAATATAAATGGTGATGTTATGGAACCATTAGCAATTAAATTAAGACCTAAAAATACTGATGAAGTTATTGGACAAAAGCATTTGCTAGGCACAAATAAAATATTAAAAAATATGATTAATAACAAGCGAATTTTCTCAATGATTTTGTATGGTAAACCTGGTATAGGTAAAACAACTATAGCACTCGCTATGGTAAATGAATTAAATTTAAGATATCGTTTGCTTAATGCTGTAATTAATAATAAAAAAGACTTTGATACAGTTATTGAAGAAGCTAAAATGTATAATGGTATCATTTTAATCATGGATGAAATTCATAGACTTAACAAAGACAAACAAGATTTGCTTTTGCCATACCTAGAAAACGGTTTAGTTACTTTAATTGGTCTTACTACTTCTAACCCTTATTTTAAAATTAATCCCGCAATTAGAAGCAGGTGTCAAATATTTGAGCTAAAAGAGCTAACCACTGATGATGTTGTTTTAGGCCTAAATAGAGCTAGTAAAAGTGAGTATTTAAAAGATATCAAAATAGATGATGAAAGCATTTATTTCATTGCTAAAATGAGTAATGGCGATTTAAGATATGCTTATAATTTACTTGAAGTTGCTTATTATTCTTCTTCTAATTTTAATATTGATATTACCCTACTTAAAGATATTATTGGGAAACCTAATTTAATTAGTGATAAAAATGAATCAGATCACTATGACTTACTATCTGCTTTTCAAAAATCTATTAGAGGTAGTGATGTCGATGCTTCATTACACTATTTAGCTAGATTAATTGAAATTGGCGACTATGATAGTATTTATAGAAGAATGAGCGTTATTGGTTACGAAGATATTGGTTTAGCTAATCCTTCTATTGGTCCAAGAATAGTTGCGTGTATTGATACTTGTGAACGCGTAGGATTTCCGGAATTAATTATTCCTCTTGGCGTTATGATTGTAGATATGGCTTTATCACCTAAATCAAATAGTGGCTATTTAGCTATTAATAGTGCTTTAAATGATGTAAGAAGTGGTTTAACAGGACCTATTCCAGATAACATTAAAATCAATACTACTACTTATCTGTACCCACATGATTATCCAAATAGCTACGTTAAACAAAATTATATGCCTGAAAAAATAAAAGGCTATAGATATTATTATCCTAAAAATAATAAATATGAAGAAGCTTTAAAAAATATTTATAACAAACTAAAGAGCACCAAATAGTGCTTTTTTAAATACCTAATAAAAATAATTCTAAACCAGTATCAGCGTCTTTTTCACCGCTTTTTATTTCATAATCTAATGTAGCTAACTTATCTATGTATTCTATTAAAAGCTCATTAGAATAGTTTCTTGAATTTTGAATAGCAAGTTTTACTCTATAAGGGTGAATAGAAAGTGTACTAGCAATATCTTTTTCAGTATATCCCTTATAATATAATAATTTTGATTGCAATATTATTCTAAATTGATTAGCTATTAACACTAAAATTGCAATTGGTTCAGAACCTCTAGAAAGTAAGTCATGATAAATATCAATAACTTTTTCACTATTTTTATTTACAATATAATTTATTAAATCAAAGATATTATCTTCTATATTTTTACTCGCAAACTTTATATCTTCATCTGTTATTACTTTTTCATTAATTTTAAATATTTTTAATTTTTCTATTTCATTTATTAGATTATATGGATTTGTACCTACCCTATTTATAAATTTAGTAATAGTACTAGAATCAATTTTATAGCTTTCGAATTTTTCTTTTACTAAATTATTTATATTTAAAGTGTTACATTCTATAACTGAATTATTATCTTTTAATAATTTATATATTTTTTTTCTTTCATCTAATTTATCAACTTTATCTATAAATATTAAAATTGTAAAATCATTAGTAGAAGATAAATATTTTTCTAAAACTACTGTATCTTCTTTTTTAGAAGTACTTTCAAAAATAGTTGAATTATCAACAATAATCATTTTTTTATTACTGAAAAGTGGTACTAAAGTAGCATCATCAATGATGTCTTTAATTAAAGTTTCAGTATAATCATATCTAGTTACATCATTATCAGTAATATTATTTTTTTCTTTTAATTTTTCTATTTCTTGATTAATTAAATAATCATTTGTTCCATATAAAAGGTATGTCATTATTTATCCCTCTTTATTAAATCTTCATGAACAGATTCTTCTAAAGTATCTAAATCCAATTCTTCTATTCTATCAACTCGACATTTTTCAGCCAATAAGATTGCTTCTATTTTATTTACAGCATTAATAACTTCATCATTAACCACAACATAGTTATATTTTTTTATTTCATTTATTTCTTGATATGCTTTTTTAAAACGTGCTAATATTTTGTCTTCCGATTCTCTATTTCTTTTATATAATCTATTTCTTAATTCTTTCATAGAAGGTGGAAGTATAAATATGCATAAAACATCTTTCATAATTTCTTTTACTTTTAATGCACCTTCTATATCTATTTCTAATATCACATTATATCCTTTATTTAAATACTCTAATACTTTATCTTTAGGTGTTCCATAATAATCATTATTATGAACAATCGCGTATTCTAAGAAGAATCCTTCTTTTATTTTATTTTCAAACTCTTGTTTTGATATATAAAAGTAGTCAACGCCTTCTTTTTCTCCATTAGCAATACTTCTTGATGTAAAAGAAATGGATGGGATAATATTTTCGTTTCTTCTTATTAATTCTTTGCATATTGTTCCTTTTCCTGCTCCACTCGGACCCGATATTATAATCAAATTACCATTATTTTTTACTTTTAGCATATTACCTCCTATATTTAATAATATTATACACTTTTATCAAAAATATTAAAAGAAAAACTGGTTAAAAAACCAGTTAATTTTATATGGTAGTCTGTACGGGTTTCGAACCCGTGAATGCCACCTTGAGAGGGTGGTGTGTTAAGCCACTTCACCAACAGACCATATAGATGGCTGCCTCAGTTAGATTCGAACTAACGCGTCGTAGAGTCAGAGTCTACTGCCTTACCGCTTGGCCATGAGGCAACTTCAATTTATATTATACTTTACTTTTAAAAATAATTCAAGTATTTTATTTCTTTATTTTTAAACCTTCCAAGCCAAATTCATTATATCTTTTTACCCAATTTCTTATAGTTGATGGATACGTAAAATATTTTCTAGCTGCTGGCTTATTTCCATATTTCAAAGCATATTCAACTAATTCAGGAAGTATCCTTTCTTTTTCATCCTTACTTTTATTTTTAAATAATTCTTTCTCATCATTATAACATAATACATATTCAGTTGCCATATTCGCTCCTTTACTTTTAACTATAACAATATTATAAACATTTATTCAATGTTTTTCAATAAATATTGTAAAAATATTTGCAAATAATAAACATCATAATTGAGTTGTTTCTTAATTATTATTATGATAAAATTAATATAGGATGTGGTAGTATGAATATATTGTTATTAATTAGTTTAATTTTAATTACAACCAGCATTATTCTAATTCTTTTATCATTTTTAATGAAAGATAGTTATACATATAAATTAAACTATAGAGACTCTTATAAATTTGCTATATTAATACCAGCTAAAGATGAATCAAAAGTAATAAGAAATTTGCTTGATAGCATTAATAAACAAGTAAGTAATATGAAAGATACTTATATTATTGTAGAAAGTCTAGATGACAAAACTTGTGAAATTGCTAAAGAATATAAAGCAAAAATTATTCTTAGAAAAGATCTTTCAAAGCAAAGAAAAGGATATGCGCTTGATGAAGCAATTAAAGAAATAATCCATAAACAATATGATTTTTATTTTATATTTGACGCTGATAATATTTTAGAAGATGGCTTTATAGATGAAATGATAAAAACTTACAAAGAAGGATACGATATAGGTGTTGGTTACCGCAATGTTAAAAATAGTGATAGTTTAGTAGCGCTAGCTTCGGGTACAACATTTATAGTCATAGATTGGTTAAATAAAATCAAAAACAGATTAAAGAAAGTAATAGTAATTTCTGGAACTGGCTTTTATATAAGCAGCAATGTCATCAATAAATTAGATGGATATCCATTCCATAGTTTAACTGAAGATTACGAATTATCTTTATATACTAAATTAAATAACATTAGTACTTATTATAATGATAAAGCAATGTTTTATGATGAACAGCCTACTAAATTAGGAGTTTCTATAAAGCAAAGGACTAGATGGGTTAAAGGATTCTTAGAAGCAAGAAAAAATCAATTGAAAAATAATACTTTATTTAAATATAAAATAGGAATAATACCTTATTTATTAATAATTTTAGGAATTATTGTTTATCTTATTAATTGTTTATTCAATATTAAACAATTAATAGTTACTATTTTATTAGTTTATTTACTTTTATTTATACCAACTCTATTTATTCTTATAAAAGATAAACGAATGAATATAAGTAATATAGATAAAATTAAAACAGCTTTTTTTAATCCTATCTTCTTATTTACATATTTGATTTGTTTTATAAAAGCTATAACAACTAAAGACTTAAAATGGAATAAAATTAATCATCAAGAAGAGTTAAAAAAAATAAAGAATTGATTATTTCTTTATTTTTTTAATTATTTTTAATATAGTATATAGACGATAATAAGATAAATTACAAATAAGTTTCAATTTAAAACTAGATTTTTTATAATATATGTTTTTATGCCAATTAGGATAATCTTTTTTAAAGATTAAATTAATTCTATTTAATAATTCTTTATAATTATTTACACTAATAAATCTATAACTAGCGCTTCTAAGTAAGTGAGTTATATATAAATATTCTATTTCTTTTTCATATTTTTTATATAAATCATTTTCTATAAATTTATCTTTAACATTATTCAAAACCTTAAAAATGTCTAATTGTTTTTCATTAAAGGCACTTGTCATAATACTGCTATCCCTTTGAACATAGTAATAAAGGCCTTCATTTAAGAATGATATTTTAGATGTCATTATGACTAAAGTTGGCATTAAGCATAAATCTTCATATAAAATTTTTTCAGTGAAGTTGTAATCTTTAAATAAACTTTTTCTAACTAGTCTGATTGGTGCCATGGGATAAGATATTATGTAATTTCTTACAGCATCCTCACTATATTTTAGATTTGATTTTAAAATATATTCACTAGTTTCCTTTTTCATTATAGTGTCACAAACTACAATGTCACTATTATTTTTAATAGCGCATTCATACATTTTAGAAAACATTCCATCTTTTACGTAATCATCTGAATCAACAAAACCCACATATTCTCCATTAGCTAATTCTATTCCATAGTTTCTAGCACTAGATAAGCCGCCATTTTCTTTTTTATAATATCTAATTTTAGAATATTTTTTTAAATATTCATTAATTATTTTTTCAGAATTATCTTTAGTACCATCATTAACAACAATTATTTCAATATCTTTAAGTGTTTGATTGACTAAACTATCTAAACATTTTGCTAAATATTTTTCAGTATTATAAACAGGAACAATAACACTAACTTTTATCATAACTCACCTATTCCATCAAATAATTTATACCATTCATTTATAATGATATCAATATTAAAATTTTTTGAAAATTCAAATGCGTTTTGGGATAACTCTTCTAACAATTTATTGTTATTAATTAATTGTTTTAACTTTTCAGCAAATTCATTTTCATTAGAAACTATAAAACCTGTTTTTTTATCTATTACCTCTTCACTACATGATTCGCCAAAATTATACGTTAAAACAGGAAGACCACATGTATTAGCTTCTAATATACTCAATGAAAAACCTTCATATAGCGAAGTTGATAAATAAATAGATGAAGAAAGTAATACTTCTTTAGAATTATTGGTTATTCCTTTTAATTCAATTCTAGGATTATTTTTAATTATTTCTAACGATTTTTCAGAAGGAAGTCCTGGGCCATACAATTCAAAACTCCAATCTTTACATTCTTTAAAAACTTTGTCTACAATTTTTATCATTTCATCTATATTTTTTTCTTTAGAAGAAAGACGTGCAATCGTTACTAATTTCTTATGACTAGATATATTGGGCAAATCTTTTACTTCAAATTTAACTGGATTGTAAATATAAGTGCTATTAGTTAAACCATCTTTTAAAGCATTTTTATATGTTTCTTTAGTAAGCCAAACTAATTTTCCTATCTTTGTTTGATATTTTTTTAACTTATTAATAGCGAATCTATTATTTTCTTTAATATTTTTATATGATGTATGAAAAACATTAACTGTTTTTTTTAAATAGCTATTTGGTATAGAGTCTAGTAATTCGTAATGAGAATTAATAATAACATCAGGCTTTATATCTAATATATAATTCCTAATCATTTGATAGTCTTTTTTTCTTGATTCATTTTGTTTTAATCGTTCTTTTAATAATTTAAAAGATTTTTTTCTTATTATTTGATTTATTCTAACTCTATCCCAAGAATTATTATTAATTGTTATCATTTTAATATTACTAGGCATAGATTCTACATAATTAGAATCACTTTTTCTAGCTGATATTATTGTAACCTCATTTTTTAACGAAAATTTAAGCGCTAATACTTTATTAACACCCCAAATTCCTCCTATTGTAGGACTCTCTAATTGTAAAAAAAGTATTTTCATAAATCACTTCCTAAAACACTATTTAACCCTGTTATAAAAACTAAAATAAACATTGGAAAACTCCAACCTAAAACATGACCAGCTAAATATGCCACAGCAAGTATTGAAAATACACTAGCTAAGCAAAGTAAATTTTCATATTTAAATTGTTTCAATGAATTTATAAGTATTTTTATATTTATAAAAATATATGGTCCAATTAGTATTATAATACCTAAAATACCAAATATAAAAAATTGATAAACATAATCTCTTTCAATATCAGGAATATTAGATGTATATCCTATTCCTAATAAATAATCATATTTATTGTTATTTAAGCTTATAATTCTTTTTTCTATATCCTTTTTTAAAACTCTGTTGTTGTTATTTAATGAATTATCTCTATTTATAATATTTATCCAAAACTCTTTATCAAGTGAAACTGGATATATGTCTAAAAAATAATCATTAATTCTATACTCATATTTATATTTATTAACTATTTCTTCTATATTGTCATTATTAGCGTTTTCCGCAAAATATTTAGCTTCATCACTTATTTGAATAGTACTATTATTAAATTTTTCTTTAAAATCAAAAGGAGAAATTACTAAAACAATACTAATAAATACTATAGAAATTATTAAGCTTTTAATATAACCATTCTTCTTCTTTTTATTTGTAATAAAATATAGTAAAAATGAAAATATAGTCATTAGTAAAGCTCCAATTGCTGAAACTCTTGTTCCAACTAAAACCATAACTAAACCTTGAATTAAAACCAATATTAAATTTTTAATACTATTATTTTTATATAATAAATACAAATTAATAGGCATTAAACAAAATAAAATAGCCGATATCTCATTAGCAGAATTAAACCACCCACGAGATGTAAGCATTTGACTATCGCCTTTATATAGAAAAAAGTCAAATATATTATATTTTATAAATTCATTAGTAGAACTATATGAAATAAGTGATAACTTTAAAACATTTAGAATTAATATTGAAAATGTCATAACACTAATTATTATTCTTGACATTTTACAGTAAAATTCTTTATTAAATATATCTTTGTTTTCTAATAATACATATAAAAACATAAGTGGCAATGTATATATCCTTAAAATATAGTAAATTTCCTTAAAAATATTAATGGTTGCTAATGGAAAAAATGATTGATCAAATCTATTAATATTTACAGAATGTAAAAGTAAATAAACCATTAACAGAATTAAATAAAGATAAGTATAATTTTTTCTTTTTTTAATAATTGTCAATATAAATGGTATTGAAACAAGTGTAATCCAAAATAATTCTAATAGTGATATATTATAAAATTTATAATCATAAACTGAAGTATTTCTTAACATATTTAAAATCATAACAAATATCATTATCAATACAGTCAAATATTTAATTATTTTTTCTCTTTTCATATTGATCCCTTCAATTTTTGAAAAATCCTAACTATTTTATACTGTTTTTTATAAAATAAGTAACATAATGTCTTTTCTCTTAAACTTAATTTTTTATAATACTTATTTTTATAAAATTTATTATAATTTTTCTTCATAAAATCAGATATTTTATCTATCATATCAAGTTTATTATATTTATAAAAATTAAGTGCTGCTAAATAAAGCAAATGATAAGTTATTATGTATTCAACTTCATCAGTACAATCAATATTTGATAATTTTTTATTTAAATATTCTACTGCCCCAAAAATATCTTCATATTTTTTAGTATACTTGCTTTTTCGCATCGTTGATTCACTTGAATGAACATAATAAAACAAATATTCATTTAAATAAGATATCTTAGGATTATATTTTACTAGACTAAATATGTGAGACAAATCTTCATATATTCGGCCTTCTTCAAATTTAAAATTATTTTTATCTAAAAAATCTTTTTTATATATTTTATTGCATGGTGATGGATCAGCAAGCAAATATTCTTTTTTAGTAACATTATTTAAATCTTTAACTTGGTATTCTCTATCTTTTTCTATTTTATCTTCATAAACATGATAGTAATTACAAAAACAAATATCTGCATCATTTTGAATAGCTTTATTATACATTTTTTCAAGAAAACTATTATCTATATAATCATCGGCATCTATGAATGCCAAATATTTCCCTTTTGCTTTACTTATTCCATAATTTCTAGCACTACTCTGCCCGCCATTTTCTTTACTAAAACTAATAACTTTATCATAATTTTCTTCATAATATTTAATGATTTCTTTACTACCATCAGTTGAGCCATCATTTATAAGCAAAATTTCATAGTTATCAATTGTTTGACTAAGTAATGAACCAATAGTACGTTCTAAATACTTTTCAGCATTATAAATTGGAACAATAACACTTACTTTAATCATTTAACACCTCTAACATAATCATATATTTTATCGACAATTTCTTTATCAATTTTGGTTGAGAATTTACGAGCAAACAACATATCACTTTTTATTAATTCATCATAGTCATTTATTTTGAATGTATAAGGTTCTCCTCTTGTCCAATCAATATATCTCTGATTAGCTTTATAACTATTATCCTGTTTTAAATACAAGTTATCAAAATATTTTGAATTATAAACAATCGTTTGTAAAAATATTTCGTCACAACAAGATGTATATTTAAATGTCTTTTTAATAAAATCTTCATTTTCTAAAACATAATTAGCAAGATTATGAGTAATACTAAACCAATTAGAGCCATATCTAAATTCTTTTTTTATTTTCTTTACACGATTAATTTTCATTTTTTCTTCTAGTTTTAATAATCGCCACCATATTTTAGAATAAATCTTACTATTGCGGATTTTTCTAACGAATAAGTGATAATATTTGACTCTACTTAAAATTCTTTCTGGTATTTCATTTATATAAGAAAAGTGAACAAATTCCTTACCATTATTGTTTTGAAAAAACTCATGTATTTTTTTCTGAGAAGTAAGTGGTAAATCTACACCAGAAAGTAAATGATAATAATCATATTTATTTTTAGTAGCTTCTTTTAATAGTAATAATTCACATTCTATTTGACTAAATGAAGCCCATCTAACATCTATTCTCTCTGTAAAATATATATTAGATTTTTTTATTAAATTTTTGTAATAATTAAAATCAAAATCTTTTACTTTTTTATCTATATGTATATAAATATCATTATTTTTATCATCTAAAAGCAACAATAACTTTTCTAAAATATAGAAATCATTATGCGCTATTATTAAATATGCATGTTTCATTTTATCCCCTTCTTAATACTAATTTTTTAAATCTATTAATTAAGTTTTTAAATTCATCTGTATTTTTGTAAACTAAAATGATTATTATTAGCGGTAATAATCCACTTATTAATATATTAATTATTAAATCAATTAATGGGCTTATATTAGGTATTATATATAATAGCCCTTTAGTTAAGATAAGCATAATAATAAGTAGTAAAACTTGCTTAAATGCGTTTAAAAAATACTCTTTAGAACTTTTCTTAAATATCTTATTATATACTATCATTGGCTTATTAATTAATGTTGGAATTTTACCAATAAATGTTCCTAAAAATACACCAGCTAAACCTAAATACTTAGCAAGTATAATACTTGCGACTAAATTGATAACAGCTTCTAAAATAGGAAAATATTTGTCTTCATCAAATAAGCCGCCTGCTGTTTTTGTAAGAATTACCGCATAATTTATTCCAAAGAAATAATTATTGATTGATATAATATAAACAACGAACATAGGAAGTAAAAAATCTTTACCAAGCCAAATAGTAATAAAAGGATTAAATATGTTTATAAAACATATAGTTGATATAGCATACATAAAATAACTAAATAAACGTAATTCCTTAAAAACGTTTTCACTTTTTTTACTACTTTCTTTTACAATAAGATTTCCAAAGCTAGCAAGAACATTATTAACTATAGTAGAAATGAAAGAGTTAATAGTATTTAATATTAAAAGATAGTTTGAATATAAACCTACAGTTATAATACCAATCATTTTAGATATTATTAAATTATCAGTTGAATTAACCGCATAGCTTCCTATTTTATGAAAAAATAACGCTTTTATTTGCTTTTTTATGCCTTTTAATTCCTTGTCATCTAAAGGTTTTACATTATTCTCTTTTAGATATGGATATTGTTTATTAATGTAAATATTTACAAAAATATTTTCTAAAATTACAGTTAATGTTTGAATTAATAGATATATAATAAAATTTTTAAAAACAAGCATAACTATTATTTGAAGTACAGTCGTTAAAAAACTAAAAAAGACAGTTATTGGTACAATTGTATAATTTTTCTGATTAGCGTCTACTAAAGTTCTTTTATATGAAAAGAAGTAACTAACAACCATATTAATTAAAAATATAAAGTATATTAATGATAAATTTTCTATTCCAGTTGTATCATTTATTAAGTGAGGTATTAATGGAAGCATTACTAAACCTATAAAAAAGATTATTAACCCTATTGTCCTATACGCTTTTTTATAGAAAAACATTATAGAGTTTATTTTGTCGTAATCATCATCCGCTAATGGTTTGTACAAAGAGAAGGCAATTGCTGATCCTATCCCTAGCTCTGCAAGTGACAAAAGTCCTAACACATTTGAAAGAAGCCCATTTACTCCTAAATATAATTCCCCTATCTGTTTTATAAAAATCATTCTTGAAATAAATCTAAGAATATTTAATATAAATGTATTAACAAAACTACTTATAATATTTTTTATTGAATTTTTTGTTCGCACTATATCACCTAAAATATTATATCATAATCATTAGATTAACCGCAACCAAGCATTAAATAAAAAAGAATATTTTATTTTTTAAAATATTCCTTATACTTTTTCTGATTTTCACCAGTGAAACCAATTAACAAATTATTATTTTTTTGATATGCTTTATTCATTACTTCTTCAAAAAACTCTTCTTTATTTTTAGTATAACCTAAATAATATACTTTTTTCTTTGTAGTTATTCCTTTTAAATATGTCCCCACATAAATTCCATTAATTCTTCTTTTTTCATTATATAACCAAACAAAATCATCATAATTAAATACTAATAAACCATTTAAATTAGATATTATGTATTTATCAGTTAAATATACGTTAGGATACTCTAAGGTAGTTTCTTTAGCTAATTCACTTTTTATTTCATTTATATCATATTTTCTCATTCTAACTTTCGAATTTATTGTATTAACAAGATTGATTATAAATAACACTAAACTAAATATTATTAGTCCTACACCTACACCCACAAAAATAGCAGATACTGTTGTATAAGGTGTTAGTGTTTCATCAAGATAACATTCTCCCACATAGTCATTAAGATTAGCTGAATTAAGAATATTTTCATTGTATTCCTTATTGTAAGAAGATATTGCTAATTCTTTTATATCATCCGGTATTTTAAATATATACCCTTTTAATTCATAACTAAAATTTTCATTATCTTGTTTATACAAATCTTCTAACTTCTTATATGTTTCTTCAGTTATTCTAGCTATATAAAGATAATTATCTTCATCTGATACAAAATAATAATAAAGAGAATCACCTTTCTTAGCAAAAGAAAATAAGCTTGTTATATTTAATTTTACATATTCATTTTCTTTATCTAAATTATTCGTAATCAATTCGTGATAATCTTTAGGTGTAAGAGATCTATCTCTATCAATATAAGCACCTATACAAATAAATACAATAGCGGCAATCAAAGAAATTAAGCAAATCAAGCTTCTTTTTCTATTTGGTTTAATTATTTTTTTTATTTTATTACTATCCATACAAACTCCTTCTAAAATACTAAATACATTATACAATATAATTTTATTTTTGTTTAGTGCTTTTTATCAAAATTTTAGTAATGATTAATTTTTTTACGTTCTTCCTCTTTCATTATAGAATTCTATAATTTTCTTATATAATTTTTCTGTTTTTTTCAAGGAACTTAAATTTACATATTCATTTTTTTGATGTGAAGTATCAGGACCAGGACCTAATATAATAAAATTTTTATCAATATAAGATCCTTCAGTTAAATAACATTTTGTTTTCTTTTTTGATGAAATTCTTTCCAAGAATTTTATATCATTTTTATTAATTTTAGGTTCAATACTTTGTTTTATCGTTAGTTTAGAATTATAGTTTTTTAATAAACTTTTAATTTCTTTTATTATACTTTTTAAATGACTTGCTAAAGCTATTCTAAAGTCTACACTAATTTCACATTTCCCAGCTACAGAATTGACTGATTCCCCTCCTTTAATCATTCCTATATTCATTGTTGTATAAGGAACTTCAAAATCCGATACTATTTCTTGTTTTATTTTGCTTTCATAATAATTTTGAATATCATTAATAAATTTAATGCTTTCGTAAATTGCACTAATTCCTTTGTCTGGAGTTGAAGAATGACACTTTACACCATAAAATTCTATTTTTAATTCTAAAACACCTTTTGTTCCATAAATTGGTGTATTGTCTGTTGGCTCTCCAATAATAACATTTTCAGCTGTAATAAACTCTTTAATATTTTTTATTCCAGCAAAACTAATTTCTTCATCGCTTGTGAAATAAAGTGCTAATTTATTTTTGTTTAGATCTAATTTTGAAACAGTAGATAGGATTGCTGCTAAACCGCCTTTCATATCACAAGCACCAAGTCCAATCAATTTATCTTCATATTCCTGAAGAATAAATGGATTACCATCCCATGATTCATAGTTAACTGTATCTGTATGTCCAATGAATCCAATACTTGGTGTTTCACTATTATACGCAATTAAGCATTTATTAATTCTTTTAACATTAAAGTCGTATTTCTTTAAATAATTTTCAATAAAGTTCATAATTTCCTTATTTTGACCATCTTTAATAGTATTATAGCTAACTAGCTTTTTTAATATTTCTTTTACATCCATAGTTTTTTTCCTTCCTATTAAAAATTTTATATTGCTTTAACCATTTTTTTAATTTTAAATAAAAAATACAGGGATAATTTTAAACCTGTATTCTTTTTATATATTAATTATTTCATACAGGTATAAGCAATATAAAAACCACTTATACCCATAATCGAAATTACTATCGATATGTATAAGTGTTACCCATATGATGCCATGCATTATTAATAATTGTTTTTCTCATATAAATAACATCCTTTCATTTATTCACAAACAACATCATAGTAACATATCTACTTATATTTGTCAATTATATGGTAATTTACATTTTTTATAGTTTTTAGTTAATAACTATATTTTTTATCAAGCATTTTTATTACTTTGTTATCCTTTTTTTAATTATTTTTAACTAAACTATTGTCAATCTTTAAATTATATGTTATTATTAATATGTTGTGGCGACGTAGCTCAGCTGGCTAGAGCACTCGGTTCATACCCGATAGGTCGAGAGTTCGAATCTCCCCGTCGCTACCATTAAGAAATTCGTTCGAGTTTTTCGAACTTTATAAACACTAATTAAAAATCATTAGTGTTTTTTTGTTTATAAAAATAACAGTAAAAATATATAAAATATGTTATAATACCGTATATAGGAGGTTTTATATGACAATTTATGAAACAGAAAGATTTTATGAACAAGATAATAAAAAATATGAAATAGAAAAAAATAAAGATTTTTTAAACTGGTATAAAGATATTATTTCTAAAGGATACCATCCTTTTATGAAAACTAATGAGTTGCAGCAATTAATTGATAATATAGTTAATTGGTATGAATTAAAATATCCTGAAAAAGAATTAGAATATTTTGAAGGAATTTCTCATACAAAATTTAAAGATATTAAAAGTATTTCAAATGTAATGACTTTAAGACAATTACTATTTAGACTTTCAAATAAACAAAACTTTTTAATGGAATGTGGATATAGAGCAAAAGGCGGTAAACAGTATCCTTACATATGCATACATATTAGCAAAAAGAATATAAATAAAAATGATTTTAATGAAATTCCATATTATATAATTGAAGCTAATTGTATAAATGGTAAAGTTCTAAATGCTTATGAATTAGATGAATATCTAAATAGTAAAAAAAATTTTGATCTAAATAAATTATTATCTAGATTAAATAAATATTCTGATAAATTAGATTTAACTGAATTAAAAGAAAGTATATTTGACTATAAATGTGATAATGAGTTAAGAAACAAAGTGTTACAACTAGCTGCTTTAAAATTACTATATTCTAAAAATACTATTCCAAATAGAGGATATGAAAGAGCAAAAAGATTTATAAATGAATTTAATAAAAATTTAAGTCTTACATTATCTATAGAAGAAATTGATGAAATAATTCAAAGAGATTATAATAATGAAGATAGTGAAGACAAAAAAACAAGTAATCAAAAGAAATTAATAAAAAATTTTTAATGAAAATAAATAATAAGAGCTGGTGTAAGGTATGCCGTGCTCTTTTTGCATAAAAAAAGCCACAAAAGTGACTTTATTTTAAAACCAATTTTTTCTGATTTTCTTTATAATTTTTTACAGTATTATATAAAAGCATAGTAACAGTCATAGGTCCTACTCCACCAGGAACAGGCGTAATAGTTGCAATATCTTTAACATTTTCAAAATCAACATCGCCATATATTTTATCATCAACTCTATTTATTCCAACATCAATAATAACACTATTTTCTTTTACCATATCTTTAGTTATTAAATGCTTTTTGCCAACAGCTACCACTAATATATCAGCATTTTTAGTAAAATAACTTAAATTACTAGTTTTAGAGTGACAAACAGTTACTGTCGCATTTTCCTTTAAAAATAGCATGCTTAATGGTTTACCAACTAATATACTTCTACCAATAATAACAACATTTTTAGAAGCAATATCTATATTATAGAATTTAAGAAGTTCTATAATACCTGCTGGAGTACAAGAAACCATGCCATCTTCACCATTCAATAATTTACCACTATTTACATAAGTTAATCCATCTACATCTTTACTTGGATTAATAGTATTAATTATTTTCTTATAATCATACTTATCAGGAATAGGCATCTGCACTAAAATACCATTTATAGTCTCATCTTCATTTAATTCTTTTATTTTGTTTATTATTTCATCTTCAGTTGATTCGACACCAAATCTAACACAATCAAAATCAATACCAACACTATTAGCAGCCTTACCTTTATTTCTAATATATATTTCACTAGCAGCATTTTCACCAATTTGAATATCAATTATTTTAGGTCTACTTGGAAAAGCAACTACCTCATTTTTTAATGCTTCTTTTAGTTTAGAACTACACATTTTTCCATCTAAAATCATTAAATCACATCCTTATATAATGGGTATTTATCTGTTATATTTTTTACTCTAATTTTAAGCTCATTTAAAATATTTTCATCATCTTTATTTTTTAAAGCTAAGCTTATTATCTTACCAATTTCTTTAAAGTCATCTTTATTTAAACCTCTGGTTGTCATAGCAGCACTACCAAGTCTTATTCCACTTGTTACATTAGGTTTTAAAGTATCATATGGTATCATATTTTTATTACAAGTTATATTTATACTATCTAATATAGTTTCTGCTTCTTTTCCAGTAATATCTAGACTAGATTTAACATCAACCATAAGTAAATGATTGTCAGTTCCATCAGACACAATTCTAAAACCTTCACTCTTTAAACTGTCAGATAAAGCTTTAGCATTTTCAATAACATTTTTAATATAATCTTTGAATTCTGGTTGTAATGCTTCATAAAAACATTCTGCTTTGCCTGCTATAACATGCATTAAAGGTCCACCTTGTATACCTGGAAAAATTGTCTTATCGATTTTCTTAGCAATTTCCTCATTATTAGTTAAAATTAATCCCCCTCTAGGCCCTCTTAAAGTCTTATGAGTAGTAGATGTTACAACATCAGCATACTCCATTGGATTAGGGTGCATCCCTGCAGCAACAAGACCAGCAATATGAGCCATGTCAACCATTAAATAAGCCCCACTAGCATCAGCTGCTTCTCTAAATTTCTTAAAATCAATAATTCTAGGATAAGCACTAGCGCCAGCAATAATCATCTTAGGCTTTTCTTTTCTTACTATTTCAATTAATTCATCATAATTTATAGTTTCATTTACAGGATTAACATCATAAGATATAATTTCATAATCCATTCCACTAAAATTAATACTATGTCCATGTGTAAGGTGCCCACCATGACTTAAATTCATCCCTAAAACCTTATCACCATGATTTAATAAAGCTCTATATACAGCCATATTAGCTGAGCTTCCTGAATGTGGTTGTACATTAGCAAATTTAGCATTAAATAACTTCTTAGCATTTTCTATTGCTTCGGTTTCAACAACATCAACATATTTGCACCCGCCATAATATCTCTTATTAGGATATCCTTCTGCATATTTATTAGTTAAAATACTTCCTTGTGCCTTTAAGACATCATTAGACACAAAATTTTCAGAAGCAATTAATTCTATATTATTTCTTTGTCTATTTAATTCATCTTTAATAGCAGTTTCTATAATTTTATCCATACTATCACCCTTTCACATATATTATACAATATAAATTGCTTTTTTTTAATACAAATATAGAAAAAGACTATAAATTATCAATATAGTCTTCAACCATTTTAACAAATTTCTTATTATTACTTTTATACTTATTTGGTTTAAAAGTTTTTGCTTTTTCTAAGACCTTAGGTAAGTCATTAAAATCATCCAATCTAAGGATATAACCTTTTTTGTAAAGTTCATTTAAAATTTGTAACTGATGGTTATTAGTATGTTCTCCATACTCTTTTAAACGTGCTGCCGCAATTACTTTTTTATTTTTATTTAATCCTGTTAATATTGAGCCAACACCAGCATGTGTTATTATTAAATCAGCTCTTCCTATGATATTTTCATATTCTTCTTTAGGAATTAACTCAAATGTTTTAATATTTTTAGATTTATATTTTGTAAAACCTATTTGTGCTATAACTTCTTCTTTTATATAACCATCATTTATAGCTTTATCAACTGCTTCTAATAATCTATTAAAAGGTTTATCTTGCGTTCCAAGTAATATAAGTATCAATATAACCACCCACCATATTTAGCTTTAGGATAAAGCTTTAACATGCTTTCCCACTGTACAATAAATAAATCAGCAAAATAATAAATAATTCTTCCTGTCACTGTTTTCGTTTCTATATTTGCCATAGTTTCTATATATATAATTTTACTACCAAATAACTTTCCAATACAACACATAGGCCCTGCTGTATGAGTACCAGTTGTAATTATAACATTTGGTCTTACTTTTAAATAAATAAATAAACTGATAAAGCAATTCAAAAATAGTTTAAATGGGTAAATAAGAAAGTGGTCTTTTGTTCCATAAATTAAATAACTAACTCTATTCGGATATTTATCTTTTAAATACAAATTATCGCTAGTTTTTTCAGTAACTATATAATAGTTATATTTGTTAAACATCTTCTTTAACTGTAACAGTTCATTTAAATGACCACCAGTACTAGAAATAAACATGACCTTTTTCATTTTACCACCCATATTAATTATAACATTTTTAATCTAATATTTAAATAGATTTATGCTTTATTTTATAAATTATTAAAGCTAATGACTTATTAAATAATATTAAATATATTCCTTTAGTAGACCTATAAAACAATTTATTTTTTCTATAATTAGGAAAATTATCATTTACATTTTCTATAGCCATATTTAAGGCTTTCTTAAATTCAGCTATAGGTAATTCCATTACTCTTTTAACAAAAGTAGCATATATATACCTTACATAGCAATACTCTAGTATATCTTTATTTTCTATAAATGTATTATTTTTTTTATGATATTCAATAACGCCATTCATATTACTAATATAGTCATATATTTTATTATTAACTTTTGATGTAATTGCGCCACTTCTTTGAACATAATAGTATAAAGGTTCTTTAACAACACCTATTTTATTAAATTTAATAAACATTTTATGAAGTATTTCAACATCTTCAAACCAAACATTTTCTTTAAACTTTATTTCATTGAATAATTCTTTTTTATATAGTTTATTCCAAACTGTAGGATAAATATTAAGCATTGCCTCTTGTATTTCTTTTTTATTTTTCAAATCATTTTTAACATTAGAACTTGTGTAAACTAATTTTTCATCATATACTCTATATAAATCACAAAGCGCCACATCATAGTCATCACTAATAATTTTATTATAAAGTCGTTCATACATAGTTTTGTCAATATAATCATCACTATCTACAAAACCAATATATTTGCAGCTAGCTTTACTTATCCCATAATTTCTAGCACTAGATAACCCACCATTCTCTTTTTTGTAATATTTAATATTATTATATTTTTTTAAAAATTTGTTTATTATTTTTTCAGAATTATCTTTAGTACCATCATTAACAATAATTATTTCAATATCCTTAAGTGTTTGATTAACTAAACTATTCAAACATTTTCCCAAATATTCTTCTACATTATAAACAGGAACAATAACACTAATTTTCATAGAATAATCACCTATCTCACAAGGTTAGTATACCATATTGCAAATTACTAAGTAAATATAATTTTAATTTTAAATTTATAAATAATAGACTTTACTATATAATTTTGATAAAATGTATTAGGAAATACTAAATTTCCAAGATATGGAGGTAATTATGGAAAATATAGGAACAGTTGTTAGAGGAATTAAAACTCCTATTATCAAGGAAGGAGATAATTTAGAAGATGTTGTTGTTAATTCATTAATGAACGCTAGTAAAGAAGCTAATTTTAGTTTTAATGATAAAGATGTCGTTGCTATTACTGAAGCAGTAGTAAGTATTAGCGATGGTAATTATGCATCTATCGATGATATTGTAGTTGATGTTAAACAGAAATTAAATACTAATCATATTGGTATAGTCTTCCCTATTTTAAGCAGAAATAGATTTGCTCTTTGCTTAAAAGCTTTTGCGCGAAGTATGGATGAAATAACTATGGTTTTAAGTTATCCATCTGATGAAGTTGGAAATGACATCATGGATAAAGAAAAATTAGAAACTTTTAACATTAATCCTTATTCAGATGTTTTAAATGAAGAAGAATATAGAGAGAAATTTGGAGACTTTCGCCATGTATTTACAGGCGTAAATATGGTTGATTTCTACAAAGAAGTTGCTACAAATGAAAATTGCAAAATTAATTTTGTCTTTTCAAATAAACCTGAAGAAGTATTAAAATATACAAAGTATGTAATAGCGGCTGACATTCACACAAGAGAGAAAACTAAAAAAAGATTATTAGATTTTGGTGCTAGTAAAGTATTAGGGCTTGATGATATTATGACTTCTAGTATAAACGGTAGTGGTTATAATGAAAAATATGGATTGCTTGGTTCTAATAGAGCTACTGAAGAAAAGTTAAAACTATTCCCAAGAAATGGTCAAGATTTAGTCTTAAATATTCAAAGAAAATTAAAAGAACTTACTGGCAAAACAATAGAAGTAATGGTTTATGGAGATGGCGCTTTTAAAGACCCAGTAGGACATATTTGGGAATTAGCAGATCCAGTTGTTAGCCCATTTCATACTGATGGATTAAATGGTAGTCCAAATGAATTAAAATTAAAATATTTATCTGATAATAAATTTGCTAATTTGAATGGTGAAGAGTTAGCTAAAGCTATCAAAGAAGAAATAATTAATAAAGATAAAAACTTAAAAGGAAAAATTGAAACACAAGGTACTACACCAAGAAGATATACCGACCTATTAGGTTCACTATGCGACTTAACAAGTGGATCAGGTGATAAGGGTACACCAGTTGTTTTAGTTCAAAACTATTTTACTAATTATGCTGACTAAAAAAATGCACAAAAGTGCATTTTTATTTAACTCCTTCAACTAAATAAATAAGAACAGTAGAATTAGCATTACTACAAGCAAATCCATTATATTCATGACTTAAATAAGCTAATTTCTTTATTCTTTCACTGTAATTGCTAATAATATAAGCATAATTACTAATAGTATCAATTCCTTTAGTCTTAAATTCGTCAACACCTTTATCTAATTCATCAAGACCATTTGATAAATCACTACTACCTTCATACAATAAATTAATACCACTTTCAAGAGATAATATTCCTTCTTTTAAATCATTACTACCTTTACTTAAACCACTTAAGCCTTTTCCTAATTCAGTAACAATACCATTTATTTTAGCACTAGTATTACTTGCTTCAGTGATAAAACCATCCATAGCTAAATTATTCATACTAATTAATTCAATCATATTAGTATTATTAATATAATTATCACGCAAAGTCTTTATACCATTTGCGCTTTCTAAATCAATTAAACCATTACTAATCATTGTATTAATCAATTCATCACTTAATTTATCTAAAGCATACTCTTTACTTATGGGAATACCATTATAAATAGTTAAAATAGTCTTATTTGCTCCAGTTAATTTATCAATAACTAAATTATTTTTGCTTTTAAGAACATCTATTTTTGAAGTATCCATAGAAGTATCAACACTATTAATACTACTTATAATATCATTAATACCTTGATTAATTCTACTTGCTCCATCTTCCAAATCTTTCATTTGACCTAATATATAATTAAGATTGTTAGCTATTTCAGTAGACCCATTTTTTATATTTTTAACACCTGAACTAATAGAGTTAATACCACTATTTAAATCATTTACCTTATACAAAATACCATCAAGTTTATCAAATATTTTTAAATCATCTTGTTCTAATAACTTGGGTGTCGCCACTAAATAAATATCATTTAATGAGAATTTATCAGTTTTATAACTAATAGTTATTTTATTTAAATCTTTAAAACTATCTATATTAGTACTTTCATACAAACCAGGACTAGCTAATCCAACTAATATACTTCTACTTCCAGTATCAACTACTTTACCATTAGTAATAGTAATCCCACTATTATTCTTATTGTTCAAAATAGTTCCAACACTTACCACAAATGGTGTATATAAAGTTTCATAACTACCATTAACCAACACAGTTTCACTAACATTATTAGTAAATAGTATTTCAATAGAAACATCACCACTCTTACCTAAAATATCATCTATTTTAGATTCTTTTCCATCTAAATAATAAGTTATTTGAGTAGTAATTGGTAAATCCTTATTAGTAATACCTTGATAAAATATATCTTTTCCATTATTTTCCCAAGTAAGTTTACCATCAGTTACATAATACTTTTCTTCACCATTTATATTTAAAATATTTAGTAAATCAGAATTATCATTTATTTCATCTTTGTTTTTAACAAATAAATGATTATTAACTATAGTATTATTATTATTATTAACACCATAATAATTCATTTTAGAAAAAACAGTTTCATTTTTTATTTGAGCATTTACATTGTTAGGTAATAACATAAAACAAAAACCTAACACTAAAAATTTATTTATTTTTTTCATATAGTTTCACTCCTTTTAACAACAATTTTATCAGCAACAATCAAAATAGCCGGTAAAATGAAAATAACAACTAACATACTTATAATAGAGCCACGTGCTAATAATTCACAAATAGAAGATATCATATCAATCTTTGAATAAACAAATACACCAAATGTAGCTGCAAAAAGACTTAATGATGAAGTAATAATTGCAGGTACTGTCGAAGCAAGAGTATTTTTAATAGCTTTTTCTTTACTTAAACTTTTTCTTTCTGCTAAATATTTAGTAGACATCAATATTGCATAATCAATAGTAGCACCCAACTGAATAGTACCAATTACAATAGATGCAATGAAAGGTAAAGTTGTATTAGTATAATAAGATATACCCATATTAGTAAATATCGCAAACTCTATTATAGAAATAAGTATAATTGGTAAACTAACTGATTTCAAAACAAATAGCATAATTATAAATATAACAATAATAGAAGCGTAGTTTACCATTTTAAAATCATGATCAGCTATATCAATTAAATCTTTAGTCAAAGCTCCTTCACCAGCAAGAATAGAATTTTCATCATACTCTTTTATAATATTATTAACTAAAGATATTTGATTATTAAGTTCTGTACTCGCTACTGAATAGTTAGAATTTAAAATAATAAGTTGATATTTATCATTTTTAAATATCTTTAAAATATCTTCACTTATCATACTTTCTGGTATACCTAAATCAGTAATAGAAAGTGGTGCTAAAACCCAATCAATTCCATCAACATTTTTAAGTCTATCAACTAATTCTTCTAGTTTATTACCACGTATACTATTATCAATTAAAATGATTTCAGGTGACGTAATATTAAACTTTTCACTTAATTTTGAATTAGCGATACTACTTGGTAAATTATCAGGTAAAGATTCATCCAATTTATAATATACATTTACTTTATTATTTCCATATATAGCAGGAATTAATAAAATAACAAATATAATTAAAATTAATTTATAATGTTTTATTGTAAATTTTTGTATACTTGTAAACTTAGGAAAAATATTTTTGTGTTTAGTCTTTTCGATTTGCTTATCAAATGTTAATAATAAAGCTGGAAATAGTGTCATAACACAAATAAGACCAAATAAAACACCTTTTGCCATAACAATTCCAATATCAGTTCCTAATGACAAATCCATCATACAAAGAGCTAAAAAGCCTGCAATAGTTGTAAGAGAACTACCAATTACAGAATTAAAAGTTTCCTTTATAGCTATTTTCATAGCTTCTGATTTATTTGAATATTCTTTTTTACTTTCTTCATATTTATGATACAAAAATATAGAGAAATCAGTTGTTACACCCAATTGCAATACTGCACTTATTGCTTTAGTAATATAAGAAATATTTCCTAAGAATATATTACTTCCCATATTGTACAAAATAGCAACACCTATATTTAAAAGAAGTAATACTGGTATTATATAAGAATCTGTCGCAAATAAAAGAACTATTAAACATAAACTAACAGCAATTACTATATAAACAAGTACCTCTTGATTAGATAGTTCCATTGTATCTAAAACCATCGAAGTCATGCCACTAACTCTTTCAGCATCAACTATACTTCTTAACTCTTTAACAGCGTTTATCGTTCTTTCATCAGATGTACCACTGTCAAAAATAACAAGAATTAAAGTTTCACCTTCTTTATATAATTTATCTTTAATTTTTTCTGGAATCATTTCTATAGGGATAGTAACATCAATTAAGTCAACAGCACTCATTACTTTAGTTACTCCATCTATATCTTTTATTTTATCTTCCAATTTCAAAATATCATAATTTGAGATTTTACCAGTTGTTACAAAAGAAAAAGCACCAACTTGAAAATCATCAGTTAAAATATTTTGTCCCTTGATTGTTTCAATATCTTCTGGTAAATATACTAAAATGTCATAATTTATTTTTGTATTAACATATCCTACTACTGAAACTAAGCAAAGTAAAAATGATACTAATACAATTAATTTACTTTTTGAAACAATAAAGTCTGTAAATTTTTTCATTATTTCATCTCCAATCAATAGACATTTTATTACTTTGGTAAAAAAAGTACACACTATTTTAAAAAATATAGTTTGATATCCAACATTTTTCTTAAAATGTATCAATATTTTATAAACTTTTGTTTATTATCTATACATTTGTAAATAAAAATTATATGATATTATTGGTGATTTGAAATGGGAAAAACTGACTTAAGAGTTATTAAAACTGAAAAAATACTTAATGAAACATTATTAGAAATTTTAAAAGAAAAATCATTTGAAGAAGTTAAAGTATCTGATATATGTGATAAAGCTTTAATAAATCGTTCAACTTTTTATTCACACTTTACTGATAAATACGATTTACTTAATAGTTTGATAAAAAACATGAAAAATAATTTAATAGAAGAACTTCATAAAAATAAGAATGTTTCTAATTCAAAAGAATATTATATTGAATTAATAAGTATTCTTTTAAATCATTTAGAAGAAAAGCAAGAATTATATACTAACATCATGATTAATAATCAATATAGTATTGCGATTAATATGGTTTATAATGCTTTAACAGAAGATATTACTAAAAGAATAGAAGAAGATAAGCCTAGTGATATACCTAGTCGAATTATATCTAGCTTCTATATTGGTGCCATATTTTGTACTGTTATTGAATGGTTAAGGGATAAAGGAAAATATACTAAAGAAGATATTATTAAATATTTGAGTAAATTAATTAATGATAATTTAAAATAATTATATATTTAATTTCTGATATATGATAAAATTATATTGGAGGTAAGATATGAAAAAGAAGTTTTTGTTTATTTTAGTTGTTTTGTTAATCGTTACTGGATGTGGTAGTAAAAAAGAAAATGATACTAATACCAATGAGGAAGTAAAAGAGCCACCTAAAAACGAAGAAAAAGTAAAATATATAGTTGATCCAAATAGTAAAACAAGACCGTTTGCAATTATGATTAATTGCCATAACGGTGCTCTTCCTCAAGCAGGTTTACAAGATGCTTATGTAGTTTATGAACTAATGGTTGAAGGTGGCATAACTAGAATGATGGCTTTATTTAAAGACATCGATAGTGATAAAATAGGTTCTATTAGAAGTGCTAGAATGCAGTATTTAGACTATGCTTTAGAAAATAATGCTATTTATATTCATGCTGGAGGAGCTCCTGATGCCTTAGCTAATATTCCTGCCCTTGGCATTAATGATATTGATGTTGACGGTGTTTATGGTAACAGAGATACTTCTTTAAACAGAAGTTGGGAACATACTTTATTTGCAAATACAAACACATTAAAACAAGCAATGAGTGATAAAGGTATTGCTAGTGAAAGTGATACTCCAAATATTTTAAAATACTCACCTACTAGTTTTGATTTTAGTAAATATGAAAGTATAAATGCCAATAATATTAGTATCAAATATTCTGACTATAGAACATCTAATTATGTTTATGATGAAAGCAAAAAAGTCTATTTAAGAAGTATGAATGATGTACCTAATACTGATTTAGTAACTAATAAACAGTATGAAGTTAAAAATATAATTGTATATGGTGTTAACTACACTACATATACTTATAGTGGTTACTATGGATATCAAAGAATAGACAACATTGGAACTGGCGAAGGATATTATATTAGTGAAGGCAAAGCTATTCCAATTACTTGGCAAAAAAATGATAGAGCTAGCCAAACTATTTATAAAATAAAAGAAACAAATGAAGACTTAGTTGTTAATAATGGTAATACATATATTCAAATATACCCTATTAATCAACCAATGAATATAAATTAAAACCCGCAATTTTTGAACTGAACCCCAAAAATTGGACAGTTTATAAATAGTTTTAGTTAAAGGATTG